>WNFM01211768.1_pt3 | contig 20182 bp, 20 predicted proteins | sample 5400271 | NCBI WGS metagenome assembly WNFM01 (sample SAMN13153352, study PRJNA577476) | soil metagenome | isolation source: 60 cm saprolite on Douglas fir-dominated hillslope | place: USA:California | collected 2013-09-17
CTGGCTGTCGCCCAGCGGGTCAGCACATTGAGCCGCTCGTCGGACGTCTCGTCCGGAGTTACCACATCAAGCGCGCCTTCGAAGATCCGGCCAAGCCCGCCATCGACGGTAACGATCCGGCCCGAAAGGAAATCAAGACTGCCCGAGCCGCATCCGACCACGCAGGGTAGACCGAGCGCTCGACTGACGACCGCGGCGTGCGAGGTTGAGCCGCCCGCCTCGGTGATGATGGCCTTGGCGGCAAGCATGCCGTGCACGTCTTCGGGACTGGTCGTCGGCCGAGCCAGAATGACGGCCTCACCGGCCTTTGCTCGCGCCTCAGCTTCGTCGGAACTGGCCACGACGATGCCGCGTCCGACGCCCGGGCATGCGCCTTCGCCACACGCGATCACCTTGGCATTGTCCAACTGTCCGTCGGCCAGACGCGGCGCCAGGATCAGCCGCACCTGTTCGGGCGTGATGCGGTCGAGCGCGGTTTCCTCGCTAATTGCACCTTCGCGCGCCATGTCGACGGCGATGCGTATCGCGGCGGCAGGCGCCCGTTTGGCCGAACGGCTCTGCAGCAGGAAAAGCTCGCCCTTCTGCACCGTAAACTCGATATCCTGGACATCGCCATTCTCGCGCTCAAGCGTCGCCGAAGACGCCATCAGGGCTTCGTAAGCCCCGGGGACGCTGGTCTTCATCGTCTCCAGCGCATCGGGGGTAAACTTGCCCGAGACGATATCTTCGCCCTGTGCGCGGGCAAGATACTCGCCAAACGGCTTAACATCGCCCGTCGACGGGTTTCGGCTGAACAGCACTCCCGTGCCGCTGCGGTCATCCAGATTGCCGAACACCATGGCCTGCACGGTCACGGCGGTTCCCAGATTGTGTGGAATGCCGTGATGCTCGCGGTAACGCTTGGCGCGGCGTGAATTCCAGGAGCAAAACACGGCGCGCACCGCGGCCAGCAGACGCTCGGAAGCCGTGGCAGGCAGCGGCGAGCCCGTGGCTGCCGCGATCTGCCTATTCCAGCTTTCTACGTTGCCGTCCCTGGGAAAATCCTCGACGCCGGTCTTGAGCACGATATGCGCATAGAGATCGAAGAAGCGGCGATGGACATCGCGGGCGAAAGCTGCGTCACCGCATTCGACGGCGAGCGCCTTTTCGGTGTCCGGTGTGACGCCGAGATTGAGGATCGTATCCATCATGCCGGGCATCGAGACCGGTGCACCGGAGCGTACAGAAACCAGCAGAGGCCTATCGCCCTCGCCAAAGCTGCGCCCGGTACGCTTTTCCAGGTCGGCCATACCGTCGAATATCTGGGCTTCCAATTCGGAAGAAAACGAGCCGTCCGCCAGAAACGCCCTGCAGGCTTCAGTGGTGACGACGAAAGCAGGCGGCGCCGGCAGCCCAAGCGACATCATGCGCGCGACCGACCAGGCCTTGCCACCGATGAGCGACCGTTCCGGCAACATGCTGCCGTCCAGACTGATCACCCATTGTCTGTTGGATCCCATGCACCGAATCCTATTCGACACGTTCGCGGCCAAGCGCACGAAGAAGGTCTTCGTGCAGCTCGAACCACACGGTATGATAGCTGGCGATGCGGGCGTCGCTGACCCATTCGATCGCGCCGTCCTCGGCCTTCTCCAGCGCCGCCGTCAGCATTTCCATATAGATGCCAAGGCGTGGCAGACCCGCCGCCATCCGCTTCAGGATCGGTTCGCAGCGCTCATGCAGATCGCCGAGCCGGTCGATGATCTTCTGATCGCGATCCTTGTTCGAATGGTCGTTGGGCAGCTTCTCGCCACCGACATCCATGGTCTGCCAGTCGGTGATGAGGTGCTTCAGCAAGACATTGATTTTCTCGAAATCGTCATAGGCCGCGTTCATCGCGGCGCTGGAGCGCTGGTCGGCATAAACGCGCGAATATTCCGATCTAAGCGCCACCTGCGCCGGCGCCGTCAGCATGAATTTGCCGCCGGTCCGCGCCACGCGGCCCCGACTTTCTGCCTCCTTGAGCAGCGACGCCACCCGCTCGGCGTCCATGCCGACGATCTCGGCAATGTCTTTCGGCATCGCATGCTTCTTTATGGCCAGCCCATGAAGGGCAAGATGCATGTCGCTCATTTCAGGAAATCACCTCTTCACGTGTTTCTGCGCCGGCCTTCCCAACCGAGATGACCCGGTCGCGGATGGTTCGCCTGAGAATCTTGTTGGCCGAACTCTTCGGCAGCTCGGGCCATATCTCGATGCCCTTGGGGCATTTGTAGTTGGCGAGGCTCGCTCGCGCATGATCGAGCAGGGCAGCGGCGTCGAGGCCCGGCCGGCCGGAGACGACGGCATGGACCCGGTCGCCCCAGCGCTCGTCGGGAAGGCCGATCACCGCCGCTTCGACGACACCCGGAAAAGCCAGAAGCACATCTTCCACTTCGCCCGGATAGACATTGTACCCGCCGGAGATCAGCATGTCGTTCTTGCGATCGAGGATGTAGAAGAAGCCGTCGCGGTCCATCCAGCCGACGTCGCCGGTGTGCAGCCAGCCGTTGCGGAACACCTCTTCGGTTTGCTCCGGACGGTTCCAGTACTGGGCCATCGTCTGCGGGCCGCGGCAGACGATCTCGCCCTTCTCGCCGGGCTGCACGGGCTTGTCGTTGTCGTCGAATATGGCGACATCGACCATCGTGAAGGGCCGCCCGCACGAGCCGATGCGATCGTGATCCTCGGGCTTGAGGCAGGTGATGACCATCGGGCTCTCGGCCTGACCATAGCTCTGAGCAAAGACGCGGCCGAAGCGCTCTTCTGCGCGCTGGAGAAGATTGGGCGAAATAGGGGACGCGCCATAGGCGATGCGCCGAAAGTTGAGCTTTGCCTTCTCCAACTCCGGTTCTTCCATGATCATGGCGAGCATGGTCGGTACCAGGAAGGTCAGGCTCGCCTTTTCACTCTCGGCAAGCGTAAGGAATTCGGCTGGGTTGAATTTACCCATGATTAACGAGCGCGCGCCACGTGCGAGCGCGGGCAAAAAAAACGCGCCGGATGCGTGCGCGATGGGCGCGGCATGAAGGAACGTGTCGCCCTGCTTGATGTCGGGTATCAGGTCGGCGAGAAACGCCGTCAGTTCCGTCAGCTCGCCGCGCGTCGTCAGCGTCACCGCCTTCGATTTGCCAGTCGTGCCGCCGGTGTAGCCGAGGCGGAGCGGCGCATCGAGCGCACGGTCGATCGCGCAGGGCTTGTTACGCCCGTCGCGGATCATCGCGACCAGCGCATCGGGGCCGATCTCGATCTCGACGCCGAGACTGGCAACGCCGCTGTGGATTACACCGCGCGATCCACTATCTTCGATCTTGTAGCGGTGGTTCTCGATCGTCTCGCGGGTGTTCATGGCGACGCGCACGAGGCCGGATTTGGCCAGCGCATAATAGGCCACCAGACATTCAATCGAGTTGGCCAGTAGCACGCCAACGCGGTCGCCGGGCATCAGGCCGGCGTCGAGGAGCGCATTGCCGAGACGGTCGGTCTCGGCGTCGAATTCGCGGAAGCTGATCGTGCGCCCACCTTCGCTCAAGCATGGCGCCTCACCGAAATGCAAGGCTGCGCGCCTGATGAGTGATCCGATTTGCATAGACTTCAATCCGTATGTCGGTGACGCGGTGGGCGACCGGGCGGGGGACCAACCTGACTCCCGCGCGGCAGCATCAGCCGCGCAGTTTTTCGATATCGGCCCGCTTCAGCATCGAGCCCTTGCCCTTCAACCTGCGGGAATGCGCCTGGTCGACCTTGTACATGTCGTCCGCCAGCGGGGTGCCGGCGTGGCATTTGACCCAATTGTCGCAGAGATAGCGGTACTTCTCGGCCAGCACCGGCGGAACGGTTTCCTGGCTAAGCCTGTTATATTCGGCGAGCGTAATTGTGCCACGCGTGGTGTTGTAAGCGTCCTTCTTTTCAGGAAGGCAGGTGACGCCGGGATAGACGGGTCCGCAGGTCACGGTATATGGCTCGCCCTTGAGCACCGCATATGGAATGTTGCTGTACATCCGCGCCGGTTTGTTCGAGTGCTGCGCCATGGTGTATTCCATGACCTGCTGACTCGGATGTGAGACGAGGCCGACCAGTTCGCCAAGCGCGTCGCGGCTGAATTCGTCGTTGAGCAGTGGACGAAAGCGTTCGGCGCGTTCGTCGATCTTCATCCAATCATCGACATCGTAGACGCCGGCGACGTGGGCCAGATCCTTGATGATGGCGAAGTAAGTGATCGCCCCGGCGTCGATCATCTGGTCGCGCTTCCATCCGGCGATGCGCTTCCAGAGCTGTGTCGTCGCGTGCTTGATCTTGTCGTTGAGCGATCTGAAGGTTTTGATCAGCTCTTCGCGCGAGTCCATGCCGACCGGCATGTAGCCGTCCGACAGATTGTCGGACGTATAGAGCCCGACGCCAACTAGCCAAGGGCTCCGCCCTTGATATCCCTTGCGCCTGAGCATGACGAAGGGGCGATCGCGGAAAATCAAAGGGAAGTGCCATGATTGAGGGCCGCGACGTCGTCGAGCCAGGGAAAATCGCTCTCGGAAAGATCCATGAAGTCGCGGATGATCATCTCGCGGTCATCGGCAAGCTTGTACGGGCCTGAATTGTGCAGCGAGATCCGGCTTTCACACGAGATCAGGAAGCCATACTGGGAAGCCGACGCCATGAAGGCCTGGGCGGCTTGATGCAATTCGTCGCCAGCCCGGCAGTCGTACATATCGGCATGGAAAACCTGAAGGCGGCTTTCGGAAAGGATCTGCGCGCGATGGCCGAATTCCTTGTTGGTGATGTGGCCATCGTTGCGGTGCCACGACAGCTGGAAACGCTTCCAGAAGTCCATCACATAGATGACATCCTCGATCGCGTCTGTTGGCTTGAGCAATCCCAAATTGATCAGCCATTCGCGGCCGAGCAGATAGAAGCCAGGCAGCGCCCATCCGATGGAGGGGTTTTGGATCTTCATGCCCATATTACGCGCGCGGTCGCCGATCTCTTCGGCCAGCATGCCGCTCTCGATCTTCCGGAGCAGCGACGGATAGCGGTAGAAGGCCATCAGATAGCTGAGCATCATGTAAGCGGGAACTGGAAAGAGCTTCGATTCCTGCACCGTTCGCGTGACGCAGAGCCAATAGGTTTCGTCGGAACAGGTCTGTATCAGGTTGTTGGTTTCCAGAAGCTGCCCATAACTTACACGGTTCTGCGGCATAGTCGTTCCTCCCGAGGAAGCAGAGCTTGTCGTTGGCTTTTTTGTCAGGCGCGCTTCAGGCGCCAAATATTCGCAGTCATTTCGACGCCCTTCTGATAGGCTTCGGCGGTCTTTGCCGCGGCCGTGACCTCAATCTCCACGGTATCGCCATTGCGAATGCCGCTAATCTTGGCGTTCATCAGGCACGGCACGCCGTATTCGCGGGTTAGAATGCCCAGATGCGAGCGCGTCGAACCGCCGGCGCAGATGACGCCCTTGAAGTGTTCGAGGATCGGTGCTGTCAGCGTGCCGCCGGAATCGTCGATCACCGCGATGGCATCGGCCGGAACGCCCTCGGTCAGGTACTTCAGAACCTGGTCGGGGGAACGGATGTAGTGAGCGACCCCGATCGTGTTCTTGGAGAATTTCGCGACATTGTCGCCGATGCCGCGCAACTCACGTCCGTCCTTGTCGGCAGACGCGGTCTTGGCGTCGGCATGTTCAAACGAAAATGTCTTCAGGTCGGCGTCCGAGGTGCCGGCTGCCGGCTTGTAGATATCCGGCCGCTCGCGCGGCGAAATCGCCGCCGACCAGTCGAACTTGTAACCAGCATCGAGCAGCATCTTCTCGACATTACGCATGTCGCTGGCGGCGATCAGGTCGTAGGATTTGTCGAACACGAAGGAATCCCAATCCCCACCGCATTTGGCGAGTTTAGTGCGGACGATGTCCTTGATCGTGCTGTGAAACGCTTCGACGGTCGGCGATGCCGCTTGGTAGCCGAATTTGTCGGAATCGACATAAAGCTTGGCCATGGCCTCCTCCCTGTTTTTCGCTTCCTCCGCGGCCGATCTTTGCAGCCGACCTTGCCATCAGACTGCAAGGGTGCGAAGCCAGTGTCAACCTATGTTCATACAAAATTGTCAAACAATCCAGCTTTCGACATTATCCGTCCGGCAAAAGGAAATAGCTTGGACGTGGTTCAGCTTTCAAAATCCAGCGTCCTCATCATGAGGGATGATGACGGTGATGCGTCTTGCGTCCTGTTGCTGGAAAAGATCGTCCGCCGGTTGACCGGCCATGTCCGGGTCGTTGCTCCCGAGGAGAAATCGGGGCACCGCATTCAATTTCCGGTTCGCGTCCGCGAACCAGACAAAGTCGGCATTTCGCGACCAAGGGCACGCCGACCGCCTGCGCGCTCCTCGAATCTACGAGATCATGGATCAGCGCCCGACCATGTCCGCGGCGCATCGCCTGACCTGTGATGAGTTTATTCAGTCAAGAGATCGCGCAAACGAGCACGCCGGGAAGGACTTACGCCGAGGCTTTCCAGCCAGGCTTCCGTCGTGCCGAACCGGGCGTCGATCTCGTCGAGAGCAGCTTCGATATAGCGCGGATTGGCGGAGGTCAGCACATCGAGGGTTTGTTTCGAGACGGCGTTCGAGAAGAGATGCCCGATGTCGCGCCGATAATCGTTGGTCAGCGCGTAGTCGCTGACAATGATTTCGCGGGCAACGCCGACAGCCAGCAGCACGGCCGCGGCCGCGAAGCCGGTGCGGTCCTTACCGCTGGTGCAGTGCATGAGGAGTGGCAGGCTGTCCTTGGCGAGGATAATCTCGAAAACGCGGCGATACTCGAACGCGTGGTCGTTGACAAATTTCTTGTAATGGATGAGCACCTCGCGTTCGACATCGGCGGGGCCATACTGGCCGCGGTTGATCGCCGCCAGCATGTCGAGCGTCCCTTCTGGAACGAAGCGAAGACGGACAACATTGATCCGGTGCCCGTTCGGAAGGCGGTTAGGCTTGCGCTCGCTCTCCTCGGATAGACGGAAGTCGCAGAGCGTGTTGATGCCAAGTTGCCGCAAACCGCTGACGTCGCTGTCAGTCAGGTCGGAGAGCGAGTCGGACCGGTAGATCGTCCGCCAGCGCACGGTGCGTCCCCCTTCTGCCGGATAGCCTCCTAGATCACGAAAATTAACGGCCCCTTCGAGCTCGATGCGGCGTCGGTTCATTCGGCTCGCCTCCTATCCCTCTTGCCACGCGGAGCTACGGCCAGCCACGCAGGATCGGATTGTTTTACAATTTTGTTAGGCAAAAATGTTGACGCTTCTATGAAAACGGGATTACCTGTCGATAAAGGACGGATGGTCGGCAGCACCAGCTCACTGCGCGGAGGGTTGCCGGCACGCAACGAAAGGGGTCTTCACTCGGCATAGCACGTGTGGGCTTGGAACAGGCGCGCACGCGACCAGAGCCTGCACGCTGCGCGCAAAATTAAAAAATTGAACCAATCATATCCAGGGAGGATAAACATGGCTGCTAGGAAGCTCACCTTCGCCGTTGGTGCGGCGGCGCTTGTGCTGTCGACCACCGCAAGCTTTGCGGCGGACAAACCCAAAGTCGGCATTGTCGCCGTCAATCAGAATTCGCCGACCATCAATCGGATGGTTGTGACCGCGACCGAGGCCGCCAAGGCCAAGGGCTGGACCGTCGAAGGCTTTGACGGACAGGGTGATCAGGTCGCCACTAACAACGCGGCTATGGCCTTCATTGACCGCGGCTTTAACGCCATCATCAATATAGCTTCCCCGAACCCGCAGATGACGGCTGTCATCAATCGTGCCAAGGAAAAGAACATCCCCTTCGTGTCGACATTCTCGGGACTCGCGCCGAACATCACGGCCGATATCGGCTCGAACAACACGGCCGACGGCGTGATTTCCGCAACCGAACTCGTTGGCCGCCTGGGCGGCAAGGGTCACATCGTCAAGCTTAATTGGAACGTACTTCCGGCCCTGCGAGAACGCGACCATGGCTTCAAGGCTGTCGTCGCGGATTATCCCGAGATCAAGGTCACCGACATCGAGGTCAAGGTTCCCGGCCAGGTCGACGATGCCTACAACCGTGTCACCAATCTTCTTCTGTCCGATCCGGATATCAACGCGATCTGGGCAGGCTGGGACGAACTGGTAGCGCCGTCCGTTCGCGCCATCGAACAGGCCGGCAAGCAGAACAACATCATCGTGGCCAGCCAGGACGGCATTCCGGAAGTGTTTGACCTGATCGCCAGCGGCAGCCCGGCCAAGCTGACCGTTGCCTATGACGTGGATCGCATGGGCACAACTGCCGTCGACGTGACGGCTGCAGCCCTCGATGGCAAAATGCCTGCATCCAAGCTGCTCACGCTGGCCCCGTGCCTCGTCACCAAAGACACGGCACCGGCCAAGGGCGGGAAGCCGAAATTCGGCTCTTGCGTCCTGTTCTCCGGCGAAGCTCTTGCTGCGAAGAAATAGTGTTTTGCTGGAGATATCCTTCTGGTTCCGGGTCTGCCCCGGAACCCTTTCGGACGTCTAACGAAGCGATCGTAACGGCATGGCCCTCAGCGAAATTGTTACTTCCATCCCGGGACCGGCTTACGATTTGGCCGTGCCGGTGCTCGAAGTTCGCGGTCTGACCAAGGAGTATCCCGGCACGCGCGCGCTCGACGGCGTCAGTCTCGACGTCGGGCATGGCGAAATTCACGCCCTTCTGGGTGAGAACGGCGCTGGCAAATCGACGCTGATCAAATGCGTCGTTGGCGCGCAACGTCCAACTGCCGGCGACATCCTCGTCGATGGCAAAGCCGTGGAATTTTCCGGCCCGCATGAAGCAGTCGCGGCCGGGATCGCGGTCGTCCACCAGCATTCCAACCTTATTCCCAGCCTGGCGGTAGAGGAAAACATCTGGCTTGGCGAACCCCTGCCCCGCGTCGCCGGTACACTGGTCAACTGGCGCGCGGTCCGAATGCGGGCGGTTGAGATCATGAACTATGTCGGTCTCGACATTCCGCCTGACGCGTCCGTTGGTGAGCTGCGCCCCGACCAGCGCGCGATGATCTCGATCGCCAAAGCCATTGCGAGCAAGGCGAGGCTCATCATTCTCGACGAGCCGACGACGGCGCTGCTCCCGCATGAAGTGGACATGCTGTTCGGCAAGATGCGCCGGCTATCGCGCGAAGGCCACGCCTTTCTTTACGTCAGTCACCGGCTAACCGAAGTCTTCGATATTGCCGATCGCGCCACCGTGCTGCGTGACGGGCGGAACGCCGGTACCTTCGAGCGCGGCGCGATGGAGCGTCATGCCGTGATCTCCGCGATCATTGGTTCGCAAAAATCGCTGCGCAAGGCCCACCCGGCCGCCGCAACTACCGAACGCGTCGTCATGACAGTCGACGGCCTTAGCGGCTCACGAGTCGACGGGGTCGGGTTCGACTTGCGGCAGGGAGAGATTCTCGGCATTGCCGGCCTTCCGGGAAGCGGGGCGGACGAAACCATTGACCTTCTGTTCGGACGCACCCACCGGAGCAGCGGCACAATTAGCGTCGACGGCCAGCCGATCCGCCTGCGCCACCCCAAGGACGCGATCGCGGCCGGCATTGTGCTTGTGCCCAAGGACCGACTCGCCGAGGCGATCATTCACGGCTACTCGGTGCGCGAGAACATCTCACTTCCTTCCCTAGCTACATATATCCGCGACCCAATTGCGCGTTTCATCAACCGTGGCGCGGAGGATCGTGCCGCCAAAAATGACGTCGAGCGGATGCGTGTGCGCGCGCGCTCTATCGAAACGCCAATTGAATCGCTCTCGGGCGGCAACCAGCAGAAGGCGGTGCTTGGCCGCTGGCTGACCACCGGCGCCAGGATATTCCTGCTGAATTCACCGACTGCCGCGGTGGATGTTGGCGCGAAGGCCGAAATCTACGAACTCATCCGCACGCTTGCGTCCGAAGGTGCCGCCATCATCTTCTCTTCGGCCGAGGTCGAGGAATTCCCGGCGCTGTGCGAGCGCGTTCTGATCTTTTCGGGCGGCAGGATAGCTGGTGAGTTGACCGGAGACAGTGTCACGGAAGCCAACATCATGACAATTGCGGTAGGAGGGACCATTGGTGGCCACCGGGATTGACGTAAGCGGAGGCGCGCGAACCGCCCGCTTCGACATGATCGCATTCCTTGCGCGCTACGGGACGATACTTTCCCTGGTTCTGCTTCTGGCGATTTTCAGCTTCACTCGTCCGGAAGTGTTTCCGAGCGTGCGCAATTTGCTCAACATCCTGAACCAAGTCTCTATCCTTGGCATCATTGCGATCGGTTTGACCGTCTGCCTCGTTATTGGCCAGTTCGATCTATCCATCGGCGCGCTCGCTACCTTTGGCGGCTATTTCGCCACCCGCATTCTGATGGAAACCGGGATCGATACTGGCTACGCCGTTTCTCTCGTTTGTTGTCTTGTGCTGATCCTGGCGATGCTGATCGGCATCCTGAACGGCGCGCTGGTGTCCTTTCTCGGCATATCCGCGATCGTCGAAACGTTGGCGATGGGTTTCATCGTCAACGGTATCATTCTCGGGATCTCCGGCTCACGCACCATCTCGCCCTCTGAAATCCCCCCTGCCTTCAAGGTCATCGGGCAAGGCACGGTTTTGGGGATTCCCAATCCGGTGCTCGTCATGATTGCAACCGCGATCGTGCTCTGGCTGTTTCTCGAACATACCCAACCCGGCCGTAACATGTATGCCATCGGCGGTAACAAGGAGGCGGCCAGGCTCTCAGGCATCCCGGTCAAGCGCTATGCGCTGGTCGCGATGGGCATCTGCGCGGCCTGTGCTGCGCTGGGCGGTATGGTCGCGGCCGCAAATCTTGGCGCCGGCCGTCCGCAAGGTGTCGGTGAAACCTATCTGCTCAACGCCTTCGTTGCGGTCTTCATCGGTGCATCAACGCTTCGGCCAGGCAGATTCCATGTCATCGGCACCGCGATCGGCGTTCTCCTGATTGGAGTGATCAACAATGGCCTTTCGACACTGGGCGTCCAGACCTATTGGCAATATATCGTTCAAGGCGTGCTGCTCATCCTCGCGCTGATCAGCGCCAGCATGGTGACGCTGCGGCGGAGCTGAGGAATCGAACCCCCGGCCGGACGGCGAGCCTCTCGCGAGACCGATAGCCGCAGCGAACGGTCACGGAAGGACCACGACGAGCAAGCGCGTCGGCGTGCTCTTGTTGCGCCATCCGTGCGAAACGTTGGGGGCGAAGGTTATCGTATCGCCGCTGGCGTAGGCCATGTCGGGCTGGCCTTCGACCAGTATAGTGCCCTTGCCCTCCACTATGTAGCAGACGGAGCGCTCGGGTTGCGAATGCATCGCGATGAAGCCATCCGGTTCGATATCTACGAAGAGGACCTGCGCTTTTTCGTCTGTGATGTCGGCGGCGAGCCGCACGCCCTTGTTGGCAGCACCGTTGATTTCATCGAGATCCTGCCAGGCAGGATCGGTGCGCGACGCATCTTTGCTCGTGACGAAGACAGCCATGGCGGGTACCGACACTCAGTACTGGTGCAGGATTCGGTACGTTTCGGGGTAGAGATCGTCCATGGTCCCGTACATCACTTGCGACACGCTGCGAGGCGCCAGCCGCGTGACCGGATCCTCGGACTTGTCGTCGAAGACGAACGTGCCTGGACCGGCCTGGAAATCGAGGTTCTCGAACAGGGACGTCGTGGTGATGAGGCGGCCGACATCGCGGCTGGCGCCGTCCAGGCTGGGGATCTCCTTGTAGAGGATGATCGGAAGGAAATCCATTTGCGTGATCTTGTCGCCGGCAACGGTTGCGGTCACCTTGATCAAGTCGCGTCCTTTGCGGGAGAGGCTTGCCCGCACCCGGCCCTGCACTTCGTCGATGGTGACATGCCCGAGCCGGGCCGGCCACCCCTGGACTTCGCGATAGCAGGTCAGACTCTCTTCCGTGCTGGTGTAGAGGTACGGCACGTACTGGCCCACGAAATCACCATATTTAACCGGGATGCACGGCATCGCGAAACTGTGCGCACCGATATTGGGGACATCGGGGCAGATGAACAGGCACCAGACGACGAGATTGCCGTCCAGCGGCTCTAACTCACGCGGCAAGACTTGGCGAATGGCGCCCTCCGCAGCGTCCGCCACTACGATCACGCAGCGGTTGTCGCGATATTGGTACGGGCCAGGGTGATAAAGCGGCGCGAAGGCGGGAACGCCGGCCGGCGGCTTCTTCGAAAGGTCGAGCTTACCAGCGCGCTCGCTGATTGGATGCGTCATGGTCCCCTCCACTATACAATTTTGTCTTATTTTATTGTCCTACAAATTATACTTGGTGCCCCTTGTCAAGCTCTTTCGCATTCTAGCTGCAACTCTCGAAGCTGGACGCGCTGCCTTTTGGACAGGCCCGGGCGTACAATAATCTCGAGATCATCGGCGACACGTTTCGGGGGCCCGACGAGCGCGCTGAATCCAGGAGGCAACGATAATCTGGGAGGAGCAATGACTGTCCAGAGAGAAACATTGCAGCTGGCGCTGGATCGCATCGACGTCAGCGATCCCAAATTATACGCGGACGATACATGGAGGCCGCTGTTTGCGCGACTACGCCGGGAGGATCCCGTTCACTATTGCAGAGATAGTCCCTTTGGACCGTATTGGTCCGTTACGCGATACGACGACATCTTTGCAGTCGAGTTGGATCACGCCAACTACTCCTCGACTTCGGAGTTGGGCGGAATCCAGATTGCCGATCAGCCGCGGGGGCAGGAGCGAACGAGCTTCATCCGGATGGACCCGCCGGCGCACACCGCGCAGCGCCGAACGGTGAGTCCGATCGTCGCACCCTCGAATCTCGTCAATCTAGAGCCGGAGATTCGCAAGCGGACAGAACAGATCCTCGATGGTTTACCGCGCAGCGAAACCTTCGACTGGGCGGACCGCGTCTCGGTTGAGCTGACCAGCATGATGCTCGCGACCCTGTTCGATTTTCCATGGGAGGACCGGCGCAAGTTGACCTACTGGTCCGACGTCGCGATCGCTAATATCGACGCTCCGGATTCTCCGGTGCGGTCTGAAGACGAGCGGTTTGAAGAACTGACCCGGATGGGAGAGTATTTCAAGAGACTGCGGGATGATCGCGTCAATTCAGCACCGAAGTTCGATCTAATCTCGATGCTGGCCCACGGCGAGGCGACGCGCAACATGACCCAGCGTGAGTTCACGGGCACCTTGGGCTTACTGATCGTCGGCGGCAACGACACGACTCGCAATTCGATGACAGGGGGCCTTCTCGCGCTCACCGAGAACCCAGATCAGTTCGACCTGCTGAGAACACGGCCGGACCTGATCCCGAGCCTCGTATCGGAGATCATTCGCTACCAGACGCCTGTGCTTCACATGCGTCGCACGGCGCGAAACGATGTCGAGCTACGGGGTCGAAAAATCTCGAGGGGTGACAAGGTTGTGATGTGGTACATCTCCGGAAATCGGGATGATGAAAAAATCGACAGAGCGGACAGCTTTATTGTTGATCGGGCCAAGCCGCGACAGCATTTGGCTTTCGGTGCTGGCATTCATCGTTGCGTCGGCGACCGGCTTGCTGAGCTTCAACTGAGGATTCTCTGGGAAGAGATTTTGAAGCGCCGTTTCGGTTTTGAAATCATGGGCGAGCCGAAACGGCTCTATTCAAATTTCATCCGCGGTTTTCGATCGCTTCCGGTGCGCATTTCTGGCCGCTAAAAGCAATGCGGATTGTATACCGAACTACCGCGCCAATGCATGGCGACGGCATTGCGCTCGATGCCGGGGTTCGATTCAGATTCTCAATTCGAATATTTGCGCAACTCCAGGCGGGCAATCTGGTTACGATGGACTTCGTCCGGTCCATCGGCAAGGCGCTGCAAACGTGCGGTCGCGTAAGCCACGGTCAAACCGAAGTCATTGCTGGTACCACCGCCGCCATGGACCTGGATCGCCCAGTCGATGATCTGGCAAGCCATGTTCGGCACGGCCACCTTGATCAGGTCGATGATGTTCCTGAAATCGTAGCCGAGACCAATGCGTTCGGAGGCATAACGGCAGACCTTTGCGCAGTCCGCTTCGGTCAGTCCCACCGGCCGGCAGATACGGGTTTGACAATGCAGATATTTCGACAGCGGCGCCGACACGACACCTTCGTCGATATTGGCTTCGATCAGGACATGGGGCTCGCCGTCGGTTGCGGCGCAGGTCGATTGAGTGAGATATTTGATGCTGCCGGAAATACGACCTTTGCGCTCGACTAGCAAAACATCACCGGGTCGAAGGGTGTCGCGCAAGGCCGTCGAATCGTTCGGAGTGGGCGGCTCACAGTGGTTGGCCAATCGGGTAATCAGACGTCCGGTATTGTCGAACATCCAGCCCATAACTCGTCCCTCACCTCTTGGTATTTTTCCGTGTGGCACTTGCAGATAGCTCCTGCTGCCTTTCGGTTACCCAAGTCAGATCCAAACGTAATCATTGAGAGATAGAGCGGACCATTGCACGGAGGTTGATCCCCCTGTTACATTTGGTTGAGAAGAGCATACCTAGGTTTAGGATCGGCCATCTCGGCCGTTGCGACTGATGGGGGCGTCGCACCTCGTTCGGCGTTCACACGCCCGAACTCACGATCACATCATTTTCAGCGCCGACAGGCCCGCACGAACAGTAATTCCAATCACCTATGCTGAGCCGTCATCGGTGAGGGGCTCAGCACCGCCGCCGCGGTGTTCGCGATTTCAGCGTCGGTCTCCTTGCTCAAGCCGGCAACACCTACTGCGCCCACGACTGCGCTGTTTACACGGATCGGCATGCCGCCGCCCAGCACCAGGATGCCTGCAGTGACGAAGGCCGTTCGACCCTGATTTATGTTGTCCTCGATCTCCGCCGTCGACCGCTGTAGGCTCGCAGCCGTTCGTGCCTTCTCGATCGCGAGGTCCGCACTTGCTGAGCGAACGCCATCCATCCGCTCGAAAGCAAGCAAATCCCGGCGGGATCAACCACTGCAATTGCTGAGGGCGCATTGCGCTGCTGCGCGCTCTCCTTCGCTGCTTGCAGGATCGTTTGGGCTCCATCTTGATCGAGAGCCATTATGTTGATGGTTTGGACCCGGACTGACAGCATAGGACCGTTGCCAACATTCCAATACTGATTCCAAGGTTCTTCATAGCGAGCCCATTTCGATTCGTTAAAGTTTAGCGGCGCGAGGATGCTGTCGCTGAGCGCTTGCGTTACCGGACCTATGAAGTGCCTTTGGTGCGAACCAGATAGTCGACGATCGCTTTGGCGTCGTCAGGGCTGACAGGAGCCTTGTAGGCCGTGATCATCTTGTTGACGACTTCTTGCCAGGCCGCCCTGGATAGCGAAGGCTGGTTCAACACATGGTCGGCCGAATGGCAGGCGAGGCAGTTGTTGTTGATCGCGTCCGAGCCCGGACCGGCGGGGAACATCGCGTCGCTGGTGGGAACATCCAGCTTCAGCGACTTCAATGTTGTGATCGTTGCGGCCTGGCCGGGATGCAGTACCAGAACCAGACCCAGAACGGCGGGCATCGGGAGGACAGCACGTAACATTTCTTGTACCTCGTCAGGCCGCAACCACATGGGTCGTTTCAATGGTATTGAACAGGTAGCCAGCCGGATTCCAGATCCGGAAATCGGGCTGCGCCTCATTCTTGCTGTTGGTGCAACGAACCATCAGGGTTTGCGCGCCGGGCGCAGGCAGCGTGATGTGAGTCTGCCATTGCCGAAAGCCGTATGTGCCCTGGTCGGCACCGAGCTGGGTCGGCTGCCAAGTCTTGCCGCCATCGATCGACAGGTCGACACGGGCAACGCCGCAATCGCCGCCGAAGGCGATGCCCCGCGCCGAAGCTGGCGTCCCCGCCGGCACGCTGTCGCCGTTACCGATGTTGGTGATGAACGACCGCGGAGCGTTGCGGGTCACCGGCACCATCTTGAATCCGGTCTCGCCGGGCTTGACGGTATTGTGCGGCGTATCGGGCACGCGGTAGCCGGTTGCTGTCCAGTAATTGGTGTCGGGCTGATCCAGCACTTCGATGTCGTTCAGCATCTTGACCCAGTAGACTCCGCACCACCCAGGCACAACGAGCCGCAGCGGAAATCCGTTCAGCAATGGAAGCTGCTCGCCGTTCATGGCGAAAGCGATCATCACCTCGCCGTCGCGAGCGTGATCGATGGTGAGTGACTTCAGGAACTTCGGTGCACCCGGCATCACCGGCTCGTCCAGGCCGCCAAAGCGGACCTGAATGGCACCAGCTTTTACACCGGCACGGTCAAGCACATCCTTAAGACGCACGCCAGTCCATATCGCGTTGCTCATCGAACCATCTGCCCATTGAGCGCCGGCAACGCGTGGCACAGCGTAGATGCGTGAATTGCCGGCGCATTGGTTGACCGCGGCGATATCGAATCTTGGCAAGCCCTGTAGAATATCCTTGAGCGATAACGAAAGGATCCGATTGACCTGGCCGTGCACCGTCAGACGAAAGCTATCCACATTGATGTCGCCTCGAAAAGTCGCCCAGTGCCAGCTGACATAATGCTGCTCGTTTGGGGTGAACACGCCCTTGTCGAAGACTTCGAAGGGCGTCTCGAGCCATGGCGGGCTCGAACGCTGCAGGATCATTCGGCCCTTTTGTGGATAGGACGTGGTGATCATCCGCGTACTCGGACCGCCCGGCACATGCAGATCGACTGTCTCTTGCGCTAATGCGGGCGAGGACATTAGCGCCAAGCTGGCAATTCCCATTCCACCCAGCACGCGCCGTCGCGTCAGCCCCGACGGTTGCACGTCTTGATCCTGCATCAGCTGCTCCTGTGTCCTTGCGGCACGGCCAAACCTGGTCCGCGGCGTCAGACTTGACGACAGCCGAGTTCACCAGGTCTATCGCGTTAGAGCTTCAGTCCGCGGGTGCCTCGCTGCCTGCAACATCGTCTGTCGTAAGATTTTGCGAGTGCTGGCCGGCTTTCGCGGTTCACGGTTCTTCGTCGGACGTGAACGCGGGCCAAGCGCCTCATTTCCGGATGTAGGAAGAAACGAGCACCATGCTCATCACGCTTGAGTGTTTGGCGACGCGCGGCGGCTGAACGGATGCCCCCGGCAAACGTACGTGAAAACTCTAATGTTGAACTTGCGCGTGTCGAGCACAGCTACGTGATTGCGGAAACGTAGCGGGTCGCGGCGGGGAAGTAGCCGCCTCCCGCAAAAATTGACCTCAGCGCGGGACCGCGCTGAGGTCATCTCATGGCAATCGACGCTTAAGGAGTCAGTTGACGTTTCAGATCGTGATCAACATCGATGCGCGACGGTCGATCAGCCGCATACCTGGCGGGGTTGCAGACGTGAGCCATGCGCGGTGTGCACCCGTCGCTGAACAACGTAGCAACTGCCGTTGTCGTAGTAGGAATCGTAGTACGGATAGTCGTAAGCGTAGTCGTTCCAGTAGCCATACGGCCGGTAGCCATAGCGGTGGTGCCCGTAGTCGTGGCCATGAAAACCTCGAACGACGGGACCGGGGCCACCGTGAAATCCTCCAGCGAAAGCGCCACTGTGGAAGCCGCCGCCGCCAAAGCCGCCCATGCTGCCTCCGTGGAAGCCACCGCCGCCACCACCAAACCCGCCGCCCCCGTGTCCACCACCACCGCCGCCGCCTCCACCGCCGCGGGCCTGTGCACCCGTCGCAAGCAGAGAACCAGCAAGCAGGGCCGTTGCCAATACCGTCGCCGTTCTTCGTGCAGGCATGAATTTTCCTTTCGATGGGCTCCGGATCGCTAACGGGAAATTTCGAAGACAGTAATCGGAGCAGCCGATTGCGCTGTTATGACCGCAGAAAAGGACGATACCGGTCAGCGCGCTGGTAGCGTTGCAGTGTCCCGGTCAGGCGCAATTGCTTTCTTGGGACCGGTCAGACACTCTTGGATAAGATTTCCGAGCATCCTGAATTCGGCGCCACGCGAGGATGTCGACCGCCAGGCGAGGACCAGTGTCCGGTACGGCCTGTCCGGAGAGAGCGGTCGAATCACAACATTGCGGGTTGAAGCGAGTTCCGAATCCACTGCAATCTGGGGCACTAGCGTGATGCCAATTTCCGCAGCCACCATCTGAACAAGCGTTCTCAGACTGGTCGCCTGGAAGACCTCATTACGAACCGGATTCACGATCCGACATGCCTGGAGTGAATGGCTGCGCAGGCAGTGTCCGTCCTCGATCAGAAGCACCTGCTCTTGGGCCAGGTCGTCGCGGCTTACAATCTTGTGATGGCTAAGAGGATGGTTGCGCGGCATCGCTACGACGATTGGATCGTCCGCGATTTGCATCGTCTCGACATCGCCAAGTTCGTAAGGAACGGCCACCAGCAAAACGTCGAGCTCTCCTGTGGCGAGCTTGTCCAGCAGGACTGTAGTCGGAGCCTCCCGCACATACAGCTTGAGCTTCGGCAGCGCAGTGCCCAGATGCGACAATAGCGAGGGCAGCACATAAGGTCCGACCGTCGGGATTACCCCGAACCGGAGCGGCCCGGACAATGGCTCCTGGGCATTGCGGGCCAACCCGACCAGTTCCTCGGCGTCGACCAGCAGGCGCTGGGCGCGTGTCGCGATCTCTTTCCCCAAGGGCGTCAGCATCACATGGCGATGACTGCGCTCAAACAGCGTTATGCCCAGCCGTGCTTCGAGCTCCTTGATCCCTCCGCTCAGCGTCGATTGCGTGACGGCACAACTTTCCGCAGCACGGCCAAAATGGCATTGCTCGGCCAGCGCACACAAAAAGCGGAGTTGTTGAAGACTGGGCAGAATGGCCATCGGAATGTCCAATGAAGTTGTGCGTTTTTATCCATTGGACCAATGGCAAAGAATGGAGGACCCTGCGCCCACGCGAGATATGAGCCGGCAGATGACCTCTCCATGGCTGGATATTTATAAATCAATCACTTGCGAACATCTCACTATCCGGTGAAGCACCATGAAAATACCGTCAACATTTCGAATCCATCATCAAGGCAATTCGCCGCGAGGGTGGGGTGTTGTCGTGTCCTAGGATGGAGTTTGTTTCTTTGTCCGATGTCTTGATTAGCTTGATCCCAATCTACGGTCCGTGGATCATCTTTGGTATTGTTGCGTTAGAAAGTGCCGGCGTGCCTCTTCCCGGAGAGACAGTCCTGATTGCCGCAGCACTGCTTGCCGCCACCACGGGTCAGATTAAGATCGTCGTCGTTGTAGTGGCAGCTGCAGCGGGTGCGATCGTCGGGGACGGTATGGGATACATGGTTGGGCGTCGCTTCGGCTTGCCCTTTCTTCGCAGATACGGTCGGTACATCCGCCTCGATGAGGATCGATTGCTGATCGGTCGATATCTTTTCTTTCAGTATGGCAACGCCGTCGTTTTCTTTGGGCGTTTCATTGCAGTGCTACGAATGTTTGCAGCTTTGCTTGCGGGCGCCAATTGCATGCCGGCAGGTCGATTTTTCTTCTTCAATATGGTTTCGGTGCTTATGGCGTCGGCGGCGAAATCTACAAGATTTCCGGAACGCTGAGTGTGATCTCATTGGGTCTATTTATTGCGGTGGGATATGCATTTTCAATTTTCATACGACGAAATGAAGTCACGTTACGCCGTCGAGCGGAGGTAGCTCTGTCAAATCATTCGTGCGGATGACCAACATGCGTTAATGGCAGATACTGTGGCAAAAGTCGAAAATCGAACGACGCCAAAAATCTCGCGAAGATCGAATTTTAGACTGCAAGGCTCCATAGCGCCGCTACGAAGGTCCGTGGCCGTTTTTGTGTGAAACGATACGGTCCCTCACGTCGCCGCGCGAAACGCATCGGCGGTCCTAAAAAATTTCGTTCGTCAGGCGAAAAAGACTTTTTCAACACTATCGGCACTTAGCCGACGACGATATTTTGCCAAATGTCCGCTTTGCGCCAACGATCGGGATAGGGGGGAGCCTTTCGGCTCCGCCCCTCCCACACCACCGTGCGTACGGGTCCGTACACGGCGGTTCGAGAGGTTAGGCTAACGCGTTTCGACCAAGGACAGGAGACCGAGCGATTTGAAGTGGGCATTGGAAAGTCCCACGGAGAGCGCTTTACTCCGGGCGATATGCCAGGGGCCACGGCCGCT
>WNFM01342223.1_pt1 | contig 20167 bp, 21 predicted proteins | sample 5400271 | NCBI WGS metagenome assembly WNFM01 (sample SAMN13153352, study PRJNA577476) | soil metagenome | isolation source: 60 cm saprolite on Douglas fir-dominated hillslope | place: USA:California | collected 2013-09-17
AAGCGGACTCGAAAACGGTCCGAAAGGAAGCGCTTCAGCTTTTCCTTCGTCTGCCATTCCCGGAGATCCGGTTCCTCGACTGGCATGCCGCTAGCCGGTTGCGTCGATCGGCACCCGCTGCGAGATCGCGCACAAGAGCTCGTAGCTCACGGTGCCCGCGCTCGCCGCGACTTCATCGGCCGGGAGCCCCTCGCCCCACAGCGTCACTGGCGAGCCGACCGCCGCTTCCGGGATGCCGGTGAGATCGGCGAACAGCATGTCCATCGCCACGCGCCCCAGGGTGCGCGTGCGCCTGCCGCAGACGAGGATCGGCGTGCCGGTGGGTGCGTGGCGCGGATAGCCGTCGGCGTAGCCGCAGGCGACGATGCCGACGCGCATTGGCTCGCTTGCCGCAAACGTGCAGCCATAGCCGACGCAGTCGCCCGGGCGTAACTCCTTCACCGCAATCAGCTCACTCGTGAGAGTCATCGCGGGCTTCAAGCCCAGCGCCGCGGCGCTTTCGTCAGGGAACGGCGAGCAGCCGTAGAGCATGATTCCCGGCCTGACCCAGTCCTTGTGCGCCTCCGGATAGCGCAGCAGCGCAGCGGAGTTGGCGAGGCTCTTGGGAAGATCGACGCCCGCGCTCGCCGCCTCGAAGCGCTCGAGCTGCCAGCGCACGCCCCGCGCGCCGTCTGCGTCCGCGAAATGCGTCATAAGCGCAATATCACCTACGTTCGGACAGGCGCGCAGCCGTTCGAGCACGCCGCGAAAATCCTCCGCCGGGAAGCCGAGCCGGTTCATGCCGGTGTTCAGCTTCGCGACCACCGCGATCCTCTTCGGCGGCCGCGCCTTCTCGAGCATTGCCAGCTGCTCCGCGTCGTGCACCACGGTGGTGAGAGCGTGCGCCGCGATCGGCTCGAGCTCCTCGGGCGAGAAAAATCCCTGCAGAAGCATTATCGTGCGGCGCTCGCCCGAGCGTCGCAGCTCGAGCGCCACCTCCAGCTCGATCAGCGCGAGGCCTTCGGCAGCGGCGAGGGCCCGGGCCGCCCGCGCGATGCCGTGACCGTATGCGTTCGCCTTCACCACCGCACAGATGCGCGATCGGGGTGCACGGCGTCTCGCTGCATCCAGATTGTGGCGCAGCGCGGCGGAATCGATGCGGACTCGGATGGGGCGCATGGCCCGCCATTCGACCACAAAAACGGGATTTCCGGAGAGCGGTCATGGAGAAGCTTACGCACCCGGCAAATGACTCATGGTATAAAGCGGGCGGTCAAAGGCGTTTACGTTCCGTGACGCCCGCGCAAGACGCAGGGTATCGATGAATCGCAGCTTCAGCACCCACGACTCCGCTCACCGCAGGCGCCGAAAATCATGAAGCGGGGTTTCTACACGATCATGGCGGCGCAGTTTTTCAGCTCCCTCGCCGACAACGCCCTGCTGATCGCCGCGATCGCCCAGCTGCTGGAGCTCGACGGCCCGGCGTGGATGGTGCCGCTCCTGAAATTCTTCTTCACCGTGTCCTACGTGGCGCTCGCCGCGTTCGTCGGGGCTTTCGCCGACGCGATCCCGAAGGGCCGGGTGATGTTCATCACCAACACGATCAAGATCGCCGGCTGCGTCATGATGTTCTTCACCGATTACGTCGAATTCGCCGGCATTCCCGGATATGCGCTGGTGCTGGCCGCTTACGCGGTGGTCGGGTTCGGCGCGGCCGCCTACTCCCCGGCGAAGTACGGGATCCTGACCGAGCTGCTGCCTCCGGAGAAGCTCGTTGCCGCCAACGGCTGGATCGAAGGGCTGACGGTCGCTTCGATCATCCTCGGAACCGTGCTCGGCGGAGCGCTGATCAGCCCGCGCATCGCCTCGCTGCTGCTCGCGATCGACGTGCCGCACATCGACACGGGCATCGAAACCCCGGCCGAGGCAGCCATCCTCGTCATCTCCACAATCTATGTCATCGCTGCAATCTTCAACCTGTTCATCCCGGACACCGGCGTGCGCTACGGCCAGCAGCAGACCAATCCCGCGCTGCTGATGCGCGATTTCTACGTCTGCTTCGTCACGCTCTGGAAGGACAAGCTGGGGCAGATCTCGCTTTCGGTAACCACGCTCTTCTGGGGAGCGGGAGCGACCTTGCAGTTCCTCGTGCTGCAGTGGGCCGCAGTTCACCTCGGGCTTCCGCTGGACAAGGGCGCGATACTCCAGGGCATCACGGCGGTAGGCGTCGCTCTCGGCGCTGTGATTGCTGGACGCTTCATCGCCCTGCGGCAGTCCCTCAGCGTGCTGCCGGCCGGAATCGCGATGGGCACGGTGGTCGTCGCGATGATCTTCGTGACGAGCATGCCGATCGTATACGTCCTGCTGATCGTGATCGGCGCCATGGCGGGCTTCTTCGTCGTGCCGATGAATGCGCTGCTGCAGCACCGCGGCTACGTGCTCCTCTCCGCCGGCCACTCGATCGCCGTGCAGAATTTCAACGAGAACATCTCGATCCTCCTGATGCTTGCCATCTATTCCGCGATGATCAGGGCCGACGTCCACATCAACACCATCATCGTGGCCTTCGGCACGTTCGTCGTGGTCGCAATGGGCGCGGTGATGCTGCGCCACCGGTACAACCAGAGCCGCGGCGATTCGCTGCACCTCATCGGAATGAAAACCAGCAAGCAACGCGGATATCCTTGATTTCCCCGCGCCAGCCCCCATGTTTTCCGGGTCATGGGCGCGATTCCCCGCTTTGTCCTCGATGAAGGTTCGCCCCGCTCGGCGCCCCGGCCGCGCGGCGAGAGCGACGACGCGCTGCTCGACGCTTATTCCGCCGCGGTGGTCGCGGCGTCCGAGCGCGTCGGCCCGGCCGTCGTTCACGTCGAGGTCGCTCAAGCCACGCGCCCGGCCGAGGGCGAAGCGCCGCGCCGCGGCAGCGGCTCGGGATTCGCGTTTACGCCCGACGGCCTCATCCTCACCAACAGCCATGTGGTGCACGGCGCTCGCTCGATCCAGGTGAGCTTCGCGGACGATGCGAGCTTCGATGCGGACTTGGTCGGCGACGATCCCGACACCGACGTCGCGGTGATCCGCATCGGGGGGCACCAGCTTTCCACGGCGACGCTGGGGAGCTCGCGCCGCTTGCGCGTCGGCCAGCTCGCGATCGCGATCGGCAATCCCTACGGCTTTCAGCACACGGTGACGACCGGCGTGGTGAGCGCGCTCGGCCGCAGCCTGCGTTCCGTGACCGGGCGGCTGATCGACGACGTGATCCAGACCGACGCCGCGCTCAATCCGGGCAACTCGGGCGGGCCGCTCGTCGACTCGCAGGGCGAAGTGATCGGCGTCAACACCGCGATCATCCCGTTCGCTCAAGGAATCTGCTTCGCCACGGCCATCGACACGGCCAAATGGGTGGTGGAGCAGCTGCTGCGCTTCGGCCGGGTGCGCCGCGGCTATATCGGCGTGGGCGGCGCGACCATCCCGCTTTCGCGCCGCGCCGTGCGCTTTCACGGCCTCGCGGCCGGAGCGGGAGTGCGCGTCGAGTCGGTCGAGCCCGGCGGCGCCGCACGGGAGGCGGGAATCGAGCCGGGAGACGTGATCATCGGCTACGACGGGCAGGACGTGGCGGGAGTCGACGAGCTGCACCGGCTGCTCAGCGCGGAGCGGATCGGCAAGACCACGAAAGTGACGCTCCTGCGCCGTACGCAAAAGCTCGACCTGCCGATCCGCGCCGCGGAGATGCCGCCCAGGCCCTAGGCTTTCAGAGCACCACGGGTTTGTCCGGCAGCTCGTTCCGGCCTTCGCCCGAAGGCGGAAAGTGCACAGCGAGCAAATCGCTGATCGCGCGAACGCCGATCACCGCCCCGCGCTCGAACTGCCGGCGGGCGAACTCCTGCTGCATCTCGCCGCAGATCGCTTCCCAGGCAGTTGTCCCGACTTTGCCGTGGATGCCCCGATCGGCGACGATTTCGACGCGCCGGTCGGCAAGCAGAAGATAGATCAAGACCCCGGAGTTGTGCTCGGTGTCCCAGACGCGCAAGCGGCCGAACCACTCCACCGCGCGCTCGCGGGACCGGACGCCGCGAAGGAGCTCGCCCAAGGGCAGCGAAGCTTCGATGGCGAAGCGCAACTGGCCGGCGTGGCGGCGCTCCTCTTCGCCGATCGCTTTTTCGATGGCGCGCAGGGCTGCGGGAGGGAGCGCGCGCCTGACCGACCGGTGGTCGGTAAACAGGTGCCGCGCAAAGCGCTTGAAGTTCATCGTCTCACCAGCTGCCGGAGGCGCCGCCTCCGCTGAACCCGCCGCCGCCGCCGAAGCCCCCACCGCCGAAACCTCCGCCGCCGAAACCTCCGCCGGGCCAGCCACCGCTCGACCACCCGCCGCGGCGGTTGCCCAATCCGTTGACGAGCGCGATGACGAATCCGATCAACCCCCCGATTACCGCGAACGCGAGCACGCCCGCCGCCACCCAGACGATGGCGCCGACGATCCCTCCGGAAATTCCGGCCCCGATGACCCGGCCGAAGAGGCGCCTGAAGATCGCATCGGTCAGAACCAGCGCGACGAACAGCAGGAATATCGTCTGGAAATCGATCGCGTGATGAACGCCCTTGATGACGACTCCCGACGGCGGCGCAGGCAAGCCTTCCCCCTCGATCAGCTTCATGAGTGCGCCGGTTCCGGCGGCGATGCCGCCATAGAAATCGCCGGTGCCGAAATGCGGCGCGATCACTTCGCTCACTACCCGCTTGGCGACGGCGTCGGGAATCGCGCCCTCGAGACCGCGGCCGACTTCGACGCGAAGCTTGCGGTCGTTCTTGGCGACGACGAGGATGACGCCGTCGTCGACGCGCGCGCGGCCGACTTTCCACGCATCGGCGACGCGGATCGAGTACTGCTCGATCGTCTCCGGCTGGGTGGAAGGCAGCATCAGCACCGCGATCTGGCTGCCTTTGTCGCGCTCGAAATCGCGCAACCGGCCATCCAGCGCCTGTATCTGGGATCCGGTCAAGGTGCCGGTGAGATCGGTGACCCGCGCATTGAGCGGCGGCACCGCGACCTCCGCGCGAGCGGATACGAGGCCCGCGACGAGAACGCCGGCCGCGACGACGCCGAGCCAGCGCTTGAGCATCAGATTACTGCTTGGCCGGCGCGCCGGGCTTGCCGAAATCGACCGTCGGCGGTTTTGAGATGGCCTTTTCGTCCTCGACGTGAGGTTGACCGGGAATTGGCGTACGAGCACGTTGTATTCCTGCACGGCTTTTATGTAGCGGTTGCGCGCGACCGCGATGCGGTTCTCGGTGCCTTCGAGCTGCGCCTGCAGGTCGCGGAAGTTCGCATCCGACTTGAGCTGGGGATAATTCTCGGCGACGAGCAGCAGCCGCGACAGCGCGCTCGTCATCCCCGCCTGCGCCTGCTGGAAGCGCCGGAACGCCGCTTCGTCGTTCAGGAGCTCCGGAGTCGCCTGGATGCTGCCGACGCGCGAGCGCGCCTCCGTGACCTGGGTCAGAACCTGCTGCTCCTGCGCCGCGAATCCTTTTACGGTGTTGACCAGGTTCGGAATCAGGTCCGCGCGCCGCTGATACTGGTTGATGACCTCGGACCAGGCCGACTTGACCTGTTCGTCGTTGCGTTGGATGTCGTTGTAGCCGCAGCCTGCCAACCCCGCGGTGATCAGGACAATGGCCGCTGCAAGTAGCTTGCGCATGAATTCCTCCTGAATGAGTCCGCCCCGTAAATGGAGGCCGCGGCGCGCAATTACAAGGCCGCGATGCTGCGCCGGGCGAAGCACAGGTCTTCCCAGGCCTTGCCCTTGTCGGGGAGATTGCGCAGCAGATAGGCCGGGTGATAGGTCACGATGAGCGGCACGCCCTGATAGCGATGCAGGCGCCCGCGCAAGCTCGCAATACTCGCTTGCGTGTCGAGCAGGGCCTGCACGGCGAAGCGCCCCATCGCGAGGATCAGCTTGGGCTTGATGAGCTCGAGCTGGCGCAGCAGATGGGGCGTGCACTGGCCGACCTCGAAGGGCTCCGGATTGCGGTTGCCCGGCGGACGGCACTTGAGCACATTGCAGATGTAGACGTTCTCGCCGCGCTTCAGATCGATCGCCGCGAGCATGTTGTCGAGCAGGCGACCGGCCTGCCCCACGAAGGGTTCGCCGCGCGCGTCTTCCTCGGCACCGGGGGCCTCGCCCACCAGCAACCAGTCGGCCTGCTCGTCTCCGACGCCGAACACCGTTTGAGTGCAGGTCTTGCGCAAGCCGCAGGCCCGACAGCCCGCCACCGCATTCTTCAGTTCCGGCCAATCCATGCGCAGGATGCGCGCCGCGCGGTCATCGGCAAGATCGAGCTTGGCGACCCCTACGAGTCCCGGAACCGGAGGAAGGATTTGCGGAGGGCGACGCGCCGGCGGCGGCTTCGAGGCCACCGGCGCATCCGAGCGGCCGTCCCCGGGTTTTCCTCGATCCGGGATTCCCGCATCCCGCTTCGGCCCGCGCAGCTTCCACACGGGAGCGAGTCCCATCTCCTCCAGATAGCGCTCGCTCTTCCCGCTCACAAGTCGAGCGCCAGAACGAGGGCGTCTTCGCGGCCTCGGCGCGCCGGATAGTAGCCGCGCCGCACTCCGACCTGCTTGAAGCCGTATCCGGTATAGAGGCGCTGTCCCACCTCGTTCGTGGGGCGGACTTCGAGGAACAGGATCTTCGCTTCGTGCTCTCGCGCCATTCCGACCACATGCTCGAGGAGGCTCCGCCCGTGGCCCCGGCGCTGCGCATGGGCGGCAACGCTCAAGTTCAGAAGATGCGCCTCGCCCGCGGCCAGCATGAGCACCGCGTAACCGATCAGCCGGCCGCCGTCGCGGTATACCCGGCAGCCGTATCCCGCGCGCAGCGAGTCCCGGAAATTGCCGATCGTCCAGGGAAATTCATAGAGGCTTTCCTCGATCTCGAGCACCGGGCGAAGATCGGCCTCGCTCATCGGCTCGAATCCCGGTGCGGGTCGGAGTACTGCGCTCATCAGCGTTCGCTCGTCTTGAGCGCGACCTTGTCGCGCAGATACACCGGCACCGCCGCGGCGGCGTCCTCCGCTTCCCCCGCGGCAAAACGCGGGATCGCGAGTTTCAGCACCGCCCGCGCGGTCGGGGTCGTCTCGGGACGGATCGAAGATACGCATCGTCCGAGCCGGGTCCCGAGGCGTTCTCGATAGGCGGCGAATCCGTCGCCGCAGCCCGTCCAGCCCTCACCCGACGCGACGGGCACGGCCTCGGGCCGGTAAAGGCCGGGGGCGGAAACTTCTTCCCATCCGGCGCCTGCCCTCCGGTACGCGGCATGATACACCTCGCCCCTGTGCGCATCGAGGCAGGCGATGATCCGGCCGAGCGCCGCCCCGTCCGCCGCTTCTTCGGCCAGAGCGAGCAGAGTTCCCACCCCGACCACGCGCAGGCCGCGCGCAAGCGCGAGTCCCTGGGTCACGCCGGCCGCGATGCGAAGGCCGGTAAACGAGCCCGGACCCGCACCGTAGGCAATTCCATGGATTTGCGCGAATTCGAGCCGCGCTTCGACGAGCACTTGATCGACGATGTCGAGGATCCTCTCCGCCTGGCGCTGGCCGGCGGGCTCGTGACGCGAAAACAGCGCCTCGCCGCAGCTCGCCGCTACCGAGCAGAAATCGGTCGAGGTATCGATTGCAAGCAGATTCATCGGCGCTTCCCGCAAGAATTTTAACGGATCGGAGGGCCGCCTGCGGCGCTTGACGCCGGGCGTTTCAGCCCCGATGATTGCGGCGACAAATAAAACATCCCTCCGGAGGAAAGCATGCAGCCACGGATCGCGCTGATTGCTCTCGCGCTCCTGACGGGTCCGGCGTTCGCCCAGGACGCCTATCCGTCCCACCCGATCACGATGGTCGTCGCGTTCCCGCCGGGCGGCGTGGCGGATATCACCGCCCGGCCCACGGCGTTCGCGATGGAAAAGGCGCTGAAGCAGCGCGTCATCATCGAGAACAGGCCCGGCGCGGCGGGGGCGACGGGCAATGCTTATGTCGCGAACGCGAAGCCGGACGGGTATATGCTGCTGATGGCGCTGTCGTCCATCTCGGTCATCCCGGAAGCGGAACGTCTCCAGGGACACAAGCCCCCCTACGAGCTGACGCAGCTCGCGCCGATCGCGCTGATCTCGGCCGACCCGGTCGTTCTCGTCGTGCGCGAGGAAGCGCCTTGGAAGAACGTCCAGGAATTCGTTTCGGACGCGCGAAAAAAACCCGGCAAGATCACCTACAGCTCTTCGGGAATCTACGGCGCGCTGCACATGCCTTTCGTCCTGCTCGAGCACGCCACCGGGACCAGCCTGTGGCACGTGCCGTACAACGGCGGCGGGCCGGCGGTGCAGGCCCTGCTCGGCTCGCAGGTCGATGCGACCGTGGGCGGCCCGGCGGCGATGATCGGGCAGATCCGGGGCAAGCGGCTGCGGCCGCTGGCGAGCTTCGGGGACAAGCGGCTCGCCTCGCTTCCCGACGTGCCGACGCTGAAGGAGCTGGGCATCGACGCGCAGTATTTCATCTGGGCGGGATTGATGGCCCCCGCGGCGACTCCGCCCGCGATCCAGCAGAAGCTGCGCGACTCGGTGCGCCAGGCCGTAGGGGACGCCGATTTCCGCAATGCCATGGCGAAGGTCGAGACGCCCATCAACTATCTCGACGCGCCGGAGTTCGGGAAATTCTGGGACGTGGACGCGAAAAAACTCGCGGAGGCAGTGCGCCGCATCAAGCCCGTCGAGCAGAAATAGAAGCGGACGTCGATGGCAGCGGCCCAGGGCAAGGTCATCATCACCTGCGCGGTGACCGGCGCGATCCACACGCCGACGATGTCGCCGCACCTTCCGGTGACCCCGGAGGAGATCGCCGAAGGCGCGATCGGCGCGGCGCGGGCGGGCGCCGCGATCGTGCATCTGCACGCGCGCGAGCCCGCCGACGGCCGGCCGACTCAGGATCCGAAGATGTTCATGCGCTTTTTGCCTGCGATCAAGGCGGCCTCGAACGTCGTCATCAATCTCACGACGGGCGGCGCGCCGACAATGACGGTCGAGGAGCGGCTGCAGCCGGCGCTGAAATTGAAGCCCGAAGTCGCCTCGCTCAACATGGGCTCGATGAACTTCGGGCTGTACGAGATGCTCGGGCGCCACAAGGAGTGGAAATACGACTGGGAAAAACCCTACCTCGCCGGCTCGGACGAGCGCATCTTCAAGAATACGTTCCGCGACATCGCGCATATCCTCGAGTCCTGCAGCGGCAACGACACCCGCTTCGAGATCGAGTGCTACGACATCGGCCACTTGTATACAGCGGCGCATTTCCTCGACCGCAAGCTCGTGAAGCCGCCGCTTTTCATCCAGTCCGTGTTCGGCATCCGCGGCGGCATCGGCCCGCACCCCGAGGACGTGCTGCACATGAAGCGCACCGCCGACCGCCTGTTCGGCGACCAGTATCTGTGGTCGGTGCTCGGCGCCGGGCGCAACCAGATGTTCATCGCCGCGATGTCGGCGGTGATGGGCGGAAACGTCCGCGTCGGCCTCGAAGACAGCCTGTGGCTCGGCCGGGGCACACTCGCCAAGACCAACGCCGAACAAGTGACCAAGATACGCCGCATACTCGAGGAACTCGGACTGCAGGTCGCGACGCCCGACGAGGCGCGCGAGATGCTGAAACTCAAAGGCGGCGGAAACGTCGCCTTCTAAGGACGACACCATGGCAAAGAATTACCGCGTCGCCGTCATTCCCGGCGACGGCATCGGAAAGGAGGTCGTGCCCGAGGGCGTGCGCGTGCTCGAGGCCGCCGGCAGGAAATTCGGCATCGGATTCAAGTGGGACGAGTTTCCCTGGAGCTGCGAGTACCGCGTCAAGCACGGCCGCATGATGCCGGAAGACGGCCTCGCGACGATCCGCGGACACGACGCTGTGTTCTTCGGCGCCTGCGGATTTCCGGGCGTGCCCGATCACGTGTCGCTGTGGGAGCTCTTGATCCCGATGCGCCGCGGCTTCGACCTGTACGTCAACCTCCGCCCGGTGCGCCTGATGCCCGGCATCCAGTCGCCCCTTGCCGGGCGCAAGCAGGGCGACATAGATTTCTGGGTGGTGCGCGAGAACACCGAGGGCGAATACTCGTCGATCGGCGGACGCATCTTCGAGGGCACCGAGCGGGAAACCACCCGCCACGGTGTCGACCGGATCCTGAAATACGCTTTCGAGCTCGCGCGCAATCGCCCCAAGAAGCACCTGACCTCGGCCACCAAGTCGAACGGCATCTCGATCACCCTGCCCTACTGGGACGAGCGCTTCAAGGCGATGGCCGCGAAGTATCCGGGGGTGAAGACCGACCAATACCACATCGACATACTCACCGCCCACTTCGTGCAGCATCCGGACTGGTTCGACGTCGTCGTCGGGTCGAACCTCTTCGGCGACATCCTCTCGGACCTCGGCCCCGCCTGCACCGGCACCATCGGCATCGCGCCCTCGGGCAACATCAATCCGGAACGCAAGTTCCCCTCGGTGTTCGAGCCGGTGCACGGCTCCGCGCCGGACATCGCGGGCAAGAACATCGCGAACCCGATCGGACAGATCTGGTCGGGCGCGATGATGCTCGAGCACCTGGGCGAGAAGGACGCGGGCGAGGCCATCGTGCGCGCGATCGAGCGCGTGCTGACCGAAGGTCCGCGCACGCGCGACATCGGGGGCAAGGCCTCGACCGGCGACGTCGGCAAGGCGATCGCCGCGGCGCTCTAGCCGCAAAGACTCAGGGCCGGACGGGGGCGGAACGGTCGCGGTAGATCTCCCGCCCGTGATCGTGAACGTCGCGCCGCAATTGCTGGCGTTGCTCGGGAGTCATGCGCGCGTCCCGATTCGCCTCGCGGTTTTGAAACGTCGTGTCGCGCGCGGGCATCTGCTGAGGCGGCGTCGGCCGTCCCGGCCCGGCGCGCCCGGCGCCCCGACCGCCTTGGCCATGCTGGGCAAGCGCCGGAAACGACGCAAGCAGCACCGTCACGACACAGCCGAAAACGATCAGACTCTTCACTCCATTCTCCCGCTCGCGCGTCTCTTTTCCGTGGATCTCCGCCACCGCGGCCTTCGAAAGGCATCTTACTTCAGGGATCGCGACGCCCGGCCGGAGGATTGTAACAACTTGTTTCTGCGACCGGCCCGGCAACGCGCTGTTACGCTCGCGCTGCAGCGGGGGCGCTCATCGGGTTACGATACCGTGCGATGGCCGATCCCAAGACGAAAATCCTGGTAGTCGACGACGACCTGCGCCTGCGCGACCTGCTGCAACGCTACCTGACCGAGCAGGGGTTCGGCGTGCATACCGTTTCGGATGCGGCGGGCATGGACAAGCTGCTCGGGCGCGAGCGCGTCGACCTGCTGGTGCTCGACCTGATGCTCCCGGGCGAGGATGGCCTGTCGATCTGCCGGCGGCTGCGCGGCGGGAAGAACACGGTCCCCATCATCATGCTGACCGCGAAGGGCGAGGACGTGGACCGCATCGTCGGCCTGGAGATGGGCGCCGACGACTACCTGCCCAAACCCTTCAACCCGCGGGAGCTGGTCGCGCGCATCAACGCGGTGCTGCGCCGCCGCGCGGCGCCGCTCCCCCCGGGCGCGCCCGCGGCCGAACCGGAAAGGGTCAGCTTCGGGAACATGACGATCAACCTCGCGACGCGCGCGCTCGAGCGCGACGGCCAGTCGATCTCGCTCACCACCGGCGAATTCGCCCTGCTCAAGGTCCTGGTCACGAACCCGAGGATGCCCCTGTCGCGCGACAAATTGATGGAGCTCGCGCGAGGCCGCGAATACGAAGTGTTCGACCGCTCGATCGACGTCCAGGTGTCGCGCCTCCGCAAGCTCGTCGAGAAGGATCCCGCGCATCCCGCCTACATCCAGACCGTGTGGGGGTTCGGCTACGTCTTCGTGCCCGACGGCCAGGTGCAATGAAGGCGACGGTTTGATGGCCTTGTGGCCGCGCTCGCTCCTGTGGCGAACCTTCATCCTGCTCGCCGCGCTGGTGCTCGCGACGACCATCGCCTGGTTCGGGATCTTCCGCGCCTCCGAGGTCGAGCCGCGCGCGCGGCAGATCTCGCAGAACCTCGTCAGCATCGTCAACATCACCCGCACCGCGCTCGTCAATTCCCGGCCCGAGCTGCGCCGCGAGCTGCTCTCCGAGCTCGCCGAGCGCGAAGGCATACAGGTGTACACCGCCGAGCCCGGCGAGCGCCTCGCGCCGCCGGCCGACAGGCCCGTATTGAACCTGGCGCTCGAGCTGGCGCGGCAGCAGCTCGGCGAGGGCACGCGCTTCGCCGGCGAGCGCGACGGCAAGCCCGGCTTGTGGCTGAGTTTCCACATCGACGACGACGAGTATTGGCTCCGCATTCCCCGCGAGCGCATCGAGCGGCAGATCGCCCTGCGCTGGCTGGGCTGGGGCGCGCTCGCCCTGACGCTGTCGCTGCTCTCCGCGTATTTCATCGTGTCCCGGCTCAACCGCCCCTTGCGCGCGCTCGCCTCGGGCGCCGGCGCGATCGGCAAGGGGAAAATACCCGACCCCGTCCCCGAGTCCGGCCCCGAGGAGATCCGAACGCTCTCTCACGCCTTCAACCAGATGTCCAAGGACCTCGCGCGTCTGGACGCCGACCGCGCGCTGATTCTCGCCGGCGTGTCGCACGACCTGCGCACGCCGCTCTCCAGGCTGCGGCTGGGACTCGAGATGAGCGGGGCCGATCCCCAGCTCAAGGACGGCATGACCGCGGACATCGAGGAGATGGACCGCATCGTCAACCAGTTCCTCGATTTTGCTCGCACCGACGGCGGCGAGCCCGTGGAGCACGCCGATCTGGCTGCGATCGCGGCGGAAGTCGCCGAGCATTTCCGCCGCCACGGAAAATCCGTGGCGACCGATTTTTCGAGCGTGCCCGCGCTTCCGCTGCAAGCCATGTCGATGCGCCGCGTGGTGCTGAACCTCATCGACAACGCGCTGCGCTACGGCGCAGGCGAGGTGCGCGTCGCGGTGCGCGCTGAAGGCGGCGCGGCGGTGCTCGAGGTGGCCGATCGCGGCCCGGGCATTCCGGACTCGGAAGCCGAACGGCTGAAGCAGCCGTTCACGCGCCTGGAGGTCGCGCGCAGCGACAGGGGCGGCGCGGGCCTCGGGCTCGCCATCGTCGAGCGCGTGGTGCGCGCGCACCGCGGCAGCTTCGAGCTGCTCGCGCGCGAAGGCGGGGGCCTCGTCGCGCGCATCCGGCTTCCGATCGAGCGCAAAGCGGAGTGAACGCGCTCCGGGCGGGAGAAGTTTTTCGGGTACACTTCGCGGAATTCAAAAGGACAATCCGGCCATGAAGAGACTGCTTGCCGTCCTCGCCCTGGCCGCCGCTCCGGCGGCGTTCGCGCAGACCTGCCCCGAGAAAAACCTGCTGTACTGGCAGGCTTTCCCGGCCGGGGGCGAATCCGACATATCGGCGAGGCACCAGCAGTTCGTGCTGAAGAAGAAATGCCCCTCGATCGAGACCATCATCCAGTACAAGCCGGGGGTGGGCGGCGCCGTCATGTGGAACCAGCTGAACTCCCTGCCCGCGGACGGCCTGAACATCGTCGGAATCAACCTGCCGCACATCGTGCTCGCGCCGTTCGAAGGCCAGGTGCAGTACAAGACCGAGGACATCACGCCGACATACTGGTTCCACTACACCCCGGACGCGCTCGTAGTGCCCGAGTCCAGCCCCTTCAAGACCTTCCAGGACTTCGTCAAGGCGGCGAAATCCGAGCCCGGGAAGCTCACCCTCGGCGGCTCGGGGATCAACTCGGCGAACCACGCCGCGCACGAGCGCCTCGACACCGAGTTCGGCATCAAGACTCTCTACGTTCCCTACAAGGGCACCGGCGACATGACCGTCGCGGTGGCGGGCGGCCACGTCGGCGGCGCGATGTCCTACACCGCCTTCGCGATCAACAACAAGGGCAAGATGCGCGCGCTCGCCGTGGCGATGGACCAGCGCCACCCGCTGCTGCCGGATGCGCCCACATTCAAGGAGCTCGGCGTGAACTGGGTCGACGGCGCTTTCCGCGGAATCGGCATGCCGAAATCCACGCCTGCCGCTCTGCGCAAGCGCATGTCCGACCTGTGGGCGGCGCTGAACAGCGATCCGGAGATGAAGGAGCTCGCCGCGAAAAGCGGCTTCGAGCTGGTGAACGTGGGCGTCGAACAGATGGACGCCTTCATGAAGGAGAAGATCCGGGTCTACACGGGCGTCGCAAAGCAGATGGGGCTTGCGAAGTAGAGCCCGGACGGCGGGCTCGCGCCCGCCGGGAATTCAGCCTATGAATAATCCCACGCGTCGTGCCGCGAGGGAAACACCTTCTCCTGATAGTAGTCCTTGAGCGTGCCCAGCTCCATGAGGATCTTGAGCGGGAAGCCTTGGCGGTTCTGCCGGGTGTCGGTGAGCAGCTCCTCGAAGTAGCGGTCCATCTCGCGCGGTGCTTTCCACAGCTTGGCCATGCGATTGACGATCCTGGGAAACGCTGCGGCGAGCTGCATGGGCCGTATCGACTCCTCGATCGACGCCAGCCACGCCTGACCCGCGGCGCCCAACTCGAGGTCGTCCTTTTCCGGCTGGTGGCGGCGCTTGCTGTAATCCGCCTTCGTCATGGCGATTGGCTTCATGGGGTGTGCAATATCCATTCAGAGCCTCCATCCTCCTCCACCAACAGCTGAAGCTACTCGGATCGGCCCTTCTCGGGAAGGCATTACGTCACGCTCGGCCTACCAGGATTTCCGGATTTCGTAGCGGCTGCCTCGAGGGAGCGTCACCGATTCCACCAGCGCGAAGCCATCGAGCCGCCAGTCGATCGGGTCGAGCGCGGGCATCGTGCGAGGCGCGCGAGCGTCGCGCAACAGCGTGACGTGCGAGACGAATGGTTTTGCGTCGAAGGCGATGCCCGAGCGCGTCAACGCGTTCCGCAATTCCACGACCATCGCGTTGAGTTCGCCTGGGACCGCAGACGCGCCGGCCCAGGCGATACGGTTGTGTTTCCAGTAGCCCGGAGTGTCGAGAACCAGCGTTGCAGCGCTCAGCGCTACCTCGCCGGCGGCGCGCTCGACCTCCGCAACGCGCGCCTCCGCGACGCTGCCGAGAAAAGCGAGCGTCACATGCAGAGTCTCGGAACGCGTCGGCCGGCCGCCGCACAGCCCGTGGAGCTCGCGCGACCAGTGCGCGAGCTGCGCGCGCACTGTGTCGTCCGGCCACAACGCGAAGAACAGCCTCACTCAAGAAGCGCGACCGCCTCGGCGGCGATGCCTTCGCCGCGGCCGATTGCGCCGAGCCGCTCCGCGGTCTTGGCCTTGATGTTGACCTGGCCGAGGTCGATTTCGAGGTCGGCGGCCAGATTCGCGACCATCGCCGCGGTATGCGACGCCATCTTGGGCGCCTGCGCGATGATGGTGGCGTCGAGATTGACGATGGAGAACCCCGCGCGCCGGACTTTCTTACCGACTTCGCGCAGAAACGCGCGGCTGTTCGCGTTGCGGTGCTTGGGGGAGGTATCGGGAAAGTGCAGCCCGATATCGCCGAGCGCGGCCGCGCCGAGCAGCGCGTCGCACACCGCGTGGATCAGCACGTCCGCATCGGAATGCCCCGCGAGCCCTTTTTCGTAGGGAATCGTGACCCCGCCGACGACGAGCTTGCGTCCCTCGACGAGCGCATGCACGTCGTAGCCCTGGCCGATTCTCATGGAGCGTCCCTCAGGATGCCTTCCGCGATCTCGAGGTCGGCGGGGAAAGTAACTTTCAGGTTTTTCGTGCTGCCCTGGACGAGCCTCGGCTTGTAGCCCAGCCGCTCGACGGCGCTCGCTTCGTCGGTGACGTGCTCGACTTCGCGCAGCGCCCGCAGCAGCATGCCGTGGCGGAACATCTGCGGGGTCTGCGCCTGCCACAGGCCCTGGCGCGGCTCGGTGGCGACGATGCGATACTCGTCGTCTCCGCGCTTCAGGGTATCGGCGACGGGAATGGCGAGAATCCCGCCGACTTCGTCCCTCCCCGCCTCGTCGATGAGGCGCCGCAGCTCGGCTTTTCCGAGGCAGGGCCGCACCGCGTCGTGCACCAGCATCCAGTCGTTCGGATCGACCAGGCTCGCCGCCGCGATGATCCCGTTCAGCACGCTGTCGCGGCGGCTCGCGCCGCCGCAGTAGAGAGGGGCCAGCCGCTCGCCAAAAGCGCTCCAGTCATGCTCGCGAAACGCGACGTCCTCCGGCGCGAGCACCACGAAGACGACTTCCACTTCGGACACGGCGAGCAGGCGCTCGACCGCATGGGCCAGCATGGGCTTTCCGGCCAGCAGGGAGTATTGCTTCAGCACGTCGGCCCCGAAGCGAGACCCGGAACCGGCAGCCGGCACGAGACCGAAAAATCGCGCAGTCATCGATCAAGTCACTGAAATCGGGTGTGATTCGACACGATATAATTATAGCCGGGTCCCGAGTTCAAACTCCGCTTCGCGAGACGAGCGCCGTTTAACTCGGGTTTTGCTATTTCTGAAACGAAAACGATGAGTGGAGTCGTCGAAAAGAACGCGAGCGCCGCCAGCCTCCACGCCGCCAGCCACGCGCTCGCGCTCGCGCGCGCAGCGGGTGCCTCGCGGCCGGCCGTCGTCTTCTGCGCCCAGGCGACCGAGGCGCAGAGGTTGAAGGACGAGATCGCGTGGTTCGCGCCGCAGCTCGAGGGGCTGCTCCTGCCCGACTGGGAGACCCTGCCCTACGATCATTTCTCTCCGCACCACGATCTGGTGTCGGAGCGCCTCGCGACGCTCTACCGCATCATGAGCGAGGACTTCGACGTCGCCATCGTACCCGCGGCGACCGCGCTCACGCGCCTCGCGCCTCCGTCCTTCCTCGCCGCGCACAGCTTCTTCCTCAAGGCGGGAGAAGCGCTCGAGCTCGGCCGCTTGCGCGCGCAGCTCACCCTCGCCGGCTACAGCCACGTCACGCAGGTGGTCGCGCCGGGCGAGTACTGCGTGCGCGGCGGACTGATCGACCTCTTTCCCATGGGCAGCGCGCTGCCCTACCGGCTCGACCTGCTCGATGAGGAAATCGAGTCGATCCGCTCTTTCGATGCGGACAGCCAGCGCACGCTCTACAAGGTCGCGGAGATCCGGCTCCTGCCTGCGCGCGAGTTTCCCATGGACGAGGCCGGGCGCAACCGGTTCCGCCGCAGCTACCGCGACAGCTTCGAGGGCGATCCGTCGAAGAGCCGCATCTACAAGGACGTGAGCAACGGCGTCGCGCCCGCCGGGATCGAGTACTACCTGCCGCTTTTCTTCGAGCAGACCGCGACGATCTTCGACTACCTGCCGAAAAGCGCCGCCGTCTGCATGCACGGCGAGGTGCACGCCGCCCTCACCGAGTTCTGGCGCGACGCGCACAGCCGCCACCAGCTCCTGCAAGGCGACCGGACGCGGCCCCTGCTGCCGCCCGCGGAGATTTTCTTGAGCGCCGAGGATTTCTTCGTGCGGGCGAACGATTTCCCCCGGGCCGACATCGAATCGACGCAAGGAGTTGCGCTGCCCGAGCTCGCGGTGGAGCGGCGCGCCGCCGATCCCCTGCACCGCCTGAAATCCTTCCTCTCGCAGACGCCTGCCCGGGTGATGCTGCTCGCCGAATCGCCCGGCCGCCGCGAAACGCTGTCTCAGTACCTGGCCGAATACGGCCTGAAGCCGGAACCGGCCGGGGGTTTCGAGGAATTCCGCCGCTCGGAATCGCGGTTTGCGCTGGGCGTGGCGCCGCTCTTGAACGGCTTCTTCCTCGATGCGGAACAACTGTGCTTCGTCACCGAGTCTGAGCTCTACGCCGGAACCGCCCGCTCGCGCGCGGCGCGCGACCGGAAATCGATCACCTCGGTCGAAGGCATGCTGCGCGATCTCTCCGAGCTGCGCGCGGGCGACCCGGTGGTGCACGTGCAGCACGGCATCGGGCGCTACAGGGGCTTGGTCGACCTCGACCTCGGCGAAGGCGCCGCGGAATTCCTGCTCCTCGAGTACGCGGAGGAGAACAAGCTCTACGTGCCGGTGGCGCAGCTGCACTCGATCGGCCGCTACTCGGGCGGGCCGCCCGAGCATGCGCCGCTGCACAAGCTGGGCGGGGACCAGTGGGAGAAGGCGAAGCGCAAGGCCGCGCGCGCGGTGCGCGACACCGCCGCCGAGCTGCTCAACCTCTACGCCCGGCGCGCGACCCGCCAGGGCCACGCGTTCAAGCTGAACCAGCACGATTACGAGGCCTTCGCCGAGGGCTTCGGCTTCGAGGAGACGCCGGACCAGGCGGCAGCGATCTCGGCCGCCCTGGAGAACATGAAGAACGGCAAGCCGATGGACCGCCTCATCTGCGGCGACGTCGGCTTCGGCAAGACCGAAGTGGCGCTCCGCGCCGCCTTCGTCGCGGTCGCAGACAACATGCAGGTCGCGGTGCTTGCGCCCACCACGCTCCTGGCCGAGCAGCACTTCAACACCTTCAGCGACCGCTTCGCGGATTGGCCGATCAAGCTCGCGGAGCTGTCGCGCTTTCGGAGCGGCAAGGAAACGACAGCGGCGCTGAAAGGGCTCGCCGGAGGCGGGATCGACATCGCCATCGGCACGCACAAGCTGTTGCAGAAGGACGTGAAGTTCAAGCGCCTGGGCCTGGTGATCGTCGACGAGGAGCACCGCTTCGGCGTGCGCTAGAAGGAGGCCCTGAAAGCGCTGCGGGCGGAAGTGGACGTGCTGACGCTCACCGCGACGCCGATCCCACGCACGCTCGCGATGTCGCTCGAAGGACTGCGCGATCTCTCGGTGATCGCCACCGCTCCCGAGCGGCGCCTCGCGATCCGCACCTTCGTCACCCCCTACTCCTCCGGCATTATCCGCGAGGCGGCGCTCAGAGAGCTCAAGCGCGGGGGTCAGATCTTCTTCCTGCACAACGACGTCGCCACCATCGAGGTCACGCGCGAGAAGCTGGAGAAGCTCCTGCCCGAGGCGCGCATCGCGGTGGCGCACGGCCAGATGCGCGAGCGCGACCTGGAGCGCGTGATGCGCGAATTTCTCCAGCAGAGGCATAACCTGCTCCTCTGCTCGACCATCATCGAGACCGGAATCGACATCCCGACCGCCAATACCATCCTCATCGAGCGCGCCGACAAGTTCGGACTCGCGCAGCTACATCAACTCAGAGGTCGCGTCGGACGCTCGCACCACCAGGCCTACGCCTACCTCCTCACCCCCGGCGAGGACGCGCTCTCCGCCGCCGCGAAGAAGCGCCTCGAGGCGATCCAGATGATGGAGGAGCTGGGCTCGGGGTTCTACCTCGCCATGCACGACCTCGAGATCCGCGGCGCGGGCGAGGTGCTGGGCGAATCGCAGTCGGGCGAGATGCAGGAAGTGGGCTTCAATTTGTATGCCGACATGCTCGACCATGCGGTGCGCTCGCTGAAAGCCGGCCGCGAGCCGGACCTGTCGCAGCCTTTCGCGGTCACGACCGAGGTCAACCTGCATTTCCCGGCGCTCTTGCCGGCTTCCTACTGCGCCGACGTGCACGAGCGCCTGGTGCTCTACAAGCGCTTCGCCAATTGCGCGAGCGCCGAGCAGCTCGGAGCGATGCAGGAAGAGCTGGTCGACCGCTTCGGAAGCCACCGGCTGCGCATCCTGGGTCGCGCGCTGGGGGTCTCCCGGGTCGACGCCGCTCCCGAATTCATCCAGCTGCAGTTCGTGCCCCATCCCCCGCTCGACCCGGCCGCCGTGCTGAAGCTCGTGCAGAAACAGCGCGGCTGGAAGCTCACTGCGCCGAACAAGCTGCGCGTCGAGCGCGTGACCAGCGAGCTCCCCGAGCGGGCTCTCGCCGTCCGGCAAGTGCTGGAAGCGCTCGCGACGGCAGCGCTCAAGCCGGCGGCGTAGCCGCCTCCTGCGGCTGGACCGTCCACGCGGCGGCCCACTCGTCGCGCCGCTTAAGCGCATAGGCCGCGATGCAAACATCGAAAGCTGCGCAGAAAACTCCATAGGCCAGCGGCACCGCGGTCAACTGGCCCAGGTAGTAAGTGGAGATGGCTCCCTGAGCATGAAGCTCGTGCACCAGGTCCCACGCCCCGTGCAGGGCATAACCGATCACCAGGGCGGTCGGCAGGCGCACGCCAAACAGGCCTATCAGCGCGAACAAA
>WNFM01342173.1_pt2 | contig 20148 bp, 18 predicted proteins | sample 5400271 | NCBI WGS metagenome assembly WNFM01 (sample SAMN13153352, study PRJNA577476) | soil metagenome | isolation source: 60 cm saprolite on Douglas fir-dominated hillslope | place: USA:California | collected 2013-09-17
CGTACCAAGGCCGGCACGCCTCCCCGACCTTCCACAAGAGGAGGACGATCAGCGCGGCGAGGAGGAGCCGCTTCACTGGCTGCCTCCAGCCACTGCGTACTGGCTCGGCAGGCGCGAGAAGACGCGGCCAAGGCGCACCTCGCGCTCCCCCACGAACGCGGGTATGCCCACCACGATCTTCCGGGATCCCGTTTGTCGGAGCGTCACGGCGGAGTGCGCCGGCACCAGATACTCGACGTCGCTGGACGCGACCACCTCAAGGTCGAGCGGCCGCGAGGGAAACCGCTCGTCGAGGTGCGCGGTGAGGTCCATGCAGTGGCGGCCGACGCAGGACCCGTCGGAGGCCTGAAGGCGAGGCGTGCCGTCCGGCCTCGCCATGCCGCTGAGGCTGTCCGCGATCTCGTCAGGACTCATGACGAGGGTCTCGTCGATGCCGGGCCAACGAAAGAAGACGACGCCGGCGCAGAGACCCCCGAAACCGCGAGCCGCCTCATTGCTGCTCCGCACGGATTCCCGCGTGGGCAGGATCGCTTCCACCACGTCGCCGAGCTCCAGAGCGGGCGGGAGCGCGCGCGGCACATCCCAACGAAGTACCTGCTCGGCTGAGCGATTCGTTTCGGAGTGGACCACGCGAAGACCTTGAGCCCAGAGTTCGAGGAGCCTCACATCTCGGAAAGGTTCTCTCGTGACGATTCCGTCTGTCCGGAAACGCACCCTTTGAATGCGGCCGAACGCCGAGAGGCCGATTCGATACGGCGTGCCGAGGTCGTTGAAGATGGGCGCCCACCGGCGCGCATCGATGGGTTCGGCGATCTCCGCGCCCGGACCACGGGCCCGCGCGTCGTAGAACTGCGGAACGTATTCGTCCACGGCTCCCAGAAGATCGCGCACCTGGGTGCCCTTCTCGAACCAGTCGAGGAGCGCAGTCACGGAGATACGACTGTGGCCGCGCATGCGGGAGCGGAGGCTCCGGACGAAGTCAGCGTAGGCGGGAAGGAGCCGGGTCGGACAGTCCACGTCCAGTTGCAAGCCGACGACGCGCAGGCCCGCATGGGCTGCCTGCGCCTGGACGCGGTCGAACGCCGCGGCCAGCGTCGGGGCGAGCGCACCATCCGGCGGCTTTGCCTCGTCCGAACGCCATGTCGCGACGTAGGACCGTGCGGGAGGCAGCCGAATCGGCCACCGGCTGTCGGCCAGACCGGATGTCGACATGTTGCCGACCTGGACGTAGACGACATCCGGCGTCCATCTGGACGCGACTGGACCGGCATCTGCAGACGAGTGTCGCCAGTACCAGTAGCCCACTTCCCAGCCGGCGGGACGCGATGGCTGTGGGCGACACGCCGTGAGCGTGCCGAGGATGAGGAGCAGGACGGAGAGGCGGAGCCGAATCGGTGACCGCATGGACCCAGCCTACGACGAGCCCCCGCATGGGAGTGAGCCGCGTCGCAGTCACGGTTGTGACGGCGGGGAGAGTGTCCCACGCGATTAACCGGCTTTGCCCAGTCGGGTCGAGGATGGAGTCAGAGGAGGGAACGCGATGTTGACTATCTCCGAATCCCCTGTGGACGTCGAAGTTCAGCCGACCATGGACGCACCCTCTACGCCCGCGTCACCGGCAATCGTCGATGCTGGAAAACCTTCGGCCGCCAGAGGGCTGCGGCTGAGTACGCCCGCCTGCCTGGGCGTGTCCATTCTGGTGATCTTCATCGCGATCATGGCGAACGGCCTTGGCGCGCCTTCACGAGTCTCCGAAGTGATCGCAATGACCGGAGCCGTCCTCTTCGCCGTCACCACGCTCATCGCGCTCGTCAGGGCAGTCCACGGGATCGTCGCTCTCTCTCGCGCGGTCTACGCGGGGACGACAGACGGGTACGGGTTCCTGGAGTCGCTACCCAGGATCCTCGGCAATCTCGTCATGGCCGGCTTCGGCATGCTCATCGCCTATGTCTCGACCGTGGGCTTTTCGCGCGGCCGTCAGCTGCGGCGGTTCGGCCGCGTGCTGCTGCCGAACCTTCGCACGAGTCCCGAGTGGACGACGCCCGAGTTGGTTCTGGATGGCCACGCAGACACGCCGGCCGGCCTGGCCGATCAATGGCGCGAGAACGGGAAGACCGAGCACGCTTCCGTCGCGGCATTCGCGCGGCTCACCCTGGATCTCATGGCACTGGGCGCGCCGCCGGCGTTGATCGCGGCCGCCAATCGGGACGCCCTCGACGAGATCCGCCACACCGAGCTGTGCTTCTCCCTGGCGCGCGCCCTTGACGGCAAGAGCGTGAGCCCGGGTCCGTTTCCGCAGGCTCAGCGTGTGGCGACGCTTCCGCGGTCACGGACGCTCGCCCTGGCGAAGCTCGCCGTCGACTCGCTGGTCGACGGAGCGCTCCACGAGGGAGTCTCCGCCCGCATCATCGCCAAGCTGGCTCGGCGGTGCGAGGTGCCCGCGATTCGCGCCGCCCTCGAGGAGATCGCCGCGGACGAAGGGCGGCACACCGCGCACGGTTGGGCCGTCGTCGGATGGTGTCTCGACGAGGGCGGAAGGCCGGTGGCAGAAGCGCTCTTGGGGGCGATCCGCGCCTTGCCCGAACAGATGCAGTCGTCGCTTCCCGATTCTGCCGCGGACGGAAGATGGGAGGGCTGGGGCATCCACGGACATCGCCTGGAGTCCGAGGAATACGCGGCCGCCCTCATCCACCTGATCGGTCGCGTTCGGGCCAGGGTCGCTTCTCTCTCTCGCAAGGCCGCCTGACTCAGCCGCCGTAGGGCTCGTCGAGCGCCGGCATCACGAACGGAATCTCCTCATGGCTGACCCGCGGAGCCGGCACCGGCCTAGAATCGAATCAGGATGTCAGTCCTACTCGTCATCGAGCGATCGAAGGCGGGCGCGCTGCTCTCGGCCATGCTATGGACGACGGGAGATGACGACCCGCGCCTGCTCGAATCGAGGAAGTTCAGGGGCGAGGGCGCGCTCAAGGTGTGGCTCGCCGGAATCGTGACGCGGTACGGGCGCAGCAACATCCGCGTCAACTGCCCGGAATCGCTGGAAGGCGACGACAAGCTCACCGTCCTGCTCGAGGAATCGGTCGGCCCGATCGGGCCCAGCGTCCGCCCATCTGAGACCTGAGCCGTCCCCACCGATCACGTTCAATCACCAAGGTTTTGCCTGCGCTTGACAACCGGAGGGGCGCCACGGCCTACCTTTCGGGCTGGGGGCCTCGTCGTGGTGGATCGAATGCCTGACCGCTGGAACGTTGTACGCGCCGCCTGATGGGGGCCTGCGAGGCGATCGTGGCCGCGCACGAGCGCATCGAGGCGCTGCTCACCGCGCGCGGCCGGCCCCGTGACTTCATGGGACTCGACTCCGATCCACGCCGGACCGTGCGCCGACTTCTGGAGCAGATCCAGGATTGCGCGGCGTCCGACTGGGTGTAGTGTCCACTCCGGCATGGCTGAGCGCGCCCCTTCCTACCTCGAGCCGTACTCCCGGGCGCGCCGGCGGAAGGCGAAGGGAGCCCGCGCCCTCCTGTGGGTCGGGCGCCGCGACCAGATCGTCCGCTTCGAGGCCATCGTCCGGGCCTGCCCGCTCGCGGGTCGCCGCGTCCTCGACGTGGGCTGCGGTCCGGCGGACCTGCTCGGCTTTCTCCGCAGGCGCGGCATCCTGCCTGCGCACTACGTGGGGCTGGAGGCGCAGCCCTGGCTCGTGCGCGCGGCGCGCCGCCGGGATTACGTGAACTCCACGATCGTCGAGGGAGACTTCGTGAAGGACCCGGACACGCTGCGCGTCGGGGCCGAGGTCGTGATCTTCTCCGGTTCGCTCAACCTCCTCTCCTCGCGCCAGTTCTACCGAAGCCTCGGGGAAGCCTGGGACGCGACCCACGACTGGCTCGTGTTCAACTTCCTCTGCACTCCGGACCTCGCGGGCGCGCGCTGGCTGCACTGGCACCGGCGCGCCGCCGTCCTGGACTTCGCGCGGCGGCGGGGAGCGCTCGTCCACATGGACGACCGCTACGAGCCGGGCGACTGCCTGGCCGTGTTGAGGAGGCGTCGATGAGCAGCCCTGCCCCTGCCGTTCCCTCCCCCGCCAAGATCGCGGCCGCGCTGGGCAAGCGCGTGCTGGGCCAGGTGGACGCGGTGCGGGAGGTCTCGGTCGCGCTGGCCAAGAAGCTGGCCGGCCTGCGTGTCGGCAACATCCTCCTCGTGGGCTCCTCGGGCTCGGGCAAGACCACGCTCATGCGCGCGGTCGAGGACCTGCTGGCCGCCGACCCCGCTCTGGCCTTGCGCTCCACCGTCGTCCGCATCCACGCGAACGTGATCGGCGAGGAGGCGCAGCAGGGCACGGCGAGCGAAAGGGTGATGCACCGCTTGCTGGAACGGGCGCGCGATCAGCTCGGGGCCGCCGCTCCCGTGGCCCGCGTCGTCGCCCAGGCCAGTCACGGTCTCGTCTTCATCGACGAGGTGGACAAGCTCCGCAGCCGTGTCGGCGACCAGGTCCAGGTCTCGGGGATACGCGCCCAGGAAGCCCTGCTCACCCTCATCGAGAACGAGGCGGTGCCGCTCCGGTTGCCCGACTGGGCGGGGGGCGCGACGGTGCAGGTCGACTCGTCGCGGCTCCTGTTCGTCTGCGCGGGAGCCTTCGAGGGCCTCTACGAAAGCGTGTTCGGCCGCGTGATCCAGGGCCAGGGCGAGCAGTCGCTCAAGACGACCACCGTCTCCGCGACCGGGCGCATCCACGAGGAGGTCCGCTTCGCGCTGCGGGACTGGCTGCGCTCGGAGGACCTCTTCGCGTACGGGATGACCCCCCAGTTCCTCTCCCGCTTCGACGCCGTGGTCGTCCTGGAGCCGCTGGGCGAGGCCGAGCTGTACAAGATCTTCGTGGGCAGCGCGGATTCCGCCCTCCGCCAGTCGCACGCCTATTTCGCCAGCCAGGGCATCAAGCTGGAGATCAGCGAGTCGGCGGTGCGCCGGATCGCGGCCGAGGCCGCGCGCCAGCCGCGGCTGGGCGCGCGCGCCCTCAAGGAGGTCTTCCGGCGCGTGATCCGGCCCTACGAGTTCGATCCCGAGCACGCCCCCGGCCTGGCCGAGGGGCGCCTGCGCATCGACGTCGCAGACGTCGAGCGCGCGCTCGCCCGCGGACGAGACGACTCCGCCACCTCGTCCGGAGGCTGGGCCTAGGACTGCGCCGCGGGCGAGAGGGAGCCCCTACTTCGGCTGCTTGACGATCCGCAGATAGGGCTTGGGCGACTTCCAGCCCTCCGGATACTTCTGTTTGGCCTCCTCGTCGGAGACCGAGCCCGCGATGATGACGTCCTCGCCCTGCTTCCAGTTCACGGGCGTCGCGACCTTGTGCTTGGCCGTGAGCTGGATGGAATCCAGGACGCGCAGGACCTCGTCGAAGTTGCGTCCGGTGGTCATGGGATAGGTCAGCGTGAGCTTGACCTTCTTGTCCGGGCCCACCACGAACACCGAGCGCACGGTCGCGTTGTCGGCGGCGGTGCGCTTCCCGCCCGTCGCATTGGGGTGGATCATGTCGTAGAGCTTGGCGACGTTGAGGTCGCTGTCCCCGATGATCGGGTAGTTCGGGGCCGTGCCCTGCGTCTCCTCGATGTCCTTGGCCCAGCGCTTGTGGTCGTCCACGGGGTCGATGCTCAGGCCGATGACCTTCGCGTTCCGCTTCTTGAACTCCGGCTCCAGCTTCGCCATGTAGCCGAGCTCCGTCGTGCAGACGGGCGTGAAGTCCTTGGGATGCGAGAACAGGATCGCGTAGCCGTCTCCGATCCATTGATGGAAATCGATCGGCCCCTGCGTCGTCTCCGCCTTGAAGTTCGGTGCCTCGTCGCCAATGCGCACTGACATGTGTCGTCCCTCCTTCAACCCTCGGGTCGATCATTCTAGCCGACGTCCCGCTCTCCCTGGAAGGGGAGGAAGGATCAGGGCCGGGCGGATTTCTTGCGGCGAGCCACCCGCTTGCCGCCGACGGCCATCACGCCGTTCCAGCGCTCGGCGACGTCGACATGGATGTCGAAGAGGTCGAGGAGCCGGCTGACCGTGTGGTTCACGAGGTCGTCGATCGCCTGCGGATGGTTGTAGAAGGCGGGCAGGGGCGGCGCGATCACGACCCCCATGCGGGAGAGCTTGAGCATGTTCTCGAGGTGGATCTCGCTCAGCGGCGACTCGCGCACGGCCAGGACGAGGCGGCGGCGCTCCTTGAGCACCACGTCGGCGGCGCGATGGACGAGGTCCTTGCCGTCCCCGTGGGCGATCGCGCCGAGCGTCTTGACGCTGCAGGGCGCGATGACCATGCCCATGGTGACGAAGGACCCGCTGGAGATGGCCGCCCCCTGATCGCCTTCCGCGTAGGAGCGCGTGGCCATCCGGCGCACCTGGGCGAGGGTGAACGGCGTCTCGTGGATCAGCGTGCGCGCGCCCCAGCGCGAGACGACGAGATGGGTCTCGACGTCGCTGCCCTTCAGGACCTGCAGGAGGCGGATGCCGAAGAGGCTGCCCGTCGCCCCCGTGATGGCGACGATCAGACGCCGCGGCAGGGGCGTCAGCGCCGGCACCTCAGGAGAGCCAGGCCGCCGCGGCCGCTCCCGCGGCGTGCTCCCACAGCAGGTACAACCCGAAAGCGACGCTGACCGCGCCCGCCGCGACCTGCACTCCCCGATGGAGCGCGGCGTAGCGCGCCTCGACGTACGACAGGGGCACGCTCATGAGCGCGCTGAGGAGGAGCATGCCCGCGATGGACCCGAGGCCGAAGATGGCGAGGTAGACGAGGCCGGCGCCGAGGGTGGGCGCGGCGGTCAGGGCGAGGAGCGCGAGGCCCGCGCTGCCGGCCAGGCCGTGGACGATACCGACCAGGAACGGCCGCAGCCCGCCCTGCAGAGGGTGCGGATGGCGGTGCACCTGCGTCTCCTCCCGGCGATGAGCGTGGAAGTGGACGTGGGTCGTCCCCTCGTGCTGGTGGGGGTGCGCGTGCAGCTTCCAACGCAGGGCGCGGCGCAGGGCCAGCGTGCCCAATACGACCAGCATCACCGCCACCAGGGCCTCGAGCGCGTGGCTGGCCGCGGGGGGAACGGTGAGGCGCAGGGCGAGGATCACGCCCCCGGCCAGTCCCAGCGACAGGGCGTGGCCGAGGCCCCAGAAGGCGCCGACGAGCGAGGTCCGCCGCAGGCCGATCTTCTGACTGGCCAGCGTGGTGACGGCCACGACGTGATCGGGGTCGAGGGCGTGGCGGAGCCCGAGCACGAAGCCCACGCCGGCGACGGTCGCGACCATCCCGTCCAAGAGACGCCTCCTTCAGGGGGACGATAGCACTGAAGCGCCCATGAAGAAGCGCGTCTGACCGACGTCAGTGCTCCGAGCACTTCTGATCCGAGGGAAGGTAGTTGAGAGCCTTCAGGTTCTCGCACTGATCGCGCGTGAAACGCGGTGTCGCGCTGGTCTCGGGGGCGGGTGCCCCCTGGGCCATACTCGCGATCGCGTGATGCAGGGATTGGCGCGACCAGGCCGCACGCAGGGGCTCCGACGAAACCAGATTGCTCGTCTCGCCCGGATCGCGGGCGAGGTCGAAGAGCTGCTCCTCGCCCGTGCGCGTGTCGTAGATGAACTTGAGATCTGCGTCACGTCGGGCGTAACGCGGGCGGTCCCAGACCGTGCGCGACAGGATCGCGGGCGCGCTCTCCCCTCCCGCAAATGCGGACAGCAGGCTGCGGCCCTGGAACCGCCGGTCGGAGCCGCCCAGGCCCAGCACTCCGAAAATGTCGGCAATGGTCGGGGCGAGGTCCAGCAGGTCGGCCATGGCCGCGACCCGTTGGCCGGACGGACCCTTCCCGGCCGGGAATCGCACGATCAACGGCACGTGGATGCTCTCTTCGTAGACCTGCACGTTGTGCCCGATCCAACCGTGTTCGAACAGGGCCTCACCGTGATCGGCGATGACGATCACGATCGTGCGCTCGAGGAGACCTTCGCGTTCCAGGGCGGCCCTCAGCTGTCCAACCACCTCGTCCGCGAAGGCGAGGTTGCCGTCGTAGAGCCGGACGAGGTGATCCCTGTCCGCGGCCGAGAGGGGGCGCCGGGACTGGTTGACATCGGTGATCCATCCGTCACCGGGCGCGCGCCGAGCGGATTTCGGGATCGGGCCTTCGGGACCGAATCGCGTGTCGAACGGCGCGGGCGGATCGTAGGGCGCGTGCGGCTCGCGGAAATGGACGTAGGCGAAGAATCGCCGTTCGCGGTTCTCGGCCAGCCACGGCGGCACCGTCCGCCCCAGTCCGTCGGCGCCGCTCGTGGCCTGCTCCTGCCAGACCTCGTGGAACTGAGCGAACCCGCGGTCGAACCCGTTGAGCCGCCCGGCGACCGTGTTCGACACGAAGCCGGCGGCGAGGATGCCCTGGGCGCCGAGCAGCTCGGCGAGAGTGAGCCGATCGGGAGGCAGCCGGGCCGAAAACGAGACTTCGGCATGGTGGCGGTCGGGGTACTGCGAGGTCCACACCGACGACATCGCCCCGAGCGTATAGGCGGCGGGCGTGAACACGCGCTCGAACACGACGCCTTCGCGGGCGAGCCGATCGATGTTCGGCGTGGTGGCACGCGCATACCCGTACGCGCCGAAATGGTCGGCGCGCGCAGCGTCGAGCACGACGAGCACGACGTTGGGGGCGCCCAGGCTCTGGCGGAGGGAGTCGGCGCGCCGCCGCGCGTCCTCCGTAGGGGACGCCCTCACGCGGTCGGCGGCCGCGGTACCTGCCTGGCCCATGACGCGCGGCGCGCGCCACAAGCCCCAAGCGAAGCGCTCACCCGTAGCACCAGCCGGCCCCACGTGGAGGCCGATCCGCACGACGTCGCCGGCCCGGCCACGCAGCGCGACGCGGACTTCGCCCTTCGGCGCGGACTGCGGCCCGAGGACCATCGACCACCGCTCGTCCTCTTCGCCCGCGTGCGTCTCCTCCGTGATGCGGAACGACGCGGAGGCGCCGGCCGCGCGCGCCCCGGGATGGAGTTCGGGCGTAAAGCGCACCTCCGCCGACGCAGGCAGACGGACGGCGTAGCGCACGACGCTGGGTCCGACCTCGACGAGCGTGGGCACGCCGTCGGGCTTCGTGATCGCGAACGGCCGGGGCGCGTCGCGTCCGAGCAGGTCCTGCAGGCCGGGATCGGCGGCGTCGCCGACGGTGAGGCTGTAGAACGCGGCCGCGAGCTGCCGGTGGTCCGGATTGCGCGCGTCGTCCGCGGGCGAGGCCGTGGCCGCGAAGACGAAGCGCAGGCGGTTGTCGCCCGTGCGCTGCGCCTCCGCGGGAAGCGCGAACCCGTAGCGATAGCCCTCGTCGTTGAGGGCGAAGCGGGCCACTGCGGTTCCGTTGAGCCGGACCTCCGCCGTCTGGCCCTTCACGCCCTTGTAGGGCGCGAGGTCCACGACCGCGAAGCGCGCGCGCGTCGCGGGCCAGACGAGCGCGAGCTCCGCCTCCCCCTTCGACCATACGAAGGGGTCGCCCTCCGGGGAAGCCGCCTCGCGATAGAAGCCGTCCACCTGCTGCGGCTCGGACGCGGGGGTGCCGAAGAGCAGCACCGCGCGTGACGACCAGCGCTCCGCGTAGGGCAGGCGCTCGGCCAGGTCGTAGGCGACCTCGCGCGGGGCCCGCGAGGGACAGCCGAGGGTGGCGAAGGCGGCGAGGGCGGCCAGCGCCACCCGGGCCAGCGCGCGCAGGGCCACTCGCGTCCGCGTCGCTACTTGACCTTGGTGCCCGGCGAGACGTCCGAGTCGAACGTGCAGAGCACGGCGCGGCCGTCGACGGAGGCGGCGAGGACCATGCCGTTGGACTCCACGCCCATGAGCTTCGCGGGCCTGAGGTTCGCGACGAGGACGATCTTCTTGCCGATCAGGGCCTCCGGCTCGTAGGCGTCCGAGATGCCGGAGACGATCTGGCGCTGCTCGTCGCCCAGGTCCACCTGCAGCTTGAGGAGCTTGCGCGAGCCGGCGATCTTCTCCGCGGAGACGACGCGCGCGGCGCGCAGCTCGATCTTCGCGAAGTCGTCGATGTCGATCTTGCCGCCGGCGGGCGACGCGGCCTGGGTGGTCTCGACGGGCGGCGGGGCGGCGGCCGGCGGGGCGGCGGGCTTCGTGGGCTCGGTCACGGTCTTCTCCTTGCGGGGGCCGGGCGTCGGTGGCCCGCCCGCCGTGATGTCGATCCGAGGGAACAGGGACTGGACGGGACCCAGGGGATGTCCCGTCTCGAGCAGACCCCAGCGCAGCGCGTCGGGCCTGGGATCCGCGTCGGGGAGGCCGAGCATCACGAAGATGCGGCGCGACGCCTGCGGCATCACCGGCCACAGCACGGCGCCGATCAGGCGAATGGCCTCCAGCAGGCGGTACAGGAACGCGTGGATCTCGGTGCGGCGCTCCGGATCCTTCACCGCCTCCCAGGGCGCCTCTGCCACGATCCTCTGGTTGAGCTGCCCGATCCAGCTCCAGACGAGGGCGAGGGCGCCCGCGTAGTCGAGCGCTTCGTAGCGGGCGAACACGGATTCCACGAGGGCCGGCCCGCAGTCCTCGTAGTCCATCTTGCCGGACTGGAAGCGCGTCTCCAGGCCCCGGTTGCTGGCGTCGAGGGAGACCGGGCGTGTGGGGACCTTGCCGTCGCCGAAGCGGGCCGCCATCGTCACCGCCCGCGACACGAGGTTGCCGAGGTCGTTGGCGAGGTCGCTGTTGTAGCGCTTCACCATCGCCCCGTCGGTGAAGTCCCAGTCCTGGCCGAACGAGCCCTCGCGCAGGAAGAAGTAGCGGAAGGCGTCCACGCCGTATTGCGCGATGAGCGCGTCGGGGTCGATGGTGTTGCCCGTCGTCTTGCTGAGCTTGCGCCCGTCGCGGGTGAGCCAGCCGTGCGCGAAGACGCGCGTGGGCACGGGAAGGCCGGCGGCGTGCAACATGGCCGGCCAGACGACGCAGTGGAAGCGGATGATCTCCTTGCCCACGAAGTGCATCCGCTCGTCCGCCTGCTCCCAGAACTTCACGTACTCGGGGGCGTGATCCGCGAAGCCGAGGGCGGTGATGTAGTTGGCCAGCGCGTCCATCCAGACGTAGAAGACATGCGAGGGCTCCTCCGGCACGGGGATCCCCCATTTCACCCGCGCGCGGCTGACGCTGACGTCCTTCAGGCCCTGCCGGATCACGGCCAGCACCTCGTTGCGCCGGCCCGCGGGCTCGATGAGCAGCACCTCGGAGCGGATCTGCTCCTCCAGCCACGACGAGTACGCGGACAGGCGGAAGAAGTAGTTCTCCTCCTCCGTGAACTCGCAGGGCCGTTCGTGGATCGCGCAGAGGTGGCCGGGCTCCTTGAGCTCGTCTTCGTCCTTGAATTCCTCGCAGCGCGGGCAGTACCAGCCGGAGTAGGTCGAGCGGTACACGGCCGGACCCTGCGGGGTCTGCGCCTCTTTGAGCTTGCTCCACAGCGCAAGGACGCCGCGCTTGTGGATCTCGTCGGTGGTGCGGATGAACCGGTCGTAGCTGATGTCGAGCTTGTCCCAGAGCTGCTTGAACCGCGCCGCGATCATGTCGCAGTAGGCCTGGGTGTCCATGCCCTTCTCGCGGGCCGTGCGCTCGATGTTCTGGCCGTGCTCGTCGGTTCCGGTGAGGAAGAAGATGTCCCACCCGCGCAGCCGCCGCGCGCGGGCCAGCGTGTCCGCGGCCACCGTCGTGTAGGCGTGGCCCGGGTGCGGGACGTCGTTCACGTAGTAGATCGGCGTGGTGTGGATGGTGGTCTTCATCGACCCCCCCACCCTATCCCTCCCCCACATACGGGGGGAGGGAAAGTGCTGTGGCGAGATTGGCCCCGGGTATTCCTCGTCATTTGCGATTCTTGGCATGGTACGCGGAGAGTGCCGCGGCCCACACCTCCTTCACCGGTCTTCCCGCCACTTGGGCGCGGGCCAGGCAGTCGTCGAACTCCGGCTGCACGTTGTAGACGCGGCCCTGCCGGCGTGCGATCTTGACCGCGATCGCGCCGAACTCGGTCTCGACGGCGACGGACTCGCGTTCCAGGACCGTGCGGTCCCATTCCTGCCAGCGCACGCCGAGAGTGGTGGTCTCCGCGAACAGCAGCTCTTCGAGGGCGGTTCGGCGCTCCCGCTCCGCGATGACGGTCAGCAGGACGCCGGGCCGGCCCTTCTTCATCTGCACCGGCGTATAGAACGCGTCGAGGGCGCCCGCGGCCAGCAACCGGTCCAGGAGCGGGCCGAAGAGCTGCGGCGACATGTCGTCCATCTCCGCCTCGATGACGGTGACCCGGTGCCCTTCTCCGGCGCCGGTGATTTCGTCGCCGACGATCAGCCGCAGCACGTTGGGCCGCTCCGGGGTGTCCCGGTTGCCCGCGCCGTAACCCACCCCTTCCGGCCTCAGGGCCGGCAGCGGCCCGTAGCCGGTGGCGTGGGCGGTGACGAGAAGAGCGCCCGTCGGGGTGAGCAGCTCGCCGCGCCCGTTGCCGTAGACGGGCACGCCCGCCACGAGCTGCAGCGTAGCCGGCGGCGGCACCGGGTACTCGCCGTGCGCGATCTTGACCGTCCCGGAGCCGACGTTGAGAGGCGAGGCGAGGAAGCGATCGACGTCCAGCCAGCCCAGCCCGATGACCGCGCCCACGACGTCGACGATCGAATCGACGGCGCCGACTTCGTGGAACTTCACGTCCTCGACGTCGATCCCGTGAACGCTCGCCTCCGCTTCACCCAGGCGATGGAAGAGGGCGGAGGAGCGTTCCTTCACGCCGGCCTCGAGCCCGCTCTTCTCGATCATGCGCAGGATTTCGCTGAGCCCCCGATGAGGGTGCGCGTCGGGCGCACCTGCATTCGCGTGCTCGTGCTCGTCGTCATGGTCGTGCTCATGGTCGTGATCGTGCCCGTGCTCGTCATCGGGTCCGTGCTCGTGCAGGTGCACGTCGCCGACGTCGATCTCGTCCCCGATCCGGACGTCGACCTTGGTGGCCTGGATTCCCGCCCGGTCGACCTTGCGCGCTTCCAACCGGTACCCGGTCAGGGGTAGCTTGGCGAGCTCCGCGCGCAGTCGGCCGAGCGGCAGCCCGAGGTCCACCAGCGCACCGAGCACCATGTCCCCCGACGCACCGGACGCGCAGTCGAAGTACGCGATGCGGCTCACAGGAGCCCGCGCTGCTTGAGGCTGACGAACCGCCCGGCGCCCAGCACGAGGTGATCGAGGATCTCGATGCCCATGAGCGTCCCCGCGGAAGCGAGGCGTCGGGTGAGGGCGATGTCCTCCGCCGACGGCTCCGGATCGCCCGACGGGTGGTTGTGGAAGAGGACGAGGGCGGCCGCGCGCGCGACCACCGCCTCCTGGAAGACCTCGCGCGGATGAACCAGCGAAGACGTCAGGCAGCCGACCGAGATCACGGCCTCGCGCTTGAGGCGGTGACGAACGTCGAGGGCGAGGATGCCGAAGGTCTCGACCGGCCGCGCGCCGTAGCGCGGCAGGAGATAGCGCGCCGAATCCGCGGGAGTGCGCAGCGCGGGCAACTCGCCTCGGCCCTCCGAGGCCAGCCGTGCGCCCAGCTCCAGCGTCGCCGCGACCCGCGCCGCCTTCGCGCGGCCGAGTCCCCGCTGCGCTTCGAGCTCGCCGGGGGAGCGGCCGGCCAGACCGCGCAGGCCGGACTCGAGGAGGGAGGCCGCGACGTCGAGAGCGGAGGCGTTGCGCGTCCCCGTGCCCAGCACGACGGCGAGGAGCTCGCGGTTGGAGAGGGCGCCCGCGCCGTGGCGCAAGAGCCGCTCACGCGGGCGGTCTTCCGCGGGCAGGTCGAGCAGGCGCCGCTGCCCGTAGACGGTCCCGGCCTCGCGCGTACCGGAGGACGTGCTCACGTCCCCTCCACGATCGCGGGAAGGAGCGCCGCCGCCGGACCGCGCAGGGACACGTCGGCCAGCGGAGTGAGCGGCGTCGGCTCCGGGTTGATCTCGATGACGAAGGCGCCCGCCGCGCGCGCCACCTGAGGCAGCGCGGCCGCGGGATAGACCAGCGACGACGTGCCGACCACGAGGACGGCCTCGGCCTCCCGTGCCGCCTCGAACGCCCGCGTCATCGGCTCTTCGGGCAGGGCCTCGCCGAACCAGACGACGCCGGGACGGAGCAGCGCTCCGCAGGCGCAGCGCGGGGGGATCTCGGGCAGGGGGAGGCCGCGGTCCTCTCGCGAGTGCGCGCAGGAGGTACAGCGGAGCTGCCAGATGCTGCCGTGCAGCTCGACGACGCGCTCGCTGCCGGCGGCGCCGTGAAGACCATCGACGTTCTGGGTGGCGAGCAGGAACTCCGGGGTCCTCTTCTCCAGCGCCACCAGGGCGCGATGGGCGGCGTTGGGCCGAAGCGGCGCGATGACCTGACGCCGCCACGCGTACCATTCCCAGACCAGGCGCGGGTCGCGGGCAAAAGCCTCTGGGGTCGCGAGATCCTCCGGACGATACTGGCGCCACAAACCGCCCGGACCGCGAAACGTCGGCACGCCGCTCTCCGCGGAGATGCCCGCCCCCGTGAGCGCCAACAGCCGGCGCGCTTCGCGCAGGCGCCTGGTGGCCAGGGCGATGCCTTCCGCGGCCGTCCTCGACACGTCGATGCTGGCTTCGCTCAAACCTGGATCTTAATACGTGGCGTCGGCGGACCGTCAACGGCCGGCCGCGGTGAGCGGCCGTGGGCCATAATGCCTTCAACGTGGTCGCCAGCGGGTCCTCTCCACGACGGACATCCGTGCATCCCCTCCTGGCGATCGTGGCCTTCGTGGCCGGCGTATACGCCATGGGGAGGGGCGGCGCCGCCGTCGTCTCCCAGGGCATCCACGTGACCCTCGCCACCGGCGAGACGCTCCTCGCCGCGCCGAGCCTGCTCATGCTCGCCCTCTCCGGAATCCCCCTCAGGGAAGGCCTGAGCCTGAGGCCGATCACGGCCCGCACGGCGCTCCTGAGCACGCTGGCCGGAGCCACGCTGTGGGCGGCCAGCCTGGGCCTGATGAACATGCAGTTCGCTCTCTGGCGGCCACCGACGGAGTACCTCGACTACTTTCGCGCCCTGCACCAGCTGCTGCGGCCGCAAACACTCGCCCAGGGCATCCTTTCCGTTCTTGCCATCGGACTCATGCCCGCGCTGTGCGAGGAGACGGTGTTCCGCGGCGTCGCCCTGCCCTCGTTCGCCCGGGGGGGTCCCGTCGTCGGTCTGCTCGGCTCCTCCGTCCTGTTCGCGCTCATCCACGTCGATCCGCTGGGCCATTCCGTCGTCTTCCATCGGCTCCCCTTCGCGTTCGCGGTGGGGCTGGGTCTCGCCGGCTTGCGGCTCCTCACCGGATCGCTGGTCCCGTCGATGGTGGCCCACGCCACCCTGAACACGATCACGTTCGCGACCGTCTTCCTGAGCGGGGCCGCCTCCGAGGCGATGGAGCAGCCCCAGGTCCTCTCCGGGTCGCTCCTCCTCCTCGGCGGCGGCGCGGCCACGGCGTGGCTCTTCCGCGCGCTCCGTCGTTGACGCTCCCAGGGAGGGCGCCTAGACTCGCTTCATGAGGCTCACCTCCCGAATCGCAACCTCAATCGCGGTCCTCGCTCTCGGCGCGGCCATGTTTCGGCCGGTGCACGCTCGCGAAGGCTTTCGCATCGCCTCCGTGCGGCCGCCCAACCCGGATTCGCCTCGGGCGCGCGAGCGCGAGACCCAGCTCATCGTGCAGTTCCGGGAGCAGGCGGGCGAGAGGGACGTCGCGCGCGTGACGCGGGAGGCGGGAGCGGCGCGCGTGCGCCGCAGCGCCTTCGGGAACCGGTACCTCGTGGACCTCGACGCCGGCTTCACGACCGGCGAGGCCATGCGACGTCTGGCCCAGGCGCCCGAAGTCGAGTACGCGGAGCTCAACGGGCCGGTGCACGCGTTCTTCAAGCCGAACGACCTCGGGTTCCCCGTGCAGTGGAACTTCCGCATGCTCGACGCCGAGCGCACGTGGGACATCCAGAAGGGGGATCCCTCCGTGGTGGTGGCCATCCTCGACACCGGCATCGCCTTCGAGGATTTCGGCCCCTACCGGAAGGCCCCGGATTTCGGGGGCACGGTGTTCGTGCCGGGACACGACTTCATCAACGAAGACGAGCACGCCAACGACGACAACTTCCACGGCACCCACGTGGCCTCCACGGTCGCGGAGGCGACGGACAACACGGAGGGCGTGACCGGCTTTGCCTTCCGCTGCGCCCTCATGCCGGTGAAGGTCCTCGATTCGAACGGCGACGGCAGCTTCTTCGACGTGGCCGAAGGGATCGATTTCGCCGCGCGGAACACGAGCGTCAAGGTCATCAACCTCAGCCTCGGAGGCGACGGCAGTTCGAACACCGTGCGTGCGGCGGTGGATCGCGCGGTGGCGGCCGGAATCACCGTGGTGGCGGCGGCCGGCAATGACGGCCGCGGCACGATCAGCTTCCCCGCCGCGCTCCCCAACGTCATCGCGGTGGGCGCCTTGGATGGCCGCAAACAGAAGGCGCCGTATTCGAACTTCGGACCCGAGCTGGATCTCATGGCTCCGGGAGGCGACAACCGGCGCGACGACACGGGACCGAACGGCGTTCCCGACGGACGGCCGGACGGCATCCTGCAGCAGACCCTCGATCCCGATTCCGCAGAGCGCGGGATCTTCAACGACTTCGGCTACTTCTTCGTGACCGGAACCAGCCAGGCTACGCCCCACGTATCCGCCCTGGCCGCCCTCCTGTACCGCCAGGGCATCACCGCCCCCGCGGCGGTCAAGGCCGCGATGGAGCAGACGGCGGAGGACCTCGGCGCCTCGGGCCGCGACGACACCTTCGGCAATGGCCTCATCCGTCCCTCCCTGGCGCTGAAGGGCCTCGGCCTGAACCTGAAGTAGGGACACCCTCTCGGACATCCTCCGACCGGTCGGGGAACGGTCCTTCCCCTTGGACTGGTATACTTTGCCGCCTCTAAGCCGGTGACCATGAACGGAGCCTTGGGCGAAGGCGTACTGCCGGGCCTGCTTCGCGAGCTGTACGTCGGACGAAAGTCCGGCATGCTCGGCCTCCACCGCGGCCCTGAACGCCGGGGCTTCCGCTTCCGCAACGGCCACATCGTCCACGCCGATACGAGCGTCCGCGAGGACCGCATGGGCGAGGTCCTCGTCCGACACGGCCGCCTGACCGCCCCCGACCTCAAGCGGGCGATCGGATTCGCGGTGCGCGACAACAAGCGGCTGGGCGCGGTGCTCGTGGAGCTGGGTCTGCTCCCGGCCGACCAGATCGAAGACGCCCTCGCCCTCCATGTGCACGAGATCCTGGCCAAGGTCTTCTCCTGGAGCGACGGAACCTACGAGTTCGCGGCCGAGGAGGAGACGGGCCCCGTCGCCGGTGACACGACGCTGAAGGTCACCACGGCCGAGCTGATCCTCGAAGCCGCGCGCTCCGTCAACGATCCCGACGTCGTGCGCTACAACCTGGGCGACATCGATCGCGTCCTGGGCCTGGCCTCCGACCCCCTGCTGCGATTCCAGCGCGTCACCCTCACCCCGTCCGACGGCTACGTGCTCTCACGCGTGGACGGCACGCTGAGCGCCCGCGAGATCGTGGCCATGATCTCGCTCCCGCGCGACGAGACGCAGAAGAGCCTTTTCGCGCTCCTGTCCACCGGGATGATCGAGTACCTGCCGTTGCCGCCGAAGCCGCGGCCCGCCGACGCCGCCAAGAAGCGCCCCGCGCCCGTGCAGATGGCGGCGGCGCCCGTGCCCGAGCTTCCCCTCGTGGTCCTTCCTCCGCCGCCCACGGCGGCCGAGGCCGCGGCCCAGACCGCCGAGCACGCCGCCGCCGCCCACGACGATCCGCGACGGATGGAGATCCTGGAGGCCTTCACCGGCCTCAAGCACCACACTCATTTCCAGGTCCTCCGCCTGGAGCGCACCGCGACCGAGGCCCAGGTCAAGGAGGCCTACTTCCGGCTGGCCCGCCGCTTCCATCCGGACGTGCACCACGATCCCGCTCTCGCCGATCTGCGCGACAAGATCGAAGCCATCTTCGTGCGCCTCGGCGAGGCCTACGAGGTGCTGCGCAACCCGCGTATCCGCGCGAAATACGAAACCCAGATCAACCCCCCGCCGGCCACGCAGGCTCCCGCTCCGAACGCCCCCGCCCCCCCGCCCGTCAACAAGGAGACGGAAACGCGGGAGGCGGCGGTCGCGATCAAACGCGCGGCCCGGCTCCTCTCCAGCGAGATGTACTGGGATGCGATCCAGGTGCTCGAGCCGGCCGTCCTGCGCGCGGTCGGCAAGCCGCGCCAGGAAGGGCGCGTGCTGCTGGCGCGCGCCTACATGAAGAACGTCAACTGGCTCAAGCAGGGCGAGGAGCTGCTGCAGGAGGTCATGAAGGAGGAGCCGGGGCACGCGGAAGCCTGCCTGCTCCTGGCCCAGATCTACCGCGACCAGGGCCTCAAGGCGCGCGCCACCCACATGCTCCGCAAGGCCGTGGAGCTCCTTCCCGACAACGCCGACGTGCGCGCGGAGCTGGACAAGCTCACCGAGCAGGAGCCGGAGGCGGGGGCCGGCCGCTCGGGCCTCCTGAAGCGGCTCTTCACGCGCGGCTGACCTACTTCGCCTCCCAGAGCGCGTCCATCCTCGTCATCACCGTCGCGTAGACCTCGATGCCGTCCCACAGGTTCTGCAGCCGCAGGTTCTCGTCCGCCGCGTGCTGGTTGTTGTCGTGGTTCACGATGGGCAGCCCGACCACCGGCCGGTCCAGGATGCGCGCGAAGAGCTCCATCCCCACGCTTCCGCCCAGGGTGGGCAGCCGGACGAGGGGCGCGCCGCTCGCCTCTTCGACCGCGCTCGTGAGCGCGCGTGAGAAGGGCAGGTCCATCGACGTGCGCGCGGGCGGATAGCCGGCTCCCCAGTCGAGACGGACGAGGCGAGGGCGCTGGCGCCGCGCCTCCAGCGTCGGGCCCTCGTGCACGACGTCGTAGCCGAGCTTGCGCAGGTGCGCTTCCAACTTCTCGCGCACCGCCGAGGGCGTCTGATCCGGTACCAGCCGGAAGTCGATCGAGGCGCGGGCCTCCGTGGGAATGGCGTTCGCGGCCAGCGCGCCCACGCTCCCCGAGGCCAGGCCGCGCACGTTGAGCGCGGGCAGGAGGATGCGCTCGACCAGGCGGGCCCCGCCGGCCTCGGTGCGAGCGAGCGCGAGCTCGCGGCGCAGCGCGTCGTCCACGTCCGGCACCTCGCGCAGGGCCCGCCTCTCCGTGTCCGTCGGCGGCCGCACGTCGTCGTAGAAGCCCGCCACCTGGATCCGCCCGTCCTCGTCCCGCAGGCCGGCCACCAGATGGGCCAGCTCGAGCGCCGGGTTGGGCGCCCAGTTGCCGTAGTGCCCGCTGTGCAGCGGCCGCGCGGGGCCGTAGAGGGTCACCTCGAGATCGGTGATCCCGCGGGCGCCGAAGTAGATCTGCATCCGGCGCGACTGGTGCACGGGTCCGTCGCACAGGAGCCAGGCGTCGCCCGCGATCTCGCTTCGATACTTCTGCAGGAACGCCTCCAGGTGCGGCGAGCCCGCCTCCTCCTCGCCTTCCAGGAACAGCGCGACGTTCACGCTGGGCCGGCGCCCCAGAGCGTCCAGCGCGTCGAGGGCGGCCAGGATGCCGACGATCGGGCCCTTGTCGTCCGACGCGGAGCGGCCGTAGAGACGCGCCTCCGGCGGATAGGGCGCCCGGCCCATCGGGATCTCGCCGCCGCCGTCCTCGAGGCCGCGGTCGCGGAGGAGAGGTGTCCAGGGATCGCCGTGCCACTGCGCGCGATCGACGGGCTGGCCGTCGTAATGCGCGTAGAAGACGACGGTACGGCGCGCTCCCGGAACGTTCCGCACGCCGTACACGGCCGGCGGCGCGCCAGAGGTCTCGAGCAGGCGCGTCGCCATCCCCCGGCGGGTCAGCATCGCGACGAGGTGATCGGCGTTGGCGCGTATCGGCGACGCCTCGCGGGCCAGGTTGGGCAGCGCGACCAGATCGGCCAGCTCGCGGACGATCTCCGCCTCGTGCGCCTTCCGCCACGCGCGCACGTCCCCCGCCGGCCCCGCCGCGACGGCGCTCGCGAGCAGGACGGCCAGCCCCCCTCTCAGCCACGCCATGCATCCCTCCCTGCGCGCCACACTAACATCCGT
>WNFM01107083.1_pt2 | contig 20142 bp, 17 predicted proteins | sample 5400271 | NCBI WGS metagenome assembly WNFM01 (sample SAMN13153352, study PRJNA577476) | soil metagenome | isolation source: 60 cm saprolite on Douglas fir-dominated hillslope | place: USA:California | collected 2013-09-17
CCCGCAACATCACCGAGCGGAAACGGAGCGAGAGCGCGCTGCACAAGAGCGAGGATTGTTACCGGCAGTTGGTCGAGCACTCGCCGGAGGCGATCCTGGTCATTCAACCGAACCATGAAATTGCGTTTGCCAATTCGACCGCCGTGAAATTCCTCGGAGCCCCGAGCGCGGAACATTTGCTCGGCAAAAAGGCGGAAGTTTTTTTTCAGCCCGAGTCTTTGGACCGGTTCACTGAGCGAGTCCGCAGTGTGCGGCACGCCCAGCCCTTCACCCCCTTTGAAGAACAGCAATTGCGCCGCCTGGACGGGGTTCCGCTTGACGTGGAAGTCTCCGCCGCGCCGACGGTTTATCAGGGCAAACCGGCCGTGCAACTGATCTGCCACGACATTGGCGAACGGAAGCAGAGGGTGGAGCAATTGCGCCGGAGCGAGGCGATGAAGACACTGGTCCTGGAGACCGCCCTTGATGCCATCATTTCCGTTGATCACGAAGGCAAAATCCAGGAATGGAATCCGGCGGCGCGGAAGATTTTCGGTTACGAGCGCGGCGAAGCGGTGGGACAGTTGATGGATGAATTGATCGTTCCCTCGGCGATGTGGGACGTCTATCAGGAAGGCCTGACGAATTACCTGATGACGGGCGTGGGCAGTTTGATTGGCCGGCCCATTGAATTGCCCCTCCGCCGCAAGGACGGCAGCGAGTTTCGCGCGGAGATGGGCATCAGCCGGACGTTGGAAGAAAATCCGCCACGCTGCACGGCGGTGATCCGCGACATCACGGAGCGCAAGCAGGCCGAATTGTCCTTGCGGCAAAGCGAGGAGCGCCTCCGCCTGCTCGTCGAGAACGCGAAGGATTACGCGATCTACATGCTCGACGCGCAGGGCAATGTCGCCACTTGGAACGCCGGCGCGGAGCACACCGAAGGTTATCGCGCCGAAGAAATCATCGGGAAGCCTTTCTCAACCTTTTTCACGCCAGAAGACGTGGCGCGGAATGCGCCCCAGGAATTCTTGAAACGCGCCGAAGACGAGGGCCAGGTACTCAACGAAGGCTGGCGTGTCCGCAAGGATGGCTCGCGTTTCTGGACGCAGGGCACGCTCACGGCCCTGCATCATGAAAACGGCAAGCTGCGCGGGTTCTCCAAAATCGCGCATGACATCACTCTGCAAAAGGAAGCCGAAGACAAAATCCGCCAGTTAAACGAACAATTGGAGCAACGCGTTCGCGACCGCACCGCCCAACTCGAAGCCGCCAATCAGGAATTGGAGGCTTTCAGCTATTCCATCTCGCACGATTTGCGCGCCCCGTTGCGCCACATCTCAGGCTATATCGAGATTTTGCAAACCGAGGCCGGCGACAAGCTCGACCCCCAGGCGCGCGAACACCTCCAGACCATCGCCGGTTCCGCCAAAAACCTTGGCGAGTTGATTGACGCGCTGCTGTCCTTTTCGCGCATGGGACGCGCCGAGATGCACCGCCAGCGCGTGAGCCTGGCCGCGCTGGTCGAGGAAGCGCAACGCGAGTTGAGGCGCGAGGCGGAAGGGCGGAACATTGAATGGAAAATCGGCAAATTGACGGAGGTGCGGGGCGACCCGCTCATGATCAAGCAGGTCGTCATCAATCTGGTTTCCAATGCGCTCAAGTACACGCGCCACTGCAAACAGGCAAAAATCCACATCGCCGCGAGCGAGGCGGATGAAGAGACGGTTTTTTCCATCCACGACAACGGGGTCGGTTTCGACATGAAATACGCAGACAAATTGTTCGGTGTTTTTCAGCGGCTGCATCCGGCCAACAAATTTGAAGGCGTCGGCATCGGTCTGGCGAACGTGCGCCGCATCGTTCAGCGGCACGGGGGACGCACCTGGGCCGAAGGCAAGGTGGATGGCGGAGCGACCTTTTATTTCTCAATGCCAAAGGCGCCCAAGGAGAACCTATGAGCGGGCAACGATGGATTTTGCTGGCCGAAGACAACGCCAATGACGCCGATTTGACGCTGCGGGCCCTTTCGGCCAATCAATCGCCCAACGAGGTCATTCTGGCGGCGGATGGCGTGGAAGCGCTGGATTGCCTGTATCGGCGCGGGGCTTTTCAATCGCGCGAAGACAGCCCGCCAGCGGTCGTGCTGCTCGACTTGAAAATGCCCAAAGTGGACGGCCTGGAAGTGCTGCGCCAAATCAAGAATGACGCCGCGTTAAAGAGCATTCCAGTCGTGATCTTCACTTCCTCCCGGGAACGACTCGATCTGGCCCGGACGTATCAATTGGGAGCCAACGCCTATGTCGTCAAGCCGCTCAGCTTTCAAGACTTTGTTTCCGCGCTCAAGGACGTGAAGAAATTCTGGCTCCTCATCAACGAGCCGCCGCCGAGGGATGGTCTAACGGCATCAGAGCCACCGGCGCGCGCCGCCTAAAACCTTTGAAAAGCGAGATTCGCATCCTTTTGCTGGAAGACAGCGCGATGGATGCCGACCTTATCCGCCATGCCTTGCGGATGGGCGGCTTGGTTTTTTGCTGGGAACATGTTGACAACAAAGCCGACTTCATCCGCCAGCTTGAAAGATTCGTGCCGGACTTGATCCTGTCTGATTTTTCGCTGCCATCGCTCGACGGCTACACGGCGCTGGAAATCGTGCGGGAAAAACATCCTGAAGCGCCGTTTATTTTTGTGACGGGGACGCTGGGCGAAGAAGTGGCGATTGAGACGCTCAAGAAAGGCGCCACCGATTACGTGCTCAAGCAGCGCCTCTCGCGCCTGGTGCCTTCGGTGCATCGCGCCTTGCGCGAGGCGGAGGCGCAACAGGAGCGGAGACGCGCGGAGGCCCGGCTCCAGCAGTCGCACGAGCAACTGCGCGCGCTGTCCGTCCATTTGCAGTACGTGCGCGAGGAGGAGCGCATCCGCATCGCGCGCGAAGTCCACGATGAACTCGGGCAGGCGCTGACCGGATTGAAGCTGCAGTTGACGTGGCTGGCGGGCCGATTGCCCAAGAATTTGAAACCCCTGCAAGGAAAAATTCAGGCGATGGCCGAAAGCATAGACGAAACGATCCATGCCATCCGCCGCATCGCCACGGAATTACGGCCCGGCCTCCTCGACACGGCCGGGCTGCCGGCGGCGCTGGAGTGGCAGACGAATGAATTCCAGAGGCAGACCGGCATCCAGTGCCGCGTCAACGTGGCGGTGCGCGATCCGATCCTGGATCAGGACTTGAACACGGCCTTCTTCCGCATTTTTCAGGAAACGCTCACCAACATCATCCGCCACGCCACTGCCACCCGGGTCGAGGTGCGGTTGATTGAAGCGGTCGAACATTTTATTCTGGAGGTCAAGGACAATGGGCGCGGCATTTCCGAAGCGGAGATTCTCAACACCAAATCGATCGGCCTGATCGGCATGCGCGAGCGGGCCGCGCTGCTCGGCGGAGAAGTGCGGCTGCGCGGGGAGCCGGGCAAGGGCACGACCGTGAGCGTGCGCATTCCCCGCCCGCGCCGGCATGCCAGGCAGAACAAACTGAAACCGGATGAAAATTCTTTTGGCAGACGACCACGCCGTCGTGCGGCAAGGGTTGAAATTGATTCTCGCTGACCACTTCAAGAAGGCCGTGTTCGGCCAGGCGCGCAACGCCACCGAGGCGCTGATGCGGATCGCGAAGGAGCATTGGGACGTGCTGGTGCTCGATATTACGATGCCGGGCCGCAGCGGGCTGGAAATACTGCAGGACGTGAAACGGCTCCGGCCCAAGCTGCCCGTGCTGGTCTTGAGCATGCATCCGGAAGATCAATTTGCCGTGCGCATGCTCAAAGCCGGCGCCGATGGCTACCTGACCAAGGAAAGCGCGGACGTGGAACTGGTCGGCGCGATCAAAAAAGTGGTCGGCGGCGGTCGCTACATCAGCCCGTCACTCGCCGAGCGGATGGCTTCGTATCTGACCATTGACGTGCACAAGGCGCCGCACGAACGCCTCTCTGACCGCGAGTTCCTGGTTTTGCGCATGATTGCGTCCGGCCAGACCGTCAGCCAGATTGGCCGGGAACTTTCCTTGAGCGTCAAAACCATCAGCACCTATCGAGCGCGGCTGCTCGACAAAATGGACATGAAAAACAACTCCGAACTGACTCACTACGCCGTGCAACAGCATCTGGTGAGTTGAACCGCCGGCAGCCAGGACGATCAAAGCCGCGGACTGACGCTGGTTTCGATGATGCCTTTGGAGATCGCGTAGCGCGTGAGGCCCGCCACATCGTGAATGTTCAACTTGTTCATCATCTGCTGTCGGTGTTTCTCGACCGTCTTGACACTGATGCAAAGCTCGGCGGAGATTTGTTTGTTGACCTTGCCTTCGGCGACCAGTTGCAACACTTCCGACTCGCGCGAAGTCAGCCGGTCAATCCGGGTCCCGACCGGAGCCCCCTTCAAAAACCGCTCGCGGTAGTTATCTAAAAGGCGCTTGGAGATGGCCGGACTAAAAAATGCATTTCCCGTCTTGGCTTCGCGGATCGCCCTGATTAAATCCGCGGCCGCGGTTTGCTTGAGCAAATAACCGGCCGCCCCCGCCTCGGTCACCTGGCGGACGTATTCGTCATCGCTATAGGATGACAGGACGAGCACCCGGACGCCGGGGGCTTCCTTGAGGATTTGCCGCGTCGCCTCCAGGCCGTTGAGTTGAGGCATGGCGACATCGATCACCACCACGTCGGGCGCTAATTTCAGGGCCAGCCGCAAGGCCTGCCGCCCATTATCGGCTTCGCCCACGATGGCGATGTCTGGTTCCGCCTCCAGCAGGGCCCTCAAGCCTTGCCGGACAATGTTGTGGTCGTCAGCGAGTAGAACTTTGATCTTTTCCATAATAACTCCTGGATAGGGCTAAGGCTAAGGTTGTTGGATCATTTTTCAATTTCCTGCACGGACAAATTGCGCACTATTTTACCCTCTCCCAGTGCTCGTGGCAACTGCGTCACCGCACTTTTGGAATTGAAGGGAATCACTACTCGAATGGTGGTGCCCCTGCCGGGGCGCGGCCGGACGGTGAATTGGCCATTGACCAGCCGGACTCGTTCCTGCATGCCCAACAAACCGAGCCGCCCTTTGCTCCTGGCCAAACTGATCGGATCGGCCTTGAACGATCGGCCATCGTCCACGACCTCCATGCAGATGCCGTCTCCGGATTTGCGAATCACCACCTGCACCTGGCTGGCCTGGGCATGTTTGCAGACGTTCGTGAGGCATTCCTGGGCGACGCGGAAGAGGACGACTTTTCGATCCGCCTTCAATTTTTCCGCAAGGGGGTTGCCGCGAAAATGGACCCGCAGCCCGGTGCGAGTGGCGAGACCTTTCAGGTAGGACCGCAGCGCCGGCAACAGTCCCAATTCATCCAACATGGCGGGCCGCAAATCACGGGCGAACCGGTGGACGGTTTCCATGGTTTCTTGCAACAAACTCTGGGACTCGGCGAGTTTTCGGCCGGTGGCGTTGGAGTTCATCGGGTGCTCGTTGCTCAAGGTGGCCAAGGTCACGTTGATGGCCGTCAAGGACTGGCCTACTTCATCGTGTAATTCCCGGCTGATGCGTTCGCGCTCCTCCTCCTGCGTGCGAAGAATTTTATTGGACAGGTTCCGCAGCCTTTGCTGCATGGCCCGCGCTTGGTTGAAAAGAGAGCGATAGTGCTTTTTACCTAGGCGCAAGGCGTATTCCGCCCGTTTGCGTTCGCGGATTTGGGCTTCCAATTCCCGATTGCGCTCCTGCAATTTGACGTTCATCTCGCGAAAACCGCGGTGGGTGGCTTCAAAGGGCGAAAGTGATTGCATCAGGAAGGTTTCCGCCGTCTTCAAGACGCATCCGTCGCTTCCTCCGCCGGGCGGGGAGCGGAGCAATTTTTCCAGCGCCTCATGATGGACTCGCGCCACGTCCAGAACCCCCAACTTTTGGGCGATCGCCGAGCGGCCCAATTGATAAGCTTGCTCCAAAACAGCTTCCTGTTCGTCCTCCAGGTATTTCTCCAAGGTCACGGCATAAGACCGCGCCAGGCCATGCATGGAATTATTCATGTTGCATTCCGTGATAACGCCCGACGAGCACCAGCGCGTCATCGTTGCCCTTGAAGTGCCTGCTCAGGATGCTGTCGGCGATCTGCCTCGGAGTCTCTTTAAAATTGATTCTCTCTTCAAACGCCGCGTGGATGCCGTCCGTGGCCAGAATCAGCACATCACCCGCCGCCACCGGAATCACGCTGGCTTGGAGCGCGGGGAGCTGGCAACCCACCAGTCCGCCGCGCAATAAAACACGTTCGATCGGATGGCTCGCTCCGGGATCCGCCCGGAACAGCCGGCCCTCGACATTGCCCACCCCCAGCCACGTCATCGTGCTATTCATCGTATCCAATTCGGCCAAGGTCAACACCACGCCCCGGGTTTTCACCAGCGCCTCGTGACAGCGTTTGACCAGCGAGATGATGATTTCATCCGGGTAATTGTCAAGAATAATCGCGGCCGCGCGCGCCGCCGCCGCTGCCTCCTCGCCGTGGCCGACCCCGTCGATCACCGCCACTAAAACGCGGCGGTCGAACCGCTTGACCAGGTGCAAATCGCCTGAGACGCTCTGGCCCGGCATTGGCCGCGCCGCCACGCTCCAATCGAGCAATTTTTGTTCATCGAAACGAGCCTCTGCCATTCACTTCAACCATTTTCTCATCGTGACTTTTGTCCCCTTGCCAACTTTGGAGTCGATCTCAAATTCGTCCATCAGCCATTTTGCGCCCGGCAGCCCCACGCCGAGTCCCTTGGCCGTGGAGTAACCGTATTGCATGGCCCGGTTCACGTCCGGAATGCCCGGCCCCTCGTCGTTGGCCACGATCAAAATGCCGTGCTTTCCGATGTGGTTCAGCGGCGTGAGCAGGATTTCTCCGGATTTGGCGTGAGTGACAATATTGCGCGCGATCTCCGAGATGGCAGTGGCAATCAGCGTCAGGTCCGAGCCGTTGAATCCCAATTCCGTTGCCAATGCGCGGCCCTTTTGGCGCGCAGTCACGATGTCGGCGGCAGAACTGATTGCCACTCGCGCTTCATTTCCCATGTTTGGCGCTCATTTTGAACAGGTGGGCGAGGTAGGTCAGCCCTTCCTCCAAATCGAGAGCCGTCCCCACCCCTTCCAGGCTCAATCCCAACTGGACCATGGCAAACGCGACCTCGGGCTGGATGCCAACGATGACGGTTTCGGCGCCGCGCAGCTTCAACATGTGGGCCACTGCGCGCAGCGTGCGGGTGGCAAATGAATCAATCACATCCAGCACGGTGACATCGACGATGACGCCCCGCGCCCGGAATTCCCCAACGCGCTCCGACAGGTCGTCGCGCAACTGCAGCAGGTCGGCATCCGACAAGACCGACTGTACGCTCGCAATCAAACAATCGCCTTGTTTGAGAATGGGTACGTGCATGACTTCCTAGGATTTTTGCTCCGGCGCGGCCGATTCGTCCATCAGCATGACTTTGTAACCCAGCAGACGCTCGGCTTCTTCGATGCCGCCCTGCAAATCGCCGACCGCGTTCATCTTGCTCAAATCCACGCCGATCGTGACCAGGGTTTGCGCGATTTCCGAGGAGAGGCCGGTGATGATGACGCTGGCGCCCATCAGCCGGGAGGCCTCCACCGTCTGCACCAAATGGTTCGCCACCGTCGAGTCGATGGTTGGGACGCCGGTGATATCGACCACGACCACTTTCGCGCGGTTGTTGCGGATGCCGCGCAGGAGTTGCTCGGTCAATTGCTTGGCGCGCTGCGAGTCGATCACGCCGATGATCGGCAGAATGAGAAGCCGCTCGCGCACTTGCAAGACCGGCGTGGACAACTCGCGGATCGCTTCCTGTTGCTGGCGGATGACCCGTTCCCGCTCATCCACGAAACTGACGGCGACCGTGTTGGCGATGCGGTTGGCGGCCGGTTCATACGCATCGAGCACCTGGTTGAGGAGCTCAAAATCGGCCTGGTATTTCTTGAACAGCGAGCGGGCCAGCACGTCCCGCAACAACAGCACGATGCCGACGACTTCGTTGGTTTCAACCCCGCGTGGAATGATGCGTTCGGACAAATTGCGCGCGTAGGCTTGCAACGCCTCCACGTTGCCGGTTTCCAGAACTTCCACGTAGTTGTCATAAACGGAGGTGGCTTCGGTGAAAATTTCCTCCTTGGTCATGGCCGTTAACAATTTCGCCTCGGTGATGCGCCGCGCCCACTCTTCCCGGAGCTGGGTCTGGTTTTGCCGCAAATGCGCCACCAATTCGCGCAACAAGGCCGCGCTGGATTCGCTGACCAGCGGGCTGGCGCCAGCGGACACCGAACGGCCCTCGCCGAAGCCTGCCCGGCTGGCGACACGATAATCGTTTTGGTCTTTGTGTTTTAATTTTTTACGTCCGTCAGAATTCATAGTCATGCCCTTTAAGGTTTGTCTGATTTATTGCCCGGCGACCCGGTAGTTTCAAGCCGCAATTTTAGGGGATATGGACCGGGAAGGAGTAGTAGGTGAATACCCCGTTACTGGGTAGGTGGATACCCCATTGGGCAGACGTTCGGCGGCACACTCTCGGAGAAGCCCGGCAAAGGCCGCGGCGTACGGCTCGCGAAGCATATTCGAGCCATCGCAGCCATCCGGCCCGAAATACTTCTCCGTCCGTGGGGCGACGGATGGCCACTGTGCCAGGGCGTTGCGGCCACATTGGCGGCGCGGCCAAAACAAGCACAGCCGGCCCGAAAACGGAGCGGGCGCATAACGGCGAATGGCGGCGAGGGTGGCGCGGCCAACCTGGGCGCGCCAGACCATCACCGGGTCTGGCGCCGCCGGCTCGGCAAAGGCGCGCGCCGTCTTGAGATTGCGCAGTCTTTGAGTGACATACGAGCGCAGTTCCAGCGCCGACTGTGAGGCCAGCGCCCGGGTATGCCTGACGATGCGCTCCGCCACCTGGCCCACACGCTCACGCAGTTGCGGCGCGAAGCGATACCAGGTGGGAAAAGGACTGCCGAACAAGGCGAGGAAAGGAACCTCCGCGCCGTCCCGGAGGAGTTGTCGCGCCAGCTCGAAAGCGATGGTGCCGCCCGCGCAGTAGCCGGCAATGATATAGGGTCCTTCTGGCCGGACCGTTCGGATCTGCGCTGCGAAATAGGCGGCCATCTCCTCGACACGCCCCAGCGGCTCGCGGTTGCCGTCGAGACCCGGGGGTTGGAGGCCGAAAAACGGCTGATCGGCGCCCAAATGCTGCGCGAGGGCGCGGAAGCAGAACACGTCGCCGTTGTGCCCCGCCACCGCGAAAACGGGCGCGCCGGTTCCGCGCGGCTCCAGCGGCACGATGGCGCGCTGCTGCTGGGCGAGCGCCACGGCCGAGCGCAGAAATTGCAGAATTTCGTTCTTGAACTGCCGCAATTCATGGCGCAGTTCGGACGTCAGCACCCCGGAAGGGGCATTGCAACGCAGCCGATCACCGTCCGCCCAAACGTGGATATCGCGCTTGCGGAGCAACTCAAGAAAGTCCAGCACCTTCATACCTCCACCTCCTCCCGGTCCCCGGCGACCCGGGCCGGCGTCCGCGCGGCGGCCGACCATGACAAGGCGTCAATGGTTTCAGCCAGCCCGGCGATCGTCGGTCGCTCGAAGAGGTTCCGCAAAGGCACGTCCACGCCGAATCGGTCGCGGAGCTGGCTCACCAGTTGCATGGCCAGCAGGGAATGCCCGCCCGACTCGAAAAAATTGTCACGCCTGCCAACTCGCTGAACGCCCAATAACTCGCTCCAGAGGGCGGCCATGTTCTCCTCGACCACGGTGGCGGGCGGCTCAAAGTCAATCTCGGGTTCGGCCGTTTCAGCGTCCGGGGCGGGCAACGCATTGCGGTCGATTTTCTTGTTTGGCGTTTGTGGAAACGCGGTCATGAACACGACCTGGGCCGGGAGCATGTGCTCGGGCATTCTTTCCTGGGCATGTTTGCGCAACTGGTGTCGAGTCGGGCGGTGCCCTTCGCGCGTGATCACATAGGCCACCAGCCGCTTGTCCGCGTTGGCCGCCTCCCTGGCCACGACCACGCATTCGCGCACGGCGGGATGATCGTTGAGGACAGCTTCGATCTCCCCAAGTTCGATCCGGTGGCCGCGAATTTTGACCTGATGATCCATTCGGCCCAGGATCTCAATAGCACCGTCCGCAAGATAGCGGGCGAGGTCTCCGGTGCGATAAAGTCGCTTGGCGCCGTTGCGATTGAAGGGATCACGGATGAACCGTTGGGCGGTCAGTTCGGGGCGGCCGAGATAACCGCGCGCGACGCCCGCGCCCCCAATCATCAACTCACCGGCGATCCCGACGGGGACCGGCAACAGGTTGTGGTCGAGGATATAAATCTCGGTATTGGCAATGGGGCGGCCGACCGGGGCGCGGGCGGAGTCCGGCGGCAACTGATGCGTCGTGGACCAGATGGTGGTTTCGGTCGGTCCGTACATGTTAAGGAGGTCGCCCTTGACCAAACTGCGGAGCTGCTTCGCCAGGGCCACCGGGAACGCTTCCCCGCCGATCATCAGCGCCTGCAACCGGCCAAAGGCCCGTTGCGTTCGGTCGTCCCGGAGCAACAGGCCGGCCAGGGAGGGCGTGCATTGGAAGTGGGTCACGTCATGGCGTTGAATCAGAGCCGGGATGGAATCATCCGCCGGCTCACCCTCCGTTGCGCTGCTGACGGCCTGACGCAAGGCATCGAGGTATTTCAAGTGATCCAACACCAGCCCGGGACTGACTCCGAAATCGATCAGACAGGCGACTTCGTTGATATCATGAATTTTCAAATTTTCGATGAATTTCAGACAGCTTTCGGGCGTGCCGAACAAGCCGCTGGTCTCGAAATAGCGATCGAAGGCGTGCGCCAGAATCGCATCCATCTCTTCCTTGGGCAGCGCGCTGAAATCCGCCTTCTCCTTTGACTCTGAATGGTGCTTGAACGCGGAGAACGCCCAGGCATAGCCTTTGATCAAATCCGCGGACTTGCGAAGGTATTCAGTCAGAGGCGCTCGCACGGTGGCTTTGACCGACTCGAGACTTTCGCCGACAAAGGTGTGAAGCATCAACGTGACGTGGCCGCGCCCGGGATGTCCGGCTTCCTTCCAGGCCTGGCGGTAGAGCGCCACTTTTTCGCTGACCTCTTGGATGCTTTGGCCCAGGAGGTGGGTGAGGAGGTTCATCCCGAGGCTGCCCGCCATCTTGAATGTTTCGGCATTGCCGGCGGCCGTCAACCACAAGGGCAGTTCCCTCTGCACGGGCCGCGGGAAGATTTTGACCGAGACGTCTTTGCCCAGCGGACCCGGCATCGGCACCCGTTCGCCGCGCCACAATCGGCGGACGACGTCGATGTCCTGGAACATGATCTCTTTGCGCTGCTTGTAATTGGCGGGGCAGACGGTGAAGTCTTCCGGCATCCAACCGGAGGCGAACGAAATGGCGACCCGGCCGTTCGAGAGGTTATCCACCACCGACCATTCTTCGGCAATGCGAATGGGCGAATGGAGGGGAGCCACCACGCTGCCCGAGCGGATTTGGATTCGCTTGGTGATCATGGCGAGGGCCGCGCTGGTGACCGAGGGGTTTGGATACAGCCCGCCGAATTCATGAAAATGCCGTTCCGGAGTCCAGACGGCCACAAATCCATGCTCGTCCGCAAATCGCGCGCCCTCCGTCAGCAGCCGGTAAGCGCCGTCCGGGCCCTCGATTTGCTCGGACGAAAAGTAAAAAAGGCTGAATTCCATTGGGTGTCTTGCACCTGCGTTGGCGTCAGAGCGGGGAGGGCTCTTGGCTTCGTCACCCGCATAGATCACGACTTTGAAACCTCGCGCCAACGTCCAAAAGAGCTCCAGCACGGAAATATCGAAGGAAGGGCTGGTCACCGCCAGCCAGGTGGAGTCCGGGCCGTGCTGGATGCGCGCGTCCATCCCGGCAAAAAAGTTGAGCACGTTCCGGTGTTCGACCATGACCCCTTTGGGCTTGCCGGTCGATCCGGAGGTGTAAATGACATAGGCTAGATGATGGGAAGCCACGCCCCGATCCACGTTCTCGGCCGGTTCAGCCCCGATCTGCGGCCAGTCCGCGTCCAAGCGCACCCGCGGGGCTCCGCCGGGAGGCAGCGCAACACTTTGACGCGGGCATCCTCAATCATGAAGGCGAGCCGTTCCGCGGGATAAGCGGGGTCTAGGGGAAGATAAGCGCCACCTGACTTCAGTATCCCCAACAAGCCCACCAGCATCTCTAACGAGCGGTCGGCGCAAAGGCCGACCAGCGCTTCCGGCCCGACCCCGAGTTTGGAAAGGTACGATGCCACCTGGTTGGCGCGCGTATTTAATTCCGCATAGGTGAGCTGACGGTCCCGGCAGATAGCAGCTACCGAGTCGGGAGTTTTCTTCGCCTGAGCTTCAATGAGTTGATGAATGCAGGCCGCTTTTGGAACCCCGGTCTGGGTCGCATTCCATTCCACTAACAACTGCCGCAGTTCAGCCGCGCCAGACAGATTCAGCCGGTCGAGAGGGGTCTGCGATTTAGCCGTCATCCCGGCCAGCAAGTTCCCGAAATGTCCCGCCAGGCGCTCGATCGTCGCAGCATCGAACAGTTCGGCGTCATACTCACAACTGAGCGTCAGGCCATCGTCCGCCTCGCTCGCGCGCAACACCAGCGCGCAAGTCATCAAATGCTCCGCGCCAGCGAATTCAACCGGGCGCGCGGGCTGGGCCGGGCTAGGGTCAGGCTCTTGGAAGATAAGGGCTGCGTTGAATAGGCCTCCCTCGCGCGCGTCAAGCTGGTTTCCCAACATATCCAGCACAGCGCCGAAAGGCAAATCCAGGCACTCCCTCGCCTCACGGACGGACGCCGCGACTTGCAGCACCAACTCCAGAGCCGTGCCGTGGCTCATTATGTCAGTCCGCAGAGCCACGATCTGATGTTGCGACGCGCCCGAGTTTTTGCTGAGAACAGAACCGACGATCAAATCCGTTTGGCCTGTATAGCGGAACAAAAGCGTCTTGAGCGCCGCCAGCAGCACCACTCTGGGCGTCGCGTCCGCGCGCGCCGCCAAGTCATTGATGCCGCGCCAGACTTCGGGGTGAAGCTTCGTCGAGAACGTGTCCCGGACGAAAGAAGAAACCGGCGGGCGTTCTCTGTCCCAAGGCAGCTTCGGAGGGGGAGGAGGCGCCGATAACTGCCTTAGCCAGTAGGCCTTCTGCTGCTCAATTCCATTCATAATGCGATTCGAGATCGGTCATTTGGGTTGTTCTGAAGAAGCCGTCGATGCGACGAACGCGCGCCGCAAAGCCCGGCTCACTATGCCAAGGCAGTGGCCGGCTGCGTTTCACTCTTCCGCCGGCCTTGAAAGCTCCGCTTCGGTTCGACCAAATAGTCCCCCATAACCAAGGCGTCCAAGCGGGCATTCCAAAATGTCTTGATCGCCTCCTGTGGCGTGCAGACGATCGGCTCGCCTTTGACATTAAAAGAAGTGTTGAGGAGGATGGGCAGGCCGGTGGCTCGTTCGAACGCCTTCAGCAGTTTCCACAGCCGGGGGTTGTGTTGTTGGGAGACCGTCTGCACCCGGGCGGACCCATCCACGTGAGTGATCGCCGGGAGATTTTGCCGGTGAGCCTGAAGAACCTGCGTGACGTAGAGCATGTGCGCAAACGCATCCTCCTCGCCCGGGGCGATCTCGAAATAGCGGCTCGCCGCTTCACTCGTGATCACGGGAGCAAAAGGCCGAAAGCCTTCTCGCTTCTTGACCAAGCTGTTGACGCGATCTCTCATGCCCGGGTCGCGCGGGTCTGCCAGGATGCTCCGGCTTCCCAGCGCGCGAGGCCCAAATTCCATGCGGCCTTGGAACCAGGCAACGATCTCTCCTGCCGCCAGGCGCTCCGCGATTTGCTGGCACAGTTCGTCGAACGAGTCCACTTTTGTCCAGACACAATCCGCCTGGTCTTGGAGCGCCCGCCTGATTTCGACGTCTCCAAACTCCGGCCCCCACAAGGGCACCGTCATTTTCTGCGGTTTGAAGCCGGGATCATGCGCCTTTTGCGCAAAAAGCGCCGCTCCCAAGGCACACCCGTCATCTCCCGCGGCGGGTTGAACAAAGACGCGATCGAACAAGCGACTCCTTCGGAGGACGCCGTTCACGGAGCAATTCAAGGCCACGCCCCCGGCCATGCAGAGGTGGCGCTGGCCGGTTTCCTTTTTGAAATGCCGCACGACATGGAGTTGGCACGCCTGCAGGACTGCCTGCAGCGCCGCCGCGATATCCTTGTGTTCCTGAGTAATCTCCCCATCAGGCTCGCGAGGCGGGCCAAAGCGTTCCGTCAACAACCTGAGGACTCCCGCATGGGTTTCCTTTTCAAGAGGTGTTTTGTCGTGGCCAAAGGCGGGGATGATATAGGTGCCGTCACTTTTCAGATTGACCAACTCCATCACCTTGTCGAAGTGACGCCGCGGATTGCCATAGGGCGCCAGCCCCATGACTTTGTATTCGTCCATGTTCATGAAGAAGCCCAGGTAAAGCGTGAAAACACCATACAAAATACCGAGCGAATGGAACGCGGGCACCTGCTTCAATGTTGTTATTTCCGCCCCCTCTCCCAAGGCCACCGTCATACTATGCACTTCCCCCATGCCATCACTCACCAGGATCAGCGACTCCTCAAAGCCGCTGGGATAAAACGCGCTGGCCGCATGCGCCAGGTGGTGCGGCACAGCCATGAATTTCCGGTCCCAGTCCACGCCCGGAAAGTGTTGATTTAGATGCCGCTTTTGGGTTTCCGGCGAGTACAACTCCTGGTATTGCTTCCGCCCGTACTCCGCCTCCAGGAACGCGGATTGGTACGGTTCGTAGGCGAATCCGTGGGCCAGCAAATCCAGCTCGCTGATTTTGAGCTTGCCCGCTTGCAGGCAATATTGAATTGCGCGCACGGGAAAGTCTCCCGTGGCCTTAACCCGGGTAAACCGCTCCTCGGCCGCAGCCGCGACGATTCCCCTGCCACTCACCAGCACGGCAGCGGAGTCAAAGCCCTGGTTGATCCGGTACTGACGCTCGGATAACCCGGGGAATTCCTGAACCTTAAACGCGATATTCTGATCAATGCCGCTGATTCCAATGATATTCATTTGAGCCTCCAGATTTGATGTTGTCGTTATTTCCAGATTTCACAACTCGATTTCCTCCCGACCGCCCGGACCGCGCGTGCGGCTCGGGATCTTCGACCTCTCCAGCCAGGACAACCGATCAACTGCCTCAGCCAACCTGGCAGCGGTCGGGCGCTCGAAGAGCAGGCGCAACGGCAGGTCAACACCCGCGGCCGTCCGAAGCTTTAACATGAGACGCGCGGCCATGAGCGAATGGCCGCCGAGGTCGAAAAAACTGTCGAACACGCCGAAATTCATCCTGTCCAGCACAGCGCGGAAAACGCCCATGACCATCTCTTCGGTGGGAGTTCGCGGCGCCACGGCCACTCGGGTCGGCGCTCCATCATTTTGGGCGGGCGCCGGCAGAGCCTGGCGATCGAGTTTGCCATTGGGCGTCCGTGGCAGCGCCTTCAGCAGAACGAAGTGGGAGGGAACCATATACTCCGGCAAAGCGGCTCGGAGGAGCGCGCGCAACGGGTCGGCCAGATCGGACGCAGGGTCCTCGGCGGCGAGATAGGCCACGAGGCGCTTGTCTCCCGGGCTGTCCTCGCGCGCGATGACTGTGGTTTCGCGGACAGACGGGTGTTGCGCAAGAACGGCTTCGATTTCGCCCGGTTCGATGCGAAAGCCGCGCAGCTTGATCTGGCAGTCGAGGCGGCCCAGGTGTTCGAGCGTGCCGTCATTGCGCCAGCGGGCGCGGTCACCGGTGCAGTAAAGCCTGGAGCCGGGAGTGGCGCCGAACGGGTCAGGAATGAATCGCTCTGCCGTCAACTCGGGCCGATTCCAGTAACCGAGAGCGACTCCGTCGCCCCCGATGCAGAGTTCGCCGTGGACACCGATCGGGCACAGATTCTTGCGCGCCTCAAGGATGCGGATGGTGGTGTTGGCGATTGGCTTGCCGATGGTGATCCCATTGGAGGTGTCGGAAATCCGAGCGCAGGTGGACCACACCGTGGTTTCGGTGGGTCCGTACATGTTCCATAGCTCGACGCCACAGGCGATCAATTGATCGGCAAGGTCTTTAGGCATGGTTTCGCCACCGACGAGCGCTTTGAACGCAGTCCTGGGGCGCCAACCTGCCTCTAACAACAGACGCCACGTGACCGGGGTGGCTTGCATGACGGTGGCACGGCACCGCTCAAGGAGAGAGGCGAGGGCAGGGCCATCAACGGTTTCTTGGTGAGTCGCAATCACGACCGAGGCGCCAAGCGTGAGCGGGAGGTGGAGCTCGAGCACGGCGATATCGAAGGATAAGGTGGTGACAGACGCCAACACGTCATCCACTGCCAGGCCGGGCTCGCGAGCCATGGCCGTGAGGAAGTTGACGACCGCACGGTGTGGGATGACGACGCCCTTGGGCTTGCCGGTGGAGCCGGAGGTGTAAATGACATAGGCAGGGTCGCTCGGCTGGCCGGCAGAGGCATCGACCGGCCCGCGAGCATCTGACGCGGAAGCGATGGTCCCGGCGTCGGCATCGAGCAGCAGTTGACGCTCGCGGGACAGGCCGAGGAAACCGGCCAAAGCGCTGTTCGAAACGAGCAGGGCGAGTTGCGCGTCGTCCACCATGAAGCGCAGGCGGCTCTCCGGGAACGAAGGATCGAGGGGCACGTAGGCGGCGCCGGACTTGAGAATGCCAAGGACGGCGACGACCATGTCGGCCCCCCGATCAATGCACAGGCCAACCCGCTGGCCGCGGCAGGCGCCGCGTTCACGCAAGGCCCGCGCCAGGCGGTTGGCGCGCTGGTCCAACTCGGCGTAGGAGAGCGTCGTCGCCCCCGCCCTGAGCGCAACGCGCTCAGGCCCCCGATCCACCTGGGCCTCAAACAATTGGTGGAGCAGCGAGCCGGTGGGAAACGCGGCGCTCGTGTTATTCCACTCCTTGACGATTCGATTTCTCTCCGAGGCCGCCAGGATTGGGATGTCCAAAATCCTTTGCCCGGGGTCCTTGACGATCGCTTGCAACAACCGCGCGAAATGTGACGACAGTCTCTCCACGGTTTCCTGGGAGAACAAATCCGCGCAGTACTCGAACCGTCCCAGGTAACCTCCGCCCTCTTTCCAGAGGTGCAGACTAAAATCAAATTGGGCGATGTTCGGATTCAAAAGAAAGCTGCCCAGTTCCAGGCCGCCAATTCTAGCCGCCATGGGGGCCAAAACTTCCAACATGACTTGAAAGATCGGGTTCCGGCTTGGATCCCTCGGAAATGTCAGATGTTTCATCAAGGCTCCGAAAGGCAGGCCGCTGTTGGAAATCGCATCGAGAGCCATGCGCCGGGTCCTGCGCAATAACTCAAGGAAGGTCGGATCGCCCGAAAGGTCGCACCGCAAGGCGGCCATATTGAGAAAATTCCCGATCAACGGCCCCAGTTGCTCACCAGGCGTTCTCACCGCCACGGGTATCCCAATAATGATGTCCTCCGCTGCGGAGTGCCGGTGAAGCAGCACTTGAAAGGCCGCCAAGAGGGTCATGAAAAAGGTGCAACCTTCGCGGGCGCCCGCCACCCTCAGCTTCTCCGCCAGTGCTGCCGAAAGGTTAAAAAAAACATTTGAGCCTTGGAAGGACTGGAGGGCTGGCCGGGGTTTGTCAACGGGCAACTCCAAGATCGGCAGTGTGCCGCCAAGCTGCTTCTGCCAGAACTCAATTTGGCTGGCAAAGGCTGCTTCATTGGCGATGGCCCGTTGTTCCCACAGGGCAAAGTCGGCATACTGCACCGCCAACTCCGGCGGGCGCGGAGCCTCCACATGGGTGAAGGCCCGATAAAACATGTCGAGCTCCTGCAACAGCAACCCCACGGACATGCCGTCTGCAACGATGTGGTGCGCGTTGACGATTAAGACGTGTTCGGCTTCGTCCAGCTTAAACAAGACCACACGGATCAGCGGCGGACGAGAGAGGTCGAATGGTTTGACCGACTCTTCCGAGGCCAAAGCTTGCAGTCGATTTTCGCGATCCTCGCCGCTCAAGTGTTGCAATTCCACGACCTCAAGGTTGATTTTAAGCCCGGCATGGATGAATTGGGCGGGTTCACCGTCCTTGACACCGAACGTCGTTCTCAGTCCCTCCTGTCGTTTGACAATCTCGTTAAAACTGTCTTCCAGCGCCGTCACGTTCAGCTGGCCGCGGAGCCGATATCCGAACGGGAGGTTATAGGCGGGATTGCCCGGCGTCATTTGATCGATCAGCCACATCTGGCTCTGGGCAAACGACAAGGGGGCATGGTCACGAACTGGCCGTTTGGGGATTTCGTCGGTTGCGGCCTGAGGGCTCGAAATCCCATCCAGGCGCTGCTCCGGCACGGCTCGGCTCATCGGGATAGCTGTCGATGACATTTCCATGGTTAGCGCAAATTCACCGGAGATACAGCCGGGATGCCGAGGGGGCCAGACGGCGTGAGCAACCGGGCGGCTCTGTGCTGGCACGTTATCTCCTCATAGAACCGTTTCAACTTTTGAGCCACGCTCCCGATGGAAAGCTCCCCGAGCTGCGTTTGGCAACTCAGGCGCTTCCCGCGCGCCCGCACCAGATAAAGTTTTCCCGCCAGCTCGGCCGGGTCGGGCGCCGCCAGATAACAGCCCTCAATGCCTTCAATTCGCTCGGCCACGTCTCCCACGTCCACTGAAACCACCGGCAGGCCGCACGCCAGCGATTCCTTGATCACGGTAGGCGACCCTTCGTGCCTCGAGGTCAACAGCAAAGCATCGCTGGCGTTAAGCCAGACCGGCACTTCCTCGTTGGGGATCGCGCTGAGGTAATGAAGCTCCGGGGGAGGCTTGGAGAGCGCCATCTGCGCCACAGCCGCTTTGGCCAGCCAGGGCCGTTTGACCGGGTCGCCGTTGCTGGAGGCGAAGAGGACGTGGAAGGACTGGGGGCTCCAGCCCAAACGGCGCTTGCAGGCGAGTGGATCGATGGGCTTGAACCGTTCCAAGTCGATCCCACAAGGAATCACCCGAACCTTCTGCGGCGAGGCCGCGCCAATCAAGGCACTCACCAGTCGCCGCGCCACCACGACGACTCCTTCGGCGGCCCGGGCCGCTCTGCGCGAGCAATACACTCCGTATCGTGAAATAATTCGCCGCGCCCAACCCGAAAGGTTCTCGCCCAACAAATCCGAACCATGAAAGGTGACGACGACCGGGCGGGACTGCTGGCGGCGCGCAATCTGGTCCGCCATGACTCCGCCGTACATGACGTGAATCGCATCAGGCTCGAACTCGGCGACGGCCCGGGGAACCTCGCTGCCCAGCCGATAGTACGCGATGGGCCCATCGCGCCGCCGGTCAACAAACAAAACGCGCACGTCCAAGCCGATGGAACGCAGGCCCTTGACCTGTTCATGCACAAAGACACCCTGGCCCGGAAACGCGGCCGAGGGATACATGTTGGTAATCGCCAGGATTCGCATGGCATGTGCGTGGCCACTTGCTATTGAGCAGCCACCGCTTCCGCAACGCAGTGGACGGTGTCCTGAATTTCGACTCCTGGACCCGGGTGCCTGCCATTCCTATGATCACCAGCTTCACTTTCTTCGAATGTTGCCATCTGAGGATGCGCGTGGCCATTCACTGAGTCACATGGCAACCGGTATTCAGGCACGGCCTCTTTCAACAGGCGCTTGATCTCATCGCCTCCCAACCGATCGGCCTGCTCGGCCAGGTTGAGCACGAACCGGCGGACCCATTCGTAAACCGGAGGTTGACAAAATAATCGCATAATCTTGGGATGGGGGGTGGTTTTGATCTTTTCGCCCGCATAGCTGAGCTCTTCGAATAGTTTTTCGCCCGGACGGAGCCCGGTGAATTCGATCCGGATATCCTGGTCGGGGATGAATCCGGAAAGTTTGATCAACTGCCGCGCCAGATCCACAATCTTGACCGGCTTGCCCATATCCAGCATAAAAATTTCGCCGCCCAATCCCAAGGTTGCGCTTTGCAGCACGAGGCCCACCGCTTCCGGGATGGTCATGAAGTAGCGCCTCATGTCC
>WNFM01038489.1_pt1 | contig 20141 bp, 11 predicted proteins | sample 5400271 | NCBI WGS metagenome assembly WNFM01 (sample SAMN13153352, study PRJNA577476) | soil metagenome | isolation source: 60 cm saprolite on Douglas fir-dominated hillslope | place: USA:California | collected 2013-09-17
CTCTGCCCTCGCGGACTGGAACGGTCTCGGCTTTGTCGTGCAGGCGTACCAGAAGCGCGCGCGTGCCGTCATCGATTGGCTGGTCGACCTAGGCCGCAGGCATCGGCGCCGCCTGATGGTGCGGCTGGTGAAGGGCGCCTATTGGGATACCGAGATCAAGCGCGCGCAGGTCGATGGGCTGGACGGCTACCCGGTCTTTACGCGCAAGGTCCACACCGACGTCGCCTACATGGCGTGCGCGAAAGCGATGCTGGCCGCGCCGGACGCAATCTATCCGCAATTCGCAAGTCACAATGCGTTCACGATCGCCGCCATCCATACGATTGCGTGCGACGGCGACTACGAGTTCCAGTGCCTGCACGGCATGGGCGAAAGTCTGTACGACCAGGTCGTTCCCCCGGACCGATGGGGCCGCGCGTGCCGAATCTATGCGCCGGTCGGCTCGCACGAAACGCTGCTGGCCTACCTCGTGCGGCGGCTTCTCGAAAACGGCGCCAATACGTCGTTCGTGAACCGGATCGTCGATCCGAACGTGGATTTGGCGGAGCTCGTCGCCGATCCGGTCGCGCGCGCGCATTTGACCGGTGGGACGCCGCATCCGCGTATTCCGCTGCCGGCGGCGCTGTATCCCGACCGAAAAAATTCGCGGGGCATCGATTTTTCCGACGAAACGGCGCTGCGGGAACTCGACCGTGGTTTGGCCGGTGTTTCGGCGCCATTCGATGCGGCGCCGACGGCGACGGATACGACGTCCCCTGAACGCGTGACGATCACCAATCCCTGCGACAGACGCGCCGTTGTCGGCAGCGTCGTCGAGGCCACTGCGGCTGATGTGACGCGCGCCGTCGATCTCGCCGCGACGGACGGCATGGCGTGGGCCGCCGTTCCTGCGGCCGACCGGGCCGCCTGTCTCGAGCGTGCCGCGGATCTGCTCGAACACGAGCGCGCCACGTTCATTGCGCTCGCCACGCGCGAGGCGGGTAAAACGCTTCCCAATGCCGTCGGCGAAGTACGCGAGGCGGCGGATTTCTGCCGCTATTACGCCGGGCAGGCGCGGCGTACGCTCGAAGGTGCGAAAGCCCTCGGCCCAATTGCGTGCATCGCTCCCTGGAATTTTCCGTTGGCCATTTTTGTCGGGCAAGTCAGCGCCGCGCTCGCCGCCGGCAATCCGGTGCTCGCCAAGCCGGCCGAGCAGACGCCGCTGATCGCCGCCGCGGCCGTGCTGCTCTTTCATCGCGCCGGCGTGCCGAAAGCCGCGCTGCAGATATTGCCGGGACGCGGCGAGACCGTGGGCGCCACGCTGGTCGCCGATCCGGGCATCGCCGGTGTGCTCTTCACCGGTTCCACCGCCGTCGCGCAACTTATCAACCGAACACTCGCGCAGCGCACCGATGACCCCGTGCTGGTGGCCGAGACCGGCGGCCAGAACGCGATGATCGTCGACAGTTCGGCGCTCGCGGAACAGGTCGTTGCCGATGTGATCGCGTCGGCCTTCGACAGCGCCGGACAGCGCTGCTCCGCGCTGCGCATCCTGTGCCTGCAGGACGATGTCGCCGATCATGTGATCGAGATGCTCAAGGGCGCGATGCAGGAACTGCGCATCGGCGACACCGCCCTTCTCGCGACCGATATCGGCCCGGTCATCGATGCGCGCGTCCGGTGCCGACGTCTACCAGCTACCGTTGGCCGCCGAATGCAATCACGGAACCTACTTCCCGCCGACGCTGATCATGATTTCCGACGTCCGTGCGCTCACGGCGGAAGTCTTCGGCCCGGTCCTGCACGTTGTGCGGTTCCGTCAAGGCGAACTCGCGGAGCTCCTCGATTCGATCAACGATACCGGTTATGGCCTGACGCACGGCGTGCAGACGCGGATCGACGAGACCGTCGAGGCGATCTGTGCGCGCATTCGTGCCGGGAACATCTACGTCAATCGCAACATCATCGGCGCCGTCGTTGGCGTACAGCCCTTCGGTGGCGACCGCCTGTCCGGCACAGGCCCCAAGGCGGGAGGGCCGCATTACCTCGGTCGCCTCGTTCGCGGCGCGCCACCGGCACTGCCGGCGGACGTGAACTTGGGCGAAGAGTTGCCAGGACCCACCGGCGAGTCCAATACGTTGTACTCGCGGCCGCGCGGACGCATCGCATGCATTGCCGACAGCGAAAGCGAATTGATTCGGCAGGCGCGCATCGCCGCGGCGGCCGGCAACGTAGCGCTGCTTGCGGCGTCGGCTTTGGGCAACCGCGTGCGCGTCGCGGTCGGAGGTGGATGCGAACTCGTCGCCGATCCCCTGGCCGCCCACCCTGACGCCGTGTTGTTTGCGGGCACACCCGCCGCCGCGCACGATCTGCGCGTCAGGTTGTCGAGCCTCCCCGGCCCGATCGTTCCGCTCGTGGTCGCGGGCATCGACGGCTACGACGCGACGCGACTCGTGAGCGAGCGCACCGTTACGATCAACACGACCGCATCCGGCGGCAATGCCTCGCTGCTGTCGTTGGCCGAATCTGCCGGCTGATGCAGATCTTCGATGCCGAAGCCATTCGCGCACGCCTTCCGTGGCCGCGATTGCTGGCCGCGCTCGACGAAGCGTTGCGCGCCGAAGTCCACGCGCCGTTGCGCGTCAATCACGCCATCGATGTCCCGGGATTGCCCGAGGCATCGCTGTTGATGATGCCCGCATGGCGCACCGGGCGCCATGTCGGCGTCAAGCTGGTCACGGTGTTTCCCGGCAATGCGACGCGCGGCGAGCGCTCGGTCGCCGCCGTCTACGTGTTGTTCGACGCGATCAATGGAACACCCCTCGCAACGCTGGATGGCGAAGAACTGACGGCGCGCCGCACGGCCGCGGCATCCGCCTACGCCGCGATCAAACTTGCGCGCCGCGACGCGCGTCATCTCGTGATGGTCGGCGCGGGACGGCAGAGTCGCGGCCTGATCGATGCACACAGCCACGTGCGACCCATCGACCGCATCACGATCTGGAGCCGCACGTTCGCCCATGCGCAGCAAACGGCGGATGACTGCGCGCGCGACGGCATCCCCGCTCGCGCCACGGCGGACCTTGAGGCAGCCGTTGCGGACGCGGACATCGTGTCCTGCGCGACGTTGTCGACTGCTCCGCTCGTCCTCGGCCGCTGGCTCAAACCCGGGACGCACGTCGACCTGGTCGGCGCGTACAAGCGCACGATGCGTGAGACCGATGATGAGGCGATGCGCCGCGCGGACGTCATCGTCGTGGACAGCCGGGATGGCGCGCTGGCGGAAGGCGGAGACGTCATGGAGGCCATCGCGAGCGGCGCGATCTGCGTCGAGGACGTTGCGGCAGAATTGCGCGACTTTGCGCGTGGCGCGCATCCGGGCCGCACGCGCGACGATCAGATCACGGTATTCAAGTCGGTCGGCTTCGCGCTCGAGGACCTGGCCGCAGCGGAGGCGGTCGTCGCGGCGGACTAGCAGCCACTACTCTATTGCGGCGGTCGACTTCACCCGCTCCCGCAACAGGAACTTCTGGATCTTACCGGTGGAGGTTTTCGGAATTTCGCCGAAAACGATTCGCTTCGGCGCCTTGAATCGCGCCAGATGATGCTGGCAGTGCGCGATGAGTTCCGCCTCGGTTGTCGCGGCTCCAGGTTTCAATTCCACGAACGCGCACGGCGTTTCGCCCCACTTGGGGTCGGGTTGCGCGACGACCGCGGCCGACAGCACGTCCGGATGGCGGTAGAGCACATCCTCGACTTCGATCGAGCTGATGTTCTCGCCGCCGGAAATGATGATGTCCTTCGAGCGGTCCTTGATCTTCACGTAGCCATCCGATTGCATGACGGCCAGGTCGCCCGTGTGGTACCAGCCGCCGGCGAACGCCTCGTCCGTCGTCTGCGGATTCTTGAGATAGCCCTTCATCGTGATGTTGCCGCGGAACACGATCTCGCCCATCGTTTCGCCGTCCCACGGCACGGGCTGCATCGATTCCGGATCCAGCACGGTCATCCCTTCCTGGCACGTGTAGCGAACGCCCTGCCGGCCATTGCGCTCGGTGCGCGCCGCAATGGGCAGCGCGTCCCACTCCGGATGTTTCGCGCACACAGAAGCCGGCCCATACACCTCGGTCAGGCCGTAGACGTGTGTGATGTCGAAGCCCATCCGCTCGGCACCCTCGATCATCGCCGCCGGAGGCGCGGCCGCCGCGACAAGCCCATGCACTTTGTGCGCGATGCCCTGCTTCATGTCCTCGGGCGCGTTGATCAGCAGCGAATGCACGATCGGTGCGCCACAGTAGTGCGTCACCTTGTGCTCACGGATCGCGTCGAAAATCGCCGCGGCCTCGACGCGGCGCAGGCACACGTTGGTGCCGGCGTTGGCCGCCACCGTCCACGCGAAGCACCAGCCGTTGCAGTGGAAGAGCGGCAGCGTCCACAAATAAACCGCGTGCCGCGGCATGCCCCAGTCGATGATGTTGGACAGCGCGTTGAGATACGCGCCGCGATGGTGATAGACGACGCCTTTCGGATTGCCGGTCGTGCCCGACGTGTAATTGAGCGAGATCGCATCCCATTCGTCGGCGGGCGGCGCCCACGCGAAATCCGGATCGCCTTCGGCCAGCAACGCCTCGTAGTCGATGTCACCCAGCAGATCGCCACCGGGACCGCTGAAGTCGGCGATGTCGATGACGAGCGGCTTCACCGGGAGCTGCGCCAGTGCCTTCGCGATGGTCGGCGCGAATTCGGTATCGGTGAGCAGCGCCTTCGCCTCGCCGTGCGCGAGCATGAACGCGATGGCCTCGGCGTCCAGCCGCGTGTTGAGCGTGTTGAGCACGCCGCCCATCATCGGCACTCCGAAATTCGCCTCGATCATTTCGGGCGTGTTGCCGAGCATCACCGCAATCGTGTCGCCTTTACCGAAGCCGCGTGACGCGAGCGCAGACGCGAGTCGCCGTGAGCGCGCATATGTCTCGGCCCATGTATAACGACGGTCGCCGTGGATCACCGAGACGCGATGCGGCCAGATGTAGGCGGTGCGCGCGATGAACGACAGCGGCGTCAGCGGCGCGTAGTTCGCGGCGTTGCGGTCGAGATGCTCATCAAAGGGATTCATGGCAATCCTCCAACCAAAATACGCCAGCAGGCATGCTAGCAAGGCGGGAAGTTGTCCGCTTGCCCGCGTGTGCCGATTTCGCTACCCTCGATCGGCCATCCTTGGGAAACTGGAGCCGCGGGCCAGCCATGGGCCATCGCTTGTCGAAGATCGTCACGCGCACCGGCGATGCCGGCGAGACCGGCTTGGGCGACGGGTCGCGCGTTCCCAAGGATTCGCCGCGAATCGAGGCGATTGGCGCCGTCGACGAGCTCAATTCGGTGCTGGGCGTCGTGCTGGCCGAGTCGCTGCCCGACGCCATTGCAAAATGCCTGACCGATGTGCAGCATGATCTCTTCGACCTCGGCGGCGAGCTGTCGATCCCCGGATATGCCGCCGTCACCGAAGGCCATGTCACGCGTTTGGAAGAGGCCGTCGAGTCATTCAATGCGAACCTGGCCCCGCTCAAGGAATTCATTCTGCCGGGTGGGACCCGCGCCGCGTCACTCGCCCATGTCGCGCGGACCGTATGCCGACGCGCGGAGCGCTCGCTGATCCGCCTTGCGGCCGTCGAAGCGGTCAGCGAGCCTTCGCGCATCTACTTGAACCGCCTGTCGGACCTCCTGTTCGTGCTGGCGCGCGCCCTCAATCGCGTCGGAGGACGCCCGGACGTCCTGTGGCAGAAAGACCGCCTGCGGAATGGCTGACGCCCCGCAATCGTCCGACAAGAGCTCCCGCCTTGCCGCATTGCTGGCGAAGGTCGCGCTGGGCGACCAGGCCGCGTTCGCCGACCTGTACCGGCAGACGTCCTCGCATCTATACGGGGTCGCCGTGCGTATCCTGAGGGAAGGCTCCACTGCCGAGGAGGTCCTGCAGGAATCGTTCGTGAGCGTCTGGCACCACGCTGGGTCCTACGAGGCGGCCAAAAGCCAGCCGCTGACCTGGCTCTCGTCCATCGTCCGCAACCGATGCCTGGATCAGTTGCGGCGGCGCGAACTGGACACGGTCACGATGACATCGGATGACGACGATGGAAAGGAGTTCGATCTCCCCTCGGGCGAACCGACGCCCGTCGAGATGCTGCTCGCGGGGGCGGAAGCGCAGTCGGTGCGCGATTGCGTCGACGCGCTCGATGCCGGGCCGAAGCAGGCGATCGCGCTGGCGTTCTATCAGGGACTTTCGCATGCCGAACTGGCCGACCATATGCGGCAGCCACTCGGGACGGTCAAGTCGTGGGTGCGCCGCGGCCTCGAACGATTGAAGAACTGCCTCGACCGGGCCGGCTTCGCGAGAAACTAGAACATGAACCTGTCCCGACCCGATCGCACACAACGCCTCGACGCGCTCGCCGCCGAGTACGCGCTCGGCACATTGCCTGCGCGTGCACGGTTGCGCCTCGAGCGGATCGCGCTCGATGACGGCGTCGTCGCGGCGGCCATTCGCAGTTGGGAGATGCGCCTGGCGTCGTTGTCGTTGGGCGCCGCGCCGATCACGCCGCCGCCGCGCGTGTGGTTGGCGATCGTCAAGGGCCTGGGATTACGTCAGGCCCGTGCCGAGGATTCTTGGTGGTCGCGCATTTCGTTGTGGCGCGGACTCGCGCTCGCGAGTGTCGCGATGGTGATCGGATTGGGCGTCGCGCTGTTGGGACAAAGGCCGGAAGTTGCCAACCAACAAATCGTCGCCGTGCTGGCGGGGCCCGACGCCAAGCCCGCACTGATTGCCACGGTACTGCGCGGCGAGCGCACGATGTCGGTCAAAGCGGTCGGCGCGGCGGCCGTCCCCGCCGGAAAATCGCTGGAACTGTGGATGCTGCCGGAGGGCGGCGCGCCGAGGTCATTGGGCCTGATTCCGGGCAGCGGTGTCGGCCGCGTGGCGCTGCCCGCTCCGCCCGACGTCTCGCTCGCGAACGTTCCCGCGCTCGCGGTCAGCCTGGAACCCGCGGGCGGCTCGACTACCGGCGCCCCGACAGGTCCTGTGCTCTATAGCGGCAAGGTCGAGCGCTTCTACTGATTGACGCTCGGGGTCGTTTCGCGCGGGCCCGATGGATGGTCTAGTATCCGGGCCTATGCCAAGAACGCCGTCGAAAAGGAAGAAGCCGGGCCGCCCCGCAGCGCGCGCTGCGGCAGGCAAAGCGCCCTCCGTCGCCCAGCGGGTTGGCGACCTGGCGTGGGCGGGTCAGCATGCGCAAGCCATCGAAGCCGCCACAGCCGCGCTCGCCAAGTCCAGCCTGAGCGTCGCAAGCCGGCTCGACCTGCTCGATCTTCGCGCCGAAAGCTTCATTGCCCAAGGCGAACTGGAGCACGCCGCCACCGACGCAGGAACGATGGTCGAGTTGGCGCGCCGCGCAAAATCGGCCGAATTCAATGCCAAGGCGCAAAGTCGTCTCGCGGTCGTGCAAATGTGCATGAGGCAAATCAAGGCGGCAGTCGCCACCGCCACGTCGGCGCTGAAGGCAGCGCGACGGAGCAAACAGGTCCCGCTCGAGGCAATGAGTTTGCTGCGTCTCGCCGAGGCGCAATTCCGGAACCGATTGCACGAACAGGCGATCAAGAGCGCAACGCGGGCCGCCGATCTGTTTCTTGCGCTAGGCCAGCCAGTCGGCCAGGGGCGTGCGCTGTGGGCGCTCTCCGCCGCGCAAAGTGCCGAGGGGCATGCCGCGGAGGCCCAATCGGCGGCCGGTAGCGCGTTGATGCTCTGCCGCAGCTGCGGCGACCTGCTCGGCCTGGGCAACGCTCTCAATATGCTCTCTTTCAACGAGGCCGATCTCGCCATGCGTCTTCGGCTGATGAAACAGGGCTTGGCCGCCTTTGAGTCCGCAGGATATGTGGAACGTCAGGCGGTCATGATTGTCAGCATGGGCATCGTTTACCGCAATCTCGGGCTGTACCGGCGCGCCCGCCGCCAACATCTCGAGGCCGCCGACATTTATCGGCGCATCGGCGCCCGCTTCACTCCGATGAACAATGTCTGGAACCTGCTGCTCGCCGAAATGGAAATGGGGCATCTGGAAGCTGCCCGGAGTGGCCTTGCTGAGGCGGTCACCTTCATGGCCGAAACGCACCAGGAAGAGCGCTTCCCCCTCTTTGCGCCGTTGCTGCATGGCCGCCTCGCGACGCGTGAGGGCGATGAGCGGACCGCACTGCGGCACTACAAGGTTCTGGACACTCGCGCTCGCGCCGCCGATGACGTTTCCTACACGATGAACGCATTGGCCTACCTCGCGCGTGCCCATCTCGACGTCGGAAACGCGCGCGCCGCGTTGACCGCGACCCGTCGCGCCACGGCGCTGCATCGTGCCCATGACCTGGCCGCGCTCGTGAACCTTGAGCCTGCGCTGGTCTGGTGGCGCCATTGCCAGGCCCTGCAGGCCAACAAGCGGGCGCCGGCCGCGCGCGAGGCGCTGGAAATGGCGTACCGAATCTTGGTGAAAGGCATCGCCAGTCTCAGCGACGAGGGGTTGCGCCGAAACTACCTCAACAAGATCGACGATCACCGTGAAATCGTCCACGCGTGGATGAGCGACGCGCGCAAGCGCCGGCTGTCCCCGGAACGTCGCGCCGCTCATCTGGCGGGCGAGGCGAACCTGCGCGAGCCGTTCGAGCGGCTGGTCGATACCGGATTGCGCCTGAACGAACTGCGCAGCGCGACAGAACTGCATGAATTCCTGATCGATGAGGCGACCGAACTCTCGGGCGCCGAGCGCGTGCTGCTGGTGCTCGAAACGCCTGAAGGGCTGCAGTTGGCTGGATCGCTCGTGCCGCGCGGCGAGGATCCGCAGGCGCTATTGCGTGATGTCACGTCCGCGCTGATGGAAGCGCGTCGCGAGCGTGCGGTACGCCTGGCGTACAGCCCGGAGGGCGCTGAAGAGCTCGACCAGCGCTCGAGCATCGTTGCGCCACTGATCGCGCAGCGCGAACTTCTGGGCTACCTGTATTGCGACATCGACGGGGCGTTCGGACGTTTTCGCGAATCCGACCGGGACCTGCTCGGCATGCTCGCGAGTCAGGCCGCTGTCGCGCTCGACAATGCGCAGTGGGCGCAGGGCCTCGAACAGAAGGTTGTCCAGCGCACCGAAGAATTGCAGACCTCCAATGCGCTGCTCGAGCAGCGTGCCGCGGAACTGGCGATCATCAACACCGTGCAGCAAGCGCTCGCCGGCGAGCTCAGCCTGCAAGGGGTCTACAACACCGTCGGCGACAAGCTGCGCGAAGTATTCCACGGCGCCTACGTCGGAATCCGCATCTACGACCCGCGCACCGGGATCATGCATTACCCCTATGCGTACTACGACGACAAGGAATACAACAACCAACCGTCCGGACCCCTCGGCGACAAGGGATTCGGCGCGCATGTAATCCGGACACGAAAGACGCTGCTGATCGACGAGAACCTCGAGGGGCAATCGGACCAATTCGGCTCCCAGATGATGATCGACGCTCCGTCGCCGATGACGCAGCTGATGGTGCCCCTCATCGTGGGGGACGAGGCACGCGGGATGCTGGTGCTGTGCGACCTCAAGCGCGAGCACGCCTACAGTACGGCCGACGTGCGGTTGCTGGAGACGCTGGCGAGCAGCATGGGCGTCGCGCTAGAGAACGCGCGCCTGTTCGACGAAACCCAGCGCTTGCTGAAGGAAACCGAGCAGCGCAACGCCGAGCTGGCAGTGATCAACAGCATCCAGCAGGGGCTGGTGGCCCAGCTCGATCTGATGGCGATCATCGACCTCGTCGGCGACAAGCTGCGCGAGGTGTTCCACACCGGCGACGTGGCCATCGCGTGGTTCGACGAGAAGACCTATGTCGTCACGCCGGTCTACAGTTACGAACACGGGCACCGGCTGACCGGTGTGCCGCCGACGGAGATGTTCCGCAGCGAGAGGAACCTCCGCGTCGTGCAGGAACGCGTGGCCGTGACGCAGGGCACCATGCCCGCCGGGGCCCAGGCGTACCCGGGCACAAGCCTGCCCATGTCCGATGTGCGGGCACCCGTCGTCGCCGCCGGCCGCGTCATTGCCCTGGTGAGCCTCGACAACTTCGAACGCGAGAACGCCTTCAGCGACGACGACGTGCGCCTGCTAACGACCGTCTGCACGGCGATGGGCATGGCGCTGCAGAGCGCGCGCCTCTTCGACGAGACGCAGCGGCTCTTGAAGGAAACTGAGCAGCGCGCCGCCGAGCTCGCGATCATCAACAGCGTGCAGGAAGGCCTCGCCTCCAAGCTGGAAATGCAGGCCATCTACGACCTGGTCGGCAACAAGATCCGCGAAATATTCGATGCCGATGTGGTCAGGATCGATCTTTTCGAAGCGGAAGCCAACTTGGTTCACTACGCGTTTCACCTCGACCACGGCGAGCGCTTACATCACGAACCGAGCCCGCCGATTGGTTTCACTGCGCATATTCTCCGGACGCAACAGCCCATTGTGATCCATACGGCTGACGAGCTGAACCGGCGGATGGTCGAACTGGGATCCAAGAACATAGGCGGCGCAACGGAGGACAACTCGTTCATCTATGTCCCCATCCTGCACGGCGACACCGCCAGTGGCGTGATATCCGTAGGGAAGCAGCGCGCCCACGCCTTTTCGGATTCGGCCGTGACCCTGCTTGCGACGCTCGGCAACGCGATGAGCGTGGCGCTGGAGAACGCGCGCCTGTTCGACGAGACGCAGCGGCTGCTGAAGGAGACCGAGCAGCGCGCGGCCGAGCTCGCGATCATCAACAGCGTGCAGGAGGGCCTCGCCGCACAGCTCGATTTCCAGGCCATCATCGATCTCGTGGGCGACAAGATCGCCGAGATCTTCGACACGGGCTACCTGTGCATGGCGTTCCACGACAAGGCGACCAACCTGGTCACGATGCCCTATTACCTGGAGCATGGCGAACGCTTTCCGGTCGAGCCGTTTCCCCTGGGTACCGGCCTTTCCGGTGAAGTCATTCGCACGCGCGAGCCACTGATCATCAACGAGAATCTCCAGGCGCGCGCAGCGGAGCTCGGCGCAAAGCTGATCGGCGATGCGGCCACCGCCGACCAGGGACAGAGTTATCTCGGCGTGCCGATCCTCAAGGGCAACGACGCATTCGGCTTGATCGGGATTTATGGCCAGCGCGAAAATGCGTTCGACGCGGCGGACGTGCGCCTGCTGCAAACGCTCGCCAACAGCTTAAGCGTCGCACTGGAAAACGCGCGCCTCTTCGACGAAACGCAGCGCCTGTTCAAAGAAAGCGAGCAGCGCGCAGCGGAACTCGCGATCATCAACAGCGTGCAGCAGGCACTCGCGGCAGAACTCAACATGCAGGGAATCTACGACGCCGTCGGCGACAAGATCCGCGAGATCTTCCATCAGGCGGACGTAGACATGCGCATCTACGACCCGCAGACCAATTTGGTCCACTACCCGTTTCTTCATGTAGGAGGGCAACGGGTCGCCGTCGAGTCGATGCCACTCGACGACAGGGGCTTTGGCCCCTATGTGCTCCGCACCCGCGAGACGCTCGTAATCAACGAAAACCTGGAGCAAGAGGCGGAAAAGTATGGCAGTTACTTGCTGGGGCCCGGCTCGATGGAGAAATCCGCGGTGTTCGTACCGTTGGTGGTAGGAGACCAGGCGCGAGGGCTCATCAAGCTGCTGGATATGGACCGCGAGCACGCGTTCAGCGGTTCCGACGTGCGCCTACTGCAAACGCTCGCCAGCGCGATGAGCGTGCGGCTGTTCAAAGAGAGCGAGCAGCGCGCCGCCGAACTGGCCATCATCAACAGCGTCCAGCAGGCGCTCGCCGCCGAGCTCAACATGCAGGGCATTTACGACGCCGTCGGCGACAAGATTCGCGAGATCTTCAATGCGGCCGACGTGGGCATCCGCATTTACGACCCGCAGACAAACCTGATCCACTATCCGTACGTTTATGAAGGCGGACAGCGGATCGCCATCGAGTCCCGACAACTATCGGAAAACGGCTTCGCCCGCCACGTCCTGCGAACCCGCGAGACGCTCGTCATCAACGAGAACATGGCGCAGGAGTCGGAAAAGTACGGCAGTTTTACGGTTCCGGGTACCAAGGACGAAAAATCCGGGGTGTACGTGCCACTGGTGGCGGGCGACCAGGCGCGCGGGCTCATCAGCCTGGCCGACATGGATCGGGAAAACGCTTTCTCTGCATCCGACGTGCGCCTGCTGCAGACGCTCGCCGCCACGATGAGCGTCGCTCTGGAGAACGCACGGCTGTTCGATGAAATTCAGCGCCGGACGCGCGAGACGGCCGCACTCGCGGAAGTAGGTCGCGACATTTCGTCGACACTCGACCTGCCGACGGTGATGGACCGCATCGCACGCCACGCCAAGGACCTCCTCGTTGCCGATAGCAGCGCGATCTTCCTGCCCGACGCCGGCGCCGGGAGCTATCGGGCAATCGTCGCAATCGGCGACATTGCGGAAGCGGTCAAGGCCACGTCCGTCGAAGCGGGCGTGGGCATCATCGGCGACCTGGTCAAGAGCGGCCGCGCCGAGTTCATCAACGATACCGGCGCCGATCCGCGCGCGATCCAGATCGCCGGAACGGCACGCGCGGAGGATGAGCGGTTGATGGTCGCGCCGCTGCTCGCCGGACAAACGGTCAAGGGCGCGATGGCGGTGTGGCGCACAGCCAAGCGTCCGTTCGACGACAGCGAGCTGGAATTCCTGGTCGGACTTTCGCGCCAGGCAACCGTCGCCATCGAGAACGCGCGCCTCTTCGCCGAGTCGGAGCAGCGCGCGGCCGAACTCGCAACCATCAACACGGTGTCGCAGCAGCTCGCCGGCAAGCTCGACCTGGCTCCGCTTCTCGACCTAGTCGGCGAGCAGGTTCGCACGGTCTTCAAGGCCGACATCGCCTACGTCGCGCTGTACAACAGGCAGACCGGAATCATCGACTTTCCGTATCAATTCGGCGACGAGCTCCAGCCGCTCAAGTACGGCGAGGGCATCACCAGCAGGATCGTCAAGTCTGGGAAGGCGATCATCATCAACCGCGAGACGGACCGGCGCGGCCTCGAGCTGGGCGCCAAGGTCGTCGGTCGCCAGGCGCTGTCCTACCTCGGCGTCCCGATTCCGGTGGGCGGCACGAGCATGGGCGTCATCAGCGTGCAGAGCACGCAAATGGAAGGCGTGTACGACGCCGATGACGAGAGGCTGCTGTCCACGATCGCCGCCAACGTCGGCGTCGCGCTGCAGAACGCCCGGTTGTTCAACGAGACGCAGGAAGCGTTGAGCCACCAGACGGCCACTGCCGACATCCTTCGCGTGATCAGCAGTTCGCCGACCGACGTGCAGCCCGTGTTCGATGCGATCGTCGGCACTGCCCTGCGGCTCCTGTCATGCGATTTCACGGCGTTGCTGCGCGTCGACCGAGACTTCTGCGCCCTGGTCGCTTCGGCCAGGCCCGATGGCATGCCCAGCGATGTGGAGACGCACCGCTTTCCCATCGATCCCGCCGCCAATTTCCCATCGCGGGTGATCGTGGACAAGACGATGGTGCACATACCGGACTGGACGGCGATCGATCTTCCGGCGCACGAACGGCGCATCCACGAACTGACCGGGATCAAGTCATCGCTGATGCTGCCGCTTCTGCGCAAGGACGAATGCATCGGTGTGCTGGCGCTGACGCGCGACAGGGCCGGCACATTCAGCGACAAGGAGATTGTGCTGGCGAAGTCGTTCGTGGACCAGGCCGTGATCGCCATCGAAAACGTGCGGCTGTTTAACGAGACCAGGGATTCTCTCGAGCGGCAGACCGCGACGGCGGAGATCCTGAAGGTCATTGCCGGTTCACCGTCCGACGTACAGCCGGTGTTCGACGCAATCGTCGAGAGCGCGAGAAGATTGATCGGCGGCTTTTCCGCGACGTTGACGAGGGTCGACGGCGGGCTCCTGCATCTGTCCGCGTTCACGATTACCGACGCTGCCGGCGCCGATGCGCTGCGCGAGCGTTTCCCGATGCCGGTTTCGTCGGATTATCTGCTGCGACCACTCAATACCGGTATTCCGGTCCAGGTCGATGACATGGAGACGCACGCCGAAATCTCCGCTGTTTGGCGTGAGCTTGCGCGAGCGAGGGGCTTTCGCAGCATGGTCGTCGTGCCGATGCTGCGCGACGGGACTCCGATCGGCCTCATCGGAGTTACGCGCCGCGAGCCGGGCGCGTTCAGCGAGCATCAAGTAGAACTGCTCGAGACCTTTGCCGACCAGGCGGTCATCGCCATCGAGAACGTGCGCCTCTTCAACGAGACGAAGGAAGCGCTGGAGCACCAGACGGCGACCGCCGAGGTGTTGAAGGTGATCAGCGAATCGCCGACCGACGTGCAGCCGGTGTTCGACGCGATCGCCGAGCGCGCGAAGACCCTGTGCGGGGCATTTACCGGAGCGGTGACGCAATTCGACGGAAAGCTCCTGCACCTGCGCGCGTTCACCGGAACGTCGCCGGCGGCCGAAGAACAGATGCTTTCGGTCTATCCAATAAAGCTCAGCCGCGGTGCCGCAAGCGCGCGGGCAATCCTCGAGCGCAAGCCGATCCAGATCCCCGATGTTCTCGAGGATGCCGAATACGAGCTCAAGGATGCGGCGCGAACAGCGGGCTTTCGAAGCAATCTCGCCGTACCGATGCTTCGCGAAGACCAGGTCGTCGGCTCGATCGTCGTGACGCGACGCGAGCCAGGGTCATTTCCCGAAAAGCTAGTGACTCTGCTGCAGACGTTTGCCGACCAGGCGGTGATCGCGATCGAGAACGTGCGGTTATTCAACGAAACCCGGGAGGCGCTGGAACGGCAAACGGCGACGACTGAAGTGCTCCAGGTGATCAGCGAATCGCCGACCGACGTGCAGCCGGTCTTCGACATCATCGCCGAGCGCGGCGCGCGACTGACCGGCGCCGAGTCCGGGATGGTTTTCAGGTACGACGGCGAGTGGATTCACATTGCAAGTTCGTATGGCATCGCTCCCCAACGCGCGCAAGCGCTGCGAGAGTTGATGCCGGTGCGCGCGGACGGTTCCTTCATGACGGCGCGGGCGATCCGGGACGGCGTCGTGCTCAACGAAGAGGACTTGCAAGCAACCCGCACCGGACCCGACACGGCGAAATTGAGGGAGGCCGCGGGACTGGCCGGCCTTCGCGGCGCGCTCGCCGTGCCGATGTTCCGCGACCGGCAAGTCGTCGGCGCCATTGCGATGTATCGGAGCGCCCCGGGGCGTTTCGCCGATCACGAAGCGGACCTGTTGCGGGCCTTCGCCAGCCAGGCGGTGATCGCGATCGAAAATGTGCGCCTCTTCAACGAGACCCGCGAAGCGCTCGAGCAGCAGACCGCCACGGCAGAAGTGCTGCAGGTGATCAGCAGCTCGGTGGCCGACACTGCGCCGGTATTCGAGAAGATCCTCGACAGCTGCCAGCACCTATTCGCCACGGAGGAGTTAGGCATCTTTCTCGTTAAGGACGATGGCCAGGTACACACGGGCGCGTGGCGTGGGTCCGCGCTCGAAGCGGTCGCACGCACGTTCCCGAAGCCGCTCGAACAGACGATGACGGGACGCGTCATCCGCGAGCGCCGTACCGTCCACATTCCCGATACCTCGGCGATGCCCGATGCGCCGCCCGCGGTCCGCGAAGTCGTCGAATTGAGCGGCCACGCCTCGCTGGCGTGGGCGCCGATGCTGTGGGAAGGCGTAGGCGTGGGGTCGATCTGTGTCATGCGCCACCCGCCCAAGCCCTTCTCGGACAAGGAACTCACGCTGCTCAAGACCTTCGGCGACCAGGCGGTGATCGCCATTCAGAACTCGCGCCTGTTCAACGAGACCCACGAGGCGCTCGAGCAGCAGACGGCGACGGCCGAGATCCTGCGGGTGATCAGCGGCTCGGTCACGGACACGCAGCCGGTGTTCGACGCCATCGTACATAGCTGCCAGCACCTTTTCTCCGGCAAGGCCGTCACGCTCGCGATGCCCAAGGGGAACATGATCGAATCGGTGGCCTTTGCCAACGACACCGGCGAGCAACTCGGCGCTACGTTTATGAAGCCGTGGCCGCTGGATCGTGGAAGCGGCGCGGGAACTTGCATTCTCGAATCGCGCGTCGTCAACGTGGCCGATACGGAAGAAGGCGCGAAAACGATGCCCCGCATGCGCGACCTGGCCATCGCGCTGGGCTACAAATCGGGCCTGTTCGTGCCGCTGCGGCGCGAAGGCGGAGCAATAGGCTGCATCGCCATCTTGCGTGCCGCGTCCGGCCGGTTCGACGACCAGGAAGTTTCGCTCGCGCAGACCTTCGCCGACCAGGCGGTCATCGCGATCGAGAACGCCCGCCTTTTCAACGAAACGAAGGAGGCGCTCGAGCGGCAGACGGCCACGGCCGAAGTGCTGAAGGTGATCAGCGAATCGCAGTCGGACGTGCAGCCGGTGTTCGACGTGATCGCCGAGCGGGCGGCGCGGCTCACCAATGCAGACTACGGCTGGGTCCTTCCTTTCGACGGCGAACTGATTCACGTAGCGAGTTTCTACGGCGTCAATACACAAGGCATCGAGGCGTCCAGGCGAGCGTTTCCGAGGCGTCCGGGCGACGGATCGGCGGCCTCGCGCGCCGTGCGCGACGGCACGGTCGTGAACATTGCCGATGTGCTTGTCGAGGACGACCAGCAGTACGAGGCCAATGTCAAGTCGATCGCCAGGGTGGCAGGCTACCGGAGCGTTCTCACCGTTCCGATGCGGCGTGACGACCAGATCCTTGGTGTGATCACGGTCCGCCAGGCTGTGATCGCGATCGAGAATGTGCGCCTTTTCAACGAGACAAAGCGGGCGCGCGCCGCAGCCGAGACGGCGAACGAGGCGAAGAGCTCGTTCCTCGCGACGATGAGCCATGAGATCCGCACGCCGATGAATGCGGTGATCGGGATGAGCGGACTCTTGCTGGACACCAAGCTCGACGTCGAGCAACACGATTACGTGGCCACGATCCGCGATTCCGGCGATGCGCTCCTGACCATCATCAACGACATCCTCGATTTCTCGAAGATCGAAGCCGGCCGCATGGACATCGAGGCGCACCCTTTCGACCTGCGCGAATGCGTGGAGTCGGCGCTCGACCTGGTCAGCGCTCGCGCCACGGAAAAACATCTCGATATCGCGTACGTGTTCGAAAGCGACGTCCCGGCGGCCATCGTGGGCGACGTGACCCGGTTGCGCCAGATCATGCTGAACCTCCTCTCCAACGCGGTGAAGTTCACCGAAGGCGGCGAGGTGGTGCTGACCGTGACCTCGCAGGCGGCTGCGGCTGGCCGGGTGGCGATGACTTTCGCCGTCCGCGACACCGGCATCGGCCTGTCGAGCGAAGAAATGGGGCGGCTGTTCCAGTCGTTCTCGCAGGCCGACTCGTCGACGACGCGCAAATATGGCGGCACCGGATTGGGCCTCGCGATCAGCAGGCGTCTGTCCGAAATGATGGGCGGCCGCATGTGGGTGGAGAGCGACGGCCCCGGCAATGGGTCGACGTTCCTCTTCAAGATCGAGGCGCCGGTCGCCGACCTGCCTCCGGCGCGGCAACGCAGCTACCTGGGCGTGCAACCCGAACTTTCGGGCAAGCGCGTGCTGATCGTCGACGACAATGCGACCAACCGGCGTGTGCTGAGCCTGCAGACGGCGAAGTGGGGAATGATCCCGCGCGACGCCGAGTCGCCGCTCGAGGCCCTGCGATGGCTGGAACAGGGCGAGGCGTTCGATCTCGCGATCCTCGACATGCACATGCCCGAGATGGACGGCGTGGCGCTCGCGCGGCGCGTCCGCGAGCGCCACGCCGCCTTGCCGCTCGTGTTGTTCAGCTCGCTTGGACGGCGCGAAGTCGGCGAAAATGAAACGCTCTTCAACGCGTTCCTGGCCAAGCCGATCCGGCAGTCGCACCTCTTCGACACGCTCGTGGGCCTGCTTGTGCACGACACGGCGCCCAAGGCCGTGGCCGCTGCCGACAAGCCGCAGCTCGATCCCGGCATGGCCTCGCGGCATCCGCTGCGCGTCCTTCTCGCCGAAGACAACGTCGTCAACCAGAAGCTGGCGCTGCGACTGCTGCAACAGATGGGCTACCGTGCAGATCTCGCATCGAACGGCATCGAGGCCGTCGAGTCCGTCCAGCGCCAGACGTACGACGTGGTATTGATGGACGTGCAGATGCCCGAGATGGACGGTCTCGAGGCGGCGCGCCAGATCAATTTGCGCTGGCAACCGAACGAGCGCCCGCGCATCGTGGCGATGACAGCCAACGCGATGCAGGGCGATCGCGAAATGTGCATCGAGGCCGGGATGGACGACTACCTGACGAAGCCGATCCGCGTGGACCGGCTGGTCGAGGCGCTGAATCAGGTGCCCGCACGGAAGGACCGATGACATGGCCGAACCGACGATCGATCTCGACACTTACGAGGCGCTGGAGCAGACGGTGGGCGAGGAATTCGTGGGAGAGCTTGTGGACACCTTCCTAGCCGATGCGCCGCGGATGATCGACGACCTGCGCAGCGCGCTGGCTGCCCGCGATGCGGACCGGTTCCGGCGCGCCGCGCATTCTCTGAAATCCAACAGCAACACGTTCGGCGCGCACATGCTGGGCGCAATGTCCCGGGACCTGGAACTGAACGGCCTCGCACGGGCCGAGGCGGACGGTGCACCACTGGACGCCCTGGCGCAGGAGTATTCGCTCGTCGCCGCGGCGCTGAAAGAGCTTCGCGATGCCTGAAAAGCGCACTGGGTCCGCCCACCTGCTCGTGGCCGACGACAACAAGGTCAACCGGCTGCTGCTGACGCGCAGCCTGGAAATGCAGGGCCATCGTGTCGAGTCCGCCGAGAACGGCCGCGTGGCGCTGGAAATGCTTCGGCGCGAGGCTTTCGATCTCATGCTGCTCGACATGGAAATGCCCGAAATGGATGGCTTCGAGGTGCTGCAGCAGCTCTCCAACGACCTGCAGCTGCGCGACCTTCCGGTGATTGTGACGTCCTCGCTGGAGAGCGTCGACAGCATCGTGCGCTGCATCGAGCTGGGCGCCGAGGATTACCTGCACAAGCCGGTCAATCCGGTGTTGCTGAAGGCGCGCATCGACACCAGTCTCGAGAAGAAGCGCCTGCGCGATCAAATGAAGGAGATGGTGCGCCGCTTCGCAACACCCGAGGTCGCTCAGGACCTGCAGAAGTCCGGCTTCTCGCTGGGCGGAAAGCGCGTCATCGCGTCGGTGATGTTTTCCGACATTCGCGACTCGACGTCACTCGCCGAATCGCAGCCGCCCGAGGAGACGATCGACCTCCTGAATACCTACTACACGCTGATGTTCGACGCGATCAGCGGCCATGGCGGCATCGTCACGATGATGGCGGGCGACGGGCTGATGGCGGTCTTCGGCGCGCCGATGACACTGCCGGACCATGGCGGGAGCGCGGTGCGTGCGGCGCTGGAAATGATCGAACTGGTCGAACTCTTCAATCTCGAACGCGACGCGCTGGCCAAGCCGCGGATCCGCATCGGTATCGGCATCGCCACCGGCGAGATGGTCGCGGGCTATGCCGGCACCAGCAAGCGCGCGACATATACCTGCATCGGCGACGTCGTCAATCTCGCGGAGCGGCTGGAGGCGCACACCAAGGTCGCGCAACGAGCCATCCTGGTCGACGGCACCACGCGCGGCGCGCTCGGCGAACGCATGCAAGTCGAAGCGCTCGGCCCCGTTCAGTTCAAGGGCAAGTCGATATCGGTCGATGTATTTTCGGTGAACCTCGGGCAGAAAGCGGCTTCGTGAGCCTGCCCAAACCCGTATGGGTGATGGCCGGACTGCTCTTTGCCGCGGCAAGTGTGGCGATTCACTATGAGGTCAAGGTCCGCGTTCACGAAAGCGAAGACAGTGGCGTCGTCACGCAGTTGGGCAATCTGAAGGTGGGTGACGCCGCGCCCGATTTTTCACTCGAGGATCTCGCGAATCAGCCCTGGACTCTCGCCTCCCTTCGCGGGCAGAAAGTCGTCGTGCTCGACTTCTGGGCCACCTGGTGCGGCCCCTGCAGGATGGCCATGCCCGCCCT
>WNFM01187459.1_pt1 | contig 20137 bp, 23 predicted proteins | sample 5400271 | NCBI WGS metagenome assembly WNFM01 (sample SAMN13153352, study PRJNA577476) | soil metagenome | isolation source: 60 cm saprolite on Douglas fir-dominated hillslope | place: USA:California | collected 2013-09-17
AAGGGATGGATGAATGACAGTGAGATTCTCGAACGCAGTGTTGCTTCTCACCCTGACATCGCCGGCGGCGTCGGCCCAGGTCAATGTGGGCGAACAGAAGCCGGAACTTACGCTGCCGTTCGAGGTGACCACCGTGTCGTCCACGTTTTCGCTGCCTTGGCGGATTGCCTTCCTCCCCGATGGGCGGATGCTGGTGACCGAGAAGATCGGGCCGATTTGGCTGGTATCCGCGGAGGGGCAAAAGATCGCGCCTTTGGGCGGTACGCCTGCGGTCTACTGGCAGGGGCAGAACGGCATGCTGGGGGTCTTCGTCTCACCCCGTTACGCCACCGACCAGAGTATCTACATCACCTACATCGAGCCGGGCGATTATGGCGGCGGCCAGGCGTTGGCCCCCGCCAAGCTGAATGCTGAACGTGTGCCTCGATTGGAGAACTTCGAGGTGATCTGGCGCCAGATGCCCAGGGGCAAGGGCGGCCAGGCCGGCGGACAGATCGCCTTCTCGTCCGATGGTCAGTCTCTATTCATGTCCGTCGGCGACCGCCAGCGCATGACTCCGGCCCAGGACCCGAACCAGCCCGTAGGCAAGATCCTGCACCTGACGCTGGAGGGCAAACCAGCCCCTGGCAATCCCGACTTCGGCAAGACCGGTGCGGCCACGATTCCGCTGATCGATCCGCCGAAGGACACCGAGGCCGCCAAGACCGCGCCCGTGATCAGCAGCTATACCTTTCCCAGCCCCAACTTCACGCCCGCGGAAACCTGGGCCAGTGGCGTCCGCGCCCCCTACGGCCTGGCGTTTTCCCCCACCGGTGAGCTCTGGGAGGTCGAACATGGCCCGCGCGGCGGCGACGAGTTGAACCTCATCGAGAAGGGCAAGAACTACGGCTGGCCCGTCGTCTCCTACGGGATGAACTACAACGAGGTGCCGATCCCCGCTCCCGACACCCGGCCCGAGTTCGCGAAACCGGCGCTCTATTGGGTTCCGGTCATCGCGCCAGGCAACCTGATGTTCTACCGCGGTACGAAATCCTTCCCGCAATGGGACGGCAACGGCTTCGTCAGCGGCCTGGCGAGCCATACGCTCACTCGCATCATCTTCGACGGCAAAGGCGGAGCCAAGACCGCCGAGCGCTGGGATCTGGGCAAGCGCATCCGCGATGTGGCGGAGGCCCCGGATGGCACGCTGTGGTTGCTGGAAGACGCCAATCCCGGCGCCCTGATCCATGTGACACCCAAGTGATCTCGGGGCTCTAGGCGACACGAAGCGAGATGGCGGGGAGGCGGCAGTGGCTTCATCAGCAGCGGAAGGCTGCTCTTGGAGCGGTCGGACTATTGCTGTTGGCCACGGGATCGTACGCCCAGCAGCAGCCGGTTCCCTATAGCCATAAGACGCACCTGGCTCTGGGACTGAAGTGCAACTCATGCCACAGAAACGCCGACCCCGGCGAGTTCATGGGGTTTCCGGCGGAGAGTTTCTGCATGGGCTGTCACCAAGCGGTGAAGGTGGACAGTCCGCACATCCAGAAGGTGGCCGCCGCCGCCGGAGAGAAGAAGCCGATTCCCTGGGTCCGCGTCTATCAGATCCCGACTTACGTCTATTTCAGCCACCGCGTGCATGTTGCAGCGGGCACCACATGTGAGACCTGCCACGGACCCGTTCGGGAGCGCGACCTGATCACCAAAGAGGTGGTGCACAACATGCGTTCCTGCATGGCGTGTCATGCCGCGACAAAGGCCCGCAATGACTGCGCGACCTGCCATGAAGAGCACTGAGTTGGACGGCATCGGCAGAGTGACGAGCGCGGCGCCCTCCTCGTCGACCTAGCGGGCCCGCGTGCCCGCGCGCCGCGACCTCTGGTTCGGCTGGTACGCCCAGTTCCCCGACACCGTGCTCGTCAAGTAGCATTCACGAGCGATGTCCTTGATCGGGAGCGTCGTCTCGCACTACCGCGTCATCGAGAAGCTGGGCGGTGGTGGGATGGGGATCGTCTACGAGGCCGAGGACCTTCGCCTCGGCCGCCGGGTCGCGCTCAAGTTCCTCCCTGCCCACATGTCGAAGGACCCGCACGCCGTGGAGCGGTTCCAGCGCGAGGCTCGGGCGGCCTCCGCCCTGAACCATCCGAGCATCTGCACGATTCACGACATCGGCGAGCACCAGGGACAGCACTACATCGTCATGGAGCGCCTGGAGGGCGAAACGCTCAAGCGCCAGGTGAGCGCTGGGCGCCTCGACGTCGACAAGGCCGTGGAGATCGGGATCCAGGTCGCCGACGCGCTCGACGCCGCACACGGAAAAGGCATCGTCCACCGCGACATCAAGCCGGCAAACATCTTCTATACGCGGCGGGGCCAGGCAAAGATCCTCGACTTCGGGCTTGCCAAGCTCACCACGGCGTCGGCGGCCCGGGGCATGGACGCAGACGAGGCGGAGCCCACCCTCTCGCGGCGGGACGATCCACTGAGCAGCCCGGGACAGACACTGGGAACGGTGGCCTACATGTCGCCGGAGCAGGCGCGGGGCGAGGACCTCGACGCGCGCACTGATCTCTTCTCCTTCGGCATCGTCCTCTACGAGCTCGTCACCGGCCGCCACGCCTTCTCGGGCCGCACGTCGGCGGTGATCTCCGACGCCATCCTTCACGCGACGCCGGTGGCGCCGGTGCGGCTGAACCCCAACTGCCCACCGAAGCTCGAGCACATCGTCAACAAGGCCCTCGAGAAGGAGCGCGGGCTGCGCTACCAGAGCGCGGCCGAGATGGTGGCGGACCTGCGTCGGGTGAGGCGGGACACGAGCTCCGCAGAGGTGGTGCACAACATGCGTTCCTGCATGGCGTGTCATGCCGCGACAAAGGCCCGCACTCCTGAACTCGCGCCGCGCTCCCGCCCTCACCGAGCGCGACTCGCTGGTGCTCGCCGATTTCGTGAACACGACCGGCGAGCCCGTGTTCGACGGCACGCTGCGTCAGGCGCTCGCCGTCCAGCTCGAGCAGTCGCCCTACCTGCACATCGTGTCCGACCAGCAGGTAGCGAAGAGGCTACGGCTGATGGGCCGCTCCCCTGACGAGCGGCTGATCAACGCTGTCGCCCGCGAGGTGTGCGAGCGCGAAGGCGTCAAGGCGATGGTCGCCGGCACGATCGCCAGCCTGGGGCGGAATTACGTCATCGGCCTGCAGGCAATCGACTGCCGGACCGGCGACTCGCTGGCCCACGAGCAGCGCGAGGCGGAGAGCCGCGAGACCGTGCTGCAGACCGTTGGCCAGGCGGCCTCCGCCCTGCGGGGAAAGCTGGGCGAGTCGGTCGCATCCATCCAGAAGTTCGACCGGCCCGCAGACGACGCCACGACTTCGTCACTGGAAGCCCTGAAGGCCTTCAGCCTGGGCGAGGAACAACGCGTCAAGGCCAGCGAGTCCGAGGCGATTCCCTTCTACATGAAGGCGGTCGAGCTGGACCCCAAGTTCGCCCTCGCCTTCGCCCGCCTCGGCGCCATCCACGCAAACATCGGCGAGCCGGAGCTCGCCAGGGAATACAAAAGGAAGGCCTTCGCGCTGCGCGACCGTGTCAGCGAGTTGGAAAAGCTCTATGTCGATCATCACTATTACGCTTCCGTCACGGGAGAGATCGAGAGGGAGATCGATACGCTCGAGCTGTACCGGCGCACCTACCCGCGCGACCCTACGCCGAGCAGCAACCTTTCGATTGCGTACCTCCTCATAGGCCAACCGGAGAAGGCCCTGGCCGCAGCACAGGAGGCGCTACGCCTGGGCCCCAATCATCAGCTGGCTTACTCGGACCTGGCCCTGATGTACCACAGGCTCGGCCGATGGGACGAGGCCAGGGCGGTCTGCCTGAATGCGGTTGCCCATCAGGCCGACAGCGCCGGTTGCCACAACGAGCTGTACCGCGTCGCCTTCGAGCAGGGCGACGAGGCCGAGATGCGGCGGCAGGTCGAGTGGGCGCGAGGCAATGCCGAGGAGCACCTGATGCTGTTCCTCGAAGCCTCGGCGGCCGCCTTCCGGGGAAGGTTCAAAGCGGCACGTGAGCTGACGCGCGAAGGCGTGGACACTGCGGCGCGGCGGAAGCTCAAGCAAAACGTCGCCGCATTCTTGGGTCACTTAGGCATGCAAGAGGCGTATGTGGGCAACGCTGCCTTGGCCAGGCAGCGAGTTGCCGACGCACTGACCATGGACCAAAGCCCGGAACGGTTGATCGAGGCGGCGCACGTCCTTGGCATCAGCGGCGGTACGGCTCGGGCGTCCGCCCTCGCCGAGGAGGCCGACCACAAAACGCCCTCCACCGACACCCTGTTCCACGCCATTGACCTGCCGCGCGCTCGTGCCGCTATAGAGCTGGGTCGGGGAGCGCCCGCGAGAGCGCTCGACGCGTTGAAGCCTGCCGCTCCATACGAACGTGGCCTCTTCGGCAACACCTTGTTGTACCTGCGCGGCCTGGCTCACCTCGAGGCAGGCCAAGGTGCTGAAGCCGCGGCTGACTTCCAGAAGGTCCTGGACAACCCCGGCGCCGGGCCGCCGGACACGATTCCGATCGCGAACGCGCTGGCACACCTCGGCTTGGCCCGCGCCGTCGCCCTCTCCGGCGACGTGGCGAAGAGCCGCCGGGCCTACCAGGACTTCCTTGCGCTCTGGAAAGACGCGGACCCCGACCTGCCGATCCTCATCCAGGCCAAGGCCGAGTACGCGAAGCTCGAGGGGAGCGGAAAGCTTCTTAGGCATTCCCGCTACTTGCGCCCTACGTAACACTCCGACGGTTCTGGGTGGAGGACTCTCCTTTCGCGTGTTGTCCGGCACCCGTCCGCCCGCGGCAGGGTCATGGCAACCCCTCTCGTGATGCACTCATAGTGGCCGGCAGAGCCACACCGACGCGCTCGGCCCAGGGCCGCAGCAAACGGAGCTTGCCTGAATGAAGCCGCAGAGGGTTAGGCGCAGAGCATTCGCTTTCGGGACGCTGCTTGGTTCATTTCTGTTTCATTCCAGGCGGCGATTTTCCATTCGTGAGGACTCGTTGCGGTGGCGCGCCGGACGACCGCGACGGTGACACCGACACCGAGCATCCCCGGGCTCCAGAGGTGCCATCCAGGTGTGGCCCTGGAGGCCGCGGGTTCGAATCCCGTCATCCACCCCAAACCATCCAGTAATTTAGAGCGCCCAGGGCCGCCAACGACGGGCCGGGCTTTCTACGGGGGGGCACCGGGGGGCAATCGCTGGAAGGCTCGCTTACAGCACATACGTTGAAACGCCGCGCAAAGCCCGTAAAACCGCCGTCACGCCGGGCTATGAGACCGGGAGCAGGCGCTGGCCTGGCTGGACAAGTCCTATGCCGGAGCGATCGGATTGCATGCCGTACCTCGGGCTGGAGCCGATGCTCGACTCTCTGCGCTCCGATCCCCGATTCGACGCTCTCGTCCGGCGCGTGGGGGTGTCGAGGCAGTGATTCGATACGTGAGGCGCCCGGCCGTTCTCGCTATACCTCTTGACGATATACCGATGATCGGTATATCTTCACGACATGGCTGGCCGCCCACTCGACGACGACGAGCTGCAGCAGATGCTGCCCCTCCCGGAGGCGGTGTTCCACATCCTGGTCGCCCTGGCGGACCACGAAAACCACGGGTACGCCCTCATGCAGGAGGTCGCCGACCTCACCGAGGGGCGCATGCGCCTCCGCCCGGGGACGCTCTACGCCGCCATCCAGCGCATGCTGGAGCAGGGCCTCATCGTGGAGGTCTCGCCGCGCGGCGTCAATGAACGGCGGCGTACCTACCGGACCACCCCGCGGGGGCGGCAGATCGCCATCTCCGAGACGGAGCGCCTTCGGGCGCTCGTGGCCAAGGCGCGGCTGGCCGGCTTCGCGCCTCGCCGCGCGTGAGGCCTCGGCGCCGCTCGCCCCCGGGTGAGAGCCTCTTCGTCCGGCTCTACCGCCGCCTGACGCATCTGTATCCCGCCGCGTTCCAGGACGAGTACCGCAGCGAGATGGTGGAGATGGCGAAGGAGTGCGAGGCCGCGGAGGCTCCGGACCGCCGCCTGTTCACGCGGCTCGCCCTGCTGGGCGACGTCCTCCTGACCGCGCCGGAGGAGCACTTCCGCATGCTGAGGCAAGACGTTCGCCACGCGCTCCGGGTTCTCGCCGCCTCGCCCGCGCTCACCGTTCCGGTCGTGCTCGTGCTGGCCATCGGCATCGGAGCCACGACGGGCGTGTTCACGATCGCGAACGCGGTGCTGCTGCGGCCCCTTCCCTTCGCCGAGCCGGACCGCCTGGTGCTGTTGGATGAGATGGACGTGAAGCGAGGAAACACGTCGATCGGAATGACGCTGCCCGGCCTGCGCGATTACCAGCAGCAGGCGAGGACGCTCGAGGACGTGGGCGCCTACTTCGACGGCGGCTTCACCCTCACCGGCGGCGGGGAGCCGGAGCGGGTGAACGGCGCCTGGGTGAGCTGGAACCTTTTCTCGGTCCTCGGCGTGGCTCCGGCGCTGGGCCGCCACTTCGTGCCGGAGGAGGACGGCCCGGGCATGGAGAACGCCGTCCTGCTGAGCCACGGCCTGTGGCAGCGCCGCTTCGGCGGCGAGCGCGCCATCCTCGGGCAGCGCATCGAGGTCAGCGGCCGGACGCGGACGGTGGTCGGGATCATGCCGCCCGGCTTCCGCTTCCCGGAAAACGGAGAGCTCTGGGCACCGATGTCGCTCGGGCCGAAGGAGGCCACGCGCACGGACCACTTCCTGACCGCGATCGCCCGCCTGGCCCCCGGCGTGAGCCGCGAGCAGGCGCTGTCGGAGGCCTCCCGGATCCTCGAAGGCATCCGCCAGCAATTTCCCGCGGAGTCGGGCCACCTGGGAGTCACCCTGGTGCCGCTGCGCGACCGCCTGGCCGGCGAATACGCCCCCGCCCTGGTCCGCCTGCTGGGCGCCGTGCTGCTGCTGCTGGCGGTGACCTGCACGACGGTGATGAACCTGCTGCTCGCCCGCGCCGCGGGCCGGCGGCGCGAGTTCGCCATTCGCGCGGCTCTCGGAGCCAACCGCCGCCGCGCCCTGCGGCAGCTCCTCACCGAGTCGCTGGTGCTCGGGCTGCTCGGCGCCGCGCTCGGGCTCGTCTTCGGTACGACGGCGGTGCCGGCTCTCCTGCGCGCGGCGCCGCTGGACGTGCCGTACTGGATCCAGGTGACGCCGGACTGGCGCGTTCTCCTCTTCACCGTGGCCGTCGTCCTCGCGGCCACGGTGGCCTTCGGCCTGGCTCCCGCTCTCCACGCGAGCTCGGCCAACCTGGCGGACACCCTGCGCGAGTCGTCGCGCGCCAGCAGCGGGCCCCGCGTGGGCCGGCTGCGTCAGGGCCTGGTCGCCCTGCAGCTCGCCTTGTCCGTCGTCCTGCTGGTCGGAGCGGGGCTGATGGTGCGCAGCCAGGTGAACCTGGGCCGCGTCGACCTCGGCTTCCGCGCCGAGGACACGCTCAGTTTCTCGCTGGTCGTTCCCCAGCCGCGCTACCCGGAGCCGCGCCAGCGCGCGGCGTTCTTCGCGTCGCTCATGGACGAGCTGCGGTCCGCTCCCGGCGTCGGCCGCGTCAGCGCCGTCTCCGAACTGCCCCTGGAGAGAGGCGGCTGGTGGCGCGCCATCGGCGTGGAAGGAACCGACACGGCGCCACTCGCCGCACTCCCGGTCGCCCTTCACGTCGTGGTCACGCCCGGCTACTTCCAGACGCTCGGCATTCCGCTGGAGGGCGGCCGCGACTTCGACGCGTCGGACGGCCTCGACCGGCCGGCGGTGATCGTCAGCCGCACCCTGGCCGCGCGCTTGTGGCCGGGCCAGGACCCGGTGGGCCGGCGGCTCAAGGTGGATCCCTTCCATCCCACGGAGCCCTGGCGCTCCGTCGTGGGTGTCGTCAGCGATGTGCGCGCGCAGGGTCCCCGCGCCCCTGCCCCCATCACCGTCTACGTGCCGCACGCGTTCGATCCGCTGGCGGGGATGACCGTCGTGATGCGGTCGGCGGGTACGATGGCGACCCTGCCCGGTACGGCTCGTGCCGTGGTGTCGCGGCTGGATCCTTCGCTCCCGCTCTCCGAGATCCATCCCGTCCAGACGCTCGTGGAGCGGGCGCAGTGGCATTTCCGTCTCTACACCCAGCTCTTCGTCGCCTTCGCGCTCATCGCGGTCCTGCTCGCCGCCCTCGGCCTGGCCGGCGTGATGTCCCACCTGGTGGTCGAGCGCCGGCAGGAGATCGGCGTCCGCCTCGCCCTCGGCGCCTCGCCGTCCGACGCCTTCCGCTTGATCCTGCGCCGGGTGCTGGCCCTCCTCGGCGCGGGCCTGGCGGTGGGCGTGGTCAGCTCGGCGATCCTGTCGCGGGCCCTGGGCAGCCTGCTGTACGGCGTACCCCCGCGCGACCTTCTCACGCTAGGCGTGGTGCTGGGGACGCTCGCGGTGGTGGGCCTCCTGGCCGGCGCCATCCCGGCCCGCCAGGCCGCCCACGTCAGCCCGATCACGGCGCTGCGGTCGTAACGCGGGGGGGTTGGCCGAGGCCATGGACATGGACTGGGCGAAGCTCGTCGGCCAGATCTCCGCGGCATCTACGAGGAAATGAACGGCGACGCCTCGTCATCGACGGCTCTAGGCCGTCGGCACGGTTCCCCCGTCGATGACGTACTCCGTGCCTGTGATCGAGGCCGCCTGAGGTGAGACCAGGAAGGCGATGAGGTCCGCCACCTCTCCCGGCTTCGCCGGCCGTCCGATCGGGATTCCCCCGAGCGATTCCATCAAGTGTTTGCGGGCCGCCTCGTAGTCGACCTGGTCCTTGCGCGCCAGCTCCTGCACGAGACCCACGGCCGCTTCCGTCTCGACCCAGCCGGGCGACACGCGCACCACGCGGACCCCCTTGGGCCCGACCTCCTTCGAGAGGCCCTTGCTGTAGTTCGAGAGCGCGGCTTTCGCGGCCGCGTATGCGAGGGTCGCGTCGTGCAGGGGCAACTGGCTCTGGATGGAGGTCACATGAACGATCACGCCCGAGCCTCGAGCCAGCATCGTCGGCAGGAGGGCGCGATCCAGCCGCACGGCCGGGAACAGATTGAGGTCGAGCGCACGCCGCCACTCGTCGTCACCGAGGACCGCGAAGCCGCCCGCAGGTGCGGACGACCCGCCGACGACGTGGACCACGATGTCCACCTCGCCCAGGTGATTGCGGACAGCGGCGGCCACGGTCTCACAACCCGCGGCAGTGGTCACGTCGGCGGCTACGAAGAGGACACCGTCCACGGCTTCGGCAGGAGCCGTGCGCGCCGTCGCCAGAACCAGGGCTCCCGCCTCTCGCAGGCGCGCCGACACCGCGGCGCCGATGCCCTTGGTCCCCCCGGTCACCAGGGCCTTCCGGCCTCGGATGTCGCTGTTCATCGGATCTCCAACGAGACGATCTTCCCGCCTTCGACCGCGAACAGATGCTGAAGCTCCACAGGGCTATTCGGAAAGCCGCCCGCAACGCGTGCCGTCACGACGGTCGAGCCGTCGCGATGGGAGACCCCGAGCGGCTCCACGGTGTGGTGGTACTTGGCCTTCGCCTCTTTCATCCAGCGCTTGATGGCGTCGGGGCCTTCGACGGTTCCCCCTTCGTCTCGAACGACGGCGCCGTCGCTGAAACAGCGGCCGAGCGCCTCGAGATCCTGGGTTCTCTCGGCGTCGAAGAACGCCGACACCGGTCCGCTGAGGGCGATCGTCATGCTCCCTCCCGCGTTCCTACTCCGAAGAATCGCTGCGCCATGGCCTTGCGGAACGCCTCGTCGCCCATCTGCAGCCGCGTCGCATAGGTCGCCTTGGCATCGGCGCCGGCGACGTAGCGGAGCTGATTCTTGCCGTCGGTCGCCGCCTCGTAGACGACCTCGGCGATCTGCTCGGGCGTGGAGTACGTCTCCATCTGCTTGGGATCGGTCACGGCGTTCATCACCCTCTCGACGAGCGCGTCGTAAGCGGGGTGTCGGCCGACATCGAACGATCGAGTGAAGAAGTCGGTCTTCATTCCGCCCGGAGACACCGTCTTCATGCCGATGCCGAGCTGGCTGAGCTCGAAGGCCATGCTCTCGCTCCAGCCCTCGAGCGCCCACTTGGTGGCGTGGTAGATCGAGTTGAAGGGAACCGTGATCAGGCCGCCGATCGAGGTCGTGTTGATGAACAGCCCCGCTCGCTTCTCGCGAAAGTGAGGAATGAACGCCTTCGTGATGCGGATGGCGCCCATCAGGTTGGTCGTCACCATGCGCAGGATCTGTTCGTCGCTCATGCCTTCGAGCGGGCCCGCCATGCCGTAGCCGGCGTTGTTGAAAACCACGTCCACGCCACCGCTGATGGCGGTGGCCGCCGCCCGCTCGATCTGTGCCGGCCGGGTGATGTCCAACGGAAGCAAGACGACTCCCGCGAGATCGGCAAGCTCCTTTTCCCTTTCGGTGTTCCGCATCGTGGCGATGACCTTCCATCCCCGAGCGGAAAACAGTCTGGCGGCCGCGCGCCCGAGACCTGACGAGCTGCCGGTGATGAAGACCGTCTTCCGCGTCATCGATCGCTCCTCCTCCAGCTTCCTCTTCCGCTTTCGCCTCGGCCGGTCGCTGCGACCGCGTGTGGCTGCGCGGCCCGGGGTGCCTTCATGCCACCAATGTCGCGCCGCGAGATCGATGCGTCCAAGACATTCTTACTATCGCAATGATGCTCGTATGATATCGGTATGGAACTACGGCATCTGCGCTACTTCGTGGCGGTTGGAGAGGAGCAACACTACGGACGCGCGGCCGAGCGGCTGCGTGTGGCCCAACCCGCTCTGTCCCGCCAGATCCAGGACCTGGAGAGGGAGATCGGATTCCAACTGTTCGATCGCCTTCCCCGGGGTGTCCGCCTCAGCGCGGCGGGGAGGGCCTTGCTGGAAGACGCCCGGCTGATCCTTCGGCAGGTCAACGAGGCGACGATGCGCGCCGAGCGCGTGGCGCGCGGCCTCGCCGGAACGCTGGTTCCCGCCTCATTCCTGCAGTTCCGCCAGGGGCAACCCGAGGCTGAGCTGCAGCTCAGTCCGCTGAGCTCCCTGGACCAGGTGCAAGCCGTTCGCTCCGGCCGACTGGATGCGGGCTACGTCTTCAACATGCCGAAGAACGACCTGGAACTGGATCAAGTTCAGGTCGCTTCGCAGAAGCTCGTGCTCGCCGTGCACAAACGGCATCCTTTGACCAAGTCGAAGGGCCTTCGCCTGCGCGACTTGACCGATGCCGACTTCGTCTGGTTTCCACGGCGACAGAGTCCCGCCTACTACGACCGGCTCATGCAGGCATGCTCCCGCGGCGGCCTGAAGACGCCACGCATCGTGCAAGAGGCGGCGGATCAGGCCACTTTGCTGAGCTTGGTGGCCTGCGGTCTCGGAGTCGCGTTCGTCAGCGACGCGACGCGCTGGCGGTGCCCGAAAGACGTAGCGCTGCGGCCGGTCGTGGACATGCACCTGCCGATCGCATTCTCTCTCGTCTGGCGGAAGGACAATGCTTCGCCGCTGCTGGCGAGATTCGTGGCCGAGGTGCGGCAACTGCCCGAGGTGCGGGCTCCGGCCGGAGCGGATCAGCCCTGACTGAACCAATCCCTCGCCGGTCGTTTACGTACGTCACTCGTTGGAGATGCCTAGGCCACACGAAGCACGATCTTGCCGTGTGACCTGCGTTTTGCCGCTCCCGGCCCACTGGGCGACATCCCATGAACCCCTGGCAGGTTCCCGGCGATGTCCTTCCAGGCCTGAGCCGCATCCGGGAGCGCGTACACGGTCGCGACGTCTGGTCGTATCGTCCCCTCTTCCAGCAGTCGCGCGATCCTGCCCAGCACGTCCGCGGATGGGGCGAGCCTCATCATCTCGCCCGACACGCGGTGCCGCGCGGTCTCTTCCTGCGATACGGGCTGAGTGGCAGCGACGAGATGGCCGCCCTCCTTCAAGACGAGGAACGACCGCTTCTGTGTATCGCCACCGATCAAGTCGAAGACCACGTCGACCTTCTCTTGCAGAACCTTCTCGAACTGCGCCTCTCGATAATCGATGACCCGGCTGGCTCCGATGGAGCTGAGGTACGCCTCATCGTCGCCTCTGGCCGTGGCAATGACGGTGGCACCGGCATGCGATGCCAATTGCACCGCATAGGCGCCCACCGCGCCGGCACCCCCATGGATCAGGATCGTTTGTCCCTTTTCCAGGTGACCGTGGGTGAAGAGTCCCTGCCACGCCGTTTGGGCGGCCACCGGCACTGATGCCGCCCCCTCGAAGGAGAGGTTGGATGGTTTCCTTGCCAGGAGCGCCGGCTTAACCGTCACATACTCCGCGTAGGCGCCGCCGATTCCGTTGGCAGCGAACACGGCATCACCTGGCGCATACCCCACAACGTCACGGCCAATCCGTTCGACGATGCCTGAAAACTCATGACCAGGTATCCACGGCAGGTCGATCGGGAGTACCTGCCTTGCCGCTCCGGAGGCCTTCACGAGATCCAGATGGTTGACGGCGGTACTCTTGATCTTCACCAGGATCTCGTCGCGTGCGATCGTCGGCGTCGGGACATCGCTGAACGCCAGCTCCCCACCGTATTCGAACAATCTGACCGCTTTCATGCGAGCTCTCCTTGAGTCAGGCGCTGGTGGTGCTCGACGCGGCGATCGCTGCTTCGATGTTCGAGAGCACGCCGAGCTGCGCGAAGATCACCGTGCCCGAGGGGTAGCAATTGAACGATTGGATCTTGCCGTTCACGATCCGGAAGACGTCACAGCACGGCGCGTCCATCCGCTTGCCCGTTGCCGGCAGGATCCCCATCGGCGTCGGAAGGGGGCCCTGGTGCGTGCCCTGCAGAGCGAGCTCCACGACTACGACATCGCCGATGCTGAAGAACCGATACAGCTCGCGATGCATGTCCGGGAACGCCTTCGCATAGACCTCGACCGTCTTGCCGAGGCCGGTGGGGCCGTCGGGCCCGCGGTAGGTGACGCCGATCGACATGTCGGTAAACGTCCCGTCCGGCGTGAAGCATTGAGTCCAGCCCTTGACGTCCACCTTCTCAGCCAGTTCGTACGCCGTGCGAATGATCTGTTCGTTGTTCATGGGAGTCCTTCCATTCCGACTCATCGACAGCCCCGGATCTCAAGGGAGCTTGTCGAAAAAGAGATAGACGGTGGCAATCCGGCCGTCCCGGGCAATGATGAAATCCGTCCCGGCGTGAGCTGGCGCCTCGCCCGGCCGGCCCTCTACCCATTGGACCCGTCCGCCATTGCCCACTTCCTCGGGTCCTGCAATTGGCTGATATCGAAAGTCGGGGTGAGTAGCCCTGAGCGCGCCGGCGACGCGATCGATTTCGTCGCGGCCACGGTAAACGCCCCCGCCGGCTTCGTAGAACACGCAGTCCTCGGTAAAGATCTCGTCGATGGCTGCGCGCCGACGCTTCCCGTCGTTCTCACCGAAGACGTCGTGGAGATTGCGGGTCAGCAGGGTCGATATGCCGTAGGACATCGTTTCAGCGCCCATCTGGTCGCGCGTGGCGGCGTGCCCAGTCGGGGAGCTTCGTGAGCGCGCGGCCGAACTCGCGTTCCAGTCCGGCGATGTCGGCGCTGTAGCCGACGCGCTCGAACCATTGCAGCATCGTCGCCGTCTCCTGGCTGTACTGCCGGACTTGTTCGATCGGCGTCTGCGCGAAAACGATCGGCCGACCCAGCGCCTGCGTCAGGAGCTCCGCCGCCTCCGGCAGCGTTCGTACGTCACCGGCGAGATCGATCTCGCGGCCGTTCAAGGCGGCGGCGTGGGTGAACGCGCGCGCGCCGAACCAGCCGATGTCGTCCACCGCAATCATCTGCAGCTTCGTGCCAGCCCCGAGCGCCCAGGCCAGCGTGGAGCCCTGGAGACTGAAGGGAGCCAGCAGGTTCTCCATGAAGAACACCGGCCGCAGGATCACGTGCGAAGGGAAACGGAGGGCGCGCACGGTCTCCTCGATGCGCCACTTGTTGTCGAAGTGCGGGATGCCCGTTTGCTTGTGCGCCGATCCCACGGACGTGTAGACGAAGTGTTCGACGCCCGCCTCGCGCGCCAGCGTCGCCAGGCGCTTGCCCTGCGCCTCTTCCCGCTCGACGCCCGCCTCCGACGCGGTCTGTACGCCGAAGACGCCCCACGCGCCGGCCAACGCACGGCGCAGCGTCGCCTCGTCGTCGAGATCGCCCTTGACGACATCGACGCCGTGGCGCGCCAGCGCCGCTGCCCGCTCGCCGTCCGGCGTGCGCGTCAGACCGCGCAGATGGAAGCCGGCTCCCTGCAGCGCCTGCACGACCGCGCCGCCCTGATTGCCGGTCACGCCGGTGATGAGAATCGTTCGCTCGCTCGTCATGGATGAAACCTCGTCAAATCGTGTTGCCGGCCAGACGGCGGCTCGCCGGCCTGGTCAGATAGGAGACGATCAACAGGGCCAGGAGCACGAGCGGAAGGAACGCCATGGCTCCGTCGCCGGCCAGCCAGTGCGCGAGGAACGCCATGGACCACGCGAAGCTCACTCCCGCATAGGCCCACTCCTTCAACACACGAAGCCCGGGCAGGAGCAAGACGACGCCGGCGGCCGGTTTGGCGATGCCGAGCACCACCCTGAGATGCTGCGGGTAGCCCAGGTGGTTGATGGCGGCGACGATCTGCGCGCTGCCGGTCAGGTAGGTGACGGCCATCAGCAACATCGCCGCGGCGATGATGGTGGTGGTCCAATAGGCGATCTTCGGAACCATCGATCCTCCCCTTTCAAGACGCGAGCCTTGTGCGCACGTAGAAGCCATCGGCGACTCTGGCGTAGAGTGGGCCGCTGAAGGGCTCGTGGACGTCGCACACGCGCCCGCTTGCGGCGCCCAGGCATCGGCGTCACTCTCGATATTCGGTCGCGCGGCGGCCGCAGTCTTGACGGTTACGAGCGCCTATTGAAGAAAACGAGCGAATCCGCTCAAGGCGATGCTGCGGCCACGGCCGTAGCAACGGCGTTCCTTTCGACGGGGACGGCCCTCGCCCCTGGTGGGCCGAAGCTCATGATCGTGCTCACGCGGGCTCATCGGTCCCTCGCCGACTTCCTCGCGAACGCCCTCGTGGAGAAGAGCGTGTCCTGGGAGGAGTTCGTCGTCTTGGAAGCCCTCCTGCACAAGGGACCGCTGGAGGCCTCTTCGATCGCCTCCAAGGTCCCGGTGACCAGCACCGGAGTGGCGCGAGTCCTCGATTCCCTGACACGACGGGGCCTGGCCCTGGCGCGCCGAGACCGTCGCGCGAGAGATGAGTTGCACGCATTGAGTCCCACCGGGCTTCGCTTGGCCGCCGCTCTCTACGAGAAACACCAACGGGACATCGAGGCGGTCATGGCCGGCCTCTCTTCACCCGATGTCGAAGCCCTTTTGCAGGGGCTCAAGAAGCTCGGGCGGCGGGCCGAGAGCTTGCGGCGGAGTTCCATGGATACCCGCGGTGGACTCGCGCCTTGGCAAGTCCGGAAGGTGACCGAGTACATGAGGGCGCATCTGTCCGAGCGGGTGCCCGTGAGTCATCTGGCGAAGCTGGTCGGTCTGTCGGCATCGGGCTTCCGGCGGGCGTTCAAGGTGTCGATGTCGACATCCCCGCACCGGTGGCAGTCGAGCGAGAGGATCCAGGCGGCTCAGATCATGCTCAGGGAGGGAGCGAGCTCCCTGGCGCAGGTGGCTCTCGCTACTGGATTCGCGGAGCAGAGCCACTTCGCTCGGGTTTTCAAGGAGATCGTCGGCATGACGCCGGGGGCATGGCAGCGAAGGAACCGGCTTTGAGGGCCGGTCACGGCGGCGACGAGGGCTTGTCGCGGAAGCGCACCGCGGCCACGACGGTGAGCACGACGAAGAGCCCGAGCAGGAGGCCCTGGGCCGCCACGAAGGGCGGCTCCGTCTGCTTGGGGGCCAACGCCTTCAGGGCCGGGACCTTTCCGAAGGACTGCACCACCAGCACGAAGACGTTGAAGTAGAGGGCCAGCAGCGCCGTGATCACGTAGACACGGCGCCAAGCCCCGCGGAGGTGGAAGGCGTAGCGGGCCGCGATGGCGACCGTGAGCACGACCAGGGAGATGACGCCGACCACGTGCGACGGCAGCAGCTTCTCGAAGGGGAAGCCGAAGCCGGTCACGCTGGTGGCGACAGTGGTGGCCAGGAACACGGCCGTCCAGCGGTTGAGCCGCCTCCCTCCGATCAGCCCGAAGAGGACGACCAGCCCCGAGACGATGCCGGCCAGGCTGATCAGCACGTGCACGAGCGTGTAGGCCGCGAGGAACATGCGATCCTCCTGAAGGAACTGCAACACCGCCACGCGAGACTACCGCAGTAGGGGCCCCGTTAGCGCGTGGCCGGCTCGTTCGCGGGCTGGACGAAGCGAGTGTCAGTTGGGCCGACGCCCGTGATTTGCACGATCACCGGCTCGGATCCCGTACGCGCGAAGTGCGCGATGCCCGCCGGCTCCGAATAGACGCTCCCGGGCGGAAGGCGCTTCAACGCTGCTTCATCGAACGTCCCCCCGTAGCCGATGCGCCACTCCCCGGCGACGACGCTCGCGACACGCGAATCGCGATGCGTGTGAGCCGGAATGGTCGTATTGGCAGGCACGGACAAGAGGATCGAGTAGATGGTGGGGGCGGTCGGATCTCCTACCAGTACCTTGGTACGGATGCCCGTCAGACCGGAGCTGCCGGCGTTGCCGCCGTCGAAGGAGCTGACTCGAGCCTCCTCTGGCGTCATGCGAACTTGCGCGATCGGCGCTCCGCCCGGAGACGCCAACAATCCCAGCAGGGCCGCTAGCCCTATGGTCGCTCTCGACATTCATTCCTCCAGGAACTTCTGAAGCGCCGCCATCGTCTCTGCGGGGCGTTCTTCCATTACCCAATGGCCCGTGTCCGACAACACGACGGACCTGACGTCGGGAGCCACGGCCTTCATCTGTCCTCCGAGGTACTGGCCCAGGGACTTGTCGCCGCCGATGGCCAGCACCGGGATCCTGAGCGGGGTCTTCGCCAGCTCGGCGAAGTCCTTCGCCGTCGCCTGGAAGCCCTTGAAGTACTCCCATCCGGCACGCATCCGCCCCGGCCGCGAATACGCGGCTACGTACGCCTTTCGATCCGCGTCTGGGAGCGAGCGCGTCTGATCCGCGGCCAGCTCGTTCCAGAAGAACGCGAAATAGGTGGCTTCGCGTCCCTCCACGAGCGCTTCGGGAGTCGGCCCGGTGAAACGGAAGTGCCAAAGGCGCGGCGTGTCGTATACGACTTCCCAGTCGGCGACGCCGGGCAGGAACGCGTCCATGACGGCTAGCTTTTCGGTCTCCCCCGGATAAAGGGCAGCGTAGGCGTAGGCCACCATGAGGCCGATGTCGTGGCCGACGACGCGTGCCTGGCTCACACCGAGGGACTTCACGAGCGCGTGAACGCGAATTGCGGCCGCCTTCATGTCGAGGCCGCTCGCGGGGACGTCTGAGTCACCGATGCCCGGCAGGTCGGGTGCGACGACCGTGAAGTGTTCCGCGAGCCTGGGAATCAGCGGCCGCCACATGCGGGAGGTCTGCGTGTAGCCGTGCAGCAGCAAGACCGCCGGCCCGCTTCCCGCCGTCAGATAGTGCATCTTAGGCGCCGCCGCATGTGCTGCCACCGGCGACAGAAGCACGCAGAGCGCAATAACCACTCCGCGCACAACGCCCTTTCGTTCGAGTTTCATCTCCCCTCCTTACGTGTCTTCACCGTGTTCGCGGTCCAGGAAGCGCGAGCCCTCCCGCTCACGGTGCTGCTCACGGTGTTTTGGACTATACGGTCTATAACTAACCTCGTCAACCCGGAGGCGCTAGACTGTGGCTTGGGAATGGCTCGGCCCAAGGCGTTCAAAGAAGAAGAAGCGTTGGCCGCGGCCATGGAGGTGTTCTGGCGTAACGGGTACGAGCGGGCGTCCCTGGACGTCTTGCTCCAGGCAATGGGCATCTCCAAGCAGAGCCTCTACGACACGTTCGGGGACAAGCGGGCCTTGTACCTGAAAGCACTGGCGCACTATCGGGAGCAGACTCTCACCTCGATGCGGGCCACGTTCTCATCGGCCCGCAAGACGCGAGACGCGTTTTCACGCCTGCTCCTGGGGCTGAGCGCGGAGTCCGCCGAGCAGCATGCGCGCGGGTGTCTTCTGCTGAGCGCGAATCTCGAGCGAGAGACCGGCGATGCCGTCATCGCCCAGTTCCTGCGGGAGAATCAAGCGGCCGTCGAAGAGATCTTTGCGGAGGCGATTGCCAAAGGGCAAACGACGGGGGAATTCTCGAAGGCCCTCAACCCTGAGGCCTTGGCCAGGTTCTTCGCCGTGACGATTCAGGGCATGCGTGCAATGGCCAGACTGAAGTCCGATCGACGTGCTCTGCGCCAAGTGGCCAAGGTCGCGTTGGCCGCGCTGGATAGCCAGCACCACACCTAGCCTTTGAGTCGGATCCGAAAAAAGCGGTCCTTTCAGAAAAGACGCGCCGACGGCCGCTCCCCTAAAACGAGACTCGACTCCGAGAGACCAATGGCATCGACCAAGACCGCGAGCAACGTCGCCGCTCCGACACAGTTCCTTCAGGTGAAGGGCCAGTCCTACGCGTATCGCCGATTCGGCAGCGGTCCCGGGCTGCCGCTGCTCTTTCTGCAGCACTTCACTGGCACGCTCGACAACTGGGATCCCGCAGTGACCGATCCACTCGCCTCGGGGCGGGAGGTGATCCTGTTCGACAACGCGGGCGTGGGACGTTCGAACGGCACCGTCCCGGAGACCATCGCCGGAATGACGGCGCACGCGACCGCCTTCCTGGACGGACTTGGAATAAGGGCCTGCGACGTCCTTGGATTCTCCCTCGGCGGCATGGTCGCGCTGCAAATGGTGCAGGACCGAGCGGCCATCGCCCGCCGGCTGATTCTTGTTGGAACTGCGCCTCGAGGCGGCGAAGACATCATGCACCTGGAGAAGCCGAGCCTCGCGCACCGTATCCAGGACCCAAGCAACCGAGGCTACGACGTCTTGAAGAAGATCTTCTTCACGTCGTCGCCCGCGAGTCAGGCTGCCGCCGAGGCATTCACCCGACGGCTCTCGCAGCGCAAGGATGATCTCGAGCCACCCTCCGGTCCCGCGGTGGCGGGCGCTCAGATGGCGGCCTTCCGCGAGTGGGAGCAGTTCCAAGGCGCGCGCTTCGCGGAGCTCGGGAGCATTCACCATCCCGCGCTCGTCGTTAACGGTGTCCACGACGAGATGATTCCGGTGCACAACTCTTACCGGCTGAGCGAGAACCTGCCGAACGCCGTATTGGTGACCTACCCCGACGCGGGGCACGGTTCCCTGTTCCAGTTTTCGGAGTCGTTTACACGACTCGCAGCGGCGTTCCTGTCCGCTGACTCGGAGTGGGCGGTGTTCTGACGAACTCCGGGTGCGAGCGAAGACGCCGCTCGCAGCCACAAACGGTGCGCGCACCCGAGCATGGCGTTTCCAGGAGGTCGACGTGGAGAGCAATAAGCAGGTCGTGTTGAAGGTGCTCAAGGGTGCCTTCGTCGAGCGTGACGTCACCGTCGTGGATCGGTACTTCTCCCCTGACTATGTGCAGCACAACCCGAGCATCCCGAACGGACCGAAAGCGATCGCCGGCCTCATTCCGACCTTGAAGGAGACCTTCTCCTACGAGCTCGGCATGGTCGTGGCAGAGGGCGATCTCGTGATGGCTCACGGACGGTACGTGGGGTGGGGACCGAAACCTCTTGTCGCCGTCGATGTCTTCAGAGTCAAGGAGGGCAAGGTGGTCGAGCACTGGGATGTCATGCAGGAGGAAGTGCCCGCCTCCGCGACAGCCAGCGGCAATCCAATGTTCACGCCCGTGTCCCCTGGGAAGTAGGGCGACCTCCTACTTCGACTTGGCAGCCAGCGCAGCGAACTCCTCGCGCCCAAACGCCGTGCCGCCAATTCCCCAGCCGCCTTCGGCCGCCTCCGTGAGGAGCACCCAGGTCCTGTTCTCCTGGCCCGGCTCGGCGGAGATCCTGGCGACGATCTGTGTCACCTCCGCAACGAACTGCTTTTGCCCCTCGCGACTCAGCGCTCCCGGCGGCGTCAGGACTTGGACACGAACCGTGCGCGCATGGCCC
>WNFM01017172.1_pt3 | contig 20122 bp, 21 predicted proteins | sample 5400271 | NCBI WGS metagenome assembly WNFM01 (sample SAMN13153352, study PRJNA577476) | soil metagenome | isolation source: 60 cm saprolite on Douglas fir-dominated hillslope | place: USA:California | collected 2013-09-17
AGCATTTCGCGGTACTTCGGCAGCGACCAGAACTCGTCCGCCACCGTCTCCTCGATCTTGTCGCAGACTTCGCGGACCGCCGCCATCGCGGGCACGACCTGGTCGGCGAGGATGCGGGCGTGCTTCACCATGTCGCCGGCGCCGCTCGCCTTCTCGGCCGCCGCTTGCAGGTCCTGCACCCGAGTGTTGAGCGCTTCGACGGAGGCCTCGACCCGCTCCGCGGACGAGCGGATCGTCTTCCCGCTGCCCGCTTTGGCCAGGAGGGCGAGTTGGCGGAAGGCCGCCGGGAGCACGTGGCTGGACACCAGGTTCTTCAGCGCTTCCACCTCGATGTCCAGGTCCTTGATGTAGCGCTCCATGCGCACGTGATAGCGGGCATCGGACTCCGCTTCCGTGAACACCTTCGTCCGGGCCAGGAACTCGCGCGCTTCCGGCCGCACCAGCTCGGCCAGCGCTTCCGGCGACGTCTTCAGGTTCGGCAGGCCGCGCTTCTGGGCCTCCTCCACCCACTCCGGGGCGTAGTTGTTCCCCTCGAAACGCACGGCCTTGGTGGCCAGCACGGCCTCACGGACGGCCTCGAGCACGGCATCCTGCAGGTTCGCACCCTTCGACGTGCGGATGGAAAGCGCTTCCTCGAACTCGCCCAGGGCCTCCCCGACGGCCACGTTCAGGAACGCGACGGGAAGCGAGATCGACTGCGCGGAGGAGACGGCCCGGAACTCGAACTTGTTCCCGGTGAACGCGAAGGGCGAGGTGCGGTTGCGGTCGGTCTGGTCGCGCGCGACCTCGGGCAGCTTGCGGATGCCGAGGCTGATCGTCTCCATGGTGTTGGCCCCGCCCTTCTCCTTCTTCTCGATCGCATCCAGGACGCGCGTGAGCTGGTCGCCCAGGAACACGGAGATGATCGCGGGCGGCGCCTCGTTGGCGCCCAGGCGATGGTCGTTGCCCGAGCCGGCGATGGCGGCGCGCAGGAGGCCGGCGCGCCTGTGAACGCCCTTGAGGGTGGCGGCCAGGAAGACCAGGAACTGGAGGTTCTTCTCCGGCGTGGCCCCCGGCTCCAGGAGGTTGCGCCCCTGGGAGTCCATGAGCGACCAGTTGCAGTGCTTGCCGCTGCCGTTGATGCCGGCGAAAGGCTTCTCGTGCAGGAGCAGGGCGAGGTTGTGTCGCCGGGCGATGCGGCCCATCGTCTCCATCACGAGCTGGTTGTGGTCGGAGGCGACGTTGGCCTCCTCGAAGATGGGCGCCGACTCGTACTGGCTCGGCGCCACCTCGTTGTGGCGCGTCTTCACGGGCACGCCGAGCTTGTAGAGCTCGGTCTCCGTCTCCTGCATGCAGGCCAGGATGCGGTCCTTGATGCTCCCGAAATAGTGGTCCTCGAGCTCCTGGCCCTTGGGCGGCTTGGCCCCGATGAGCGTGCGCCCGCAGGCCACGAGGTCGGGCCGCAGGGAGTAGAACGCGCGATCGATGAGGAAGTACTCCTGCTCCGGGCCCATGGTGGGGACGACGCGGATCGATTCCTTGTCGCCGAACAGGCGCAGCACGCCCAGCGCCTTCTCCGAGAGGTACTCCATCGAGCGCAGCAGTGGCGTCTTGTTGTCCAGCGCGTCGCCGTGATAGCTGATGAAGACGGAGGGCACGCAGAGCGTCTTCCCGTTCGGGCCGTCGATCACGAAGATCGGGCTGGACGGATCCCAGGCCGTGTATCCGCGCGCCTCGAACGTGCTGCGCATGCCCCCGGACGGGAACGAGGACGCGTCGGGCTCGCTCTGGATGAGCTGGGCGCCGCTGAAGCGCTCCATGGGGTGCCCGTCGTCGTCGAAGGTGAGGAAGGCGTCGTGCTTCTCCGCGGTCAGGCCCGTCTGCGGCTGGAACCAGTGGCAGAAGTGGCTCGCGCCCTTGCCCAGCGCCCACTCCTTGATGGCGTGCGCCACCTCGTTGGCGATGGCGGGATCGAGGCGCGTTCCCCGCCGGATCGTCTCCTGGAGGGACTTGAAGACGGGCTTGGGCAGCTTCTCCTTCATCGCGCTCACGTCGAACGTGTTGCTGCCGACCAAACGAATGTTGCGCGACGTGGCCTGACTGACCGCCCAGAGCCGCCCCGTAACATCAGACATGACTCATCTCCTCCTCGAATTCGCGCGGATTATAGGCACGGGACGGCCGCCGAATCTCCCCATATTTTTGTCGGAATTCCGGGCCCCTCCGACATTATCGGCCGCGGGCCACGATGCGGTAGTCGATGGCGATTTCGTTCTTCACCTTCACCACTCCGGCCACGCTGACGGGCTGCATCCCGAACTGATCATGACGCAGGACGGCCTTCCCGGAGGCGGTCAAGGTGTCGCCCGCGACCTCCACGTGCACGGGAAGCGTGATCGGGCGGGTCACTCCGTGCAGCGCGATCTCTCCAGCCAGCTCGAGGTCGTAGGCCCCCCCGCCCGCCTCGCGGCCGCTCACGCGCTGCGACTTGAAGCTGATGGTCGGGAAGCGCGCGGCGTCGAGCACCTTGGGACCGCGCATGGCCTCCTCGACCTTCGGCGGATCCCCCGCCGGCTCGCCCTCCGGCCGGACCGTGAGCGCGCCGGCTTCGAACGTGAGGGCCACGCGTGAGGCGGCGAGATCGGCCGGATCCGCCGTGACTTCGCCCGAGAGGACGGGGGCCACCACCTCGTGCGTGTGCCCGGCGAAGCTGAAGGCCCCCGACTTGCCCACGTGGATGCGCACGGCGCTCTGCGCAGGGTCGACCACGTAGGTGCGAGGAGCCGCGGCCAGGGGGGCGGCGGCGAGGACGGCGAAGACACAGGCCCACGACCTCATCGAAACCGGCATCGGCACCTCCGGGCTCCAAGTGTATCGCCGGGCGAGTCCGGGGACGCGGCCGGACCCCTGGTTGCGCGCGGCGCGCCGCAACCATGCGTTAGAATGACCGCGGGGCCTGTCAACCTCTCACCCTGTCGTCCGGTCCATCGCGCTCGAGGTCATTTGGCGACTCAGTCCGTCGACAAGCTGAAGGGCCTCGACCGGGCGACGCTGCTCCACATCTACCGGACGATGTACCTCTCGCGCCGGATCGACGACAAGGAGATCCAGCTCAAGCGCCAGAGCAAGATCTATTTCCAGATCAGCGGGGCCGGGCACGAAGCGGTCCTGGTGGCGGCGGGCATGGCCCTGCGCCCGGGCGAGGATTGGTTCTACGCGTACTACCGGGACCGCGCGCTGATGCTCCAGCTCGGCATGACGGCGACGGAGATGCTGATGGGCGCCACCGGTGCTCGCGACGATCCCAGCTCCGGCGGCCGCCAGATGCCCTCCCACTGGGGCGTGCGCCGTCTCAACGTCGTGACCAAGTCCTCGCCCACCGGTACCCAGTTCCTGCAGGCCGTGGGCTCGGCGGAAGCGGGTCCCCTCCTGGACAGCCGCCCGGACGAGGTCGTGTACTGCTCCGCGGGCGAGGGTACGACCTCGGAAGGCGAGTTCTGGGAGAGCCTGAACACGGCCTCGGGCCGGAAGCTGCCCATCGTCTACCTCGTGGAGGACAACGGATACGCGATCTCGGTGCCGGTCGAGGTGCAGACCGCGGGCGGCAGCATCTCGAAGCTCGTGCGCTCGTTCCCCGACATGCTCGTGCGCGAGGTGGACGGCTGCGACGCGCTGGCCAGCCTGGCCGTGATGCGCGAGGCGGTGGCCTGGTGCCGTGCCCGCCGCGGGCCGGCTTTCGTGCACGCCCACGTGATCCGGCCCTACTCGCATTCCCTCTCCGACGACGAGACCCTCTATCGCACCGCGGCGGAGCGGCAGGCGGATGCCCGCCGCGACCCCCTCGTCGCCTACCCTGCCTTCCTTCGGGAGGAGGGCGTGGCGAGGGAGGAGGAGCTGGCCGCGCTGCGCGAGGAAGTGGACCGCGAGATCAACGCCGCCGCCGATGCCGCCCTCTCCGCACCCGCGCCCGACGCCAGGAGCGCGCCTCTCTACGTCTACTCGCCCGACGTGGATCCCTGCTCCGAGGCGTTTCGCACGGAGCCGCGGCCGGTGGGCGACCCCAAGACCATGGTCGACCTGCTCAACGCCTGCCTGCACGACGAGATGGCACGAAGCGACACCGTCGTGGTCTTCGGCGAGGACGTGGCCGACTGCAGCCGGGAGGAGAGCCTGCCCGCGGTCAAGGGCAAGGGCGGCGTCTTCAAGGTCACGCACAACCTCCAGCGCAAGTTCGGGTCTTCCCGCGTGTTCAACACCTCGCTGGCCGAGGCCAGCATCGTCGGCCGCGGCATCGGCATGGCCGTGCGCGGGCTCAAGCCGGTGGCCGAGATCCAGTTCTTCGACTACATCTGGCCGGCGTACATGCAGATCCGCAATGAGCTGGCGGTGATCCGCTGGCGCTCCAACAACGTATGGAAGTGTCCGATCGTCATCCGCGTGACCTACGGCGGGTACCTCCAGGGCGGCGCGATCTACCACAGCCAGTGCGGCGAGGTGCTCTTCACGCACATCCCCGGCCTGCGCGTGATCATCCCCTCGAACGCCCAGGACGCGAATGGCCTGCTCCGCACCGCCATCCGCTGCGACGACCCCGTGCTCTTCCTCGAGCACAAGCACCTCTACCGCCAGACCTACAACAAGGGGCAGTACCCGGGGCCGGACTACATGATCCCGTTCGGACGGGCCGCGCGCGTGCGCGAAGGCACCGCCCTCACCGTGGTCACGTTCGGCGCCCTCGTGCAGAGGTCCCTGGTGGCGGCGCGGCAGGCGGAGGCGGAGGGCCTCTCGGCCGAGATCCTCGACCTGCGTTCGCTCGCCCCCTACGACTGGAACGCGATCGCGGAGAGCGTCAAGAAGACGGGCAAGGCGCTGGTGGTGCACGAAGACAGCCGGTCGTTCGGCTACGGCGCGGAGATCGCGGCCCGCATCGGCGACGAGCTCTTCGAGCACCTCGATGCGCCCGTACGCCGGGTGGGCGCGTTGGACACCTTCGTCGGATACAACCCCGCCCTCGAGGACGAGATCCTCCCCCAGGTGCGCGACGTGCTTGCCGCGATGAGAGAGTTGGCGCGGTACTAGGGTCGGCTCAACGGACGGGATGTTCCTCCGGGCCCTTCGTTCCGCCGATCAAGCCCTACGGCTTCGAGGTACCCGCCCGGCCGTACCGGTCTTCGATCCGCACGACGTCATCGAGCTCGGGCGTCGACACCTCGACGATGTCGCAGTCCTCGATGCCCGTCATGCGGCGCCCGGCTTCATCTCGACCTTGCGCAGCTCGCCGTTCTCGTCCTTGGGCCGCGTCTCGAAGAGGAGGCGGCCGGCCTGCAGCATGATCGTCTCGTCCTTCACGCGGTGGTACTGGAGGGAGAGGCTCTCGCCCTTGCGCAGGTGCAGGAGCTTGCCGACGTAGCGATCGGTGCGCGCCCACCAGAGCTCGTAACCCCATGGCTTCTCGACGCGCTTCGGACTCTCCGCCACCTGGGCTCCTTATGAAGACGCGGGAGTGAGGGCCTCCGCCAGCTCCCGGCGAAGCATAGCCCCGATCTCCTCCGCCGTGGCCAGGGAGAGGCTGGCCCGCGCGACCGGCTCCAGGCGGGCGGCGGAGGCGGAGCAGATGGCCGCCTTCACCCCCGCGATGGCGGCGGGGCTCATCGACAGCTCGCGCACGCCCAGACCGACCAGCAACAGGGCCTGCATCGCATCCGCCGCCATCTCTCCGCAGATCGAGACGGGCACGCCCTGCGCGCCCGCGGCGCGCACCACGCCGTCGATGGTGCGGAGCACGGCGGGATGGAGCGGCTCGTAGAGGTTGGAGACGCGGGGATCGGCGCGGTCCACCGCCAGCAGGTACTGGATGAGGTCGTTGGTCCCCACCGCGAAGAACTGCACGTGAGGGGCGAGCAGGTCGGCGGTGATGGCCGCGCTCGGCACCTCGAGCATCAGGCCGATGGGCACGTCGGCAGAGAAGGCGACGCCGTCGCGGCGCAGGCCCGCGCGCGTCTCCTCCAGGAGGGCGAGCACGAGGCGCAGGTCGCTCGGCCCCGTCACGAACGGGAACAGGAGGCGCAGCGGGCCATGCTGGGCCGCGCGCAAGAGCGCCCGCAGCTGGGCCTGGAAGGGCTCGGGCGCGCGGCGCATGAGGCGCAACGCACGCTCGCCCAGGGCGGGGTTCGCGCTGGTGGGCCCGCCGGGTACGAGGTCCTCGGGACCGACGTCCCACGTCCGCACCGTCACCGGATGCGGGCCGATCTGCTCGAGCATGCGCCGGTAGACCTCGTACTGGCGCTCCTCGTCCGGCCAGCGGCGCGCGCGGCCGAGCAGGTACTCCGAGCGGAAGAGGCCGATGCCCTCCGCGCCGTACGCGAGCGCGTGCACGGCTTCCTCGGGAAACTCGGCGTTGCCGAGCAGGGAGACGCGCACGCCGTCGCGCGTCACGCAAGGAAGCACGCGCGCGTCCGCGCGCGGGCGGCCCCGGCGCTCGCCCTGCTTCGCGCGCAGCGCCGCCAGCGCGGGCTCCCCCGGCTCGATGACCACCGCCCCCTGCGTGCCGTCCACGGCCACCGTGGCTCCGGCCGGGATGCGGGTGGTCGCGTCCTGCAGGCCCACGACGGCCGGGATGCCGAACGACCGGGCGAGGATGGACGTGTGGTGGCTCGGCGATCCGGCGTCGGTGGCGATGGCCAGCACGTGCTCCCAATCCAGCTCCGCCGCCTCCGAGGGGGTGAGGTCCACGGCCACGATCACGAAGCGGCCGGGGAGCCGCGCCAGCGACGGAGCATCCGCCGCCCCCCCGAGGTTGAGCTGGATGCGCCCGAGCACGTCGTCGAGGTCGGTGGTGCGCTCCTTGAGGTACTGATCGCTCAGGCCCTCGAAGCGCTCGTGGAGCTGGTCGGAGACGGTCCTCAGCGCCCACTCCGCATTGACCAGCTCCTCGCGGATGATGCGCACCGCGGAGTCGAGCAGGAGCGGGTCCTCCAGCATGAGCAGGTGGGCGTCGAAGATGTACGCGTGGACCCCGACCTCGTGGCGCAGGCGCTCCTTGATGGCCTTGAGCTGCGCGCGCGAGGCCTCCACGGCGCGGGTCAGGCGCTTGACCTCGCAGTCGATCGCCTCCGCGGGGACGAGCAGGCGGAAGACGGGCACCGTCTCGCGCTCCACCAAGAGGACGGGACCGACGGCCAGACCGGGCGAGACGCCGATGCCGTCGAGCCTCATGCCTCCTCGCCGAAGCCGCCGTCGATCAGCGCGGCCAGGGCCTCCACCGCCGGGGCCTCGTCCTCCCCGTCCGCGCTCACGGTGAGGCGCGTGCCCTGGGAAGCGGCCAGGAGCAGGATGCCCAGGATCGACTTGCCGTCCATGCTGCGCCCGTCGTGGGCGACGGTGATCCGCGCGCGGAAGCGGTTGGCGGTGTGCACGAAGCGCGCGGCGGCGCGGGCGTGCAGGCCCAGCCGGTTCACGATCCGGACCTCGCGCTGGATCACGATGGCTTCTTCTCGAGGATCTCGCTGGCGACGTAGATCGCGCCCTTGCCCTGCTCGCGGACGACCCGCGCCACCTCCACGAGGTCGCCCTCCCGCAGCGTCGTGACCTTGATGAGCATGGGGAGGTTCACGCCGGTCACGATCTCGACCTTCGGGGACAGGAAGGGCAGGCTGACGTTGGTGGGCGTGCCCCCGAACATGTCGGTGAGGATGAGGACGTCCTCCCCGCCCACCTCGGCCATCGCGCGCTCGATGGCCGCCCGCGCGCTCCCCATGTCGTCGGTCCACCCGATGGACACGGCGGCGATGGCAGGGATGTCGCCCACGATCGTGCGCGCGGCGTTCACCAGCTCGGCCGCCAGCGCCCCGTGCGTGACCACGACGATGCCGATCACCCGTTCACTCCTGGCGCAGGTCGCGATGGCGGACCCGGATGGGATACCCGTGCCGGGCCAGCGTCTCCCCCACCGCGTTCGCGATCATGACCGAGCGGTGGCGGCCGCCCGTGCACCCGATCCCGATGGTGAGGTAGCTCTTCCCCTCCTTGACGTAGCGCGGGATCACGTAGGAGAGGAAGTCGTCGAGCTTCTTGATGAAGCGCGCGGTGTCCGGCTGACGCTTCATGTAGCGGACCACCGGCGCGTGGTTGCCGGTGAGGGGCTTGAGCGAGGGCACGAAGTTCGGATTGGGCAGGAAGCGCGCGTCGAAGACGAGGTCCGCCTCCGAAGGCACGCCGTACTTGTAGCCGAAGGACATCACGGACAGCACGAGCGGCGACTGCTCCGCGCGCACGTCGTAGTGCTCGCGGATGTAGTCGCGGAGCTGGTGCACGGTGTAGTCGGAGGTGTCCAGGATGAGGTCGGCGATCTTGCGGATGGGGCGCAGGGCCTCGCGCTCCTCGCGGATGCCCTCGATGGCGGGCTGGTTGATGGCGAGCGGATGCGGCCGGCGCGTCTCGCTGAACCGCCGCTGCAGCACCTTCTCCTCCGCCTCCAGGAAAAGCACGCTGGCCGCGAAGCCCTTGGCCCGCAGCTGGCGGAAGACGTGCGGGAACTGCTTCAGGAAGTCCCGCTCCCGCATGTCCACGACCAGGGCCGAGCGGTGCAGCTCGGCGCTGTCGCGGATGAGGTCGGCAAAGCGCGGGATGAGCGCGCTGGGCAGGTTGTCCACGCAGAACCAGCCGCTGTCCTCCAGCGCCCGCGCGACGTGCGTCTTCCCCGAACCGCTGAGGCCGGTGATGATCAGGATGCGCGGCTCGCTGCGGCGGTCGCGGCGGAGGCGGGCCTCGGAGCGGGGGTCGCGCCGCGATCGGCGCCGGGCGGGAGGCGTCGCGCGCCGGGGCGCGCGCGCGCTCATCGCAACCTCCGGCCCTCGGCGGTGGCGCGGCGGCGGCGGGAGAGGGGGCGCCGGCCGGAGGTGGTCTTGGCCTCGATCATCTCGTCCACGCGCTCCACGAACTGGCGCGCCGCATCGTATCCGCGTTCCTTGAGGAGCTGGTTGCGCGCGGCCACCTCCACCAGGATGGCCAGGTTCCGACCCGGGGCTACCGGCATGCGGATGAGCGGCATCTCCTGCTCGAGGATGAGGAACTTCTCGTCCTGGAGGCCGAGCCGATCGTACTCCCGTCCCGCCTCCCAGCGCTCGAGGCTCACCACGAGCTCGACCCGCTGCGACGTGCGGATCGAGGACACCCCGTAGAGGTCCTTGATGTTGATGACGCCGAGGCCGCGCAGCTCCATGTGATAGCGCGTGAGGTCCGGGGAAGCGCCGATGAGGACGTCGCCGATGCGCCGGATCTCGACGACGTCGTCCGCGACCAGACGGTGGCCGCGGTCGATGAGGTCCAGCGCGCACTCCGACTTGCCGATCCCGCTCTCCCCCACGATCAGGACGCCGAGGCCGAAGACGTCGATCAGCACCGAATGCAGGTGCAGGCGCAGCGCGAGCCGCTCCTCGAGGAGGGCGGACAGGGCCTTGATGAACGGCGTGGACTCCGCGGGCGTGACCAGGATCGGGATGCCGCGCTCTTCCGCCTCCGCCAGCAGCTCGGCCGGCGCGTCCAGCCCCTTGGTCACGACGAAGCAGGAAATCCGGCAGGAGGCGAGGCGGCGCAGGACGGCGGCCCGGCGGGCGGCGGAGAGCTTGCGCAGGTACCCGAGCTCGCTCGCGCCCAGGATCTGCACGCGGCCGTAGCGGATGTACTCCGTGTACCCGGTGAGGGCGAGGCCGGGGCGCTGAACACGCGACAGGGTCACGACGTGATCGAGGCCGGCCGCTCCGGCCACCAGCCGCAGCCCCAGGCCGGACGAAGGCTCGAGCAGATCGCGCACGAGGACTTTCGCCCCTTCGCGCGCCTCTTGCCGGCGCTCCAGCTTCAGCGGCGGCGGACGCCGCAGGGCGCGGCGCGGCGTTCTCAGGCCTCCGGCTCGATGAGGCCGAGGTTGCCGTCCTTGCGCTTGTACAGGACCTTGACGCGCTCGGTGGAGGCGTCGCGGAAGACGAGCACCCCTTCGGGGCTCGCGCCGACCTCGAGGGCGGCCTCCTCGATCGTCATCGGCTTCACGGCGAAACGGCGGCTGCGGATGACGCGCGGGCCGGACTTTTCGCGCGGAGCGGCCACGGGTGCGGCCGCGGTGCGCAGGCTGGTGGCCCGGGAATGGCCACCTCCCTTGCGCACGCGCTGCTTGCCCACGTGCCGTTCGGCCTGGCGGATGAGCCTGTCCATCGCCGTGCTCAGGGAGACGGTGGCGTCGCTGGATTCCTCGGTGGCGGCGAGGTCGAGATGGGGCGAGTGCACCGTCACTTCCGCGGTGTGACGATGCTTGTCCAGGGTGAGGATGACGCGGACGTCCGTGATCCCGCGCAGGTGCTTGGCCAGCTTACGAAGCTTGCGATCGCCGAGCCGCCTGACGGAATCAGGCACCTGCGTATGGCGGCCCGTGTATTCAATTCTCACTGTACGGATTTCCGGAGGTTCGACGGGGGGATCCTCAATTCCTCGCGATACTTCGCCACGGTGCGTCTGGCCAAGGGCAGCCCGTCCGATCCCAGGAGCTCCGCGATGCGGGAGTCCGAGAGGGGACGGAAGGGATCCTCCGCTTCGATCATCTTGCGGATCTTGTCCTTGATGGTGACGGAGCTGATGGCCTCGCCCATATTGGACGTGATGCCGCTGTGGAAGAAGAACCGCAGCTCGTACACGCCACGCGGCGTGTGCATGTACTTGTTGGCCACCACGCGGGAGACCGTGGACTCGTGCATGCCGATGTCGGTGGCCACGTCGCGCAGGACGAGCGGGCGCAGGTGGGCGATGCCGGAATCCAGGAAGCCGCGCTGGTGGCGGATGATCGACTCCGACACCTTGTAGATCGTGCGCTGGCGCTGGTCGACGCTCTTGAGCAGCCAGAGCGCGCTGCGCAGCTTCTCCTTCACGTAGTTGCGCGTCTCCTCCGAGCCCACTTCCTTGACGTCCAGCATGCGCTTGTAAGTGGGGCTGATGCGGAGCTTGGGCAGGCCGTCGTCGTTGAGGACGATCTTGTAGTCGTCCCCTTCCTTCACCACGAACACGTCCGGGATCACGTAGGAGGACTTGTCCGGGCTGTACTTCAGGCCCGGCTTGGGATCCAGACGCTTGATGATCTCGAGGTGATGCGAAACCTCGTCCGGGCTCAGCCCCATCTGCCGCCCGATCTCCGGGTACTGGTGGCTCTGGAGCTGCTTCATGTGCTCGCGCACCATGACGTCGGTGGGTGAGCCCTCCAGGCCCAGGTTCCGGAGCTGGAGGCGGAGGCATTCGCAGAGGTCGCGCGCGGCCACCCCCGAGGGATCGAGCCCCTGGATGAGGGTCATGGCCTTCTGGACCTCTTCCACCGGATAAGGGCCGAGGTTCGCGATCTCCTCCACGGAGGCCCTCAGCAGCCCGTCCGCATCCAGGTTCTGGATGATGGCGTCGCCGATCTCGAGCGTGAGCTCGTCCGACACGGACATGTGGAGCTGCCACATCAGGTGGTCGTAGAGGTCGGGCTGCTCGGTGAGCGTGTTCTCGATGGGCGGCAGCTCCGGGATCTCGGCGCTGCGGGTGCGCCGGTGATCGCCGTCGTCGAGGTAGTCCTCGAAGAACTTCTCGACGTCGATCTCCTTGAGGATGTCCTCCCGCTCCGTCTTGGCCTCTTCCTGGGCGATCTCCTCCGCGGAGGGCTGCTCCTGCGGGACCTCCTCCAGGAGCGGGTTCTCCATCACCTCCTGCTCGAGCACTTCCGCCAGCTCGAGGGTGGTGAGGGGAAGCAGCTTGATCGCCTGCTGCAGGGACGGCGTGAGGATGAGCCTCTGCGAAAGGCGGGTGCTGAGGCCGAGCTTCTGTTGAATGGCCAATGGACTCGGGACTCTCTTTCGCTCTTACGATCCGGACTCTATCGTCTCTAGGGCTCCGGCGGCGGCTCGTCCAGCCGGAAGGCTTCGCCGAGGTAGACCCTGCGGACCTCCTCGTCGGAGGCGAGCTCTTCGGGCGTGCCGGAACGGAAGACTTCGCCTTCCCTGAGAATATAGGCCCTATCCGTGATTTTCAAGGTCTCACGGACGTTGTGGTCCGTGATCAGGACCCCGATCCCGCGGTCCCGCAGGTGCGCGATGATCTTCTGGATGTCGATGACGGCAATGGGGTCAATGCCTGCGAACGGCTCGTCCAGCAGGATGAAGGACGGGTCGGTGGCCAGGGCGCGGCAGATCTCGAGGCGCCGCCTCTCTCCTCCGGAGAGGGTGTAGGCGGGCTGCCCGGAGATGTGACCGATGCCGAGCTCGTCGAGCAGTTCGCGGGTGCGCGAATGGCGCTCTCCCGGCGGCATCCCGCGGCTCTCCAGCACCGCCAGCACGTTCTGCTCGGCGGAGAGGCGGCGGAAGACGCTCGCCTCCTGCGGCAGGTACCCGATCCCCTGGCGGGCCCGCATGTACATGGGGAGGCCGGTGATGTCGTCCTCGTCCAGGAAGACGTGGCCACTGTCGGGGCGGGCCAGCCCGACCACCATGTAGAACGTCGTGGTCTTGCCCGCGCCGTTCGGGCCGAGCAGCCCCACCACCTCGCCCGTCCGGATGTCGAGGTCCACGTGCTGGACGACGACGCGCCGCCCGTACGACTTGGTGAGCGCCTCCGCCTTCAGGACGGTGCCGCCGTTCCGCGAGCTCAGAGCACCCCCCCGCACAGTGTCGGTCGCATCACTTCTTGGGAGGCTCCTGCTTGATGATCATCTGCGTGCGGACTTCCTCCCGCCCATCGACCAGGACGCGCTCGTCCCCGACGTGGAAGGTGAGCGACCGCCCCTGCACCTGTCCGGTGGCGTCGGTGAGCATCACGTTGTCGCCTACGAGGACCATGGTTTCCGTGGACGGAGTGTAGGTGCCCTTGGATCCCGTGGCGCGCCGCGCCGCCTGCTGGACCTCGACGGGATCGCCCGCCTCCAGTGTCTTGATCGACCCACCGTCGGGGTTGAGGCTGAGGGTGGCGGCCGGGCTCTTGGTCTGTATGTCGCCCTGGCGGATGTACACGTCGCCCTTGTAGACGATCTGGTTGGCCACCTCATCGTAGGTCATTTCCCCGGCGCGCGACTCCACCGTGGCCGGGGTCTTCCCGTCCGCGGCCGCCTTCGGCTGCATCCGTGAGATGACGCGCGCACTGGCCTGGAGGCGGCGCTTGCCGTCGGGGCGCTCGAGGATGTCGATGCCGCCGGCCCGGATCTCGTCCTTGCCCGACCGCAGCAGCACGCCGTGCTGATAGGAGGCCAGCTTCGTCTTCGCCGTGTAGTCGAAGAGCCCGGCCGTGATCAGCGTCGGATCGTCCTTGCTGCCGAGGAGGCCCGCCTGCACGGCGGAGCGGCCGCGCAGGATGTGCCGGACGCCTTCGCGCGCGTGCACGTCGCCGAGCTCGGTCTTGAGATCGATGAACTCGGCATGGAGCTCCGTCCCCTGCTCCTCGTCGATGACCACCGGGTCCTCGGTCAGGGCGAGGGTCGTCTTGCTCGCGTCGTAGACCGCGTGCTGTGCCGTGGCCTTCTGGGGACCGCGCGCGAAGGCCACGTCCTTCAGGAAGTCGATGGTCGTGGCCTGGCCGGTGGCAGGGTCGATCTTGGCCACGAACCGCTTGCACTCGACGGTGCGCGGGGCGGCCTTGGCGGGCGGTATGGCTTCCGTGGTGAAGAGCGTGTCCTTGAGCGCGGTCAGCGCCTCCAGGCGACCCTTGTCGTCGAAGACGAAGTCGAGCACGTCCGAGCGCAGGCGCTTGCGCTCGGGCGGGTCTTTCGGTCCCGGCATCAAGGTGAGGTCCGCCTCCGGGCCCGCCACCGCCTGCTGAAGCGTCTTGTCCGGCCGGAACCACAGGTCGAGGCGGCGGCAGACGAGATGACGGGGGCCGCTCCCCGCCGTCGCGCTGGTCATGCCCGGGAGCTGCGTGGCCCCGCTCGTCCACAGGTCGACGTTGTCCAGGGCCTGCGCGCGATGGATGACCCGGTCCTCCTCCGAGAAGTTGACGACCAGGCGGTCCGACTTGAGACGGTCGTGGCCTTGAGTGACCTCGACGCCACCCAGGAACTTGAGCAGCCCCTCTTCCTTGGTCGCCTCCGCCCGCGCGGACTTGATCAGGGTCGCCGGATTGTCCTCGTCCTGGATCTTGAGCTGGACGTCCTTGAGCAGCTCGAGGTTGCCCGTCCCCCCGTCGTAGGTGAATCCGAGCGCGGTCCCGGAAAGGTCCTTCCGCTTGAACTCGACCGCGGTGTCGCTCTTGACGGAGTTGTGGTCGCCCCGGTAGATCAGCTGTTCCGTCTTCAGGTCCATGCCGTCCTCGCTGGTGACGTGAACGTGGCCCTGGAAGACGGCCTTCTGCGCCCCCGCCGCGTAGACCCCCTCGTCCGCGGTGATCGTCGCCTTGCCCGGCTGGCCCTTGGCCATGTAGGTGAGGTTCACCTCCACGCCCTTGAGCCGCTGCTCCTCGCCGTCCTTGCCCTCGATGGACTCCGCGTGAACAACGGTGCCCTCGCGCACGTTGCCGTCCTTGTCCATCTTGACCGTGCGGTGGACGAAGACGCCCAGCCGCGTGCCTTCGCGCGCGGGCGGCGCCGACGGGGAGGGCGAAGGCGCGGGCGCGGGCCCCTTCCCGGGGCCCCGCAGGGACAGGACCACGACGCCGGAGACGCCGACCAGCACCACCAGGAGACCCCCGCGGACGATGCGGGCGGCCCGCGGCGTCATGAGGGGGCCCGCCCGGAGCGCTCATAAAGAAGATAGAGGACGTCCACCCATGCATTTTAGCGTGGGGGTCGGAGATTCAGATATGGCGGGTCCTGGCGCACAATCGCTCTTCGCCATGATCGCGTCCCTGCTGGCCGTCCTCCTCTCCAACGCGACCTCCCTGGAGGTCCGCGTCCCCGGGCCGGCGGGAACGCTCGGGGGCACGCTCACGCTGCCCGCGCGGGGACGGGCGCCGTTCCCCGCCGTCGCCACCTTGACCGGATCAGGCGCGCACTATCGCGACGGCAACCGGACGCCGGAACATCCCTACCGGCCGTTCCGCCAGATCGCCGAGGCCCTCGCGGAGTGCGGCGTCGCCACCCTGCGCCTCGACGATCGTGGCGTGGGCGAATCGGCCGGCGATGCGAGTGCCGCCACCGCCGAGGACACTGCCGCGGACGCCGAGGCCGCGCTCGCGTTCCTGCGAGCGCGGCCGGAGATCGATCCGCGGCGCCTCGGGCTCGTCGGCCACAGCTACGGAGGGGAGATCGCGCCCATGGTCGCGGCCCGGGATACGGCCGTCGCCGCCGTGGTCCTCCTGGCCGGGCCCGCGCGAACGTTCCGCGAGACCATGCGCTATCAGCACCGCTACCGCATCGAGAACGACGCCACGATCGCCGCCGCGGATCGCGAGGCCGCGCTCGCGGAAGCGATGATCCAGCAGGACGCGAACGTGAAGGCCAGCACCGAGGCCTGGCGCCGATCGATCCAGGACCGCGATCCCCTGCCCACGGCGCGCCGCCTGCGCATGCCCGTCCTGATCCTGCAAGGATCGACCGATCGCGCCGTGTCGCCCGAAGATGCGGTCCTCCTGGAGCGCGCGATTCGCGAAGGCGGCAACCGCCGCGTCGAGCGTCATCTCTTCCCCGGCGTGAACCATCATTTCCAGCGGGACCCCGTCGGCGCGCGCGAGGGCTACGATCGGCTGCCCACACAGGACCTGGCCCCGGAAGTGCTGGATACGCTCTGCACGTGGCTCCGCGCCACCCTGCGTTGATGCCCTCCGCCGATCTTGCGCGCGACGCGGCGATCGGAGTGGGCGCGTTCCAGGTGCTCGCCAACGGCGCCCTGCTGGTGCGTGGCCTGAGGCGCATCCCCGCCGAGCTCGCTCGCGAAGGCGCCAGCGCGCGCATCGCCAACCTCCTCCGCACCTCGTGGATCTACGGCGTGCTCGCGAATCTCTGCGTCAGCGGCGTCCTGCTGCTCGTCGCGCCCGCGTTGGGGCGGGGCGACGCTCTCGCACAGCTCCTCGGCCTCGCGATCGCCGCCTACTACCTCGTGCTGGGCATCGCCGCATTCTCGTTCGCGCCCGGCCGCCAGAGGGGACTGCTCGTCTTCAGCCTGCTCGGCGCCGTCCTGGGCGCGACCGTGCTTCTCTCGAAAGCGAGGCTCTGACCGACGATCATGAGATACCCCTTCCTGGCCCTCCTGTTGATCCTGTCCGCCGCGCCTCCGGCATCACCGGCGGAGGCGCCCCGCACCCTCCTCGCGGTCTTCGCTCATCCCGACGACGAGACGCTGGTGGCACCGTTGCTCGCCGCCTACGCGCGTCGTGGCATCCGCGTCCAGCTCGCCATCGTCACCGATGGGGAGAAGGGCACCCAGGCGCATGCCGCCATCCCGGCCGGGCCGGAGCTGGCCAAGGTGCGCGCGGAGGAAGCCCGGTGCTCGTGCCGTGCGCTGGGCATCGAGCCTCCGATCCTCCTCGGCTTCAAGGACGGCGAGCTCGGGAAGCAGAGCCGTCCACCATGGGTGCCGCTGGCCGAGGTCCAGGCCGAGCTGGCGAAGCTGCTGGCCCGGGCCAGGCCCGACGCCGTCATCACGTTCGGTCCGGAAGGCGCCTACGGGCATCCCGACCATCGTCTCGTGGGCGCGGTGGTCACCCAGCTCGTCCAGGCCGGCGCCGACGGAGCGCCCGCCCGCCTCTTCTATCCCGGCCTTCCGAAGGACCGTCTTCCTCCGCGCGAGGGCGGCATTCCCTGGTCCCCCACCGAGCCCCGCTTCCTGACCGTGCGGGTGCCGTTCGAAGCCGCAGACCTCGCGGCCAGCCGTGCGGCTCTGGCCTGCCACAAGAGCCAGTTCCGCGCGGAGGAGATGGGGCCCCTGACGCAGTTCATGGCCCAGGTCCTGGGCGGGCGCGTCTACCTCCGCCCCTGGTTCGGAGCGGCCCAGGCGGACGATGTCTTCTGATCTGAGCCGATACCTCTACCTCGCGGGCGCCCTGCCCTTCCTCGTCCTCGGGACCGCCCATGCGCTCGCGACTCCGCGCGCCCCCGCGGATGCGAAGGGACTCTCGCCTTTCGATCCCCAGCTCGCAGAGGCCATGACGCGATCGACGCTGCGGCTGACACGCCGAACCGACATGTGGCGGGCCTGGGTCGGCTTCAACCTGAGCCACAGCCTCGGCGTGCTGGTCTTCTTTCTGCCCTTCGCGGTGGTCGTCGCCGCCGTCTATCTCCGGCTGGCGCAGAGGTATTGGTTTCGCACTCCCCTCCTCGGATGTGCGCTCTCGCTCGTCCTCTTCCTCGCGGCCTGGATCATCCGCCTCATGGGGCCCTCGTCATGACCGGCACCGGCCGCGACACCGACGGCCTCATGATCCTCGTCGCCGGTCCCTACCGCTCGGGCACCGGCGACGATCCGGCCCGCATGGCGGCCAACGTGCGCGCGATGGAGGCGTTTGCGCTTCCCCTCTTCCGCGCCGGCCATATCCCGATCGTGGGCGAGTGGCTCGCCCTGCCCCTGGTGGCGCTGGCCGGCTCGCGGCGCGTGGGTGACGAGGCCTTCACCGAAGTCTTCCATCCCATCGCGGAGCGCCTGCTCGCGCGGTGCGACGGGGTGCTCCGTGTCGGCGGCGCGTCGGCCGGCGCCGACCTGATGGTGGAAGTAGCACGCAAGAACGGGCGGCGCGTCTTCCACGCGCTGCGCGAGGTCCCGGGCTGCGAGTCCGCGGAAACACGGTGACACCTTGAAGCCGGACACGCTTCGCTTCACCTCGTGCCAGGCGCCCATCGCGGAGGAGTTCTGCGCGGGTGTGGCACGGTACGTGGGGGAGCACCTCGCGATCGCCGTGGAGTTCATCGACGGGATCCCGTGGCAGGAGCGCCTGCGCGAGTTCGACGCGGGCAGGATTCACGTGTGCTGGATGTGCGGCCTTCCGTACGTCTGGCGGGCCGACCAGCCCGAACCGTCCCTGGAACTGCTCGCCGCCCCGGTCATGGCCGGGTCGCGCTATGCCGATCAGCCGGTGTATTTCTCCGACGTGGTGGTGCCGCGTGACAGCCCGTCGTCATCGTTTTCCGAGCTCGACGGCCTGAGCTGGGCGTACAACGAGGACACGTCGCACTCAGGCTACAACGCGATTCGTCATCGCCTCGCGCAGATGGGCCGGGGCCGTGGCTTCTTCGGGAAGGTCGTTGCCGCGGGGAGCCACGAAGCCAGCGTGCGCCTGTTGCTCGCCGGAGACGTCGACGCCACCGCCGTCGACAGCACGGTGCTTGACCTCCTCCGTCGAAGCGACCCGAGCCTCGATCGGCGGCTGCGGGTGGTCGAGAGCTTCGGCCCCAGCCCGAGTCCTCCGTGGGTCGTGGCACGGACCGTTCCCCTTGAGCTCCGGGCCGCTCTCAGGCGCGCTTTCCTGGCCATGTCCAGCGCGACCCCCGTGGCCGGGCCGTCCTCACCTCGGGCCTGGCCTCGCGCTTCGCCGCCGTCAGCGACGCCGATTACGACCCGATCCGGCGTATGGCCCGAGAGTCTGAGCGGGTCGATCTGTAGACGCGCTGCGGCCACCATCGCGGGTGGGTGGCTGCATCTAGCGGCCACCATCGCGGGTGGGTGGCTGCCTCTAGCGGCCACCATCGCGGGTGGGTGGTTGCATCTTCTCCACCGCGGCCACGTAGCGCGCGGCCAGGGACTCGTCCGCGGAAAGTCTGGCCCCCGCGGCCGCGCGCGCGCGGGCCTGCCGGCCCTCGGTGACGATCTGGCGCGTGAGCTTCGCCCGCGCCTCCGGCCGCCCCTCGGCCAGTATCCTCCGCGTGACTTCCTCGAAGGCCTGCATGTCCGCGTCGGTGACGTCCGGAAACTGCCGGCGCAGGCGGGCGGGATCGACGGGCAGATCGCGGTCCGCCATCAGCGGCCCGGGCAGGGCGGCGGCGCGGCCGTCGTGCTCGCGCCCACGATGCCGACCGCGCGCACGATCACGGGGCTTCGAGGAACTCCGCGCCGAGCCGGCCCATCTTCCGGAACTTCTCGTAGCGGCCGTCGAGCAGGGCGTCCTTGGGCACCGCGGAGAGGGCCCGGAGCTGGGCTTCCAGGACGCGGTCGAGAGAGGCGAAGAGCGTGTCCGGATCGGTGTGCGCGCCGCCGAGCGGCTCGGGCACGATCTCGTCGATGAGTCCGAAGCCCTTCAGGTCGGGGGCGGTGATCTTCATCGCGGTGGCCGCCTCCTCCGCGCGTCCGGCGTCGCGCCAGAGGATGGCCGCGCACCCTTCCGGGGTGATGACGGAATAGATGGAGTGCTCCAGCATGTTCACGCGATCGCCGACGGCCACGGCGAGCGCCCCGCCGCTGCCACCCTCGCCGGTCACGTTCACGATGATCGGCGTGGGGAGACGGGCCATCTCGCGCAGGTTGTAGGCGATCGCTTCCGCCTGCCCGCGCTCTTCCGCGTCCAGGCCCGGATAGGCGCCGGGGGTGTCCACGAAGGAGATGATGGGACGGCCGAACTTGGCCGCGAGCTGCATGATGCGCAGCGCCTTGCGGTAGCCCTCCGGCTTCGGCATCCCGAAGTTCCGATAGATCTTCTGCTTGGTGTCGCGGCCCTTCTGGTGGCCGATGACGGCCACCGCGCGATCCTTGTAGCGGGCGAAGCCGGTCACGAGGGCGGGATCGTCGCCGAAGCGGCGGTCGCCGTGCAGCTCGGTGAAGTCCGTGAAGAGAGCGGCGATGTAGTCGAGGGTGTAGGGGCGGTTGGGGTGCCGCGCGACCTGCGTCTTCTGCCAGGGGGTGAGCGCGGCGTAGATGCTGCGGCGCTTCTCGCTGAGCTCCTGGCGGAGGCGGCGCGCCTCCTGCTCCTTGACGGGGTCGCCCGGGAAGGCGGCGAGCTCCTCGATGCGTCTCTGCAGCGCCAACAGCGGCGCCTCGAAATCGTCGACCACGTCCGGATTCTACGCCGGGGCGCCGCTGGTGCGGGCGAGGATGAGCGATCCCGGGCCGAGCAGTCCCTCGACTTCCGTGCGGAGGACCTCGTCCGGGCGCACGCGGAAATAGGCGCTGGGGGCGACGGCCACCGCGAACGAGCCGGGCCGGAACATCTCGAGGGTGACGGGACAGTCACCCTTGTGCGACCCCAGGATGTCGCGCAGCCGCTCGCCCTTGCTCTTGTCCCAGCT
>WNFM01208217.1_pt1 | contig 20122 bp, 19 predicted proteins | sample 5400271 | NCBI WGS metagenome assembly WNFM01 (sample SAMN13153352, study PRJNA577476) | soil metagenome | isolation source: 60 cm saprolite on Douglas fir-dominated hillslope | place: USA:California | collected 2013-09-17
TCCCCCGCCTACTCGCCCGACGGGCGGTGGCTCGCCTACCGTAAACAGAAGGTGGCGGGGTGGGAAGCGGACCGTTTCCGGATCTCGGTCGTGGATCGCCGGACGGGAGAGAGCCGGGTCCTGACCGAAGCGTTCGACAACACGATCGGCGAGATGGCCTGTAGCCCCGACTCGAGGAGGATCTACTTCACCGCCGACGTGAAGGGCCGCACGCCGCTCCACGAGATGGACGTGGCCAGCGGCCGCATCCGCCTCCTGACGGACGTGGGCCTGATCGATGCCTTTTCGGTGGCGCCCGATGGGACGTGGGCCGTGGTGAGCCGGCGACGGGTGGGTGAGCCGTCGGAGCTCCACCGCGTCGAACTGCGCGAGAAGTCCCCCGCCGCGCCAAGGCGCCTCACCACCCACAACGCGGCGGTGGAGGCGGAGATCGACATCCGGCCCGCCGAGGAGATCACGGTGTCGGGCGCGGGCGGGCGGCCGGTGCAGGTCTTCATCGTGAAGCCCCATGGTTTCGACCCGGCGAAGAAGTACCCGTTGATCCTCAACGTCCACGGCGGGCCGCAGACCCAGTGGACGGACAGCTTCCGTGGGGACTGGCAGGTGTACCCGGGTCTGGGCTACGTGGTGGCCTTCCCGAACCCGCATGGGTCGACCGGCTTCGGCGAGGCCTACACCGCCGCCATCTCGGGCGACTGGGACGGGAAGGTCATGGAAGACATCGCCAAGGTGACCGATGCGGTGGCCGCCTTGCCCTACGTCGACGCCGATCGCCTGGGGCTCATGGGCTGGTCGTGGGGCGGCTACGCGGTCATGTGGCTGGAGGGGCACTCCGCGCGCTACAGGGCCATGGCCTCGATGATGGGCGTCTACGACCTGCGGTCCATGTTCAGCGCGACCGAAGAGCTGTGGTTCCCGCACTGGGACCTCGCGGGGGCGCCGTGGGAGAACCCCGCCTCCTACCAGAAGACCTCACCCTCCAACTACGTGACCGGCTTCAAGACGCCCTGCCTCGTCATCACGGGCGAGAAGGACTATCGCGTCCCCTACTCGCAGTCGCTGATGTTCTTCACCGACCTGCAGAAGCGCGGGGTCCCCTCGCGGCTCGTGGTCTTCGAGAACGCCGGGCACTGGCCGGCCTGGCACGAGATGGCCCTCTACTACGCGGCGCACCTCGACTGGTTCCACCGTTACCTGGGCGGAGGCGAGTCGCCCTTCGACCCGCGCGAGCTGGCCCGCGGAGCGGGGCTCGGCAACAAGCCGTGAAGCTCAGCCCAATACGAACGTGGGAACGCTCCCGCCGCCCGCGCTGACGTTGATGACCGAGCTGCGCGACGCGCGGGTGACCGCCCCGACCTCGTGGCCGGCCACGTAGAACGGGTTGGTGTTGACCTTCAGGGGGATGAAGGACAAGGCGCCGCCGTCGAATGCCGGGAACGGCTCTTCGGGAATGACCACCCGGTCCTGCACGACCCAGGGCGCGCCCAGGGCGGCGCGAACCGCCCCTGCCCACTCCGCGGGCGGCGTCTCGTTGCCCACGTAGACGGAACGGCCGCCGTAGTCGTGGGCCGGCTTCAGGACCAGGCGCTCGCGGTGCTCGATGATGTGGGGCACGAGGTCGACCTCGCGGCCCTCCTTGATCGTCCGGCGCTCCTCCACCTTGCGCGTCCACGGCAGCGCCCGCGCCACGAGAGCGCGGTCCTCCGCGCTCATCAGGTGGCCGAAGGCTTCGTCGGTGAGGACGGCGAAGAATGCCTTGTCTTCGGACAGCCGGCAGCGCAAGGAGTTCACGAAGGGGCAGAGGCGGTCGCGGTAGGCGGTCAGGAAGGCGGTCACCTCGGATTCGCGCGCGACCAGCTCGGACAGCACGGCGCGCCGATACACCACGTCGACCGGCCGATCCGGCGTCGTCAGCCGGCCGTCCCGGACGGCCATGGCGCGGGGATCGACGAGGACGCAGTCGATGCCGCGGACCACGAAGGCCTCGCGCAGGATCTCCTGGTCGGCCCGCGTCTTCACCTCGGCCCAGTCGGCGATCGCCACCAGCGGGCGGGCCGCTCCGGCCGGCCGGGACGCCATCACCGCCCGCACGAGCGCTTCGTCCGACGCCCGATAGCCGACCGCGTGCCGCCGCGCGAACTCGCGGAAGACCGGCAGCTCGCGATAGACCTGGGCCATCCGGTCGCCGTAGCCGAAGCCCGCGGGGGCATCGCTGTTCACCTCGATGAACCGTGGCCCGTCGCCGGTCAGGAAAGCGTCGAGGCGCGACAGCACGACGTCCGGCTCGCCCGGGTCGAGAGCCACCCAACGCGCTTCCGCGGCGGGGGTGCCCAGGAACGCGCACAGCCGGCCCACGTCCCCGTCGAACACGCGCCGGGCGACCCGGACCGCGAGGTCGAGCAGCCGCTTGCCCTGGGCGCACAGCAGGTCCCAATCGGCGCGGCCCACGAAGTGGGGACGCAGGAACGCCGGCATGGGCGCCCCGTCGAAGGTCACGCCCTCCCGGCGGAAAGCCTCCCGAAGCCAGTCCCACTGCTCGCGGGCGGCAAGGGGGTCGGCCTCGAGCAGCCGGTGGTAGGTCGCGACGCCGGCTTCGACGGCGGCCGACGTCAAGCGCGTGAGTCCTTCCAGGCCACCTGGCCGCCCACGATCGTCATCACCGGCCAGCCCTTCAGGTTCCAGCCGGCGAAGGGCGTGCACCGGCCCTTGCTCTCGAAGCGGCCGGGCTCGACCTGGCGGCGGCGCGCGAGATCGAGCACGGTGACGTCGGCGGGCCCGGCCGGGGCGAGGGTGCCCCCGGGCAGGCCCAGGATGCGCGCGGGGTTGGCGGAGAGAAGGGCAACGAGCTTGGGAAGGGTGAGCAGGCCCTTACTTACGAGGCGATCAAGGCAGAGCGCCACCGCGGTCTCCAGGCCGACGATACCGAAGGCCGCCTGGTCGTACTCGACCTTCTTGTCGTCGACGCTGTGAGGAGCATGGTCGGTGGCGATGCAGTCGATGGTCCCGTCCGCGAGGCCGGCGAGGAGGGCCTTTCGATCGTGCTCGGACCGCAGCGGCGGGTTCATCTTGGTCGCGGTGTCGTACGCGTTGTCCTTGACGAGCTGGTCGATGAGGAGCAGGTGGTGTGGCGTGGCCTCGGCGCTGACTCGCACTCCGCGGGCCTTGCCCCGGCGCACCGCGTCCACGGAGGCCGCGGCCGACGCGTGGGCGATGTGGACCTTGCCGCCGGTCAGCTCGGCGAGCATCACGTCGCGCTCGACAATGATGGCCTCGCCGGCGGCGGGGACTCCCCGCAGGCCGAGGAGCGTCGAGACCGGCCCTTCGTTCATGGCGGCTTTTTCGAAGAGCGACGGCTCCTCGCAGTGGTCGATGACCGTGAGGTCGAAAGCCCGGGCGTACTCGAGGGCCCGGCGCATCACGCGCGCGCTGACCACCGGCCGGCCGTCGTCCGAGACCGCCACGCACCCGGCGTCGCGCAGGTCGCCGTACTCCGCCAGCTCCTCGCCCTTGGAGCCCCGGGTGATGGCCCCGATCGGGTAGACCCGGACGACCCCCTCGGAGCGCGCCTTCTCGAGGATGGCGCGCGTGATGCCGGCGTTGTCGTTCACCGGGTCGGTGTTCGGCATCGCGCAGACGGCGGTGAAGCCCCCCGCGGCCGCGGCCCGGGTGCCGGTGGCGATCGTCTCCTTGTCCTCCCGCCCCGGCTCGCGCAGGTGGGTGTGGAGGTCGATGAAACCGGGACAGACCACGAGGCCTTTCATCTCGAGGACCTGCGCTCCGCGGGGGTCGAGCTTCTTCCCCACCTCCGCCACCACGCCGTCGGCGAGGAGCACGTCGAGCACGGCGTCGACCTTGCGGCGCGGATCCACCACCCGCCCGCCCTTGAGGAGCAGGCGGCTCACGCCGATGCCTCGCCGCTTCCACCGAGGAGCAGATAGAGGATGGCCATGCGGACGGCCACCCCGTTCGTGACCTGGTCGAGGATCACCGAGTACGGCCCGTCCGCGACCTCGCTCGCGATCTCGATGCCGCGGTTCATCGGCCCGGGGTGCAGGATGAGCACGTCCTTCTTGGCGCGCTTCACGCGCTCCTCCGTGAGGCCGAAGCGGGCGTGGTACTCGCGGGTGGTCGGGAAGAAGCCCCCGGACATCCGCTCGAGCTGGAGGCGGAGCATCATCACCGCGTCGGCCCCTTCGACCGCCTCGTCTATCCGGTGGGTCACCTCCGCCCAGGCCTCGATCCCGGGCGGGATCAGGGTGGGCGGGCCGCAGAGCACCACCTGCGCCCCCATCTTGGACAGCAGCCAAAGGTTGGAGCGCGCCACCCGCGAGTGCAGGATGTCGCCCACGATGGCGACCCGGAGACCCTTCAAGCGGCCCTTGCGCTGGCGCAGCGTCAGGGCGTCGAGCAGCGCCTGGGTGGGGTGCTCATGCGCCCCGTCGCCCGCGTTGACCACCGCGAAGCGGCAGTGGCGGGCCAGGAGGTGCGGCGCCCCCGACGAGGCGTGGCGGATCACCATCAGGTCGGGGTTCATCGCCTCGAGGTTCTTGGCGGTGTCGAGGAGGGTCTCGCCCTTGGTGGCGCTGGAGGTGGCGGCGGCGATCGAGAGGCTGTCCGCCGAGAGCACCCGCTCCGCCATCTCGAAGGACGACCGGGTGCGCGTCGAGGCCTCGTAGAAAAGGTTGATGACGGTCTTTCCACGCAGGGTGGGGACCTTCTTGATCGGCCGGTCCAGGATCTCCTTGAGGGCGTCGGCGGTGTCGAGGACGATCTGGATGGCGCTGGGCTCGAGGGGCTCGATGCCGAGCAGGTGGCGGTGCGGAAAGGCGCTCAACGGCGGCCTCGCGCCTTCGAGCGAGACGCGCCCTTCCCCGTCTTCCTTTTTGTCGTGGCGGCAGTCCCCGCGGGTGCGGGCCTCCGCCCCCGTTCGAGCAACATCACCGCGTCCCGCCCGTCCTCTTCCGCGAGCATCACCTGCACCATCTCGTCCCGGGTGGTGGTCAGGGTCTTGCCTACGTAGTCGGCGCGGATGGGCAGCTCGCGGTGGCCCCGGTCCACGAGCACCGCCAGCTCGATCCGTGCCGGCCGGCCAAAGTCGATGATCTGGTCGAGCGCTGCCCGCACCGTGCGCCCCGTGAAGAGCACGTCATCCACCAGCACCACCGTCCTTCCGTCGATCGAGAACGGGATGTCGGTCCCCTTGGTCACGGGCTGGGCGGCGATGGTCGTGAAGTCATCCCGGTAGAGCGTGATGTCGAGGGCGCCCACCACCGGCGGAGCGCCAGTCGCTTCGCCGAGCAGTCGGGCGAGCCGCCGGGCCAGGGGAACCCCGCGGCTCCGCACGCCCACGAGCGCCACCCCCTTCATGTCGGGGTGCCGCTCCACGATCTCGTGGGCGATGCGCGAGAGGGTGCGGGCCATGCGAGCCGCGTCCATCAGCTCGAGCTTGGGCCGGAACGGCGGGGCGGCGGCCATCAGACGACCCGCGCCCCGGAGGGCAGCGGCTGCTCGGGGATGAGCAGCGCCCGCGCGCCGCGCCCGTTGTCGGCGGTCAGGACCACGACATCGCAGAGGAGGCCCGCCACCTGCTGCGGCGGCATGTTCACCACCGCCGCCACCTGCAGGCCCACGAGCTCTTCGGAGTCGTAGAGGTCCGTGACCTCGGCGCTGCCCGCCCGGTTGCCGAGCTCGCCGAAGTCGATGCGGAGGGCGAAAGCCGGTCGGCGGGCGCCCTTCAGCAGCTCCGCGGAAACGATGGTCCCGATCCGCACGTCCAGGCTCAGGAACGTTTCCAGGCTCGCCAAAACGGGGGATCGTACCCCGAGGCATCCCGCGAGGACAAGTCAGGGCGTGCGGCGCACCCCCTGGCTCATCAAGTAGTCCAGAAGGACGAAAGACATGGCCCGCATGCCCACCGGGATCGCGGAGTCGTCCATTCGGAACGTCGGGGTGTGGTGATCGCCCGATACCGTGCCCGGCTTGAGCCCGCCGAGGAAATAGAAAAAGCCCGGGGTCTCGTTCGCGAAGAACGAGAAGTCCTCCGCGCCCGTGTGCGGCAGGTCGACCCGCACGTTCTTCTCCCCGATCGCGCGCACGAGCGACGGAAGGGTGGCGCCGGTCAGGGCGGGATCGTTGATCGTCACCGGATACTGGCGCTGGTACTCGAGAGCGTAGGAGGCCCCCGCCGACTTCGTGACCCCGTCCAGGACCTCGCGCATGCGACGCTCGACCAGGTCCTGCACCTTGCGGTCGAAGGTGCGGACCGTCCCCCGCATCTCCACCTCCTCCGGGATGATGTTGTTGCGCTGGCCGCCGCGGATGATCCCCACCGTGAGCACGAAGGGGGCGAAAGGCGAGACGTTGCGCGAGCGGATCGTCTGGAGGGCGAGGACGACTTGCGAGGACACCACGACCGGATCAACGGACAGCTCGGGGCGGGCGCCGTGGGCCGGAGTCCCCTTGATGACGATGCGGAACATGTCGGCCGCCGCCATCGTGGGGCCGGAGTTGTACCAGATCTGTCCCACCTCGGTCTGGGCGTTGACGTGGAGGCCGAAGACCGCGCTCGGCTTGGCCTCCTTCCAGAGCCCTTCCTTCAGCATCAGCTCCGCCCCGCCCTGCTCCCCCGGGGGCGCGCCCTCTTCCGCGGGCTGGAAGATGAACTGGATCGTGCCCGGGACCTGGTCCTTGATCGAGGTGAGGATGGAGGCCACGCCGAGCTGGACGGCCACGTGGATGTCGTGGCCACACGCATGCATCACGCCGACCTCCTGGCCGAGGTAGGTCGAGCGGACGGTCGACTTGAACGGCAGGTCCGTGTCCTCGGTCACGGGGAGCGCGTCCATGTCGGCCCGCACCGCGATGAAGGGGCCCGGCTTGCCTCCCTTCAGCACGGCGACGACACCGGTGTGGGCGATCTCCGTCCGGGGCTCGAGGCCGAGGGCGCGCAGCTTCTCGGCCACCAGGGCGGCGGTCTTCGTCTCCCGGTTGGAGAGCTCCGGGTTCCGGTGCAACTGATGGCGGATCTCGATCGCCTCCGGGGCGAACCGCGCGACGAGGGCATCCACGCGCGCATCCAGCGAGGGCGGGGCCGCCCAGGCCCGGAGGACGCCGCCCAGCAGGGCGGCCACGGCCAGGGTCACGAACGTCCTCGTGTGCTTCGCCATTCGCTCACCTCGAGTCATGGTTCACGTCTCGCTGCCGAGGATGGCCCGGACCGCGGCCTCGGTGTCCATAAAGTCTCCCAGGAGGGCGTGCGGCGCAACCTCGGCCAGGCGCGCGGGCGGCGTCTTGCCCGTCGCCACCGCCACCGCCCGCACCCCCAGGCTGCGGCCGCAGAGCACGTCGTGGACCGAGTCTCCCACGATCACCACATCCGGACCCGCGAACGTGATGCCGGCGGCCGCACACCCGCGCTCGAGGGCCACCGCGGGCAGACGATAGCGGTCCTCGTGGTCGGAGCCGTAGGCGCCGAAGGGGAAGTAGCGGTTCGCGTCGAGGGGCGCGATCTTGGCCCGCGCGCACGGCTCCAGGTTGCCGGTCAGGAGGCCGAGGGTCACCCGCTCGTCGAGGGCCAGGGCCTGGAGCAGCGGGGCGACGCCGGGCTTGGGGACCACGTCCTCCGGCCGCAGCCAGGCCAGGAGGCGATCCTGGTACTGCGCGAGGGTCCCCGGCAGGCGCTCGTCGATCTCCGCCTCCGCGAAGCCCGCTCCGCGCATCAGCTCGCGCACGATCTGGGGATCGGTCTTGCCGGAGTAGTCGTAGTGGGCGGCGTCCCCCTCGGTCCCGAAGGCCTCGCGCAGGGTCGCGCTCAGGGCCCGGGCCGAGATGCCTCCGGCCGAGAGCAGCGTCCCGTCGATGTCGAAAAGGACCAGCCGGCGGCGCATCACGGCTCCTCGTCGGGAAGGGGCGGAAGGTCGTCGAGGTCCCCATGGCCGGCCACCGGCGCGATGGCCAGGCTCTCGTAGCTCGGAATGAACGTCACCGGATGGTCGCGGGCGAAGTCGTCCTCCAGGATCTCGGTCAGGACCCGCCCCTCCATGTCGCGGGCCACCGGCAGGCCGAAGAGATAGAGGATGGTCGGAGTGATGTCCAGGACCGAGGCGGCCCCGATCGGGGCGCCCGCGCGAATTCCATCTCCCACCGCCAGGAAGAATCCGTCCGGCGCTTCATCGTGGGTGCCGGAGAAGGTCGCTCTGCCGGTGAGGCCCGCGAGCACGCGCCGCCAGAGCGGCACCGGCTCCATCCCGTAGCCGGACACCACTATCAGCACCTCTCCGGGCCGCATGCTCTGGGCGGACTCGCCCACCCACTGGCTGAGCAGCGCCGCATAGCGGTCGATCACGCGTCCGAAGCGGCGCGACTCCGGCGGGGAGACGTCCCCGAAGCGCTCGGAGTGGGCATAGCGGTAGAAGGCGTGCCCCACCACGTCCAGACCCTAGAAGTACGAAGCACGAGCCCGGCCCGCCGGTAGGTGAGGTCGGGCGCGAGGGCGCGATCGACGAGCTCGCGGCGCCACGGGGCGTCCGCGGGGTCGGAGGCGGACGCGTCCACGAACTCCGCCAGGAGCGCCGCGTCGACCTCGCCGGCCCGCACCGCGCGGGCCCGCGCGAGCGGCAGCAGGTCCGGCGGGTAGAGCGTCCCCTGGGCCCGCGTCGGATCGTCCATGAAGAGGTGGAAGTAGTTCGAGAGGGTGAAGCCCTGGCCCTGCTCGGGCGGGTAGGTCCCCCAGAGTCGAACCACCCCGGTCGGGATGCCGAACGCGGTGAGCGCGTTCCACAGTGCCCGGCGGCGCCGCGAGGTGGAGTTGCTCGGGCTCGTCGCGACCAGGCGGGTCCGCTCCAGGAACCCCACGAACGCGCCCTTGGGCAAGAGCTCGTAGGTGCGGGTGGAGCCGAGGAGCCGATAAGTCGCGAAGCTCTTCACTCCGTGGTCGCGCGGGAGGCAGCCGGTCATGATGGTGGCCCAGATCGGCGGGGCTTCGGTGGGCCGGAGGGTGGCGAGGGCCCCCGAAGCGCCGCGGCGCATGAGCCGCGCCAGCGCCGGCAGGTTGCCGCGGGCGATTCCGTCCTGGACGAAGGCCGGCGAGAGCCCGTCGATGCCGATCAGGGTGACCCGCCGCCCCGAGGCGACCTGGTCGATGGAGACGGGCTGCACCGGGGTGGCTGGCGTTGGGGCCGGCCGCATCGCGAGCGGGATCACCAGGGCGGCCGCCGGGGCCACCACGGTGAGGGCCGCCGAGAGCGAGCGGACGCGCCTTGGAAAGAGCAGCGCGTCCACCGCGATCGAGAGGAGGATCAGGAGGGCGATGGTCGTGACGGCCGTCGAAGCGGCCAGGGCCCGCAGCGCGTCGACCGGGATCGAGTGGCGGTAGCTGAGCAGGTTGAAGGCATAGACAGAGGCGGTAGCAGCCGCCTCGACCAACAGGAACGAGCCCAGCCACGGCCAGCCCGGAAGAAGCGGCGGCGGCCGCGACCAGAAGCGGAACAGCGTCGGGACGAGGGCCAGCAGAAGGAGCACCGCCGTGCCCAGGAGCAGGTAGGGCAGGAAAAGGCAGAGGAACAGGGCCCGGGCCTCACCACGAAGCCTCAGGTCGGGATTCAAGTAGAGCGTGAGGACGACCAGGTTCGCCGCCAGGAGGGACGAGGCGACGGCCGCGGATCGGAGGGGACGGCGGAGCATCGGGGCAGCCTACTCGATCGCCGCCGGGTCCGTCGACCGCGGGCCGGCTCTTGACGCTCTCACGTCGGGTCCCCGAGGCGGACTATGATGGCCGGAATGCCTGCGAACCGGCACGTCCTCCTGGTGAGCCGCGAGGCCCTCGGCGGCCCCTACCACCTCCTGACCTTCCGGCACCGAGAGGCCGCGCGCGAAGCTCGGGCGGGCCAGTTCGTCATGATCAAGGCCGGCGCCTCGCCCGAGCCGCCGCTGCGCCGGCCCTTCTCGATTCTCACCGTGGACCCCGAGCATGAGACGTTCACTCTCTTCGTGAAGGCGGTCGGCCAGGGCAGCCGCGCCCTTTGCTCGATGCGCGAGGGCGAGCAGGCGCAGTGTCTCGGCCCTCTCGGCCGCACGTTCACGCTGCCGGGCGAAGGGACGGAGGCGGTGATGGTGGCGGGCGGCTACGGCATAGCGCCCTTCCGGCTCTTCAGTGAGGAGCTTCGACAGGCGGGGCGGAAGGGCCGGGTGTTCTACGGAGGCCGCACCGCTTCCGACTTGCAGCTCTCTGACCGCTTCGAGCCGCTCGGGGTGAGCCTGGTGCCGGCCACGGAGGACGGCAGCCTGGGCCAGCGAGGGCGGGTGACCGTCCCTCTCGAGGCCTACCTCGATGCGGGGCCCGGTCCCGTCCGCCTTTATGCCTGCGGCCCGGACGCCATGCTCCACGCGGTGGCGCGCCTGGGCGAGAGCCGCGGCCTGACCACGGAGGTGAGCCTCGACCCCTGGATGGGGTGCGGCATCGGCACCTGCCTGGGCTGTGTCGTCTCCGTGCAGCGCCGCGAGGAGCCGAAGCCGAAGTACCGCTGCGCCTGCACCGAGGGCCCGGTCTTCGACGCGGCGGCGGTGGTCTGGGCGGGCGAGGAAGGTTCGGCGGCGCGCCGGGCGGCGGGGTCCCCCAGATGAACCTCGCGGTCGAGATTGGCGGCCTGCGCTTCAAGAACCCGTTGATCGCGGCTTCCGGCACCTTCGGCTACGGGGTCGAGTACGAGGGCCTGCTCGACCTCTCACGCCTCGGCGGGCTCGTCTCCAAGGGCCTCTACATGGAGGCCCGCGACGGCTGCCCCACCCCGCGCATCGCGGAGACGCCCTCGGGACTGCTGAATGCGATCGGCCTCCAGGGCGTGGGGGTGCGGGCGTTCGTGAAGGACGTCCTGCCGCGTCTCGCCCGCTTCGACACCGTGGTGCTGGTCAACGTGTGCGGCGACACGGTCGACGAGTACGCCGAGGTCACGCGGGTCCTCGACGACGCCCCGGGCGTGCACGGCCTGGAGATCAACATCTCCTGCCCGAACGTCAAGAAGGGCGGGATGGCCTTTGGCGGCGACCCCGTGATGACCCACGAGGTGATCAAGGCCGTGCGCAAGGCCACGCGCCTCCCCGTGATCCCCAAGCTCTCGCCGAACGTGGGCGACATCACGGTGTTCGCCCGGGCGGCCGAAGACGCGGGGGCCGACGCGCTCTCGTGCATCAACACGCTGCTGGGCCTCGCCGTCGACGTGGAGGCGCGCCGGCCGCGCCTGGCCTTCGGCACCGGCGGCCTTTCGGGGCCTGCGATCCGGCCGATCGCGGTGCGCATGGCGTGGCAGGCCGCGCGGGCGGTGAAGATCCCGGTGATCGGCATCGGCGGCATCAGCTCGGCCGGCGACGCCCTCGAGTTCCTGATCGCCGGGTGCCGGGCCGTCCAGATCGGCACCGCGAACTTCGTCGACCCGGGCCTCTACGACCGCATCCTGGGCGAGCTCGCCGCCTACCTGAAGCGGCACGGGCTCGAGGACGTGAACCAGGTGGTGGGGACGCTGCAATACCCGGGGGTCACCTGAGGGAGGCAAGCCATTGAACGCTCGAGAGCGCCTGATCGTCGCCGTCGACGTCCCCACGGCCGACGAGGCCCGTGCCCTGGTGGACCGTCTGGCCGGCCAGGTGGGCATGTTCAAGATCGGCAGCCAGCTCTTCACCGCGGCCGGCCCCGACATCGTCCGTGAGATCGTGGGCCGGGGCGAAAAGGTCTTCCTCGACCTGAAGTACCACGACATCCCCAACACGGTGGCGGGAGCCGTGGGCAGCGCCTCGAGGCTCGGGGTCTCGTTCCTGACCCTGCACGGCCTGGGCGGCCGGGCCATGATGGAGGCTGCCGAGGGGGCGCTCCCCGCCATCGGGATGCGGCTTCTCGCGATCACGATCCTCACGAGCCACGACGAGGCGGGCCTGCAGGAAGTCGGCGTCCTCCTCTCGCTCGCCGACTCGGTCCGGCGGCTGGCTCGCCTGGCGAAGGAGGCGGGGATCGACGGGGTGGTGGCGTCGCCCCACGAGGTCGGGCACATCCGCGAGGCCTGCGGCAAGGGGTTCCTGATCGTCACCCCCGGGATCCGTCCGGCGGGATCACAGCCGGGCGATCAGGCCCGCCTGGCCACGCCCGCCACCGCCCTGGCCGCCGGCGCCGACTACCTCGTCGTGGGACGGCCCATCACCGAGGCCCGGGATCCCGTGGCCGCCGCGGGCGCGATCGTCCGCGAGATGGAGACGGCGCTGGCTCCTCCTACGGCTTGACCCGGCCACGGCCCCTTGACCGCGGTTCGTCCGGGGTGCTAACCTCATTCTGAAAATGGATTTCATTTTCAAAAGGCGCGCGGAAGGCTCGCCCCGCGGGCTGGCTCTCTGCGTCTTCGGTGCGGCGCTCGCCCTCGGCGGGTGCGCGCGCAGCGGCCGCCCGGCTCCGCCGGACGCCCTCGCGGACGGCGGGGACGCGCAGCGGCTCGTCACCCTGGTGGACTACATCGGCGGGGATTACGCCGGGGCCGTCAAGGACGGACGCGTGCTCGACGAAGGCGAGTACGCGGAACAGCTCAAGTTCGTGACCGACGCGCGCGCCCTCGCCAAGGGCCTGGGCGGCGACCCCGCCCTGCTTGCCGCCGTCGGCGAGATCGAGCGCCTCGTGCAGGCCAAGGCCGATCCCGACGTGGTGCAGAAGGCTTGTCGCGCGGGCCGGGAGAGTGCGGTCACCCTCTTCGGTCTGGACACGACGCCGCTCGAGCGCCCGAACCTGGCCCGGGCCCAGGCCCTCTACGCCGAGTCGTGCGCCGCCTGCCACGGGGCGGCCGGCAACGCGGACACCGAGCGCGCGCGCACCCTCGACCCCCGGCCCGCCCGCTTCAAGGACCCGCGGCGGCTCGGCGAGCTCAGCCCCTACCGCGTCTACAACACGCTGACCTTCGGCGTCCCCGGCACGCCCATGGCGTCCTTCGACATCCTCTCCCCGACCGACCGCTGGAGCCTCGCCTTCTTCGTCTTCCGTCTCGGCCACGAGGGCGACCGCGTGGGCGAGCCCGTGGCGATGACCCTCGCGGACATGGCCCTCAAGACCGACCGCGAAGTGCTGGCCACGCTGCGCGCGGAGTCGCATGCCGCGGCCCTGCCCGCCCTCGCCTGGGTGCGCCGCGAGGCCGCATTCACGGAACCTCCGGCGGGCGCCGGGCTCGACCGCGCGCGTGGTCTGGTGCGCCGCGCCGTCGACGCCTACGCCGCCGGCCGGCGCGTCGAGGCCGACCGCCTGGCCATCGACGCCTACCTGCAGGGCTTCGAGCCACTGGAGCCGCGGCTGCGCGCCCGCGACGCCGCGGGGACGAAAGAGATCGAGTCCGCGTTCCACGCGTTGCGCGTGTCGATGGCCCGCGGCGAGACCGCAGGTCACGTGCGGGCCCAGGGCCAGTCCCTCGACCGGAGGCTGGACACCATCGGGGGCCGTCCCGCGGTGCCCTTTGCCGCCGCCTTCCTCATCTACCTCCGCGAAGGGATCGAAGCGGCCCTCCTGGTCGGCGCGTTGCTGGCGGGCCTGCGCCGGCTGGGCCGCCCCGAGGGCGTCCTGTACGTCCACGCCGGCTGGCTCCTCGCCCTGCCCGCGGGAGCGGCCACCTGGTGGCTGCTGGACCGGGCCATTTCCCTGGGCGCGGACCAGCGCGAGCTGGTGGAGGGCCTGGTGGCCCTCCTGGCGGCGGCCGTGCTCTTCTCGGTCAGCTTCTGGATGATCTCCAAGGTCGAGTCGCGGCACTGGATGGCCTACTTGCGCGGCCAGCTCGAGCGCGGCGTGTCCCGCCGCAGCCTCTACGTGCTCTCCGGCCTCGCCTTCCTCGCGGTCTACCGGGAAGCGGCCGAGACGATCCTCTTCACCCAGGCGCTGTTGCTCGAATCCGACGCCCAGCGTGGAGAGGTGTGGGCCGGGGCGCTCCTGGGCCTGGCAACCGTGGTGGTGGCGGCCTTCGTGATGAACCGCACGGTGCTGCGCCTGCCCCTCGGCCCCTTCTTCGCGGTCTCGAGCGTCCTGCTCTGCGGCCTCGCGGTGTCGTTCGCGGGAGCGGGGATCCATGCCCTGGTGGCGGCCGGGTACGTGCAGCCGCGGCCTGTTCCCCTCCCCGAGATCCCATGGATCGGCGTCTACCCGGACCTGACCGGCCTGCTGGTCCAGATGGCGATCGTCCTGGTGGTCGCGGGGGCGGGCGTCGCCACCCTCCGGAAGCGCCCGGTCCCGGAACCGGCAGGCACCCCCTCCCCGGCGCCCCGCACCGCATCCTGAGCCCTGCCCTGCATACGCTCGTCCTCCTGGGCAAACCGGACTGCCGGCTCTGCCGTGAGATGCGCGCGGTGGTGGAACGCGTCCTGTCCGAGGTCGGGGCCCGGCTCGAGGAGAGGGACGTCCGTGACGATCCCGTCCTGGAGGCGCGCTACCTCTTCGAGATCCCGGTGCTGTTGCTCGGCGAGCGGGAGATCACGCGTCATCGCGTGACCGAGAACGAGCTCCGCCTCCTCCTTCGCGAGGCGGGGCTCGGCCGCGCGGAAGGGGACTGAACATCAGGGAGTGGCCGGCAAGGGCCGGGGCTTCTCAAGGCTTCGCGGCCGTGTCCCGGAGCCGAGCGGCCCACGGCGTGCGGTCGAACTGCTCACGCAAGCGCTTCCGATGCGCGGTCGCGCCGGCCTGGTCGCCGGCGGCTTCGCGAGCCTCGGCGGCCGAGAAAAGGGCCTGCGGGACGTGGGGGCCGTTCGGCGGCCCCTGCAGCACCTCCTCGAAAGCCTCCGCCGCCTCGAGAGCGCGTCCTGCGCGCAGCAGGCTCTCCCCGCGAAGGCACAGCAGCTCGAAGCGAAGCGGCGATTCGGGCCCGGCCAGCACCGCGTGGCGGGCATACTCGGCCGCGTCCGCGAAGCGCTCGTCGGTATAGGCCTGCGAGGCCTTCCCGTAGAGCTTGTCCATCTCCTGGTCGTGCCTCTTCACCGCGGGGTCGGGCCGAAGGCGAACCAGGGCCAGCAGCAACAGCAGCCCTGCGGGTATCACTCCGCCCCATCGGCGCGGGGCTCGCGCGTCCTCGCAGGGCATGAGGACCACGGCCGGCTCGGCCGGTCGCATCGCCGCCCGCCGCGCGCGCCAGGCCGAAAACCCCATCGCCGACACCGCGCCGACGCTGAGCAGGAGACCGAGCCCGTCGGACCAGGACCGGCCCGTGTAAACGAGCCGCACCGTTTCCTGGCGCGGGACCACCATCATGAGCGCCGGAGAAACGAGGAACGGGCCGTCCGCCCCTTCCGCGCGCCAGCGCGGGTGGTACGAGACCTTGACCAGAAGCGGATGTCCGGGCCGGTTGGTCGTGATCGTGATCCGCTCGTCCTCGACCGTCGCCGTCACCCGGGCGCCGCCCGGAAGGGGCACCTCGGGGGGCGGCAGGTACTCGTCGCGCTCCACCTGGGTGAACTGCGGATCGTCGGTGAAGACGAGAGGAGCGGGGCTCGCCGGCTTGCGGGAGAACCAGCGGTAGGCCTTGTCGCGCCATCCCTTCCAGGGCGAACGCACGGGCATGAAGGCCAGCGGCTCCACGTACCCGGGACCCGGGTCGGTGAGGTGGAAGATCGTGTACGGCGGGATCTCCTTGACGAGGCGCGCGTCGGCGCGCGCCTTGAGGGTGGCCTTGAGCCGATCGCTCAGCGCCACGATGTCGCTCACGTTGAACAGGCGCAGCCGGGGCATCGCGTGCTCGGGATCGAAGCGCGAGTAGGTGCGGCTGCGGAACGGGTTCGGGGAGCTGGCGAACAGCTCCGAGGCGAGGTAGTAGACCGGATGGGTCTGGAGGCTGGCCTGGTTGTAGACCCCCTCGAGGGTGGACCGGCCGCTGAAGAACGGAATGGTCTCGTACATGCGGATGGAGCCCGCCCGCTCGTGGATCGGGCTGTACTCCACCGCCACCCGCGGGTCGGCCACCGTCCCCTTCAAGGTGTCCGCAAGCTCGCGGTAGGCCGGCCACAGCTCCTTCGCCTCGAGCCCGCTGTAGTTCCAGTCGATCCAGTAGCGCAGCACGTGGGAGTTGCGGTCGCCGTGGACGATGGCGAGGAGCACGAGCGCCATGGCCACGAGGTGGGGAGCGGCCAGTCGCCGGCAAGCCAGGCCGATGGCGGCGCCTCCGGCCAGGCACAGGGAGAGCTGGGCGAACGGCACGAAGCGCACGTCGATCACTCCGAGCGCGGGGCCCGCTGCCGCAAGGGCCGCGCCCACGAGTCCCGCGTGAGCGAGGAACAGCAATCGGTGGTCGGGGCCACCGGTGCGGCGGGCCAGAAGGAGGGTGGCCGCGACCCCGAGGCCAGCCGCCGCGAAGGGCCCCCACAGCCGCCACGGGAAGAGGCCCTCCGTGGTCACGGTAATCCAGGGATCGTCGTAGGGCGTCGTCCAGCGCCAATCGGCGAGGAGCGGCACCAGGGTCAGCCCCGCGAGGGAGAAGGCGAGCGCGCCCACGGCGCCCAGCCAGAGCACCGTTCGCCACGGCTTGCGAGCGAAAAAGAGGAAGTACGTGGCGGCGAGCCCCGCCCATAGCACCGCGTAGCCGTGGGCGAGGGCCGTCACCGCCAGCAGCGCGGCCGGACCGAAGGGCGGCCTCCCCTCGGCATAGCGGCGGTAGACGAGGCCGAGAAAGAGCACCGCGAGGCCGATCCCATAGGTGTAGGAGAACTCCCCGGTGAGCGTGCTCGCGATGGTTCCGCCCCAGATCGCGTTGTCCTCCTGGAACAGGAAGACGAAGGCCGCGGCGGCGCCCAGCAAGGGGGCCGGAAAGCCGAAGCGCATGAGCCGGAACGACGCGTAGGTGAAGACCGGCAGCAGGAACACGCCGAGCGCGGTTCCGAGCTTGAAGGCCACCAACCGCCCGGTGAGAGGAGCCAGGGCCGACATGATCAGGAAAGGCAGCGGGAAGTAATAGAGCAGCAGCGGGTGGCCCATGTAGGCCCCCGGGTACCAGCCATGGAGCCGCAGCGCGGGCAGCAGGTGTCCATCCAGCCAGGCCGCGGTCGGAACATGGCAGGGGGTGTCGCCCCCCGCCGTGACCGTGGGCAGGAGGAGGAGCGCGGGGCGGAGGTAGTCGAGAAGGACGAGGAGGATCGCGAGGAGCCCGAGCCCGTCCACGAGCGTCTCCCGCCGCTTGCGCGCTTTCATCGGCGAGAGAGTCTAACCGACCTTTACGGGAGGCGGGACGTCGGCTACGATCGAATGCTACGTCCGCCAGAGACGCGGGGAAGAATGAAACGGCCGGCGCGCATCCTCATCGTGGACGACGATCCGGAGGTCGGGAAGATGCTGTCGCGGTCGCTCTCGCGCCATGGCTACCAGGTCGACGCGTTCGAGTCCGCCGAGGACGCTCTCGCCGGGGCCGAGGCCCAACCCTACGACGCGGCCCTCGTGGACCTCGTGATGCCGGGGCGCGACGGGGCCGACCTGGCGGAGACCTTGCGCCGGCTCAGCCCCGGACTCCCCATCGCGATCCTGACGGGCTATACGAACTCGCCTCTCATCCCGAAGCCCGACAAGTCCGGACGGGCCGTCTTCACCAAGCCGGTGATCATCCAAGAGCTGTTGGAGTTCCTGAAGACGGAGCTGCGCTAGCCAAGCGCAGCCTCGCGCGCAGCCCGTTTTCGCTCGCCCACCTTTTCCTGCTTGCGAAGCAGCCGCTCCCGCCGGCGCCCGAACTCCGCCGCCAGCCTCCGGCCCCGGAAGTCGTCGTGGCCGGCCCCGGCCAGCCAACGCAGCGCGCGCTCCACGGCGTCGAGGGCGGCCGCCAGCTCCCGGCTCCGGTGCTCGTGGTGGACGGCCAGCTCGCGGAGGGCGGGCAGCTCCCCCGACTCCGCCGCCTCCTCCCAGAGGGCGGCCGCGATGACGTGGTCGCCGGTGCGCTTGGCCCGCGCGGCCAGCCGCATCAGGGCCGCCCCGCGAAGGGGGCCCGGGTCGAGGGCGAGGGTCCGCCGGTACTCGGCCTCCGACCGCTCGTAGAGCCGGGCGCGCTCGAGGACGCGGGCGAGGCTGTAGACGTCCCGCGGGTCCTCCGCCCGCCCCTCCTCCACCCACTGGCAGGCCAGCACGGCCAGGGCGGCGAGGGACACGATGTCCTGCCGATTGTGCTCGAAGACCCGGGCGAGGGCGCGCGCGTCGCGCCGCCGCACGTAGTCGAAGTAGATCTGCGGGATCTGCTCGCCGGGCACATCCCCCACCCGAGTGAGCCCCAGCAGCTCCACCTCCAGCGACTGCAGCCGGCAGGACTCGAGCCGGGCCTTCCAGAGGCGCCGCGCGGGGTGCAGCAGGTCGAAGTGCGACACCTCGGCCAGGGGGAAGCGGGCCCGGTTCAGCCGGTAGCGCGCGTCGAGCAGGGGCACGTCGAACATCTTCCCGTTGAACGTCACCAGATGCCGGAAGCGACGGAGGCGCATGAAGTACTGGCGCACCCGGAAGCGGTCGCCGTCCACGAAGCCCACGCCGATGAGGAAGGCCGCCGTGCCGGCGCCGCCGGCGAGGCCGGTGGTCTCGGTGTCGAGGAAGGCCGCCTGGGCGAGGTCGAAGGACTGGAGGCCGGGCTCGGCGGTGAGCACGCCCACCGTGGCGCGATCGAGGGTGTGGAAGCGGCTCAAGGGCACGTCGCCGTGCCGGACCTCCAGATGCACGTCGGTCTCGATGAGAAAGAACTCGCCCCGCTCGTTCTCCACCCGCATCCCCTCGACCAGCTCCTCGAGGGGCACCCCCGCGGGCGCCGGGCGCCGCTCGCGGCGCATCGCCGCCTCGACGAGCTTCTCGAGGCGCGCCTTGAGCGTCGGCTCGGCCGATGTCTGGCGCAGACGCTGCAGCTTGTCGTGGAGAGACCCCGTCGACACTAGAGCTCCAGCTCCTGGCCATCGCGGGCTACCGCGAACCCCAGGTCCGAGAGCGCCCGAACCGCCGCCTCGTCCCACAGCAACCGGTTCGTGTGGTTGAGGTGGATGAAAAGCACCCGTGCGCGGCGCGGCCCTCCTCCGAGGAGGGCCGCCGTCTCGCCGATCAGGGGATGCGGGATGTCGGCCAGGGAGCGGCCAGGGATCTCGGCCGGATCCTCGAACGTGCCGTCGAGGAGCGCCCAGTCCACCGCCCCGGCTTCCGCGGGCAGCCGCCTCTCCCAGCGCTCCCACTTGTCGATGTCCGGGATGTACAGGAGCGACCGTGAGGGACCGCGCACGCGGAAGCCGACCGTATCGCTGAGCTCGTCCCGGTGCGGGACCCGGATCGGAGTCACCCACAGCCGGTCCGTCAGGGCGATCTCGCGGTCCGGCTCCATCTCGCGGATCTCGACGTTGCGGAGCGCTATCAGCTGGCTCCAGGGGCCGTTCTCGCGAAGGAAGCGCGCCATGCGCGGGGTCGCGTACACCGGCACTCCCGAGGCTCCGAGCGCCTCGCGGCCGAGATACATGAGGCCCGCGTAGTGGCCGATGTGGGCATGGGTGAGGAGGATGCCGTCCACGAGGGGCCGGCCCGGGGGCCGCTCGGGTTGGAGCGATTCGAGCTGGGACGGCAGGTCGGGGGTGGCGTCGATCAGGAACCGCCGGTCCGCCCGCTCGTCCACCAGACCCAGGCAGGCGACCCGCTCCCGTCGCGAGGGATCACGCCGAGCGACGACGCACCTTTTCTGTCGGCAGCCGATATGCGGAACGCCGCCGTCCTGGGCGATGCCGAGCACGACTGCTCTGGGACGCGACGCCGCCTGTTCACCGCCGAGAGCGCCGAGAACGCAGAGCACGAAAGCAAACGACCCGTAAAGGACGGGCGGCCCCGTCATCCCTGGACCGCCTCCAGGATCGCCAGCGCCACCTCCTTGCCCCGGCTCCCCACCTCGCCTGCCGGACCGACGCAGGACGGGCAGCCGTCGCGGCACGGACAGGCGGCGATCAGCGCTCGGCTCTCCCCGAGCAGCCGGTCGTGCAGGCGGTAGAGCGGCTCGGACAGGCCGATGCCGCCCGGGTAGTTGTCGTAGAGGAACACCGTCGGCTGGGAAGGATCTCCGGGCGTGGGCTCTCCGCCCCCGTTGGCCGTCGAGCGGCCCCGAATGCGCAGGAGGCCCCGCTCCACGGTGGCTTCGCCCTGGCC
>WNFM01297347.1_pt1 | contig 20118 bp, 23 predicted proteins | sample 5400271 | NCBI WGS metagenome assembly WNFM01 (sample SAMN13153352, study PRJNA577476) | soil metagenome | isolation source: 60 cm saprolite on Douglas fir-dominated hillslope | place: USA:California | collected 2013-09-17
CTTGGGAAAACTTCTATAAGTATGATCGCCCTCACCTGTCACTTAACGGTAAAACACCTTATGAAGTTATGTGCTCTCTATTAAAATAATGTGACACATGTCTCGCAGGGTATGACGTATCACATGCCGAACTTTTTTCAGGAAATCAGAGATATACTTCACAAGTTCAGATGGAGACCAAGACCGACCCAATTAATCGCCCCTCATGCCTCTTGATCGCTATCCGCCACATGTTACGTATGCATAACTTGAAGTTTGCCAGTCCCTTATGTTTCACGCTTGACTTTATGCTTAGGATGGGTCACGTTACTAAATCTTCAATATATTTCACGGATTAGAACCATGCAAGCTTACAAATGACACACATTGGAACGTCCATTAAGTGGTTCCGTGCGCAGGCAAACTATGTCTTGGGCAGATACTTGAACAGTATATTGCTTCGATCCGGATCGTGGTATCTGGGGGCTACGATTATTCAACGTGGCTTGAACTTTTTCTCAATTGTCTTGTTTACACGCTTACTTACAACTGAACAATTCGGGACTGTTTCAATATTTACCCCGTGGTTGACGATTTTTGCTGCTACAATAACCCTAAATCTCTATTCAGCCGCAACACCTGGAAGACACGACTTCAATGATGAAGACTTTAGGAAATTCGTCTCTGCAGTAAATGTGTTAGGTTTTCTCGTTAGTATCAGTGCGCTACTGATGGTTGTCATAGTGCCTGATTCAATAACTCAATCAGTATTTGATTTGAATAAACTTTATCTTATTATTGCGATTGTAATCGCTGCATTTGAACTACCAATAAATACTACATTTACCGCGTGGCAAATGAGGTATCAATATGGAATTTATTGTGTAGTTAGCTCACTATATGCGCTAGCAAAAATCGTTCTATCCTATGTCATGATAGTTCTATCGTTGCAATTACTTAATGGCGACAGGGCTCTGGAACGTGTGGCTGGTATTGCTTTGTCAAGCTTAGTTTTGGGCAGTTATTTGTTAGGGCGCAGCATACTTAAAGGGAAAACTTTAATCGACATTAGCTATTGGCGCTACGCGCTGAGATACTCCATTCCGCTGATTCCGCATGTTTTGTCTGGGCTAATCCTTGCGCAGTTTGACCGAATCCTAATAGACCGCTATGTTGGACGTAGCGAGGCTGGTCTCTATTCATTTGCATATCAAATCGGGGACCTTGTTTATATCCTTTGGGTGGCTAGCAACGCCGCTTGGGTGCCCTGGTTCTTCGAGCAAGCTGAGAAAAAATCACATAGTCTGATTCGCACAAGAGCAACTCAATACGTCTGGGGATTTGCTGGTCTTACTGCCCTAGCTATTCTGATAGGCCCTAGTTTTGTTACCTGGATAGCTCCCGGGCAATACTGGGTTACTAAGATGGTCGTTCCCATAATCATGTGCGGCAATTTTTTCATAATGGGCTACTCGCTTTATGCCAATGTTGAATTTTACGAGAAGAAAACCATCTATGTCTCGGCGGGTACGGCTTTGGCCGCCTTAGCAAATGTCTTACTAAATATTTGGTTGTTGCCTATCTTCGGCTATGTAGTGGCAGCTTGGACTACGTTAATGTCCTATTTCCTTCTATTTATCTTTCATGCTTTCACCGTGAAATACCGTTTAAAATCGGTAGATGATGTTAACTTCAGATTGATTCTTAGCTTAGGTACGGGATTAGTGGTGCTATCTACGGCAGTCTATATTATTGCTTCGCCACATTGAGCGAATTACAAACGAATCTCGGGCCTAAGCGGTCTCAAATGGATATCCATTTCTGCAAAAACCATGTTCGTAGGTGTGGAGTTAACTATCTTAACGTGAGTTCGATACTGTTGGCGAACCTCATGTTAAGTAGCCAAGCCAGCAAAACGAGAGGTTCGAGTTTTGGCAAAAGGAATGTCATTGAGCCAGCAAACTAAACGCAAGATGTTGGTCGCAACAGCCGTGAAGGTATTTTGAAGCTGTGTGCCGATGTAACGCGCTCGGCGCAGGCCAGAATTACGGGTAGTTTGAGAGAATGTACCTTCAATACCAGAGCGCAAGCCATACAGGGTATTGAAAGCCTGTGTTTGCTGACGCAGACGAGCCATTTGAAGCATTTCATGGCGTTCTTGAGGGTAGCGTAAAGTCATACTGCGGCCTGTGGTGCGTGCCGTTGTACACTGTGAGCGAACGGGACAAGCCTGACAGGTGAGTTTATCAAACAGAATTTGGACGACCGACTCACCTTTCGCATCCTGAGCGAAATACCGAGCCGTGCTAGATTGGCCTTGTGGACAAGTCATACGGGATTCTGTAATATAATGGAGGGATGCCACCAAGAATAAAACTCAAAGAACATCTGAAGCCAGAAGAGCTGGAAAAGCGTTATCGCTCCGCTCAAGATGGGGTCGAACGCAGCCATTGGCAGATTGTATGGTTGTTGTCGAGTGGAAAAGGAACCCGAGAAGTCGGAGCCTTGACAGGCTACAGCGTGGTCTGGATACGGGAATTGGTCAAGCGTTACAACCGGACTGGGCCGCAAGCGATGAGTGACACCCGCCATAACAATCCAGGACGACCCGTGAAACTCAGCTCGCAGCAGCAAGCCGCCCTAAAAGCGGAACTGCTCAAGGCAGAGGCAGCGAGTCAGCCGTGGACGGGGGTATAGGTGGCAACCTGGATGAGTGAGCAACTCGGGCAGCCAGTCTATGCGGTGCGGGGTTGGGAAATGCTCAAACGGTGGGGCTTCAAGCGCAAAGTGCCCCGTCCACGTCATGCCAAAACAGATGAACAAGCGCAGGCTGCGTTTAAAAAAATCTCGTCGAATACGTCCGAACGGCTCAGTTAATAGTACGGAGTCACACGTTGGAACTGTGGGCAATGGATGAACATCGTATTGGCTTGAAGCCGCTGGTCAGTCCAGTTTGGGCTTCACCAGGCTATCGCCCTACCGTCATTGTTCATCACCGCTATCAGTGGTTGTATGTCTACGGCTTTGTCCAGCCCAGCACTGGACGCAATTTCTGGCTACTGATGCCTACTGTCTCCATCTTAGCCTTCAATCTCGCCCTGGCAGAATTTGCCACTTTTATCGGCCCGCACACCACCGTCCGACTTGTAGTGGATTGTGCTGGTTGGCATACCAGTCCCCATGTGATCCACTTACCCACAAGCTGCAACTATTGTTTCAGCCTGCTTATTCGCCCGAATTGCAGCCTTCTGAACATCTTTGGTGTCTCTCTGACCAACCGCTTCGCAATCGCTATTTCTCAAGTTTGGATGAACTTGAGGCTGTTCAAGCTGAACGCTGTGCTTGGCTCAAAGACCATCCTGATATCGTCCGTTCCGCCACTAACTTCCATTGGTGGCCCCAAGCCGCTTAACCTATATTGTTTTCCCGAATCCCGTATAACCTGCTGGTGGTGCCAGTCAATTTGAAACCGGGAGACATCAAAAGCGTCGGGCGTGTGAGCCTGCCAACTGGGGTCAACATGAACTGGTCCCACCAGGTCAATTTCATGAACATCTCGAGTATGGAGAATGCGTTTGGCACTGATATAGCCAGCATCGACCAAGTGTTGAGCAGGCAGCAAGGCTCTTGTGGCTAAAGCCGCTTGAATGCTATCCAGAGCTTGGTGGTCTTGTTGAATGGCGGGAACCGTGTCGACCTGCGTAATGAAATGAGGCAGATTATCTTCACAGGTTTCGGTCAAATGGACTTTATAACCCACCCAGTCAAAGTCTCGTTTTTTGCCATAACGTACTTCCTGGTCATAGGGAGAACGTATCCATTCTCCAACTGGCGGCATTTCTGTGGGCTGAAGGCGCTTAGCACGTCCATTGTCGAGCCGATACTGCTGTACCCACACCCGACCCAAAGTTTGCACAGCGGGAAGTTGTTTGAGCCACTCCATTTGGCTGGCTTGCTCGATGCAGTCGAGTAGATAGTAGCCATCCTCACCAATCCTAGCGCTCAGGCGCTCTCGTTCAGCTTTGTTTTTAGGAAGCCGGTAATCCTCAAGGCGTTCCGCATAGCGCTCAAACCAGTCTGGTTTGACCTGTTGGGTCAGCCACTCTGGAGCAACCGTCGCCAGCACATTCAGTGTGTGACGCAGCGTTTCTCCCACAATCTCGAGCTGATTCAGTTCTTTAACAGCTGCCAAGACGTGCGTTGAATCGGTGCGCTGTCGCCCTCGCACTTTTAACCAGCCACGTTCTTTGCAGCGTTCCAGCAGCCTATCCAACAGGCTTTGTTCTACGCCACCTTCCACCAGTCGTGTCCGAAATTCACTTAACACCGAATAATGAAAGCCTGTGTCCGTTAGTTCCATACTCAGCGCGTATTTCCAGTCTATTCTGGCTCGAACCGCTTCTGCTGCTTGTCGGTCACTCAAATTCTCTGCGAACTGCATCACACTCACTACTGCTAACTGCCATGGGTTAACTGCGGGTTGGCCTTCCTGAGAATACAAACTGGCAAACATCTCGTCATCATAAAGACTGCCCACTTCGTCACGCATTTGCATGTACACATTCCCCTCTGGAAATGCGGCACGTGCCACGTTGGCAGTCTCTTTGGGAATTGCTGGCAGGCTTTCAAGTGGCGCAACGAGTTTCTAAGCAAAGCGCCGGAGATATTCGAGAGAGCGAACGGCAGCGAACGAAACGAGTTGGCCGAGCGTGTGGCGCAATTGGAGCGTCTGGTGGGGCAGTTGAGCATGGAGAACATGCTCTTAAAAAAGGGGAGCAGCTTTCTGGAAACAGCCCGGCGGAGAAACGGGCTGTGATAAGGGCTCTGGCAAGTCAGGCGAGCGTGGCGAGACTGTGCACGTTGTTCGAGTGTCCGCGTAGCACCTACTACTACAAAGGTGTTGTACGAGACGACAACAAGGCGTTTGAGTTTGTCGAACAAGATCTGATGCGCCAACCCTAGTTTGGCTATCGCCGGGTTGTTGCTCAACTCCGACAGGAAGGTACACCGCTGGGAGAGCGCGTGGTGCGCCGCATCCTGCGAGAGTTAGGGCGCAGCCGTGCTGTTGGCCGAGTGCAGGTCAAAACCACCGCCAGCCGACACAGCTACGGGCGCTATCCCAACCCGATCCGGGGTATGAAACTTAGACAGCCTAACCAGGTGTGGGTAGCCGACATCACCTACATTCGCTTGGCGCGGCGCTTCATCTATCTGGCCGTGATCCTGGACGCTTACAGCCGAGCGGTACGAGGTTTTGCCCTGGGCCGCTCTTTGAGCCAGGAACTGACCCTCAATGCCCTGCGCATGGCTCTGAGCAGCGCCAAGCCTTACATCTTCCATTCAGACCAGGGCAGCCAATACGCAGCCTGGCTGCATACAGATATGCTGCTAGAAGCGTCTGTGCGCATCAGCATGTCCGACAAAGCCAGACCCATGCAGAACGGCATTGCTGAACTCTTCATGCGCACTCTCAAGGAGGAATACGTCGATTACGCGGATTATGTCAATTTTGATGACGCCTTAAGCCAAATTACGCGTTGGCTCCAAGTTGAGTACAATACAAAGCGTATCCACTCAGCTTTGGGCTACGCGACCCCAACTGAGTTTGAGGCTGCTCATGGGCGCCCCGCACTCTCATATTGACGCAATTTCTGTCCCGTTCTTCGTCCGCATTACAGATTCACGCATCTGGGTCAGATTTGACAGAGATGTGCATTCAAAAATTCTCGTAACCGTCTTTGCCAGTCGCTGGCCCAAAACATTTCTGAAGAAATCTGCGGCAAACCTTTTGTTGGGTCGTTAATCAATTTGACGAGAACCTCTGCGTCGGAGAAAAAATCCCCGATGCTCGCCGAGAATATTCCAGTTTCCCCGAAGAAGATGCGCTTCCCGGAGAAAGCTACAGCCTCAACAAGAACCGTAGTGGAATAACCCACCACAACCTCGCTTGCTGCTATCAATTGATGCACATCAGCTTACCCAACAATTTCGACATTTGAGAAATTTACGGAGTGAGATATTTCATTTTCTAGACCGAACTCCAATGGATGCAACTTGAGTATCAAATGTCGACCAGGGAATGACTGAGCAAGTTGATTGATGACCTCAAGCACCTTGGAACGGATAGTAGGTTGGGATAATACCAGAATCTGCCCATTTACCGTTGCAACGTTTATCTTGGCACGTTCAACGCCCATGCTGAGCTGTGGAGAGCCGACCACTATCTTTTGACTTGGCACTTTTGCTATCTGCGTCCAGTATTCGCCGTACATGAGCAAATAATCGGGATAGTATGCATGAGATGGATGATTAGGGTTATTGTTATAGGCATCTGAAAGCCTATAAGCGTACGTCTCGTGGCTAATAGCTCCATGCTGCAATTCGAACACATCGCAGCCAAGATTATGCAAGGATTTGGTGAGAAGAGCCTTGTGTCCCAAAAAACACGCTCCTTCAACAAGTACGGTGCGGCACTTTAACTTAGGAACAATATAGCGGTCCAGGATCAATTGCACCGCGCTGAATTCTTTCACATATCTTGTAATCATGTTTACAAGGTGCGTAACTGGCAATGGGAAATCGTAGACGCAGGTCACCAGTTGGACGAAATTCTCTATTTCCTGGATAGCGCTTCGGGATAACTTTCGGGTCTTTGCCCTAAACGTGGACCACAGCCAAATGGCATCTTGAGAAAAAATAAAAGATTCGTAGTCTCGATCAGGTTTAGCCCAGTAGCTTGATGGGCTAGTTTCAAAGATCAGAGGGGATCCAATTAAGCGGAATAGTTCGCCATACAGACGATTATAACTATACTTGCCATTATTCAATGGATAGTGAGAATAGTTATCGCAAAAAAACAACATCGAATGAATATCCCGCTGGTCTGATGCGAACAACAATAAGGTGCGGAGGTAACGCGGCCATTTTGGGAGAAGTAAGTACACAGCTTTATGCTGGCGAGGAAAAGGCTCGTAATTTCTGGCTCGCATCACAAGACTATCCATTAGAAAAACGCGAATCAACGGCCAAAGTTTGATCCCTAAAACTTGTGGCTCCCAGAGGTTATTTTGTTCTTCAATGGCAAGTATGGCATCAATCATAGGGGCAAATGACAGACTATGTATAGGTTTAGGACGCATTTCGAGGATAAAACTTCAGAACAAAACACTATACCAAGTTCTCAGCAACTATTCAACTCCCCAACTCATAGGCTAGTGTCCAGCTTTGACAGAAAATTTGCTTGCGACCAAATCGATGATATATGCCTGGAAGCGCAAGTGCGAAACATTATCCAAGACTGGGATACTCCTCAAGATTTCAAATGTAGCTCTATAGCGTGACTTTTGTTACTATACACGCCATATGCGCAAACCAAAGCTATATTCCAAAATATATTCTGACATCTAAACCAAATTGGTGAAAACAATGAAATGCCAAACCCTCATCGAAATAATTGACAGAATATGAGAATCGTCGGTTTGATCACTGCCCGAGGGGGCTCCAAGGGTTTGCCACATAAAAACATCCTTTCGTTGGCTGGCAAACCTCTTATCACTTGGACCGTTGAAGCTGCACTGAACTGCAAATCCATAAACCGCCTAATTGTCTCTACTGATGATTATGAGATTGCAGATGTAGCGCGACAGGCAGGCGCAGAGGTCCCTTTTATGCGTCCAGCTGAGCTTGCACAAGATGGATCTGACCATCTATCGGTCGTCAGCCACGCAATCCAGTGGTTGGATCATCACGATTCAGCCAAAGCGGACTATGTTCTATTACTACAACCTACTTCACCTTTGCGGTCTACGTCCGATCTTAACACTGCAATTACAATGGCAACGCAACAAGATGCCGTAGCTGTGGTCAGTGTTTCTCTCATGAATCAGCATCCTTATTATGCCCAAGTCATCCAGAATGACGGCACTCTTGCGGAATTTATGTCTACTGATCAGGCCTATTCACAGCGTCAAGAGCTACCGCAAGTCTATGCCCCTAATGGAGCGATTTACCTTAACAAGCGGGAATCATTGCTGCAGGACCGTACCTTTGTTCCTCGGAAGACGCTGGCCTATGTGATGCCGCCCGAACGTTCGTTGGATATAGATACAGCTTGGGATTTTTACCTCGCTGATCTAATTCTAAAGGATAAGTATGCCCACAAATCCAATTAAGGTTGGTCCTCGGAAAATAGGCCCCGAGCAGCCCTGTTTTATCATCGCTGAGGCCGGGGTCAATCACAATGGCAGCCTCGATATGGCAATGAGCTTGGTCGACGCCGCTTACGAATGCGGGGCGGACGCGGTAAAGTTCCAGACTTGGATTACCGACAAACTGATTGCCCGCGAAACACCGATGGCTGCCTATCAACAACAGAATCTGGGCAGTCAAGAAACCCAATATGACATGCTCAAGCGTTTTGAATTGAGTCAGTCGCAGTTCCGTGAGATCAAGCATTACACCGATCAAAAAGGCTATCTATTCTTTTCAACGCCCGATGAAGCTGATAGCGCTGATTTTCTGGACCAATTGGGCGTACCGCTATTCAAAATCGGTTCTGGTGAAGTAACTAACCTTGCACTTGTACAACACATTGCCTCCAAAAATAAACCGGTAATACTATCTACGGGTATGTCGAGCCTGGCTGAAGTTGAGTCAGCCGTTCAGGTTATCGAGCAGACACAGAATCATAAACTTGTGTTGTTGCATTGTGTTTCGAGCTACCCTGCTGAGCCTGCGGACTGTAACTTGCGCGCGATGGATACACTCCGGCTTGCTTTTCAATACCCCGTCGGGTTTTCAGATCACACTTTGGGTATTGAGGTAGCTGTTGCTGCTGTTGCCAGGGGCGCTTGTGTGCTCGAAAAACACTTAACGCTTGACAAGACATTGCCGGGGCCAGATCACGCAGCTTCGCTAGATGTGGGAGAATTCCGGCAAATGGTTGCCGCCATTCGGGACACGGAGCTTGCCATGGGAAGTGGTCGTAAGGAGCCTACACAGCGTGAACGTGAGACGCGGCTCGTGGTGCAAAGATCAGTTGTGGCGCTTCGAGAGATTGCCTCTGGATCACCTATCCAAGCTGAGGATGTAATCCTCTTGCGCGCATCGGGAGGAATACCCGCATCACGCCTTGAAAGCGTAGTTGGACATCTGGCAAAGCGTGTTATTCAAGCAAATACCGTGATTTCACCAGAAGACATTGATTAATGCGCCGTATAGGGTTCATTACGACCTCGCGCGCCGAATATGGTAGTTTGGTACCACTCTTGCGACTAGTAGAGCAAGAGCCTGACCTTAAACTGATCTTGTTCGTTGGCGGGATGCATCTCGACCCTCGCTTGGGCATGACAGTTCAACGAATCGAACAAGACGGATTCCAGATTTCAGAACGTATTCCGATGCAGATTACTGAGGATACACCGGAAGGCATAGGAAAATCTATGGGGCAAGGGCTCACTGGATTTACGGAAGCTTTGGCCCGTCAGCAACCCGATATTGTGGTCCTGGTTGGTGATCGTTCAGAGATGCTCACGGCGGCCATGGCTTGTCTGGTGCTCCAGATTCCGGTCCTTCATATTTCCGGTGGAGACATTACCGAAGGGTCTACGGACAATCAAGTGCGGTACGCCCTGACGAAACTGAGTCACCTTCATTGTGTAGCGATGGAAAGTCACGGTAGGCGGATATACCAGGTTGGTGAGGAACCATGGCGGATATACGTGACTGGTGAACCAGCGCTGGATTCGATCCCCCTGATTTCACCCCTTGACCGTTCCCAATTGAGTGAATATCTTGGGTCGGAGCTGATTTCGCCAATTGTGCTTGCCACACTGCATCCCAGTACACTTACAGCGACTCCGGTTGAGAAGCAAATCAACAGCTTGCTCGGCGCGTTAGAAGATTTCCCAGGTACAGTGATTTTCACTGGACCGAATGGGGACGCGGGCAGCCAATTGATCACAGACTACATCGAGGACTTTGTACGGAAGCACAGCAATGCTTATTTGAAACTCAGCGCTGGGCAGCAAGTTTACTACGGACTGTTGTCGGTAGTGGACGTGATGATTGGTAATTCCTCGAGCGGAATTTGGGAAGCGCCTAGCTTTGAACTACCTGTTGTGAACATCGGTGAGAGGCAAGCTGGACGTCATCGCGCTGCTAATGTGATCGATGTTCCATTTGATGATAAACTCATTCGCGCTGCACTTTACAGAGCTCTCACACCCGAGTTTCGGGTATCGTTACACGGGATTGATAGTCCTTACGGGGATGGGCAGGCCAGCAAACGGATTTTGGCAATTCTTAAAAAGCCATTCGATCTCCATGTGCTTCTTCTGAAAAAATTCGTGGATATGGATATCGAGATACCGGAGGACTTCTAGAGTTACGTATATTTAAACTCAATGTCCCGTAACCGCTGCAGCAAGCCGAGAGCAGCCGCAAAGTCAAAAGTACAGGGATGCACGAAGACAGGCGACAAAATATGCCTTGGAATCCAGTTTGGGAAGAGGTTTTTAAATCGAGGGCCTGGGGCAAATATCCCCCGGAAGAATTGATTCGGTTTGTTGCGCGCAACTTCTATGCAGCGCCAGACCGGTCGGAAATAAAGATTCTTGAGGTAGGGTGCGGCACCGGGGCTAACATGTGGTACCTTGCCCGCGAAGGATTTTCTGCCTATGGAATTGACGGTTCTGCAACTGGGATCGAGATTGGTAAACATCGGCTAACCGAAGAAGGGTTAAAAGCCAATTGGTCCATAGGCGATATTAGTGATTCTGTCAGCAATTACTCAGCAAATACTTTTGATGCCGTTATAGATGTTTGCTGTTTTCAGCATAACCATATTGAAGCGATACATCACATATTGGAGCAAGTCAATTACGTTTTAAAACCAGGTGGCAAGTTCTTTTCGATGCTTGTAGCTGCGGATTCGTATGGTGCTGGAACGGGCGAGGAGATTACACCTGGAACATTTCTCGACGTAAAGGTTGGCCCGTTACAAGGTATAGGTCTTGTTCACTTTTTTAAGCCGGAAGAACTGGAACCTCTATTTAGGGCGTTTACGCCACTGCACATCGAATATTCTGCAAGAAGTCTGAACGATGGGCGCAACGTCTACAAACATTGGGTTCTAGAGGGCGGAAGTCAGACATGACCGAGTCGGTTCTCGTGCTCAGCACCGCCGATAGCCAGAAATGGACTGAAACATTGGAACGTCTGCCACAGCAAGACATTTACTTTTTGCCCGAATATCACCGTGTGTATGAATTGAATGGCGACGGCACGGCTTATGCTTTCGTTTTTGAACAAGGCGAAGATATTTACTTTTACCCTTTTCTTTTACAAAGAATTGAGCGGGTTGGTAGCGAAATCATTGTCGAGGAACTATTTGATATTCAGACTGTTTATGGCTATTCAGGCCCGCTCACTTCAAGCACAGATTTGGGATTTCTCGGCAGCGCCTGGAAAGCGTTTAGCGAATGGTGCCAGTCTCAGCACATCGTAGCCGAGTTTGTGCGGTTTCATCCTTTGCTGGACAATTTTCGCTATGTGGGGGCAGAGTATCGTGTTCTCCACGACAGAGACACGGTGGTCGTTTCTCTCGATTGTACCGAGGCGCAGATTTGGGAAACTTACCCCTCTTTACAACGCAACATGGTGCGGAAAGCATTGAAGGCAGGTTTGTCGGCCCAGGAAGTTGAACCTAGTACAAACTTAGCCACATTTGAGCAACTCTATGGAAAAACAATGTCCCAGAACCGCGCACAAACCTACTACTTTTTCCCAGAAAATTATTTCAACAATCTTTTTTCGCTCCTAAATAACCAAACTAAGCTCTTTAATGTTACGTACCTCGACCAGGTCATTGCATCGACTATTATTTTCCAATATGGAAATTGTCTTCATTACCATTTATCAGGAAGCGATTCTCAATTTCGTGATCGGGCACCAAATAATCTGCTACTCCATACTGTTATAGAATGGGGCTTGAAGCACGGAATGCGTCTATTCCATTTAGGCGGAGGTCGGACTTCCGATCCTCAGGACTACCTTTTACGATTTAAAGGGAGTATTTCGTCCCAGCGCAGGCATTTTTATATTGGCAAACGGGTGCATAACCCAGATAGCTATCAACGACTATGTTCTTTGTGGATGAAGCAAAAGGGGATCGTAGACGCGCCCGCCTACTTACTTATGTACCGTCTTGAGCAATAACCCTATAGAATGCCGCTTAAGCTACCTACGTAGATTACCGCTGGAGTAGGGAATAATAATCCATAAGATCGTAACGAATAATTATTCCGAGTTTTGCGAAGCCACGCCAAACAAAGTCTTACTGAAATTCAATCGAGAAGATGTAGAACAGCGTGGAACCGATACAGGTAGTGCATCGAACCATAAAATTCAATGGACATGCCAAACTCATCGGCTAAAGTTTGAAAATCCTTGAAATTGTACCAGTAACCGATACCATCGGACCGGATGAGACGTTTGAGCAGTGCTGCGTAGCCTCGGATTATATTTCGGTGATAAGGGGGTAGAAATTCGCGGTTAAACATGTTTAACCGCTGCCGCTTCCACGGTATACCAGCACATACAAATCTAGACGCAGGGGACATCATGTCGTGCGCATTTGCAAAATGATTATGAAGCATGATTCTATCGAAATTCTGTATTAATTGATTCGAAAATATAAGATCATACTTGACCTCATCACGATAATTCGAGGCGTCATAACATTGGAGATTGACGTTCGGATAAGTTGACCTAAATGCATCAAGCATTGACTCAGAGAAATCAACCCCTTTATAGTCAGTTTTGTCGAAGCCCAGAAACTTGTAAAACGCGCCATTACCACAGCCCAGGTCAAGTACGCGCTTGGTCTGAAACTCCCCTATGAGGATAGCCAATTCCGTAGCATGGTTTTTGTAGTAAGTTTCTGAATCCTGGCGATGACCGGGTGCAAGTTTTCCCTGCCAGTAGTGTTTCCAATATCCCGGATTTGTCATCTTCCCCCCCGACGCTTCACCTTAGATCAAATTGCCACAAAGGAGCCAGACATCGCAAAGTAGATGGTAGTATACTGCAATACGGTCAGCACTGCATAAGTCTCTGAACTCGCAGTGTGTCTGGTGTATTGTTACGCAAAGATGGCTCACTTTATTGCCGAATAGCTATACTGAGATCGGTTATACTAGCTGTCAATGTACCTACCTAGATACGCTTGTATATGAAAATCGGGGAAGCAGTTAATGTATCCTGATTCTATGAAAGATTCTCCACTTTTTCTTTCCGGTTGGGTAGAGTTTAATCATCTTAAATGGAAATTGAAACCGCGCCTTGTTCAGTTCACCAATGATGCCGGACTCCCCCGCATAAAAACTGTCTTCAACATGGATCAGCGTGGACATCTTCGTCTTCCTCACCTCAACATATATTTGCCGATTCATTTTGAAGCCACACCTACTCAAGAAGCCTCGCGCCTCAATGGGTCCGAGACATTCATTCAAAGTTATTAATTATGAGCGTTCCTTTGAATATCAGCGGTGTAATTCCCCAGGTTAATTCGATTTTTCAACAACCCTGGTGGCTTGAGGCAGTAGCTCCCAATGCATGGGGTGCTACAACGGTTAAGGTAAACAATGAGATTGTGGCTCGATTGCCGTACACAGTTCAAAAACGGTTGGGTTTTACGCTCCTGACGATGCCTCCATTGACCCAAACGCTTGGCGTTTGGATCAAACCTACAAATGGAAAATCGTCCAGTCAACTTTCTCGCCAAAAAGAATTATCAGTAGAGTTAGTGCGCCAACTGCCCAAACACGATTACTTCGATCAACATTTTCATCATTCGATCAAAAACTGGTTACCCTTTTATTGGCAGGAGTTTTCCCAAACTACACGCTATACGTACATTCTCGATAACTTAATCAATCTAGATTCTGTATGGGAGAGCATGACGCGTTCCACTCGCCAAGATATTCAGAAAGCACAGAAAAATCTCATTGTCCGTACTGACATCAACCTTGATACCTTCCTGAATGTCAACACCGCAACTTATGAACGAAAAGGCATGTATCCACCCTACAGCAGACAACTCGTTCATCGGCTCGATGCGGCTTGTACAATGAGGAATGCTAGGCGTATTTTCGCTGCAGAAGATTCCAACGGTCAAATTCACGCAGTGCTCTATCTAGTGTGGGACTCAAGCACTGCTTATTACCTGATGGGAGGCGTTGCGCCTGAATTTTTGGGGAGTGGAGCGCCAAGTCTACTCCTGTGGGACGCCATCAAATTCTCGGCAACTGTGTCGCAGTCTTTCGATTTTGAAGGATCTATGATCGAGAGTGTAGAACGATTTTTCCACAGTTTTGGCTCACAGCAAACGCCCTATTTTAGAATCAGTAAATTTTATTCGAGAACTCTGCAAGCGCTTAGCGGAGTTCGATCCTGGCTGCGAACGCGCAATAATTAGGGCTACTTGATGCCTAGATCATGAGAATCGAGCCATTGATGCTTCACATTTTCCATCCAAATACTTACATACCCGAACGCAAGTACATTTTCGATGTCCTTCTGCGCGAATTTCTGGGCTTGGAATATGAATTGCATCCGTCCGAGCGAACCGACGTATGCATCACGGATTCCACCGATCTGACCACGCCAGCCATAAAAACACTCATTCTGGCGGACCAATTATTTGCGACGCCTGAAATTGACTGGCTCGCCGTGGAGTCCCTTCCTCATCAGCCCTTTCCGATCTGGAACACTACTGAGAGTGCATTAACATTTCAATTAGTAGAACCTCGATTGCCGATTATCTATGGGACATTAGCGACACGTCAAGTTCCACTGAGCGTTTCAGAAACAAATATCACATTAAGTTTAGATATTTTCGGGAGCGCGTTTTTTTGCCTGACCCGCTACGAAGAGATCGTTTCGCCCCTTATGGACACGCATGGACGCTTTCTATTGAAGGCTTCACTGGCATGGCAGGAAAACTTTCTGCACCGTCCATTAGTCAATGAATATCTCGAAATTCTCTGGGCGCTGCTTAGCCGCCTCTGGCCGATGCTTGAACGTAAGGCCTATCACCATCAAGTAATACTAAGCTGCGACGTGGATTGGCCTTATTGTGCGGCGACCTATAACACCCTGAAGGTACTACGTGCCAGTGCCCTCGATATTACGAGTCGGAGGGAACCCAGGCTTGCTTGGCAGCGATTGCGGAGCCATATCACCGCGCAGAAAGAGACTGATCCGTGCAATACCTTTGAATGGATCGCGGGGCTGAGTGAGCACTACGGCTTTCCTCACGCATTTTATTTCATCCCCAGCCACAGTGGGGGCGCAATAGACGGCATATACACCCTTGACGACCCATGGATACGGCAGCTCTTACGATTTGTATCGAGTCGACATTATGAAATAGGTCTGCATACAAGCTACCAGACATTCACTGACGCCCATCAGACAAGGCTCGAAAAAGACAAACTTATTGACGTTATGAACCAAGAACACATCACTCAGGAAGTCCGGGGAGGTCGGCAGCACTATTTGCGCTGGAAAAATCCGCTCACCTGGCAGAACTGGGAAGATTCCACTCTTAAATATGACAGTACACTAACCTTTGCAGAGCATGTTGGGTTCCGTTGTGGAACATGCTACGAATACCCTGTATTCAACCTCAAAAGCCGCCGACAGCTTGCTCTTCATGAGCGTCCGCTGATCGTTATGGAAGCCTCACTGCTCACGTATATGAAAGTTTCCTTCAGTGAAGCGATTGCCAAGGTAGATGAATTAAACCGAGTTTGCAGGCAATTCAACGGAAATTTCACGTTACTATGGCATAATAGCAACCTGATCTCACAGCTACAGCGAACGACTTATGAAGAAGCCTTAAGGACATTGGGTAGTTAAATCGCACTATTCATCAATAATTGGGTAGATCACAAATCACATCGATGACACGTTGTTGATCCGCCTGTGTTAGCCCCACAGAACAGGGCAAACTCAAGGCATGTTGATATAGCCAGTTGGCAGTTTCGACTTTATAGACGAAACAATTGGCAAATGGTAACAAGCTGTGTATGGGATGCCAGAGCGGGCGGGACTGAATTTGGGCCATTTCCAGTTTGTGAAGCAAGGCGCGGCTATCCATCCCGTATTTAGTTTCATCAATCAACATAGTAAACATCCAGAAAATACTTTCGGCCCAGGGGGCCTGTTGCATGGGATGAACGCCCAGAAGACCAGGAAATGCCGATATGTAAGTGGCAGCAATACGCCGCTTTGCAGCCACAAATTCGTCCAACAATTCGACCTGAGCGCAGCCCAAGGCAGCCGCTATATTAGTCAAGCGATAGTTGTAACCGATCTCATTATGAATGTATTCCAATGGATCGTCCTTGGCTTGCCGCGTCAGGTAGCGGGCTTTCTTGGCCCATGACTCATTCTCGGTGGCGATCATGCCGCCGCCACCTGTTGTGATCACTTTGTTGCCATTGAAACTAAAACAAGAAATGTCCGCGAGTTTACCAATGCGATGGCCCTTATAGGTCGCGCCAAGGCTTTCGGTCGCATCTTCAATCACGACGAGATCGTATTGATGGGCCAAGTCCATGATCGGATCAATATCAACAGGATGCCCCAGGACACTCACAGGAAGAATGGCCCGCACTCGCCGCTCAGTATGGCTATTGGTCAAATAACGATTTTCCGTGCGACACTCTTTTTCCAGGAAATCGGCCAGTTTCTGCACGTCGAGTTGCCAGTAATCGGGTTCGACGTCGACAAAGATTGGATAAGCATTTGCATACCGCACCGCATTGGCGGGGGCCACAAATGTCAAGGCAGGAACGATCACCTCATCGTTAGGTTGAATGCCCGCTACCAGCAGCGCGATATGGAGCGCAGCGGTTCCGTTTACCACCGCAACAGTATACTTAGCCGCAACATACTCAGCAATTGACTCCTCAAAGCGTTCCACATAGTGTCCAGCTGTAGACACCCATCCCGTATCAAGACACTCTTTAATATATTTCCACTCGTTGCCCCGGATTTCGGGCACTGAAAGGGGAATGAAACCTTGTGGGGTAGGTGCCCCGGGTTCATATGACATAGACACCGAGACGATACCTTTCCAGATGCGCCTGCATCCACTCGATAGTCGCCTGAAGGCCCTCTTCCAATGACACAGTAGGTTCCCAACGGAGAAGTGCTCTGGCTTGGCGATTATCTGCCAACAAACGCTCTACTTCGCTTTTCGTTGGACGTAAACGATGTGGGTCGGTTTCAATAATAAGCTCTTTGCCCACAAGCTTGCCGATCAACTGGGCCAAATCACCCACGCTGATCTCACGGCCCGATCCGATGTTGAATATACTACCCGCAACATTTTCAGCTTCAGCCGCCTTTATAAACCCATCAGTTGTGTTGGCAACATAATTGAGATCGCGTGTCGGGCTGACACTCCCCAATTTAATGCTTTGGCCCGATAAAGCTTGTGTGATAATGGTAGGTATCACCGCCCGCGCAGATTGCCGAGGACCGAATGTGTTGAATGGACGAACTGTTACCACAGGCACATTAAAGGACAGATAAAAAGACTCTACGATTTTATCGGCGCCGATTTTCGAAGCTGAATAGGGCGATTGACCTTGTAAGGGATGATTCTCGTCAATTGGAACGTAGCGCGCAGTTCCGTAGGTTTCACTGGTTGAGGTGTGGATTATACGCTGCGTACCAAGCGCCCGCGCCGCCTGCAATACATTCAACGTTCCAATGATATTGGTTTGCACATAGGAATTAGGCGCGACGTAAGAATAGGGGATAGCAATCAGCGCCGCCAGATGGAAAACCATATCAATGCTTTGGGTGGCGTTCAACACGCTACCGTAATCGGATATGTCTCCAGCCATTACTTCGATGTCATCTTTGTGATGTGATTGATCCAGCCAACCCCATGAACCGAGGGCATTGTAGTGTACAAAAGCGCGCACTGTTGCGCCGCAGTCAACTAACTTTTCTGCGAGATGGCTGCCAATAAAACCACCCGCGCCCGTGACTAAGACTCGCTTGCCTTGCCAGTTCAACGGTCTAACTTTCCGTTTTTTACGTCTTCTTGGGCCCGTTGATAATCTGCATATTGACCAATGTCGAGCCAATATTCCAGAATCGGAAAACTACCCACTGTCTCTCCTTTGTCCAGCAACATCTGGATCAGTTCTGTCATGTCGAGATGGACCCTATGGGGGATCATAGAATGAACACGCGGTTCCAGCAGGTAAATTCCGGCGTTGACGAAGAACTCGTAATACGGTTTCTCAACCACCCGCTTGATACACCCTTTGTCGGTTTCTACCACACCATAGGGGACTGTAAACTCATACTTGCGTACAGCAACAGTCAACGCAGCATCACATTCCCGATGATAAGCCAGCATGTCATTGAAATTAATATTCGTCAGAATATCGCCGTTAATGACCAGTAACGGTTGGCTAGTAGACTGAACCAGGCCGACTCCACCTGCCGTACCAAGCGGGCTTCCTTCCGAAATGTAGTTCAAAGCTACCCCAAAGCTACTACCGTCCCCAAAATGCTCCTGGATTTTTTCGGCCCTATAATGCGTAGTGACGTTGACTTGGCGGATACCTGCACTGCGCAACTGATCAATTATGTGTTCCATGAGCGGGCGGTCCCCAACGGGGAGCATAGGTTTCGGCACATTTTCGGTCAACGGCAACAGCCGCTTCCCGAAACCGCCAGCCATGACGACGGCTTGCATCGAGGCAGGCATCTGAGCATCCACAACAAAGTCGTCCAACGCGAACAATCCTACAACTTGGTCCAATTCGTTTACCAGTGGAACATGCCGTACGCTACGTTCTTTCATCAGTTGCACAATTATCTCTTTATCAGTAGCCTCGCGCACAGAGACAGGCCTAATGTAGTGGGGTGGCTTACGGCTTAATAACTCTGTGACTGGTAGATCAAAACTTAGGCCTGAAAGAATCGCCCTACGAATGTCACCGTCAACTACTGTCCCTAAAAGATGATGCTGTTCGTCAACAACTAGCGCGATCCCGCGCAAATTATTATCAATGCACGTTAGTGCCGCATTGATCGAGGTTTCGGGAGAAATAAAGAGTTGGGTGATGTCTATCATCGACTAAATCTTTGCCCAATCTATCAAATGATAATTGACTTGATGGAAACGTTTCCGATCATCTCAATTATAAACTAATGTTGGTCTAAACATAATCTCAAGTGAGACAGTTTTACATTTTAAGCGCAGACAACTCCAAAATTCAGTACATAAATTTGGCCCAAAGTGGGGACAAGCATTGAGAGAAGAGAGGGAGAGCGATTGGCTCCCAAGCAAGACTTAAGTTGGTCAAGCCGAAAGTTTGCAAGAAGGAGCTATCACTATGGAGAAGTCTACACGATTTTCAGCAAGTGGGAGTTTGGCAGTGGTAGGGAATTAGATGCGACAAAAAGGCATTTGGGAGACAGTAGAGTGCTATGTAGTGATCCAGCAGAAAATACTGCGTTATAAGGCGCTGGACAAGCTGCTGGATGCGCTGATAAATATTCTTTCTGGCGGGCATAGGCATGGGCTGGTCGAGGTCAATACGCGGGTCAAAGAGGATGAAGGTTTGCAGCGGCCATTTGGACGCCCTGGTTGTGCTGACCAATCGGTAATTAGTGACACGCTCAATGCCTGTCTCAAGCAGATTGTGGAGCAGATGCAACAGGCGTTGCAAGAGGTATATCGTATGCACAGCCAGGGGTATCGTCACGATTATCGTGCGCAGTTGCAAGTACTGGATGCCGATATGTTTGGACTGCCCTGCTGGACGGAGTGGGGAAGGGGTGACTAAAGGCTACTTTGCTGGGGTAAAGAACCGACGTGGGCATCAGTTGGGGCGAGTGGTAGCGAGCTTGTACGACAAGATTGCGGTGGAACGCTAGTATGATGGCAAACGGCAGTTGGATCGCAGCTTGAGCGAACTGGTAGACTCTGCCGAAGCGGTGCTGGGCCTGACTCTTGCGCAGGGTCAACGAACTGTCGTACGGGCCGACGCTGGCGGTGGTTGACGAAAACATCAATTGGCTACTGAATCGGGACTATCAGAT
>WNFM01310520.1_pt2 | contig 20118 bp, 23 predicted proteins | sample 5400271 | NCBI WGS metagenome assembly WNFM01 (sample SAMN13153352, study PRJNA577476) | soil metagenome | isolation source: 60 cm saprolite on Douglas fir-dominated hillslope | place: USA:California | collected 2013-09-17
CGAGCGAGAGCGGTGGCCGGAAATAGCTCTCAGCGAAGACCGTAGTACTTGCGAGTGTCGCGGAACAGCGTTTCGAGGAGCAGCCTGTTAGCAGGGTTGGCGATTCGAGCTGCCCGACGCGGCTCGATCGCGATGGTCCACGCGAACCGGCATGAGTTCTCCGATGTCGGCTCGACGAGATAATCCTCTGCGAAGCGCCGGAACATCGGCGTGCTCGCCTGCAGAACGACGAACGAGTGTCGACGGCCCTCTTCCCAGCGAAAAAAACGCTCTTTGAGCACGTTCGTGCCCCCGAGCGCTCGCGCTGTCCGGGTCGTGTCGACGCCAAACGGCCGAGGGGAGGTCCAGGTGACATCCTGAAGGATCCGGCACCAGGCGAGAGGGTGCTCGGCCGTCAGGTCGGCCCACACCTGTGTGGCCGGCTGCGTAATATCGAACTCTGCCTGGAGCCTCAGCGGGGCCGTGTCGAAAAAGGCCTCCTCGACCGACTGGCACTTAAACCATGGCCGTCGCATGGCCGCGAGTCTATTCATGGGGCTGAGGCAGGTAGCTACCTCAAAGATCGGGGCTCAGGCAGCGGTCGCGCCCGGCGACTCGCTGGCGCTGGCGAAGGGAAGCGCGTAGAAGACCGCGACGGCGGCGCAGATGGCAAAGGTCAGGTAGGGCGAGACGAAGGCCAGGACGGTCGCGATCAAATAGGGAAGGACCCCGGAGACACCCCGCTTGAGGGTGAGGCTACGGATCCTCTCGTCGACCTCATCGGCGAGCAGGTTGGCCCTGCGGAAGAGGATGTGGTGGTTGGTCGCGGCGAAGACCAGCGTCATCACCAGGAAGGAGCCGCTGTACACCGCGGCTGCCAGCGCCTCGCCCTCGCTTCCCTTCAGATAGGCGGCCATCAGCGCCGTCGTGAACGGCAGCGTCCCGACGCACATCAGCAACAGCAGGTTCCAAATCAGGACCGAGTGGTCGACGACCCGCAGGCGCCTGATCATCACGTGATGGTTGATCCAGATGATCCCGATCGTCATGAAGGAAATCGCGTAGGCGGCGTAGCTCGGCCACTGGGCGGCGAGAGCGCGGGCGAGGTGCTCGCCCGATCCAGGTTCGGGAACGTGGATCTCCAGCACCAGCAGCGTGATCGCTATAGCGAAGACCCCGTCGGAGAAGGCCTCGACCCGGTTGGTGCTCATGACAAGGGTTTCGGCACCCTCGAGACCGCTCCTGTCGCCGGGCGGACGCTCCCGGTTTCAACCTCTAGGCTGTTTCCGATGGCTTCCCCCGAGGCGAAGAACCTGGAGACGATCTCCAGGGCAATCGACCAGCACAACTCGAACTGCCCGTTCCCGGCGGCCGAGGTGCGGATGAACCCGTTCGAGGTCGAGCGGCTCGGCTGGGAGCAGATCCGCGGCCTGCCGGTCGTCCCCGACGCCGAGATCGGCACCGGCCGCTTCCGCATCGTCTGCTCCCGTGATCTCGAGGACGAGCAACTCGAGGAGGTCGAGGCCATCGGCCAGGAGCTTCAGACGGTGGCTCCGGTCGATAACTAACGACGGCGAGTCTGCAGTTACGCGTCTATAGGACGTGTCGCTGCGGACACGTGGTTAGACCGAGTTCCAGAAGTCCAGGCCCAGACCGGAGAGCCAGTTCTGGGCTTCGATGTTGAGCTGGAACAGCTCGCCGGTCCAGATCAGGACGCCCATGGCGATCAGGATCACGCCGCCGGCGGCGACGATCGCCTGGTAGTGGCGCTTGACGACGGCGAAGGCGGTGGTCATGCGGGAGAAGGCGATCGCGGTCAGCAGGAAGGGGATCGCCAGGCCGGCCGAGTAGACGGCGAGAAGGAGGGCGCCGCGGGCTGCGGAGCCCGAGAGCGAGGCGGCGGAGAGGATGGCGCCGAGGGTGGGGCCGATGCAGGGGGTCCAGGCGATCGCGAAGGCGGCGCCGGCGACGATCGGGCCGCCCTTGCCGGCGCGCTCGAGCAGGGCGTCGACGTGCCACTCGCGGTTGAGGCGGGTGACGAAGAGCGAGGCGACGAAGAGGACGCCCATGGCGACGATCAGCGCCCCGGAGATTTTGGTCAGCAGTTCCTTGTGGTTCTGGAGCGTTGAGCCGAGGCCGGTGGCGGTAAGTCCGAGGAGGATGAAGATCGCCGAGAAGCTGGCGACGAAGAGCAGGCTCGGGCCCAGCACACGACGCCATCCGGCGTCGTCCAGCTCCGCCGCGGAGACGCCCGTCACCGCCGACAGGTAGCCGGGGACGAGGGGCAGCACGCAGGGGGAGAGGAAGGAGACGACTCCCGCCGCGAGGGCGGCGAAGATGCCTACTCCAGCGGCAGGATCGGAGCTGAGAACGGCCGTGACCAAGACCCCTGAGGATACCCTCGCCAAGCCGTCCAGAGGCCGCAATGCCAGGCTCTTCAACGCCTCGGGCGCGGCCCGACGGCTGCGCGCGTCGCCCCTGTTCGCGATCGGACCGAGCGAACCCGGGCCGGCGTTGCGGCGCGGCGCCCTGATCGCCGTTCCGATCGGCGCCTCGCTACTCGTCGAGCTCGGCTTCGACGCGCCGACCAAGGGCGCGATCGCCACCGGCGCCCTGCTCGCGGGCTTTCCCGGGCTCGATGCCCCGGCGCGCCCACGCTCGGCCTGGCAGGCCGCGACGGCGCCGCTGATCGGGGTCGCCGCGGCGCTCGGCGTCTTGAGCAGCCAGTCGGCCCCGCTGGCGGTGCTGGCGATGGGCCTGCTCGGCGCCGCGGCCGGCTACTGCCTCTCGGTCTCGCTGCGGCTTGCGATCGCCGGCCTCTCGGTCTCGCTGGCGATGGTGATCACCCAGGGCCTCTTCCTGGCACCTGGGGACGCCTGGCCGGCGCTGCTCTACGCGACCGCGGGCGGGCTGCTGCAGGCGGCGTGGTCGCTGCTGGTCTGGCGCGTCGCCGACCGCGCCGCCGACGACGATGCCGGCGGCTGGGACACCCGCGCCGCGCTGGCGGCGCTGAGATCGAACCTGACCCTGCGCTCGAGCAGCGCCCGCCACGCGATCCGCTTCGGGGCCGCGCTCGCCGCCGGGGTCGCCCTCTACCGCATCCTCGGAATGCGCGAGCACGGCTTCTGGGTCCCGCTGACGATCCTCTTCGTGATGCGGCCCGAACGCGACGAGACCTACCACCGGCTCGTCCTGCGGGCGCTGGGCACCGTGCTCGGCCTCGTCGTCGCGACCGCGCTCGCCGAGGCCTTCCCCGGCAACGACCTCGTCGTCGGCACCGTGCTGACGATCTCCGCCGCGCTCACCTTCGGCCTGCTGACGGTCCAGTACGCGCTCTTCACTGCCGCGATCACCACCTATGTGGTCCTCCTCACCGACACCCTCGGCGAGCCGGCGTTCCACGCGGCCGGGCAGCGGGCGACCGCCACCGCGCTGGGGATCCTGATCGCCGCCGTCGCCTTCCTGCTCTGGCCGAACCCGGGAGAAGGGGAGAGGGGCCGAAGAGGTTCCCCTGGCCCCGCCGGAAGCGGCGGCCCGGTAGATTCCTGGCTACGCAGCCAAACCGCGACGCAGGCGCGGAAGACCTCGAGGAGCCAGAGTTGAGCGACCGCACGTTCGTAATCGGCGTTGGGATGACCAAGTTCGAGAAGCCCGGCACCAAGGAGGGCGACTACCCGGACTGGGCCAAGGAGGCGGGGGAGAAGGCGCTCGCCGACGCCGGCGTCCCCTACGACGACGTCGAGCAAGCCTACGCCGGCTACTGCTATGGCGACTCGACCTACGGCCAGCGGGCGCTCTACCAGCTCGGCCTCACCGGGATCCCGGTCGTCAACGTCAACAACAACTGCTCGACCGGCTCCTCGGCCCTGTTCCTGGCCCGCCAGGCGGTCAAGGGCGGCCTGGTGGATTGCGCGCTCGCGCTCGGCTTCGAGAAGATGGAGCCGGGCAGCCTCGGCGTCAAGTACACCGACCGCACCAACGCGCTCGACAAGCACGCGACGCGCATGTTCGAGCTCCGCGACCCCGAGGCCTCGCCGCCGGCGCCGCAGATGTTCGGCAACGCCGGCCGCGACCACATGCAGAAGTACGGCTCGACCCCCGACCACTACGCCTGGATCGGCTGGAAGAACCACAAGCATTCGGTCAACAATCCCTACGCCCAGTTCCAGGACGTATACAGCCTGTCGGAGATCAAGGCGGCGAAGATGATCCACGACCCGCTGACCAAGCTGCAGTGCTCGCCCACCTCCGACGGCTCGGCCTGCGCGATCGTCGCCTCCGAGCGCTACGTCGACGAGCACGACCTCTGGGACCGGGCGATCGAGATCGCCGGCCAGTCGATGGTGACCGACCTCTCGTCCACGTTCGACGAGGATGCCGACTGCATGAAGATCGTCGGCGCCGACATGTCGAAGCTGGCTGCCGAGCGCGCCTACGAGGAGGCCCAGGTCAGCCCCCACGAGGTCGACGTCTGCGAGCTGCACGACTGCTTCAGCGCCAACGAGCTGATCACCTACGAAGCGCTCGGGTTCGCCGCCGAGGGCGAGGCGCACAAGCTGGTCGAGGAGGAAGCGACGACGTTCGGCGGCCAGGTCGTCGTCAACCCGTCCGGCGGACTGATCTCCAAGGGCCACCCGCTGGGCGCGACCGGCTTGGCCCAGTGCTCGGAACTGACCTGGCAGCTGCGAGGCCAGGCCGAGAAGCGACAGGTCGAGGGCGCGAAGGTCGCGCTCCAGCACAACATCGGCCTCGGCGGCGCGGCCGTGGTCACCGTCTACAAGCCGGCGAGCTGAGGCTCGCCGGCAGGAGGAGGAGAACGATGGCGAAGGAGCGGCGCTCACTGAACGGCAAGGTCGTGGCAATCACGGGCGGCGCCCGCGGGATCGGCAAGGCGACCGCGACGGCGCTGGTCCGCAAGGGCTGCCGCGTTGCCATCGGCGACCTCGACCTCGCCCTGGCCGAGCAGACCGCAGCCGGGCTCGGTGGCGGCACGATCGCGCTGCCACTCGACGTCACCGACCGCTCCTCCTTCGAGAAGTTCCTCGAGGAGACCGAGCGCCAGCTCGGCCCGGTCGACGCGGTCGTCAACAACGCCGGGATCATGCCGGCGACCCCGTTCGTCGAGGAGAGCGAGGACTCGATCCGGCGCCAGCTCGACATCAACCTGCACGGCGTCATCACCGGCACCCAGCTGGCGATCAAGCGCCTGCAGCCCCGCGGCGGCTACATCGTCAACATCGCCTCCCAGGCCGGCAAGGCCGGTATCCCGGGCATCGCCACCTACTCCGCCACCAAGCACGCGGTGGTCGGGCTGAGCGAGGCCGTGCGCACGGAGCTGCGCGGCAGCGGCATCGAGGTTCTCTGCGTGATGCCGACCGTGGTCAACACCGAGCTGACCAGCGGCGTCGGCCAGCGCTGGGTGAAACCGGTCGAGGCGGAGGACGTCGCCAACGGGATCGTCGAGGCGATGGAAGTGCCGCGCTTCGACGTCTTCGTGCCCCGCGCCAACGGCGTCATCTACAAGGTCTTGGCGCTGCTCCCGCGTGGGATGCGCGAGGGCCTCGGCCGCTTGATGAAGGTCGACAAGCTGATGCTCGACGTCGACCACGGCGCCCGCCGCGCCTACGAGGAGCGCGTCGCCGCCAGTGAGCCCGGGGTCGGCGAGCCGCGTTCCGAGACGCCGTCGAAGGCCGCCCAGCGCGACGCCGCCTAGCCTGAGGCAAAATCCCCGGCGCCCCGCGCGAGGCGCTACGTTCTCCGCATGGGCCGCATCTACGACGCAACCTGGGGTCGCGCCTTCACCGCGCTCTACGACCGGATGACGCAGGGCGCCGAAGAGGCGGGCCTGCGGCGGATGCGCGGTGAGCTGCTGAGCGAGGCGCAGGGGCGGACGCTGGAGCTGGGGGCTGGCACGGGCGCCAACCTCGACCTCTATCCGGACGCGGTCGGGGAGCTGGTCCTATCCGAGCCCGACCCGCACATGGTGAAGAGGCTGCGCGGCAGGCTGGCGGAGCGGGGGAGTGGCGCGACCCTGGTGCGGGCCCCCGCCGAAGACCTGCCCTTCGAGGACTCGAGCTTCGACACCGCAGTCTTCACGCTGGTTCTGTGCACCGTGCCGGACCCGGTCGCGGCGCTGCGAGAGGTCACGCGGGTGCTGAAGCCCGGCGGCCGGCTGCTCTTCGTCGAGCACGTCCGAGCCGAGGACCCAGCGCTAGCCCGCTGGCAGGACAGGCTCGAAGCGCCCTGGCGCTTCCTCGGCGACGGCTGCCACTGCAACCGCGACACCGTGGCGACGATCGAGGCCTCGCCTCTGTCGCTGGAGCGGCTCGAGCGGGACCGCCTGCCGAAGGCCCCACCGATCGTCAGGCCCCTGGTGCGCGGCAGCGCCATGCTAGTGGCCTGAGGGGCCGTCGAACTCAGCCGGAGACGTCCAGAGGTAGAAGACTCGGAGACTTACTGGGCCTATCTGCCCGGTAAGTCTCCGAGTTCACGGCTGAACTCCTAGCCCAACGCACGATAATGGTTCTTATGTCAACTCGAAACACGAAACGGCCGGCCGAAGCGGGCCGGCAGGCCGCGAAACTAGCCTGCCGGCCCCACTCGGATGGGCCTCAGCTGGCCTTTTCGATCGCTTCTTCGATTTCTGCCGTCGAGCCGGGCGTGCCGAGGAGTTCGAGGCCGTTGCTGTTGGGCCCTCTGATCGCGAACGACGGCGTCCCGGTGAAGCCGAAGTTCTGGGCCTGTTCGGTGGTCTTCGTGACCTCGCTGGTGAATTTCGCGCCTTTGCGTTCTTCGTTCCACTTGGCGATGTCCCTGACGCCGGCGGCTTTGGCGACCGCGGTGAGGAATTCGTCCGTGGCGTAGCCCGAGTTCTCTTTGCCCTGGTTTCGGTAGAAGAGCTCGAGGTAGTTCCAGCCGCGCCCCTGGGCACCGGCCGCCAGCGCCGCGGCGCCGGCCGGCACGGACTGTGGGCCGATGATCGTGAAGTTGCGGAAGGTGATCTTCGCCTTCCCCTGTTTGACCTGGCCTTCGATCAGCTGCGGCAGGACTTCTTCCGAATACGCTTTGCAGACCGGGCACTGGAGGTCCCCGTACTCGAAGAGCTCGACCTTCGCCTTGGGATCGCCGAGCGCCAGGCCTTCCTGGGAAACGCCTTTGAGGAGGCTGTCGACAGCCGCGACTTCTTTCAGGTTGCTGGCGTCGCCGCCACCACCGCTGTTCGAGTTGACCACGATCAGTACCACGACGGCGACGAGGACCAGGAACACCGTCCCGGCCCCGAGCTGGAGCAGGCGCGTGCGTCGCTCGCCGGCGTCCACCATCGTTTCTTCCTGCAGCCGCTGTTCGCGACGTTTCTCCCTCTCCCGCTTGTTGCTCATCTGTCCTTCCTGTCTGGTTGCCGTTCAGCCCTGCTCGGGCATTGCGGCGTTCGTGGTTCCGGCGTAGCCAATCAAACGGGTGGCGTTGAGCAGGAAGAGGATCGTCATCAGCACGGCGCTCGCCACGCACCACTGGCAGATCGCTTCGATCTTGAACAGCTCAAGATACGTGAGGTAGAGGCTGAACCCGAAGCCGCCGAGCGAGATCGCGAAGCCGCCGAAACGCGCCAGGTCGTTGGCGAAAAACGCGGTCAGCAGCAGCGCCACGTAACCGACGATCCCGAAGACCGCGACGTTGACCCCGGCGATGTGCGAGTAAGAGCTGTTGGCGACGGTCTCGCAGCCGCCGCCACCGGCGAGGCAGGTCGGCGCCCCGCCGCCGGAGTCGGCGATCGTGATGTAGGTGGCGACGCCGATCCCCAGGGCGGCCACGAAGGCGATCAGCCGCCGCAGCGTAGCTTCGGTCGGAAACTTCATAGCGATGAAGATAAAGCCTCCGCGTAAAAGGCGGCGATCTCCCGCGAGAGCTTGCCGCCCTGCCAAGCGAGCGGCGACTCCCCCTCCCGCTCGCTGACCAGCCTCGCTTGCGGCAGCCGCTCCGCGTAGGCTGCGGCGGCTTCGTAGGGATGGCCGGCATCGGCGGCGTCGTGGCTGGCGACCACGAGCGACGGGACCTCCAAGCCCTCGAGCTCGTCCATGGAGCCGAAGGGCCGCGAGCGCGGAACCTCGCGCAGGGCGTCGACCAGAGCCTCGGGATGGCGGTGCAAGAGCATGCGGGCGCGGGTGAAGCCGAGGACCGATTCGCGCCAGGCCGGGTCGATGTCCTGGTTGCGATCGATGTATTCGACGAAGCCGTCCACCCCTCCCTGGGTGAGCGCCGAGGCGAGGCCGTCCCAGTATTCCAGCGACGATGGCGTGATCGAGCCCACGTACACCGGCCCGATCACGACGATGCCGGCCAGGCGCCCGGGGTTGCGGAGCGCGTAGGCGACCACCGTGTGGGCGCCCATCGAATGCCCCGCGAGGACGAAGCGCCCCTCCCCCACCTGGGTCGCGACGACCAGCTCGAGGTCACCGACCAGCCACGGGTATCCATAACCCTCGCCAGGCGGGGCCGGATCGGACTCGCCGTGGCCTCGAGCGTCGTAGGCGAGAACCCTGTGACCGGCGCGCTCCAGGGCCCGCGAGCCGTGGTGAACGTAGCGCCGGGTCGCGGTGATCCCGTGGCAGAGCACGATCGGCGGGCCCTCGCCCGCGGCTTCGCCGTGGATCGCCGGCGCCTCGCCGACGACGAAGGAGGTCGGCTCGGCGGCCGGCATCAGCCGATCGCGGCGACGGCGCGCTCGAGGTCGTCGACCGACTCGTAGGTGAGCCCGGCGAGGGTCACCTTGCGGTGGCGGACGCACCATCGGGCCGGCCAGCACCCCGTAGGCGCGCGCCACCCGCTTCTCCTCGTCGGCCAGGAGCGGCACGGTGAGGCGCTTCTCCTCGGCGAAGCGCTCGTGCGAGTCGACCGACTGCGGCGAGATGCCCAGCACGTCGGCGCCGAGGCCCTCGAGCTTGTCGCCCTGGTCGCGGTAGGAGCAGAACTGTTTCGTGCAAACCGTCGTGAAGTCGCCCGGAAGGCGAGAATCACCTTGCGCCCGCGGTAGTCGGAGAGCCGGTAGGTCTTGCCGCCGGTACCGGGAAGCGAGAAGTCCGGCGCGGGATCCCCCACGTTGAGCTTGGCCACCGGGCCAGCTTAGCCTCTGGGCTAGCCCTTTTTGATCGTGATCTTTTCGATCAGGATCGTCTGTTTCGGTTTTTCCGCCGGGGTTCCGAGCTTGCCGATTCGGGCGACGACGCCGTAGCCCTTGCTGACCTTGCCGACCAGGGCGTATTCGGGTGGCAGGCCGGCGTCGGCTCCGGTCACCACGTAGAACTGGCTGCCCGAGCTGCCCGGGGGCTCGGCCGAGCTCTTCGCCATCGCCACCGTGCCTTTGGTGTAGGCGAGGTTGGCCGGCGGCTTCTCGACGACCGTGTAGCCGGGCCCGCCGGTGCCGGTGCCGAGCGGGTCGCCGCCCTGGATCACGAAGCCGGGGACGATCCGGTGGAACGTGAGGCCGTCGTAGAAGCCCTGTTCGGCGAGGTAGGCGAAGGAGTTCGTCGTCTTCGGGGCGCGCTTGGTGTCGAGCGCGATGTAGAAGGTCCCGCAGCTGGTCCGCACCGCCGCGGTCAGCTTTTCGCCCGCCTTGACGGTCTGCTTCGGGGCCTTCAGCGAGACCTGCTTCGGTTTCGGCGCTTCGACCTGCTTGCAGCCCCCGGCGTCGGCAGAGGTGGTGGTCGAGTCGCTGCTGCCGCCACTGCGGGAGATCAGGATCGCCGCGACGACGCCGGCGGCGGCGACCGCGAAGACGGCGAGGATGATCCAGCGTCGGTCTACCTGCTCCCCCATCGGCGCGAAAGCCTAGAGCACCTGCGGGTGGCGCCGCGCCGACCTGTGGAGTCAGCCCGGCCTTACGATCGCCCGAGATGCCGACGCCTCCGCTGACCCCGCTCGCGGCCGCCGCCCTGCGCATTGCCCCTCCGCCGGAGCGGGTGCTGGAGATCGAATGCGGGGACGGGGACGGGGCCCTCTTCCTGGCGCGTGAGTTCCCGGCGGCCCGGGTGCGGGGAGTCGACCGGTCCGTGGACCGTGTCCGGGCCGCGACTGCGCGTGTGGGCCTCGACCCCGAGGGGCGGATCGCGTTCAAGGCGGGGCGCCCCCCAGGTCGGCGGCCGGCCGCCGGTCACCGAGATCGCCCGAGTCCTGCGGCCGGGTGGGCACCTGATCCTCGCCCACTCCCGGCCTCCGGATGCCGCCGCCTTCGGCGCGCGGCTGCTGCGCTGGCGTCTCGCCCGCCGCGGGGTCGAGCTGCTGGAGAGCGCCGAGTCCGGCGACGGCAGCTTCTCTGTCGGGCGCCTGCGCGGCGGCGATCGGGCGCCTGCCAACTAGGCTGCGAGCGAATGGACATCGAGGGCATGCCACTGGCGCTGCTGGTCAACCCGCACTCGGCGGGTGGGAAGGCCCTGAAGCTGCTGCCGAGGGTCGAGCAGGCGCTCGACGCCCGCCGCGCCGTCTTCCGGGTCCAGCGCACCAGGGGGCTCGAGCACGGCGCCGAGCAGGCGCTGCTGGCGGTCGAAGCGGGCGAGCTGCCGGTCGTCATGTCCGGCGACGGCCTGCTCGGCGCCGTCGGCGGCGCCATGGCCGGCGCGGAGACGCCGCTCGGCATCGTCCCCGGCGGCCGCGGCAACGACCTCGCTCGGGTGCTCGGTGTTCCCGGCGAGCCGGAGAGCGCCGTGGCGACCCTCTTCTCCGGCTGCAGCCGGAGGATCGACGTCGGCGAGGCCAACGGCAAGCGCTTCCTTGGCATCGTCAGCGTTGGCTTCGACTCCGAAGCCAACCGGCGAGCCAACGAAACCCACTTCCTGCGCGGCAACCTGGTCTACGCCTACGCCGCCATCCGCACCCTGCTCGGTTGGAAACCGGCCCGCTTCACGATCCGCGTCGATGACGAGCGGATGCGACTCAACGGCTACTCGGTCTCGGTCGCCAACAGCAAGGCCTTCGGCGGCGGCATGTTCATCGCTCCAGACGCCGAGCTGGACGACGGCGAGTTCGACATCGTCACGATCGGCGCGGTTGGGAAGCTGCGCTTCGTGGGTAACCTGCCAAAGGTGTTCAAGGGCACTCACGTCGAGGAGGACGAGGTGCGTGTCTTCCGCGCCCCACACCTGGAGCTGAGCGCGAGCAAGCCGTTCCCCGTCTATGCCGACGGTGAGCACCTGACCGATCTGCCGGTGTCGCTGCGGGTGCTGCCGCACGCTCTCAGCGTGCTGGTCCCGGCGCCGGCCGGGACTTGAGCCCCCCGGTGGCCGCCGGGGGGAGCCAGGGCGGAGCGCTCTTCGGCGCCAAGGTCGCGGCATCGCGGGCGATCGGGGCCGCCAGCAGGGCGAGCGGGCGCGGCGGCGGCACGACGCTGCCGGGCCGGGTGCTGCTGCGCCTCGCCCCTGACGCGATCGCCCGGCTCGGCGCCGGCCTCGACGGCGGCACGACGATCGTCAGCGCCACCAACGGCAAGACCACTACCGCCGGGATGATCGCCGCCGTGCTCGAGGCGGGCGGTCGCCACCCGGTCCACAACCGCGCCGGCTCGAACATGACCTGGGGAGTTGCCACCGCCCTGCTGGAGCAGCGGGGCCGCGAGGGCCTGTTCGAGGTCGACGAGGCCTGGCTGCCGCTGGTCACGGCGCAGCTGGACCCGGCGCTGATCGTCCTCGGCAACCTCTTCCGCGACCAGCTCGACCGCTACGGCGAGATGGAGGCGCTGGCCGACGAGTGGGCGAGGACGGTCGCCGAGCGCAGCGGCCGCACCGCCTTCGTCCTCAACGCCGACGACCCGCTGATCGCCGACCTCGGCCGCGATTCCGAGGAGCGACCGCGCGAGGGGGTCGCCTACTTCGGGATCGACGACGCCTCCCAGGCGCTCCCGGAGCTGCAGCACGCCTTCGACGCCAAGCACTGCCGCCGCTGCGGCCACCCCTATGCCTACGAGCGCGCCTTCGTCGGCCACCTCGGCCACTATTCCTGCCCCAACTGCGGCGCGACGCGCCCCCGCCCCGACGTGGCGGCGACCGAGATCGAGCTGCGCGGGATGGAGGGCTCGCGGGTCGCGGTCCGGACGCCCGCCGGCGAGATCTGCCTGGAGCTGCCGCTGCCCGGCCTCTACAACGTCTACAACGCCCTGGCGGCGGTGGCGGCGAGCCTGCGTCTGGGAGTGGCGCCGGAGCGGATCGCCGCCGCCCTGGGCGAGATGCGGGCGGCCTTCGGCCGGGTCGAGACGATCGAGGTCGCGGGCAAGCCGGTCTCGATCCTGCTGATCAAGAACCCGGCCGGTGCCAACGAGGTGCTGCGGACGCTGCGGCTGGAGGCCGGCGAGGGGCCGGTCGATCTCTGGATCGCCCTCAACGACCGGATCGCCGACGGGCGCGACGTCTCCTGGGTTTGGGACGCCGACTTCGAGCTGCTGGCGGACAGGGTGAGGCGGGTCGTCTGCGCCGGCACGCGGGCGCCGGAGATGGCTCTGCGGCTGAAGTACGCCGGCTGGCCGACCGAGTCGATCGAGGTGGTGCCGGGCATCGGGGCTTCGCTCGACCGAGCCGTCGCCGCCGCAGAGGGGCGGCTCTTCGCCCTCCCCACCTACACCGCCCTGCTGGAGCTGCGCAAGCTGCTCGCCGACCGTGGCCTGGCGAAGGAGTTCTGGCGGTGAGCGCGACGATTTGGCATGACGTCGAGTGCGGCTCCTACAGCGCTGACCTGGCGCTCTGGGAGGAGCTGGCCGACCAGGCCGGCGACCCGATCCTCGACCTCGGCTGCGGCACCGGGCGCGTCGCCCTGCACCTCGCCCGGCGGGGACATGCGGTCGTCGGGCTGGACGTCGACCCCGAGCTGGTCGCGGCGCTTCGCGACAGCGCCGGCGGGCTGCCCGTCCAGGCGGTCCTGGGCGACGCGCGCCAGTTCGAGCTGGAGGTGGACGTCGTGCTTGCCCTGGCGCCGATGCAGCTGGTCCAGCTGCTCCCCGGCCCAGACGAGCGGCTCGAATGCCTGCGCGCCATCGCCGCCCACCTGGTCCCCGGCGGCCGCGTTGCCATCTCGATGGTCGAGCGGCTGCCGGCGCCCGACGGGGGGCCTCCCCCGCTGCCCGACGTGCGCGAGATCGGCGGCTGGGTCTACTCCAGCCTGCCCCTGGACGCCACCGAGGACGGCGAGGAGATCGTCATCCGGCGGCTGCGGCAGACGGTCTCCCCGGCCGGCGACCTGAGCGAGGAGGGGAGCGAGGTCCGCATCCACGCACTCTCCGCCGAGCGGCTGGAGAGCGAGGGGGCCGCCGCTGGGCTCGTGCCCGTGACTCGGCGGGAGATCTCTGCGACCGACCTCCACGTCGGCTCCACCGTCGTCGTCCTCGGCAGGGAGGGCTGATGGAGCTGCGAGTGCTCAGCCTCTACCCGGAGCAGATGAATATCTACGCCGACCGCGGCAACATCATCTTCCTGCAGCGGCGCTGCGAGTGGCGCGGCATCGGATTCACCCACGCCGGAGCCGGGCCGGGAGAGCCGGTCGACCCCGCCGCCCACGACCTCCTCTACATCGGCGGCGGCCAGGACCGGGACCAGCGCATGGTCGCCGCCGACATGGTCGCCAGCAAGCGCGAGGCGCTGGCAGCTGCGGTCGGCGACGGCGCCACCCTGCTCGCCGTCTGCGGCGGCTACCAGCTGCTCGGCCACAGCTACCAGCTGGACGAGGAGAAGCTGCCGGGCCTCGGCCTCGCCGACCTGGAGACCGTGCGCGAGCCCGGACCGCGGCTGATCGGCAACGTCGCGATCGAGACCGACCTGGGATCGGGGCCGCGGCTGCTCGCCGGCTTCGAGAACCACGGGGGCCGCACCTACCTCGGGGCCGACGCCGATGCACTGGGACGCGTCGTCGAGGGCTGCGGCAACAACGGCCGCGACGGCCTCGAGGGCGTTCGCCGCGACAACCTGATCGGCACCTACCTGCACGGCCCGCTACTGCCGAAGAACGCCTGGCTCGCCGACCACCTGATCGCTGTCTCCCTCGAGCGCCGCTACGGCACCCCCCCGGACCTCGAGCCCCTCGACGATGCCTTCGAGGCCGCGGCCCACGGGAGCGCCCGGGCCGCGGCCGGCGTCCGCGGACACTTACCGGTCCCATAGGCCCGGCAAGTGTCCGCGTTCGTGGCTCCTCAGCGACCGCTGGAGCCGAAGCCGCCGTCGCCACGGGCGGAGTCGGCGAGCACCGTCGCCTCGACCGGCTCGGCGAGGGCGACCGGCGCAATCAGGAGCTGGGCGATGCGGTCGCCGGGCGCGATGCGGAAGGTCTCGGCCGGATCGGTGTTGAGCAGCAGCACGCGGACTTCGCCGCGGTAGCCCGAATCGATCAGGCCGGGGCTGTTGACGAGGGCGATCCCGTGCTCCCGGGCCAGGCCCGAGCGCGGCAGCACCAGGCCCGCGTGCCCGTCGGGGACCTCGACCGCGATGCCGGTGCCGACGCCCCACCGCTCCCCCGGGCCGATATGGGCGGCCTCGCAGGCGTAGAGGTCCAGCCCGGCGTCGCCCCCGTAGGCGCGGGTGGGCAGCACCGCCCCCTCGGCCATCCTCGAAACTCGAAGCTCCACGGTCGGCAGCCTAGACGACCGCGAGATCGTCGAACCGGTGGAGCTCGGCGACCGGGACCTTCGCGTGGACGAGGACGCCGTCCTCGCGCTCGGTCCGCTCGAGGTCGCCGGCCACCTCGTGCAGCTCGTGCAGGCGCCCGCCCTCCGAGTAGGGCACTAGCAGCTCGACCTCGGCGAGGGTCTCCTCGAAGGCCTCCTCGACCTTCTCTCGCAGCTCGTCCAGGCCCTCGCCGTCGATCGCCGAGACGAGCACGGCGCCGGGGTGGGCGATCGCCACCTCGTGCCGCTCGTCCTCGCCCAGCAGGTCCGCCTTGTTGAGGACCACCAGCCGCGGCTTCTCGCCGGCGCCGATCTCCTCCAACACCTCGTCGACCGCGCGCATCTCGACCAGTCGTCGCTCCTCGGCCTCGGAGGCGTCTACGACGTGCAGAATCAAATCGGCGAGCACGGTCTCCTCCAGCGTCGCCTTGAAGGCCTCGACCAGCTGGTGCGGCAGCTTCTCGATGAAACCGACGGTGTCGGTCAGCAGGTAGTCGCGGCCGGACAGCTCGAGGCTGCGGGTGGTCGGGTCGAGGGTGTGGAAGAGCCTGTCCCCCACCCCGGCATCGGCCCCGGTGAGGGCGTTGAGCAGGGTCGACTTGCCGGCGTTGGTGTAGCCGGCGAGGGCGACCCGCGGCAGCGCGGAGCGCTCGCGCCGGGCCCGCATCACGCCGCGATTGCGTTCCAGCCGCGCCAGGCGGCGGCGCAGCGCGGAGATGCGATCGCGGGCGAGGCGGCGGTCAGTCTCGATCTGGCTCTCACCCGGGCCCCTGGTGCCGATGCCGCCGTCGATGCGGCCGGCGCCGAGGCGCTCGAGGTGCGTCCACAGCCCCCGCATGCGGGCCATGTTGTATTCGAGCTGGGCGAGCTCGACCTGGAGCTTGCCCTCGGCCGAGTGGGCGTGGTCGGCGAAGATGTCGAGGATCACCGCGGTGCGGTCGATCACGGGGACGCCCAGCGCCGCCTCCAGGTTGCGCTCCTGACGCGGGGCGAGCTCGTCGTCGCAGGCGACCAGGTTGGCGTCGCAGGCGGCGATCTCGCGTTTCAGCTCGGTAAGGCGGCCACGTCCGAAATAGCGGTCTGGGTCCGGCTGCGGTCGCTGCTGGGTCGCCTCGCCCGCGGTGGCGACGCCGGCGGTGCGCAACAGCTCCTTCAGCTCGGCCAGCGGGTCGCCCTGCTCGAGCCCGTCGACGATGCCGATCGCCAGAGCGCGCTGGCGCGCTCGCGGGTTCGAGAGACCGGCGCCGTTGACGCCGTTCGCGCTGTAGCGCCTCTGCGTGTCGCGGCCATTTCTCGAACGTTGCACTCAAGGTGATTGTAGGCAAGGCAACGGTCCCGGCCGGATAGGCTGTGCCCCGTGAAGGTCTTCGTCACCGGCGGCACCGGGTTCATCGGCGGCGAGGTCGTGCGCCAGCTGCGCCAGCGCGGCGACGACGTCGTCTGCCTCGTCCGCAACCCCGAGAAGGGGAAGAAGGTCGAGGCCCTCGGCTGCGAGCTGGCCGCGGGCGATCTCGACGACGCGAAGGCGATCCGCGCCGGCATGGAGGGCTGCGACGCTGTCATCCACGCCGCGGCGATGTACGAGGTCGGGATCCCCGCCTCCCAGCACCAGGCGATGCGCGATGCGAACGTCGGTGGCACCGAACGCGTGCTGGGCGCGGCGCTGGAGGCGAAGATCCCCAAGGTCGTCTACGTCTCCACCGTCGGCATCTTCGGCAACACCCACGGCGAGATCGTCGACGAGTCCTACGAGCACCCGGCCAAGGACTTCACCTCCTGCTACGAGCAGACCAAGTGGGAGGCCCATCTGGTCGCCAAGCGGATGATCGCCGAGGGCCTGCCCTGCACGATCGTCCAGCCAGGCGGCGTCTACGGCCCCGGCGACACCTCCTCGATCGGGGTCCTGCTCGACCAGTTCCTCTCGGGGAAGATGCCCTTGCTTCCGTTCCCGGACCTGGGCATCTGCCTCTCCCATGTCGAAGACATCGCCGGCGGCATCGTCCTCGCCCTCGACAAGGGCAAGCCGGGAGAGACCTATGTGATCAGCGGTCCGGCCACCACGGTGCGCAAGGCGATCGGGATCGTCGCCGAGGCGACCGGGCGCAAGGCCCCCAAGCACGCGATCCCGGTGCCGCTGATGAAGGCGATGGTCCCGATCGGCCCGCTGGTCGGGAAGATGATGGGCCAGCCACCGAACCTGCGCGAGCTGATCTCCTCCGCCGACGGCGTCACCTTCTGGGCCAGCTACGACAAGGCCAAGCGCGAGCTTGGCTACGAGCCGCGCGGGCTCGAGCAGGGCCTGCGGCAGACGCTCGAGGCCGAAGGCCGGATCCCGGCCGCCGCCGCGGCCGCCTGACCCGACGCCGATGAGGGTCATCGACGTCGAGCACCTCGGCCGTTCCCGCGTGATCGGCTGCTGGGAGGTCGACGGCGCCCTAGTCGACCCCGGCCCGGAGTCATCGCTGCCGACCCTGATCGCCGCCCTCGGCGGCGATCAACCGCGCGCTCTGCTGCTGACCCACATCCACCTCGACCACGCCGCCGCGACCGGGGCGATGGTGCGCCGCTGGCCCGACCTCGAGGTCTACGTGCACGAGCGCGGCGCCCCGCACCTGATCGACCCGTCGAAGCTGCTGGCCAGCGCCGAGCGACTCTACGGCGATCAGATGCAGCGCCTCTGGGGCGAGATCGTGCCGGTACCGGAGGGCAACGTGAGGCCGCTGGCCGGCGGCGAGACGGTGCTGGGGATGCGCGTCGCCTACACCCCCGGGCACGCCTCCCACCACGTCTGCTACCTGCACGAGGAGAGCGGCACCGCTTTCGTCGGCGACGTCGCCGCTGTCCGCGTCCCGCCCTCGAACCTGGTCGTACCCCCGACGCCGCCCCCGGACATCGACGTCGAGGCGTGGGAGGAGTCGATCGGCATCGTCGAGTCCTGGCGGCCGCGGCGCCTCGCCCTCACCCACTTCGGCCCGGTCGAGGAGCCGGCTGAGCACCTTGCACACGTCCGCGAGCGCCTGCGCGAGGAGGCCCGGCTCGCCCGCGATCTCTCCGAGCCCGACTACGAGAAGCGCCACCGCGAACGAGTCCAAGCCGCCGCCGACCCGGAGACCGCCGCCGAGCTGATTCAGTGCGTCCCGCCTCAGTACCAGTGGCGCGGCTTGAATCGGTACTGGAACAAGCGAGAGGACCAGGGCCTATCCCGGTAGGGGTGGAACGTCTTGTACTTTTTCGCAGCCAACCCATTGTCGGCAGCCACAGGCAACTCGAAAAAGTTAAGTGGAACCCCTACCGGGATAGGCCCTCAGGAGAGGTGCTCGCGCATCCGCGCGACCGCCTCTTCGATGCGATCGTCGGGGGCCGTCAGGGCGATGCGGAAGAAGCCCTCGCCGCTGGGCCCGTACATCGAGCCGGGTGAGACGACCACCGCCGCCTCTTCCAGGACCAACTCGGAGAACGAGGTCGAGGTGTGGTTGCCCGGGACGGGCGCCCAGATGTAGATCGTCCCCTTCGGCGCCGCCACCTCGACGCCGATCTCGCGCAGCGCCGAGACGACCAGGTCGCGGCGGCGCGTATAGGTCTCGTTCATCCGCTCCTGCGGCCCCCTGGGGCCGATCAGGGCGGCGACCCCGGCCATCTGCACAGCCTCGAAGAGGCCGGAATCGACGTTGGTCTTCAACCGCCAGTAGGCCTGGACCGCATCGGCGTTGCCGAGGATCGCGGCACAGCGCCAGCCGGTCATGTTGAAGCCCTTGGACAGCGAGAAGACCTCGACGCCGACCTCCTTCGCGCCCGGCGTCGCCAGGAAGCTCGGAGCGACGTATCCGTCGTAGGTGGTCTCCGAGTAGGCGTTGTCGTGGACGACGAGGATCTCGTGCTCGCGGGCGAAGGATACGACCGTCTCGAAGAAGCCCTCTGGTACGACGGCCCCGGTCGGGTTGTTGGGGTAGTTGAGGAACATCAGCCGGGCCTTCGCGGCTATGTCAGCGGGGATCGCGCCGAGGTCCGGCGCGAAGCCCAGGCCAGGGACCAGCGGCAGCAGCTCGGGAGTGGCGCCGGCGAGGATCGGGCCGCCGGTGTACACCGGGTAGCCGGGGTCGGCGGCCAGCGCGACGCCACCGGGGTCGAGGAAGGCGAAGCAGAGGTTGTAGATGCACTCCTTGGCGCCGATCGCCGGGATCACCTCGCTCTCGGGGTCGAGATCGACCCCGAAGCGCCGGTCGTAGAACTCGGCGAAGGCCTGGCGGAACTCGGCCCGGCCGCGGTTGCTCGGGTACCGCTGGTTGGCCGGGTCGGCGACCGCCTCCTGCATCGCCTTGACGATGTGGGGATAGGTCGGTTCGTCGGGGTCGCCGATCCCGAGGCTGATCACGTCGATGCCGGCGTCGCGCTTCTCGGCGATGCGCCGCTCCAGTTCCTGGAACATGTAGGGAGGCATCGCCTCCAGGCGCACGGACGGGTCGGAGATGGACATTGGCGCGGAAATCTAGCCGGCCAGCTCGGCGAGCGCGGTCAGCAGCTCGGGCGACAGCTCGCCCGTGTAGACGGGCTCCGCCCAGCCGCCCAGCCGCACCGCCAGATCCTCGCCAACCTCGACCTCCAGCTCGCCGCCTTCCAGTTCGACGACGATCGGGCTTGCCGCGCCGCGCAGGAACGCCGTCACCGCGGCGCCGCTGGCACCGGTCCCGGAGGAGAGCGTCTCCCCCACTCCGCGCTCGAAGATCCGCGCCCTGACGCGGCTGCCGTCGATAGCCAGGAAGGAGACGTTGGTGCGGTTCGGGAACAGCTCGTGGCCTTCGACCTCGGGGCCGATCTCGCTCAGGTCCAACCCCTCCAGCTCCTCGCCGACGACGATCGCGCACTGCGGGTTGCCGATCGAGACGTGCTGGAACTGCCAGTCGCGCCCCGCCGCGTTGAGCGTCCCCTTGCCGTCCTCGCCGCCCGAGGGAAAGTCCCTGGAGGTGGTCGAAGCTCTTCCCATGCCCACCGCACAGGTCAGATCGCCGGTGATCGTCGGCACGATCGGCCCGGCCACGGTGCCGATCGCGAAGGTGTCCTCATCGGTCCAACCATGCCGCCGCAGATAGAGGGCCGCCTCCCGCGCCCCGTTCCCCGACAGCTCCGCCTCGGACCCATCCGGGTTGAAGATCCGCAGCCCGGCGACGAACTCCGAGTCCTCGCTGCGCGAGAGCAGCAGCACCCCATCCGAGCCGACTCCGAAATGCGGATCGCAGAGCCACTCGACCCGCTGGGGGCTCAGATCCCACGGAAGCCGATCGGCCTCGAGGATGAGGTAGTCGTTTCCCAGGGCCTGCCACTTCTCGAATCGCATCGGCCGGAGCCTATTCGCCCAGCACGGCGGCGATCTCGTCGGCGACGTCGGCGTCGTTTCGCCCGGTGCGGTCGATCGTGTGAAGATTGGGGATCTTGCGCATCCAGGTGAGCTGGCGGCGGGCGTAGTTGCGGGAGCGCTTCTTCATCAGCTCGACGTCGCCGCCGAGCAGCTC
>WNFM01174180.1_pt1 | contig 20117 bp, 19 predicted proteins | sample 5400271 | NCBI WGS metagenome assembly WNFM01 (sample SAMN13153352, study PRJNA577476) | soil metagenome | isolation source: 60 cm saprolite on Douglas fir-dominated hillslope | place: USA:California | collected 2013-09-17
GGGGGCCGGGCACGGGCCGGGAACTGAGAACCGGCGTGGACATATTCAGCAGAACCGGGAGGGCGCGTTCGTGTTCCTCCACACTCGCTTTTGCGAGAACGGGATCGAAGGTGTCGCCGTTCGCGATCCAAGGGCCGAAGGGCATTTCGTTCAAGACGGCGATGTCTGGGGGATCGATTTCGATTCGACGGAGGAGGTCGGCCCAGGCAGGATGGTCGAGCGAAAGGTTGTCGGGGAGTTGGCAGACGGAGAGCCTCAAGAAAACTCCTAGCATGCAGCAGCGTAGGCGGCGTGTTGCGAGGGGCTGCTACCTTATTATTCTACTCGTGAAGCGCGATTAGAGTTCGACGATGAGTTTCACCATGTTGTCGGCGGCGACTGGTGGTCTAGGAGAAGGCTGCGGCGGGCGCTAATGGAGGGCTGGAGAAATCTGGAGACCCATTTGGCGAACTAGATCCTGGAAGCGTGGTTGGGAGCGCACAGAGTCCAGAACTGGATCTACCTGAAGGTATTGCATCCAAACGGCGCCTTCGTAATACGCAGATTGAAGGCAATTCAGGGCGTTCTGTTTGTCGCCAAGCGCAGCGTAGATCTGCGCCAAGCCATACGACGAAACATAGCTCTGCTTGGCTACTTTTCGCAGTTGGTTAATGACGCTCAAGGCTTCCGCATTTCTTCCGGACACAGCGTACGCAACACCGACTTCGGCCATATAACTCGGACTGTCTCCGGAAAGGGCAGTTGCATTTTGCAATTCGGAGATTGCCTGAGCTCGTAACCCTTTTTGCAGGTAGGCTTGGCCGAGCAGGAGATGAGCGGCGGCGAAACTTGGGTCGAAGTCCAGGATCTTATGACCTTGCTCAACTGCTTCGTCAAAGCGCCGGTCGTCGTAGTAGCGAAACCCCAACCAAGTATTAATCATGGGCGAGAGGGGATCGAGCGCGAATGCCCGCTTCGCTTCGGCGAGCGCCTCTCCATGCCGGCCCAAAACCGATAAGTAATCTCCGTACCAATGATGCGCGTTTGCATAGCGCGGGCTCAACTCCAGCGCGCGCTTAAACTCATTTTCCGCCGCAGCCCAGCTCCTTTGATGGGAAAGCACAAGCGCGAGGGAGGCGTGAGCCTCGCCGGATGCGGGATCGATCTCAATGGCCTTAAGGGCCGCAGCTTTTGCTCTGGGCAATGCTTCCGCAGGCGATGCAAAGCCGTGCCATGCAAGTCCACTGTTACAATCGGCCAGGCCAGAGTAGGCGGGGCCATAGTCAGGCTGCTCAATTATGGCTTGCTGAAAATAATCGGAAGCCTTCCTGATTCCATCGGCAGTTCGTTTGTTCCAATAGTAGCGGCCCTTGAGATATGCTTCGTAAGCATCTGGATTGACGGGGCGGATAGTTGCCAAGCTCTCTTGCTCCTGCGGAGTCAGGGTCGTCTTAATTTCGTTGGCGATCGCTCGGGCCACCTCATTCTGCAGCGCCAGCACATCCTTCAATTCTCGGTCGTAGCTTTCTGCCCATAAGTGGCGGTCTGTCTGGGCTTGAATCAATTGCGCAGTGACGCGGACGCGATCGCCCGAGCGTCGGACTGTCCCCTCGACGATTCCATCCACGTTTAATTCGCGTGCGACCTGGGGCAAAGGTTTGTTGGTCCGTTTGTAACGCATGATGGAGGTGCGCGAGGTGACACGAAGTGCTCGGATCTTGCTTAAGCTAGTAATCAACTCTTCAGTGATGCCGTCCGCGAAATACTCCTGTTCGGGTTCATGGGAGAGATTCTCCAAAGGAAGAACGGCGATGGACTGTATGCGGAGGGGAGCAGCGCTGCCCATCCATCGAGTTCTAAGCTTTCCCACATCGAGTGAAAGCAACAAAGTAAGCAGGCAGAGGACAGCAATTCCTGCAATTGTAAGCGCCGGTAGCAGCCCAATTTTGAATTGAGAGGCTCCGGCGGTGGTGCCGTCGGGGCTTGTCGGCACTGCTGACGATGCACCGTCGGAGACTGTGGTTTCTGACTTGGCTTTGATATCCACGACCCTTTCAATCGGCATGAGCCATCGGTATCCGCGGCGCGGCAGAGTCTCAATGAAGCGGGGGTGTTCGACAGAATCGCCAAGAGCGTCGCGCAGCTTATTGATGGCGATATTCACGCCATGGTCGAAGTCCACAAATGTGTCGTTTGGCCAGAGCTTCTTTTGCAGCTCTTCCCGAGTGACCAACTCGCCGGGGCGTTCGGTCAGCAGCGCCAAGACCTGACACGGCTGATCCTGCAACTTCACGCGTTTACCTTGTTTGTGAATTTCGGCAGTTCGGAGGTTCAGCTCGAACTGATCAAACCGCCGGAAATGCGAGAAATGGGTTGGATTTGGCAAGACCGTCAACCTTGCGGGGAGCATAACACGGTCAAATGCGTACCGGTAACATACGTAACAATTGGGCCAATCTATTGAATCCAAGTGGCTTGGATGTAGACGCGCAGTTGACCTGGCGTAGATGCGCAGTGAATTGATCCGTTTATCAAACAAGCCGACACTGCGGGCCACCATGCACAAGCGGAAAGAAGATGAACTGATGAAGCATCCCGCCCGAAATCAGGCCAGGTGGGCCACCGCTCAGGTGGAAACCACGAAAACAGAAGTAAAGGAGGGAATCAAAATGGTTGTCTTCGAAGGGCGAATTGCCAGGCCGTGTTTCGCTGTGGTGCTCGAGCTCGCTTTGATGGCATTGGTCATCGCTGTCGCCATACCGAGTCGTTTACGAGCCGATGAGGTGACCGACTGGAATCAAATCATGGTGCAGACTGTACTCACCGGCAAAACCAGCCCGGTGGTTTCAACCCGTGTGGCAGCGATTGTGGAAGCAGCGGTGTTCGACGCGGTGAACGGAATCGAACGCCGGTTCGCTCCCATTCACGTTGACTTTGCCGCTCCGATGGGAGCCTCAAAACGGGCGGCAGCGGTTCAGGCCGCTTACGCCACGCTTGTAGTGCTTTTCCCGTCGCAGAAGCCTGAACTGGATGGAAGCCTTCAGGTGTCCCTCGCCGCCATTGCATCGGGCCCGGCGACGGAGAACAGCCGATCCATAGCACTCGGCGTTCAGTGGGGCCAGATAGTCGCGAATGACATCATGGCCTGGCGCAGCACGGACGGTTTCACGCCAGCCCCTCCGCCGTATGTCGGTGGACTGGCGATTGGCGAGTGGCGTCCGACACCACCGGATTTTTCGCCAGGCGCCGTGCCGCAGTTTGCGCACATGACGCCATGGGTGATCAATTCACCAAGCCAATTCCGCACTGCCGGCCCGCCCGCCTTGACGAGCGATCAGTACACATCTGTCTTCAACGAGGTGAAGATGATGGGAATCGCTTTCAGTTCACCACGGACCGCTGACCAGACCGAGCTAGCCCTGTTCTGGAATGGCAATCCTGCGCGTCTTTGGAGCAAGGCCGCCAGGGCGATCTCCGATGAACGTCATTTGACGCTGTCAGACAATGCGCATCTTTTTGGCTTGCTAAGCGTTGCGATGGCTGATGCAGCGATTGCCTGCTGGGATGGGAAATATCACTTCATATTCTGGCGGCCCATAACCGCGATCGTTCTGGCGGATCTCGATGGAAATCCGGCGACAATTGCCGACCCCGCATGGATACCCCTGCTGCAAACAGTACCGCCCGGAATCACGCCCAATTTCCCTGAATACCCATCGGGGCATGCCACTGTCAGCGCCGCAGCCGCGGGAATTCTAGCCGCAATTTTTAGCGACAACACCCCGTTCACGGTGGACACCGAGAAGCTCACCGGCGTTTTTCGATCGTTCCCAAGCTTTTCCCAGGCCGTGCTGGAGGTTGACAGCGCTCGCGTCTTCGGCGGCATTCACTTCCGGAATTCGTGCCTGGACGGCAACGTGATCGGCCAGAACGTCGCGGACTTCGTGCTGCAGAATGGTGCGCAGTCACTGTACGGACAGCGCGTCGGGCAGATTAGCCATGACCATGGAACGGGAACGGTGAGCGGTGAAGGTGAGAATGCCGAAGCGGGAAACTTCTAAATTGGAAACAATAGAAAAGCGGTAGCCGACATGAAAACAATATCTCTGTTCGCCTTGCTTGTGGCGGGATGCGGCGGAGTGACGTCTCCTCCGCCCCCCGCCCCGGCGATCCCCAATGCCAGCATCACCGGGCAATACAATCTGGTGCTGACCTCCACAAATGGGCACGGGACGACAAATATTTATACAAACTTCACGCAAACCGGAGCGGCTATTACGGGGGCGGCAAGTACGCTCGTCTGCCTCTCAAATGATTTATCAAAATACGAAGGCAATAATCCCGCGGGCATTCCCATTACTCCCAGCGGAACCGTAAACGGGGCGAATGTCACGATGACGATTTCATTCCCAAGTACGGCAGGGGCCGATACCGTGACGATGGTTGGCATCGCGACGGGAACGGATCTCGCCGGGACCTACACGGACAGTGTCAACGACACCGGCACCTGGAGCGCATTTTCAGCGAGCATACTGAGTGGAGCGTACAGCGGGACGTTCAATTCAAGTTCCAATCCCCTGGCGATCGCTCCAACCATTTTGATTACGCTCACACAAGATAACAGCTTCAACCTTACTGGAACGGCGACCATCATGAATTCACCGTGTATCAGTTCGCTCGCCCTGTCGGGGCGAGCGATTGGTGAGGCGTTTAGCCTGACCGATTCGGCGAACGAAGCTGTTCTGACGGCTTTGCCAAGCGGAAACAGTTTCAACTTTAGCTACAATTTTGACCCGGCGGCGGCCCACTGCGCAGGTGATTTTGGGCTCGGAGTAATGACAACCCAGTCCCCTTGGGATTACTGAATCAGGGGCGTCTCTGAGGGGGCGGTTAGAGTTCGACGATGAGTTTGCCGGTGTTGTCGCCGTGGAAGAGCATGTTGATGGCTTCGGGGGCTTTTTCCAGGCCTTTCACGATTGTTTCGCGGCTTTTGAGCTTGCCGGTCATTTTCCACATGCCGAGTTTCTGGCCGGCGTCCATAAACTTTGGAATGTAATCCATGATGAGAAAGCCTTCGACGCGAAGGCGCTTGATGAATGATGAGCTGGCCAAAGCTAACAAGATTGGGGTCGTGCGTGGTGTAGCCGGAGATGAGGCCGCAGAGGACGACGCGGCCGTGGAGATTCATGCGGTCGAGAACGGCATGCATGATTTCGCCGCCGACGTTTTCGAAGTTGATGTCGACGCCTTTTGGAGTGGCGGCGGTTAGCTGGGCTTTCCAGTCGGGGTGTTTGTAGTTGATGGCGGCGTCGAAGCCGAGATCGTCTTTAATCCATTTACATTTTTCATCGGTGCCGGCAATGCCGACTACACGGCAGCCGTGTATTTTGCCGAGCTGGCCAACGATGCTGCCGGTGGCCCCGGCGGCGGCGGAGACGACCAGGGTTTCGCCGGATTTTGGCTGGCCGACTTCGAGAAGGCCGAAGTAGGCGGTGAGGCCGTTGATGCCGAGGAGATTCAGAAAATTGGTGTCGGAGAGAAAGGGGATGCTGGGGAGTTTCTGGAAGGCGCCTTTTCCTTCGCCGGCGAGGATGCAGTATTCCTGGAGGCCGGTGAGGCCGGAGACTTTGTCGCCCTTCTTGAAATTCGGATTGCGGGATTCGATGACTTCGGCGAGTCCGAGGGCGCGCATGACTTCGCCGATTTGAACTGGAGGCATGTACTGAGGGAAGTCGGTCATCCAGATGCGCATGGTGGGGTCGATGGAGAGATATTTCACTTTGGCGAGGGCCTGGCCTTCGGAGATGGCGGGAATTGGGGAGTTGGTGAGTTGGAGGACGTCGGGAGTGATCAGAGCGGTGGGGCGATTGGCGAGAAGCCATTGGCGATTGGTGGTGGTCATGGGGGAAGAGTAGAGGAGGTCGAAAGGGAAGTCAAAGAAGAGGAAAAGAGAAAGGAGAGGAAAACGCGACAGAAAAGAGTTCACACAGAGGACACAGAGGAAGAGCACAGAGTTCACGGAGAGTGAGTGACCAAGTGAATGTTTCCGTGTGGCGGCTGAAGTTGAGGTCCTTCGCGCATCCTTGTCGGATGCGCTCAGGATGACGACCTGTTTGGGGTTTAGGTCAGGGGGTTTTCAGGAGGCGGATCAGGTCGGAGGCGTTTTTGGTGGCTTTTTTGATTTGGGTCAGGCTGCGGGTGGCATGATGGGTGGCGTCGAGTTGGTCGGTGAGAATGTCGGCGTTGGCACTGATTACGCAGAGGAGGTTGTTGACGGCGTGGGAGATGGCGTCGAGCTTGTTGGCGGGGAGACGATCGGAAAATGATTGTTCGAATGGGAATGACATGGGGCTTACCTTTCTGGATGAGTTGCGAAGAGTTTCGGTGTTGATGGCAGTTACCAGGGCGTGCTGCAAAGAGGCGACGTTGAGTTCGGAGAGGAGGAGCGTCGAGGCGGCGCCGGCTTGTGTGGCGGCCTGGTGGAATTGGGGGTCGGAGATCGGGAGAAGGGCCACGATGGGGAGGGAATCCAGCCCGTCATGGAGCTTCCGGGCGGCTAGAAGCTCCTGAGCGGACGGATGGCTGAGATCGAGGAGAAGGGCGTGCCACTGTTCGGAATTGAGGCGGCGCACGACTGAGTGATTTTCAGCCAGAAGGGCAGTTCGCCCAGGAAAAGAATTTGAGAACCAGAGGTGGACATCGGACTTGCTAAACACTCCTCACACTTGAAATAAAGCCGTTGGCGGTACGGCTTGGCCGACTGCAGAAAAGGTTTGTTGCGGGGCCTAACTGCTGGTGGAACCCAAGAGCACAGCCAGGAATGACTGTGCTACAAGACGGCATCCGGGAACAGGCGACGAATTTCGTGGAGCAGGCCATCGGGCAGGCGGCCTTTGGAAACGTAGCCGTCTGCGCCGTGATTGCGGCATTCCTCTTCCAACGTGGTGCCCTGGATTTCGGAATAAATGATCACGCGCAGAGACGGGTGTGCGCGGCGGAGTTCCTGAGCGGCTTGAAGGCCGTTGAGGCGCGGCATGCGGAAATCGAGCAGAGCGAGATCGGGTTGGTGCTGCGCGACGAGTTGGACGGCGTTGATGCCATCGCTGGCGGTGCAGACGACTTCGAGGCCGCCGGCGAAGTCGAGGTAGTCGCAGACGGAACGGAGTGCGGTGGGTGAGTCGTCGGCTACCAGAACGCGGATTGGGGCGATATGCGGCATTGCTGCTCCAGTGTGAATGCACGTTCATATTGAGGGAATGGGAGGGGGAGGGGTATTGGGGAGATTGCGTAGTGAATATTCACTAGAAGGGGGAGCGAATCATATACACTTTCCTGCGGACTGAGGGGTGCAGGTCAACGTCACTTAACGCTTTCCGGGCCGCTCTCATATAGACAAGTTTGGACAAGTGCATTTCGGACATCGGCTGACCCCAAGTGCTACATTTCGTCTGGATCAAATTTGGAGAGAAGGTCAGCGGCACAGAATGCTGTTGCGCTCCCGCACGAGTGTCTGCCGCCGACTGAAAAACCATTCGGAATCGGGCTTGACACGGCCGACTTCGTTGGACCTGTCCCCAATTCCCTCGGAGCTTTCTGACGACTTAACGGTAACGCGCCCGCCCATCTACCGTGTGTTCACAAGCATCACGTCTAGTCGAGCGTCCTTACCCAGAAGAACATTTATGCACTTGAGCTGCCTTGAATCGAACGGTATGACATCACCAGTTTTCACCCCGTACGCGGAGACGCAGTACTCGCCGGGTTCCAATACAGCCGTGTAGTCTCCGGCAGAGTCAGCGATCACAAGATATTTCCGCTGGTTCTTGGCCGCGAATGCTAGCACAGTGTACGGAGCAACTGTCATCATTCCACCTGGAAGCTGAGATACGAAGCCGATCGAGCCACGAACGAGGCTAAACGTCAAATGATCGGAGGTTTCCTCAATTTTTCCCGCATGTGCGTTTATAATTGTAGATAACAGTACTAACGCGATCAGACGAATTGTCATTGTGTCCTCGGAACAGCGTAAATTGATGGTGAAACTGTAGTTATCGGAATCTCTTCTGTGGCGCGACCGCGATACGGACTCCCAGGCTCGTTTAGTTTCTTAACAACCTCACTCACGCCCAAGTTTGCGGCTCTGCCGAGTCCTTGAAGGAACTTCGATTGATCGTTGCCCACAGGTTCAGCAGCGAAGCCAGCAATGAATGCGTTCGCCTCATCGACGAGGTCATCCCTATATCCCTCCCACTTTCCGGTTTTCGGATTCAAAGCAAACCCAAGGTGTCTCTTGACAACGCCGACGCCATCATAGAGGGTGGCACAGACGGAACTCCATTTCTTGTTTTAGTGCTTGCATCGTTGGGTAGGATACCACTCCTATAATTCACTGGGGAGTAGAATGGAACCGAAGCGCGGGTGCCCCATCCTCGGGTTGGGAGGGTGGGTCTTGGGTTGGCATCTCCTCGCCTGGGGTTCACGTTGCCCGTTCGGCTAAAACGCATCTACGGCAAGGGCCAACCATGAGTTCCTGACCCAGTAAGGGTGCCCCAACCACCTACTTTATTCCGAGTTCTGGTCGCAGACGCAACCAAATCTACTCGGTCGAGGCGCCGACATCGTCATCTAAACAGCCCAATCAGCCTAGGGCTTCGAAACCTGGCCCGGTTCGCCGGAGTATTGGTGTATTTGCGCAAGGGAAAGATGACGTGTGTCAGAGAGGTCTTGGAGAATAGTACGAATGTTCACATAGCGATCCTTTGGGTAAGTCGTGTAGTACTCAGTCACGAGGTCTACATATGCCTCCAGACTCTTACTATGACTTGGCTCTTTCGAAATACACTTCGCTCCGGGAAGACCATTCGGCCTGGGCACGTCAGCGTCTTCAGCCATCTTGCACCCATCGTCAAAACCGCGATCATAGCCCGTCAGGAATGCAGATACATAGAGAAGGCGCATCTCAGCACTCCACTTCATCCACTCTTCACCTTCCGCGCCCCCTTTTGAAGGCCCCCCTAGTCCTGAGACGATGGCCAGTGCCAGGACGACGCACGTAGTTAGGCTAAACAGACCACGCATTTGTTTTCCTCCTATATACCTTCTCACAAGAGCGCAAACGCCCTTCAGTTTGGGGACTTCGGATCATTTCCATACTCAATCGTGAAGTAAGGAGCAACATCGTTGGTTACGCGCATGATTTCAAAGTCCCAGGCAAAATTCTTCTCGTCAAGAACCCCCGCAGCGATGCCATCGACGCTCCATCGTCTTTCTATTGAATAATTCTGGCCAGATAGCACGCTCTGCGAATCGATCATCTCACTATGTCGAATATGTTCTGGATCTTTTTCGACACACGAGGGGTCGCAGATATGAGCAGCGCCGGGCTCACCCTTCCAACGTTCACTGAGCGTTAGGGCGTGGTTGGGGGAAAGTAGGGGCTTTCCGTTCGAATCAAGAGTTACTGCGTAGTAAGAAACATCTCGGTCTGATGCCGCCTTGCTATGGCGTAGCTTTCCGGGTTGCGCCTTCACGAGGGGCCTGGACTTGGCCTTTCGCCCCTTCGGCTTTCGCGCAGAGTTTTTTTGGTTAGCTTTCTCTTGTTCCTGGACCTGTTGAAAATAGGCGTTGGCCTCCTCGGGGCTAATTCCGACGCCCTCAGAGCCGCAACTGGAGAACTCGGCGGAGCAGACAGCGTAGTTTCCCGTGGGGTCCACCAGACCGAGCGGGTTATTCCGGGCGTAGGAATACAAATTCCAGCTTTGAGGATTTGCTGTGTGCTGGTCAGCAAAGACTTCGTCCGGAGACATGAACCTGCCCTTCGTATTTGCGTAGTACCTGGCGCCGAAGTTATCGAGGCCAGACTCCGAATCGCGTTCTTTGCCGGTGAACTTATAGCTATTGCCACTGGAAGAGAGGATGACGCGCTCGCCGCCGAATGGATAGAAGTCGGAATCATCGAGGATTGCACCACCGGCGTTGGTGACCACGCGGGCGGTGCCGAGGTGATCGGCGAAATAGTAGTTGACGTTGTTCTGGTAGTCGCGGCGGGCAATCCGTTTGCCGTCGAAGAAAATATATTCCTTGAACGCGGCGTTTGCGGTGCTGCCAGCGAGATCGGTTTCATCGAGCGGGTCGCTGCCCGCGCCGTGCCAATATAGCGTACCGCTGGATTTCTTCACCCGCTTGCCGTCGCCGTCGTAGGTGTAGGTGACGCCCGCTGTCAGCGTCATCTGATTCTCTGCGTTGTAGCTGTACGTGGGCGAGGGGCACGGTGGGGCGGATAGCCCGAGAAGGTTTCCGGCGAGGTCATAGCAATCGCCAACGAGCTGGTTCTTAGTGTTCGCGGATTGAGAGAGCACATTCACACTGCACCCGGGCCGGGTCCGCACTGATGGTATTCAGATTACCCCAAATGTCGTAGCCGGAGACAAACGTCGATCCGTTCATGGTGCCGAAAAGCTGTCCCCAGCAAGTGCTGCCGGACGTGCCATCGGTGAGGGCTTCCTTGATGCGATTGAGTTCGTCATAGCTATACGTGACCGAACGGCCGGGAGTGATGCGATTCGTAATTTTGTTCACGTTGCCGTTGTCGGCGACACCCAGACCAAAATTGTACTGGTAGTCGAGGATATTGGCATTTCCAATGCCGGTCTGAGTGCAACCGGCGAAGAGGGTCCCACCCTTGCATAAACCAAACCCGCAAGGGAAGGCCACCCAGGAGTTTCTAGTCCGTTAAGGGTGGTCCACCCGCCGATTCGTGATTTCGACGGAATCAGCTTTCGAAAATTTATCAATTAGGACTCTCGTGAAGGGCGATCGTAATAGCCGGATACATTTTGGATCATCCCCAAAATCTCTCCGATCGATTTCTTCACACGTTCCTGTCCCCGGGTTTTCGTCCCCGGGTTTTCGTCCCCGGGTTTCCCGGGGTTTCCCGGGTTTCCCAGTGCTATTTTCGCCCTCGTAGGGATAAAGCCTTCCGACTTTGGTGCTCTCAAGAGACATTCCTTGGAGTACGACAAAGACAGCAGGAACGTATCTCGGATCGCCTTCGTAGAAAACAACTAGTGGGCTGCCCTCAACTGCGCACCTCACTAGCGAACCCGGTTCACTTGATGAGCGTGTGAATTCCAAGCAATATGCGGAACCCTTATCAACCGGGATCGTGCGCTTTGTCCTAAGCTGGTAACCGTGCTGGTTAGAATCTCGAACAACACCTTCTTCAAATCGAGAGTAGTCTCGATCGAACACAAAAGGCTGAGTATGCCTGAAGAGGCTGACGTGCCCGTAGGAAGCCCTAAATAGAGGGATTCCTAAATTCTGTTTCCACATCGTGGGGCCTTCTTGAGAGTTCCGCACATAGAAGCCTCCGGGAACGGGCACTCGCCAGCCTCCGTATGAGATGGCGTTTCCATATACCAAGTGCCAGAACGGTCCAAGTAGGGGTACGACCAGCAGGAAAATTACGAATGCACCGATAAACACGCCTATTAGTCGGAATGCTAATTTTCCTACCTTGTGTTTTGGCGCTAGCATTTCTTCTCCTTGTCAAGTGTGCACGGAGGTGGCGGTGGCGGTTGTGGTCGTGGTGGTGGAGGAGGAGTGCTTGGTGTGTTAGAAGGTTGCTGGTTTGGATTAGGGTTTGGATTAGGCTGTCCTGGTTGGTTCGGTTGATTGGGTCCGTGCTTGTCATCCTTCTTCTTTGCAGAATCGACCATTGCGTCGATGGCTTTGCCTTTTGCTTGGTCGACGACGACACCTGTGATCGTGGTCGGAGGGGTTGCGTCGGGCACCGTGTTTTCAATGCCCTTAATTGCCCCTTCCCCGTAAGTATTTAATCGTTCTTTGTCGTATGCCCTTATCTCGCTTTCCGTGCACTGCGCGTTGCTGGCCGTGCAGCCAAGCGATTTTTGAAAGGCTTCGTTTTCTGCTTTTTCCCGCTCTTTTTGCCACTCGTGCAGTTCGTGGACACCATATGCCACAGCGGCAACTCCAATAGCGACGCAGATCACGAACGAAAGAGGCTCGCCGCAATGTCCGTCTCGATCCACGTACGTTGTTGGTCTGTTTTTCGCATAGCTGTAGAGGTTGAGGCTCTGGGGGTCACCAAAATCGGCGTAAGGAACGCCCGTTGGCGCTGACGACCAATCAGGGGACATGAAGCGCCCTATGCTCGATGAATCGTACCTAGCCCCGAAGTTATCGAGGCCGCTCTCTGCATCGCGTTCTTTGCCGGTGAATTTGTATGTGTTGCCGCTGGAGGAGACGACGACACGTTCGCCGCCGAATGGATAGAAGTCGGAATCATCAAGCATGGTACCAGCGGCGTTGGTGACCGCGCGGGCGGTGCCGAGGTGATCGGCGAAATAGTAGTTGACGTTGTTCTGGTAGTCGCGGCGGGCGATCCGTTTGCCGTCGAAGAAAATATATTCCTTGAACGCGGCGTTGGCGGCGCTGCCGGCGAGGTCGGTTTCATCGAGCGGGTCGCTGCCCGCACCGTACCAGTAGAGCGTCCCGCTGGATTTCTTCACCCGTTTGCCATCGCCGTCATAGGTGTAGGTGACCCCAGCCGTCAGCGTCAGCTGGTTCTCTGCGTTGTAGCTGTACGTGGGCGAGGGGCACGGTGGGGCGGATAGTCCGAGAAGGTTTCCGGCAAGGTCATAGCAGTCGCCAACGATTTGGTTCTTGGTGTTCGCGGATTGGGAGAGCACATTCACGCCGCATCCGGGCCGTGCCGGGTCCGCACTGATGGTACTCAGATTACCCCAAATGTCATAACCGGAGACAAACGTCGATCCGTTCATGGTGCCGAAAAGTTGCCCCCAGCATGTGCTGCCGGTGGTGCCGTCGGTTAAGGCTTCCTTGACGCGGTTGAGTTCATCATAGGTATAGGTTAGGGAGCGCCCCGGCGTGATGCGGTTCGTTGTCTTGTTGACGTTGCCGTTGTCGGCAACGCCCAAACCGAAATCGTACTGGTAGTCGAGAATGTTGGCATTGCCAACGCCGGTCTGCGTGCAACCGGTGGGAGCGCCGGTCGCTGCCGTTGTGGCATACAACCAGCAAGGCTGGAGGCGATTGTTGAAGAGGAAGGTGGAGTACAGGCTCGCACCGTTCTTCACGCCTGCAAGTGCACCTTGGGGAGCATAGACCGCGTTTGTCGCGTAGTTGATGGGTCCGGTGGAGTCTATGGCGGAAAGGGCGCGGGCTGCGGTGTCGTATGCGTAGGTAATGACCCGGCCGCTGGGATTGGTGAGTGAAATGAGGTTGCCCGCCAGGTCATAGGCGTGAACCGCGCTCTTGGTTACGCCGTTGGTGGTGCGCTGGTCGGTCAGCGTTTGGCCCAATTTGTCGTAGCTCCAGGCTTCAGAGCCTGCGGCGTCCGTCATGCTGGTGCGGTGGCCGATATTGTAGCAGGCGGGTTGACCAAGGCAGGCCGTTTGATCATAAGAGTAGCTGATGGCCGGATCGCCATTCGAGTAGGTCTTGCCGGTGAGGCGATGGACGGCGTCGTAGGCATAGGTGGTGGTGATGCTTCTCGCGTCGAGCTTCGTGTGCAGGGTCCCGTCGTCGAAATAGGTATAAGTGAGCGTGCCGGATTCGGGATTGTTGGCAGTGAGTAGTTGAGAGAGCGAATTGTAGGTGAAGAGTCGGGTGCGCCATTGGGTCGTGTCCGTGGTATTTCCCTTCTGGTCCACACGGAGGAGATTGTTCAGCGGGTCGTACTGGTAGTCGGTTTCGTTTACCAGCGAGTTCGAGGCATTGGGTTCGAAAACCTGGATGAGACGGCCGAGGGCGTCGGAACAGCTTTTGCGAATTTTGCCTGCTTGATCGGTGACCGTGACGCAGTTACCAGCGTAAACCGTGGAGGTGTTGTTCGCACTGGTTGAACCGTCCGGCGGAATGACTTTGGTGGTGCGGTTGAGCGCGTCGTAATTGGAGGTGGTGATGCCGTAGGTTTGGTCGCTTGTGGTGCGGTAGGGATTGGAAACTGTGCTCGTCCGGCCGACGGGGTCATAAGTCGTGTCGGACTTGATCTTGTTTGCGCAACTGGTGCCATCCTCACACAGGATGGTTTGCGTTGCGCGGGCAAGGCCGTCGACAAAAAGCTCAGACTCCAGGTTTCTGGAAGCATCGAGCTTCTTGACTGTGGTGAGACTGAAGGGGGTCGAAGAAGTGGAGAACGTGCGGTCCACCTGACCGCCGTCGGGTAAAGTCGTCTGGAGCAGGCGGCCCATCAGATCATATATAGGGAAACCGGTTACTTGGCCGTTCTGGTCGGTGATGGAAGCCATAGTTCCCGTACAAGAATTGTAGGTGGCGCTCGTGAGGTGGTTGAGGGCATCAGCCACGCTTGTGAGGTACGCAGCCGCGTTGCCACCTGAAGGCAGACAACCGTTGTTTCCCCAGGAATCGGCGTAGCTCATGAGCGTGGTGTGGCTGAGCGGATCAATGGCTTTGGTGGCATTGCCCGCGTCATCGTAAGCGAACTGCGTGGTGAGAAACGCGCTGTCTGTATTGCGCCAACGCTTGATGGCGGTGAGATTACCGCGTGTCTTGCTAGCAGTATTGTAGGCCGAGTCGCGCTGAACGGCGCCGCTGGCGGTGAGCGGATTGACGGAATAGTTGTCGTACTCGAAATCGGTCTCCGCGAATTTGGTGGTGCCGCCGTCCCAGGTTTGCGTGGTGGCCTTGCGATTCCAGATGTGGACGCTATGAGTCGAGTAATCGACGTTGCTGTTGGCGGCGTTGACCTTCAGCCAAGTGTTAACAGTCTTGCGCACGACCGTGGTGCCGGGGGCACCGGAGCCATAGTTGTATTCAAGGACTTGTGTCGGATTGTCGATGGGTTCGCTCCGGACTGTGGGAGATTGATTCTCGTAATCGACGCCGTTGGCGGGGTCGTAGGGCGGGTACATGACGGTAGCGGAGTAGGTATCGTAGTCGTAGTGGGTTTTGGTGACGAGCGTGGATCCGCCAGTGTCGCTCAGTGTGGTGGTCACATCTTTCGGAAATAGCGGACAGGTGCAGTAGTCCTGATAGACGTAAGTGGTCTGCGTGGTTCGCAAGAGAGTGCCGGTTTCCGAATAGACCGAATGCAAGGTTTCACGGGGCCAACTCGGACCGGAGGCAAGCGGGTCAGACTGAGAGAACTCGTAGTGATTCTTGTAGCCGAGCGGGTCCACAACGTCCTCAGCGGCGTTGTTTGGCTGGAGGGTGGTCACGCTGATCGTAGGGGTAAAGGTGGTGATATCTTCGGGAGTACCCGAGCCACCGCAGGTCCCGGATGGATCACGGCAGATATGCCGCTTGGTCACTTCCCGAAAGTCGCCTCGAACATCAAATCCTGTGGCAACCCAAAAGGTTTCGAGATGAGGGAACGCTGCGTACTCATATGCCGCGTAGCCGCCGGTGGGAAAGGTAAATTTCGTTAGTTCCCCGTAACCATTGTACGAGAACGTGTACTGGGTTCCGTCGGGAAGGACAACACTGGTTAGAAGCGTGGCGCTTGCCACACTGGGCTGATTCACGTAAATATTGCTATGGCAGATACCGCCGGCTTGACAGTTCTTAGGTTTTGGATATGTGAAGGGTGGTTGCGAAGTCTGATAAGGTCCGCTCGTCTGAAAAAGCGGAATCGACGCGTAATTCAACGTGACTGTCTGCGTTGTACCGTTGGAATCTTTGAAAGCTATTGAGGTGACCCGGTTGGTAGTGTAAGTAAACGTGATTTGCCTGCCAAGGGTATCGGAAGAAGATATGTAGTTTCCATTGGTGTCTTCGTAGGTTTTGCCGCTGCCAAATAAGACCGTTCCATCTTTAAGCGTAGCTGTTACCAAATTGTGGTTAGAGTCGTTGAAAGCAGTTATGCCTGAACCATCTTCAGCGTCAATCACGGGGGCGCGACCACTGAGGTAGTGTTTGCTGCCGTCGGCTAGAGTGAGGGTGCTTCCGTCGAGCCCGAGGTAGTTCCCGAATTGGTCCACGTCGCTGCCACCCGGATCAACACCGGGGAAGCTGAAGCGCCAACCTAAATCCCCGACTGACCAACGCCGTTGTTCGGATTTCCATTGATACACGATGTCTGTTGGCGAGGCGTACCTTGCGGATGGCGTCCAAATCTTACTGTCGTACTGAACGGCTAGAGTGTAATTGAGACCATTACGTCCGGGCAAAGAAATAATCGGTAAGCTCAAGCTCAGGTTGCCATTGGTCAGGTTTACGTTCCCGGCGTCAGTGGAATAAGTGCCGAAGGGATTGGTGCCGGTTTCATTGCTCGGAGTGATTTGCGTGGGCGGCGCGGATTGCGCTCGGGACGAAGCTGCGCCAAGAGATGCTAAGAAGGAGAAGACGACGAGGATGGTGGCGCGAATTTTGTTTGCTTTGGTCATCATGGCCATCTCCTAGAGCGCCGCGGAATTGAAATCCGTGTCGGTGAGCGTCACGTTGAATTGAACCGCTGTGAATTGAATCTGGTACATCAGTTGGCCTTCGAAGCTCTCGCTCTGCTGGAAAGGCACGGCGATGCCGTTGACAAGGCGATAGTCGGAGAAAGTACGGGAGAAGTTCATGGCGAGGTAGGGATTGTCGTCAGCAAGGCGGATGAAATCGATGCGAACGGGGAGAGCGGACTGCAGGGAAACCCACACCTTCAGCGGTGAAGCGAGGTCGCGGAATTGGGCGAATGAGTCAGCACTGCTGGCGTGCCGCATGATTGCGACGCCGTGGCAGGAGGTGCCATCGACTATTTTGGTTCCGAGGTCCTGAATTGCAACGCTGAGGTCCGCTGTGTTTACCAGGTCTGACAGGAACGGGAACACAGGGGACTGGATGGAGAGAGCGCCATGTCCGGGGAGGCGTTGCTTCGTTCCGTCAGGGAGTCGGATGGCTCCGGCCAAACCGTTTACCACGGTAGTCGATGTAGTGCCCGAATCCTGTAGGTCCATACGATGCTGCGCAGGGCCTCTTTGTTTAATGATGAAGGACGCCGGTGCTTGCTGACCAGCGCCGGGACGTGTGAGCGTTCCGGAAGCGACGATTGTCGCGGGCACGGTGCTCGCTGTCCAGCCTGCGGCCGCAACCATCTGACCTAGAGCCATCAGGGCCTGGGGATCACGCTGCAGTGGGCTAGGAGTTGGCGAGGGAGTTTGCGGCGCCCCTGCTGATGAGATGGAAGTCAAAAGGAAAGTAGCAGCGAACGCGAGGTCTTTGATTCGCATAATTGCTCCCAAGAATACGAGGCTACGAGGTACGCGCCACCGTGCAAACAACTGTGGTTCTAAATCTACGTAAAGGAGCGAAGAGGACAGGCGACCCATTCAACCGTTAGACCATGTTAGATACGTGTCTCTAATCCTAAGGACTCAGATTGGGATGCTCTCAGGATGACAAGTTTCGGTTTTGGTCGGGGGATTAGGTTTGGATGATGTTGTTGCGGATGGCGTACATGATCAGTTCAGCGAGGGAGTGGAAGTCGAGTTTGAGCATGATGTTGGCGCGGTGGGCTTCGGCGGTGTTGACGCTGATGTTGAGGAGGGTGGCGACCTCTTTGTTGCTTTTGCCTTCGGCGAGGAGTTGGAGGATTTCGCGTTCGCGCGGGGTGAGGCGGGATCGGGAGGATTTGGGATTGTCGGAAGCGTGGGAAGAGGCCGCGGCTTCGGAGACGCGGGAGGAAAAGAAGGGTTTGTGCTGGCTTAGGGCCTGGACGGCGTCGAGGAGGACGCGGTCGGCTTCGTCTTTAAGGATATAGCCGCGGGCACCGGCTTCGACGACTTGCTGAACGAGGTCGTCGGACTCGTGCATGGTCAGGATGAGAATTTCGGTGGAGGGGGAGGACTTGCGGATTTGTCGGGTGGCTTCGACGCCGTTTAGGAGAGGCATGCCGATGTCGAGGATGGCGATGCGCGGCTTGTGCTTGGCGGCTTTTTCGACGGCGTCGCGGCCGTCGGCGGCTTCGGCACAAATCTCCCAGCTGGGGCGCGATTCGAGGAGAGTGCGGAGGCCGGCGCGGACGACGGCGTGATCATCCGCGATCAGAATGGAAAGTGGGGGCATAGAGGGAGTCCTTGAGAACCGGGGCCGAGAAAAGAATTTTCGCACGGACGGTGGTGCCTGCGGCGCTGGAATCGATTTCGAGCGAGCCACCGAGTTGGGCCATGCGTTCGCGCATGCCGGGGATGCCGACGCCGAGACGGGGCTGGCCGCGATGGGGCGCGCCGTTTGAGGGGACGATCATGCCGCTGCCAAAGTCGGTGATTTCGAGGATGACGCATTCGGTATCATCGCGGAGCATGACACGGGCGCGTTTGCTGCCGGAGTGGCGCTGGATGTTGGCGAGACTTTCCTGAGTGATGCGGAAGAAGGCGGTTTCGGCGATCTGCGGGAGCCGGCGAAAACTGGAAGGGAGTTCGAGGGATGTTTCTATGCCGCTGCGCTCGCCGAAGCCGTTGACGTATTCCTTAAGGGCGGAGACGAGGCCGAGGTCGTCGAGCAGGGGAGGATGGAGGAGATAGGAGAGCGTGCGGATTTCGCGGGACATCTGCTGGAGAAGTTCGCGGGCCTTTTCGAGCGCGCGATTTGAGGCTGCGTTGAGAGGATGGGCGGACTGGCGGAGCTGGGCGAGGCTGAGGTTTACGGCGAGAACGGTTTGGGCCATGCCGTCGTGAAGTTCGCGGCCGATGCGGCGGCGCTCCTCGTCCTGAAGTTTGAGGAGTTCGGTGGAGAGTTGGTGGATGGCGCGCTCGGCGTTTTTGAGGTCGGTGATGTCGGTGAAGGTGGCGATGACGCGGAGCAGGGAGCCGTCAGGATTGAACTGTGGAATTGCGTTGCCGAAGATCCAGAGGATTTCGGAAGTGCCTGGAATCCGGTAAGGCAAGGTGGCTTGGCGAAGGGGACGCTTGGTGCGGAGGACGGTCGGGATCGGGCGGTCAGAGTAGGGGATGTCGTGGCCCTGCTCGTCAAGGGGGACGACATCGAGTTGGCCGGCTGTGCTGCCGATGACCTGCTCGCCCGAGACGTTGAACATATTAAGCGCGGCCTGATTTGCGAATTCAAAGGTGCCATCGGGCCCGGTGAGGATGACCCCGGCGTGAAGATCGCGGACGAGTGTGCGGAAACGCTCTTCGCTTTCGCGGAGGGCTTCGATGGCGCGATGCTGTTGGTGATTTCACCGGCGGAGTTGAACTGGGGAACGACATCGACGAGGGTCCAAATAATCTTTTGGGTGGGGAGGTGGCGCCAGCCGACAACGTGATTGTGAATGGGCTGGCGGGAGGCAACGACAGTGGGAATCAGGCCTTCGGAATCGGGAAGAACGGAGCCGTCGTCGCGAAGCGGCTCGAGGTTGAGGTCGATGAGGAATTTTCCGGCGACCTGCTCGATACGAAAACCGAAGAGATTTAGAGCGGCGGGATTGCCATAAAGAATCTCGCCGATGGGGCTGCTGGAAACGATGCCAACGTGGAGGTTTTCGACGAAAGAGCGGAAGCGTTCTTCGCTTTCGCGGAGAGCATCGACGGCGCGGCGCTGTTCGGTGATGTCCCGGACGACGACGAGGGCGCAGCGGCGACCATCGAGATCGAGGAGAGAGCCGGAAAGCTGGCCGATACGCAGTTGGCCGGATTTTGTCCGGAAGGAGAATTCGACGTCGCGAATTTCCGCGCGCTCCTGAAGCTCGGAAAGCACCTGGGCGCGGCGCGCGGGTTCGGTCCAGAGATTGAGTTCGAGCGGAGTCTTGCCGAGGACTTCGGCGCGGGAATATCCGGTGAGGCGGGTGAAGCCGTCGTTGACGTCGAGGTAGGAGCCGTCGGGGAAGACGTTGATGGCAAAGCCGTCGGGGCTGGAGCGAAAGGCGGAGGAGAGCAGGTGCTCGGAGTGGGCGAGGGCGTGCTCGGTTGCGAGAAGCTCTTCGGAGATGCTGCGCTGCTTTCGATTGGTGAGGATGAGTCGGACAGAGGAGCAGACAAACGAAGCGACAATGGCGAGCCAGGCGAGGGCGATTTGATCGCGGGCAATGGAGCGCCCCATGAACAGAACTAGAAGGGGAATGACAACAGGAAAGCCGTGAGTGACGGCGAGATTACCGAAGGGGGAGACTGGTTCGACGAGGGACTCGCGAGCGCGGCGCGTCCAGACGGCAGCGA
>WNFM01297598.1_pt2 | contig 20114 bp, 22 predicted proteins | sample 5400271 | NCBI WGS metagenome assembly WNFM01 (sample SAMN13153352, study PRJNA577476) | soil metagenome | isolation source: 60 cm saprolite on Douglas fir-dominated hillslope | place: USA:California | collected 2013-09-17
CGAGCGCAGGGTCATCCTGTCCGTGGCCCAGGAGCTGTGCGGTGTGAGGATCACATTGGGGAGCGACCACAGCTCCGACTCAGCGGCGAGCGGCTCGGGTTCGGTGACATCGAGATAGGCACCACCGAGGTGGCCCGATTTGAGCTCGGGGATAAGAGCGGCCTCATCAATCAATCCACCGCGAGCGATGTTCGCCACCCACGCGCCCTCGGGCAGCGCCGCCAGCTGAGCCTGGCCGACCAGTGCACGGGTCATCTCGGTGAGCGGAACCGACAGGATCAGCAGATCGGTTTCGGGGAGGAGCGCTTCCCAGTCATCGACACCGATGACTGCCTCTTCCCCGCCTGGATGCAGGCGGACCCCCGTCACGGCTACACCGAAGGGCCGCAGGCGATCGGCGATTGCTCGGCCGATGCTTCCGTACCCGACTATCAATGCGCGCTTCCCGTGCATCTCCGCCAACCGAGGCGGCCGGCTGAGCCATTCCCGGCGGTCCTGGGCCCGAACCAACTCGCAGAATCCTTTGAGCCCTGCCAGCAGCGCCATGACGACGTACTCCGAGATTGGAATCGCCCCGATTCCGGCTCCGTTGGTAACCACCAACCCGCGGCTGGCAAAGAGATGGAGGGGGAAGCTGTCGACCCCCGTCGCCTGCGTCGTCACCCATCTCAAGCTCGTGCCGGCCTCGATGACGCGTTCAATATTCTTGATGGCGAAGTCGAGCCAGAGGACCTGGGCGCCAACCACGGCGAGGACGCAGGTTTCGGTGTCGCTATACCAGGCGACTTCAACGCCGGCAGGCGTCGGCGCCATCTCGTCACGGAGCCGCTCCGGCAAGGCGACCTTCAACATATCCCTGGAGACTGAGGCCTGCTGACCAAGGCACGAGAGTAGCAATGCGACCCCTTGGGTCCACCACGACGACGAGCTATACGTCCGATCCCTCCGCCCGCGGCTTCAGCCCGCCCAGCGAGAACCTCGGCCGCCGAGCCGGAAGAATTCTCTCTCTGCGGCGGTCGGCGCCATCGCGGCTGCGCGCTCGTAAGCGGCAGCGGCCTCCGCCTGCCGGCCCAGCCGGCGCAACAGGTCGGCTCGCGTGGCATGGAACAGGTAGTAGTTGTCAAGGTCCAACTCATCCACTAGAGGCAGCGCGGCCGCGGGGCCTCGGACCTCGCCGATGGCGATGGCGCGGTTCAGCGCCACGACCGGCGTCGGCGCGACGACGAGCAGTTGGTCGTAGAGCGCGAGGATCTGCGACCAATCGGTCCGCTGGATCGTCGCGGCGTCGGCGTGCACGGCGTTGATTGCCGCTTGGAGCTGGTAGACGCCCGGCTGATTGCGATCCAGGTAGTCGCGAAGGATCCCCTGTCCTTCCTCGATCAGGGCTCGGTCCCAGAGTGTGCGGTCCTGATCGCCGAGCAAAACCAGGGCGCCGTCGTCGCGCGTTCGCGAAGGGCGGCGGGACTCGGTCAGCAGCATCAGCGCCAATAGGCCGGCCACCTCCGGCTCGTCGGGCATGAGTCCGCGAAGCATCCGAGTCAGCCGGATCGCCTCTGAGGAGAGCTGCGAGCCTGTCGCACCGTTCAGCCCGGCGTTGTAGACGAGGTAGACGACCGCTACCACTGCTCGTACGCGCCGAGGCAGCTCACGAGCCTCCGGCACGCGGAACGGGATTCGCGCCGCCTTGATCTTGCGCTTGGCACGGGCGAGCCGCTGCGCCATCGTCGGCTCCGCCACCAGGAAGGACCTGGCAACCTCCTCGGTCGACAGGCCGCCGAGAAGTCGGAGCGTCAGCGCCACCTGTGCTTCCATCGAAAGGGCCGGATGGCAGCAGGTGAAGATCAGCCGAAGCCGGTCATCCTGCACTGGTCCCACCTCCTCTGGAAGTTTCGGGTGATCGTCGTGGCGCAGGAGCATGAGCGGCCCCGCCTCGCTGAGCAGCTCCCGGCCGCGAGACTCGCGACGCAGGCGGTCGACGACGCGATTCCGTGCCGTTGTCATGATCCAGCCGCCGGGGCTGGGCGGGAGACCGTCGACCGGCCATTTCTGGACGGCGGCGACGAACGCGTCCTGAACCGCGTCCTCGGCGAGATCGATATCGCCAAAGACACGGATGAGTGACGCCACCGCCTGTCCCGACTCCTTGCGGAAGACGTGCTCGATCTCGGCCGCGTCGAGATTGCGCGGGGACAGGCTGTTGAGCCTGCCCTCAGCCGCCGTCTTCATCCCACAACGGGCGCACCTCGATTGGGGCCCCGACGATTTGGGTGACCTTCGCCGCCCACGAGACGGCCGAGTCGAGGTCGTTGGCTTCGATGATGTAGAAGCCGCCCAGGTGCTCTTTCGACTCCACGAAGGGTCCGTCGGTCGTCAGCACCTCGCCATTCGATACGCGGACCACGGTTGCGGTGTCCGGCTCATGCAGCCGACCGCCGAGAACCCAAGTGCCCGTGGATTTCATCTCCTCCTCGAGGTTCCGGACCTGCGTGACGATCTGTCGCACAGACTCTTCGGTCATTGGTTCCTGGTTTTCGCCGGCGACGCGGGGGCCACTGTGGGCGGACAACATGTAGCGGGCCATTCTGATTCTCCTGGTAGCGGACGGGTACTCCCCGCCCTCGCACACTACCTACGAACGGGGTGGGCCCAGAATGACAGCCTGTTTAGTAGAGGGCTGAGGCAAGTCGGGTCCGCGAGCTCGTCGCGACTGGATCATCAAGGCCCAGTTCGTCGAGAACGCCAACCACCACCCGGCGGATCTCGTCGCGACTGCCACGTCGCGAAGCAATCGCCTCGATGAGGAGATCGAGAGCCTGTTGTTTGTCCCCGGCGTCCAGCGCCGCAAAGGCGCCGTTGAGATCTGCCGCCTCGGCTTGCTCGAGCTTGATCCGCGCCGCCAGGCCATCGGCCGCGAAGCTTCCGTGAACCCGTTCAAGGATCTCGAGAGCCTCGTCCAGCAGTCCGCGGCGATGAAGTATCCGTGCCAGCTGGATGGCGGCATCGGCGCGCCCCGGTTCGAGCGCCAGGGCAGCGCGGAGTGACTCCCCGTCTCCCTTCTGAGCCAGCAGTTCCGCTTCCGAGGGAAAGAGCGAGTCGAGGAATCTCTCCACCGTGGCCGCCTGCTGCGCACCGACGAACTCGGCCACGACCCGCCCATCGCGGAATGCCTTGACGGCGGGAATGCCTTGAATTCCGTAGGTCCTGGAGAGCGTCGGGTTGGCGTCGACGTCGAGCTTTACCAGCTCCAGCTTGCCCGACCGCTTGGCAGCCTCGCGCTCCAGCACGGGGCCCAACTGGCGGCAGGGAGCACACCAGACGGCCCAGAAGTCGACCACCACCGGAAGTTGGCGGGAGCGCTCGAGGACAGCCTGCTCGAAGTTGCTCTCGGTAATGTCCACGGGAGTGAGGTTAGCCAATCGGCGTAGGTGTCAAACCTGTGCGGCGGAGGCCGAGACCCTACGAACCGTTGATATGCAAACTTAGGGTTGCGTTTCCGGGAATGGCCGCCGTAAGATGCAACCATGAAGTTGCATAACGCTACCGACCGGATCGAGAAAGAGATCGTTCTGCGCGCACCCCGCTCCCGTGTCTGGCACGCTCTTGCCGACGTCGATCAGTTCGGCGCCTGGTTCGGCATGAAGCTCGAGGGTGCCTTCGCACCAGGCGCGCGTGCCCATGGCCAGATCGAGCTGCCCGGCCACGGGAAGCTGACCATCGAGATCGCCATCGAGCGGATGGATCCCGAGACCCGGATGTCGTACCGCTGGCATCCATACGCGGTCGAACCCGGCGTGGATTACTCGAGCGAGCCCACAACGCTGGTCGAATTCCAACTCGAAGAAGTCGCCGGCGGCACCCGGCTCAGGGTTGTCGAGTCAGGCTTCGACGGCATTCCGCCGGCACGGCGTGCTGAAGCACTTCGGATGAACGACGCGGGATGGGCCGAACAGTTGGAGAACATCGCACGATATGTCGCTTCATAGCGCCGGCTGGCGCGAGGTTTCCCGCACAGCGCCGGTGTTTGCGGCCCTCGGAGACGAGACCCGGCTGGCGCTGGTCGCCCGGCTAAGCTCCGATGGCCCTCTCTCGATTACCCGGCTGACCGCGGGATCTGCCATCACGCGACAGGCGATCACCAAGCACCTGGACGTGCTCGCCACGGCCGGGCTCGTCTCGGATGTACGGCGCGGCCGCGAGCGTATCTGGAAGCTCGAGCTGGAACAGATGGAAGCGGCGCGAACCTATCTCGAGCACGTCTCGAAGCGGTGGGACGAAGCGCTCGGCCGTCTCAGGCACTTCGTCGAGGAATGAAGGACGGGACCATGTTCTTCAACAACAAGGTCGTAATCGCGCGGACCAGCGCTACGACAGCCGCGCTGACGGCGACGCTCGGGCTCGCCGCCGCGTCCTGGGTCGTCGCGGTCCGGCAGATGAACGGGATGGACATGGGCGTTGCGACCCAGCTCGGTTCGTTCGCGTTCTTTGTCGCCCTGTGGGTGGCAATGATGGCGGCGATGATGCTGCCGGGCTCGGCTCCGGCAGTCTTGAGAAGAGCTCATGCCCACGGGCTGCGCACCGTGCCGCTGTTCGTCGGGTCGTACCTTGCCGTCTGGACACTCGTGGGCCTCGCCGTGTATGCGCTGTACCGGCCGCACGGGTCCGTCGCAGCCGGCGCCGTTGCAATCGCCGCAGGTCTCTACGAGCTCACGCCGCTCAAGCAGCACTTTCGCCGGCGCTGCCAGCAGAACGTCCGGTCCGGATTCGAGTACGGGCTCTACTGCGTCGGCTCGAGCGTCGGACTGATGCTGATGCTGGTGGCGCTCGGCGTGATGAGCATCACCTGGATGTCGGTGATCGCCGTCCTCGTCCTGACCCAGAAGGTCCTTCTCGCGAAAGCCGCCATCGATGTGCCGCTGGCGCTGGCGATCGTCGGACTTGGAATCCTGATCGTCATCGCGCCGTCGTCGGTTCCCGGACTCACGCGACCGATGTGAGACGACATCGGTGGCGCGGGCCACGCGCAGCTGTTGCAACCACAAGAAGGAGAAGACCATGACCGATCACAAGACCGGAACACGTGAAGAGTGGCCTGCGGCCCGACTGGAGCTGCTCGAGGCCGAGAAGGCGCTGACGCGGCGTAGCGACGAACTGGTGCGGCGGCGGCAGGACCTGCCCTGGGTTCGAATCGACAAGGATTACCACTTCGCGACCGACGCGGGCACGGCATCACTCGCCGATCTCTTCGGAGGACGCTCGCAGCTCCTCATCTATCACTTCATGTTCGGGCCCGAGTACACGGCAGGGTGTCCGTCCTGCTCGGCGATCGCCGACGGCTTCGACGGCTCCGTCGTCCACCTCGCGAATCACGACGTCACGCTCTGCGCGGTGTCGCGGGCTCCGCTCGCGAAACTGCAGGCGTACAAGCAGCGGATGGGCTGGAGCTTCCCCTGGGCGTCTTCGTTCGAGAGCGACTTCAACTACGACTTCCAGGCAGCGGTCACCAAGGAGGAGTGGGAGTCGGGAGCCGTCGAGTACAACTTCCGTTCGGTGGACCTTCGGCTGCCGGAGGGCGACGAAGAGAATCCGTTCATCGCCGAGCTCACGGCGAGCGTCGGAACGGACTGGCCGACGTACAGGCGAGAAGGGCCCGGAGTGAGCGCGTTCGCGCTGGAGGACGGCGTCGTGTACCACACCTACTCGGCCTACGAGCGCGGGATAGACGGACTCTGGGGCATGTACCAGTGGCTCGACCGCGCGCCACTCGGTCGCAACGAGACCGGCCTCTGGTGGCGCCGCCACGACGACTACGACAGAGGAATCTGATTTCAGCAGTTGGTCGGGGGCCCCGGGATTCAAAACCGGGGCCTCACGACCCTCTGCAGCCGGCCGCTGCCGGGTGTTTGTGACCCTGATCGACTCGACACGCTAGTCGAAAGGCCGATGGCTCACGACTGACGGAACGATTCAGCCCGAGCCTTCGCGTCGTGCGGGTGGAGATTTCACCCGACGCTCAAGCCTCGAGGCCGCGGGTGAAGCTTCGGATTGCAAGGTTGCGGAATGGCAGCTTTAGTTTGTAGCGCGAAAGCCGCGGTTGCGTGTATTATCCGCGCATGGCTATCGTCCCAGTAGAAATCCAACGCACCGACCTCCACAACGCCATAATGCAGGCCCTGCGCCGTGGCTATGACGTCAATCGCGAGCGGCACGACACGAGTCCCGGCGACACTTCGCTGACTTTCGGCATCCACACTCGGACCTCCTCGACTACTACCTCCAGATGGAACTAGGGAGAGTCGACGGGGCGACGTGGACAGTGGTAAACCAGTCGATCGAAATCAAGCTCGGACGCTACAAGCTCCGCGTTCTCAAGCTGGGTCAGAGCGAAGCCGATGATCCGTGGCACTCGTTCCCTGATCACGTCGGGCCTGCGACGCGGATGGGCCGCAACGAGCAACTGGTCCTCAAACTCGGACTCGAAGATTTCGCGCCCCTGGATTGGGTCATCGGCCACTACGGTTCCGCCGACGATGGACTGCGCGCTGTCCGCCTCCAGGCCGTGGGGACGGAGCGGTCTGAGGATGGGCGGATCACGCGCTGGAGCGCTGTTCTCCCAATCTACGAGGCGGTCGGCGTGCCGGTGTCGTTGACCGTCATCGACGGCGAGCAGCCGGATGCTGTGCCGATCCCTGAGCCCGACATCGCCCTCAAACAGGACGCGCAGGAGTCCGATCGGAGCCAGCCCTCGTGAGTCGGCTCGCGCCAGCCCTCTTCGACGGCTCGCGACTGACGTTGGCGCGCATCTACCGCGGCCTCCGCAAGGTCGATCTGGCGAAGGCGATCGAGGTCACCCCTGCCGCTGTCAGCCAGTACGAGAAGGGCCGGACCCGCCCCAGCGAGTCTGTGCTTGCCGCCGTGGCGCTCCATCTAAGTTTCCCGCCCAGCTTCTTCGAGCGGGGGCGTCCGCTGCATAGCGTGACCGAGGGTCAGGCTCATTTCCGGCGGCTCCGGTCGACCAGCAAGCTCGACCGCGAGCGCCTGCTCGCACGCCTCAGCCTCCTCGCCGAGGTGATCGCCGAGGTTGAGCGGCATGTCTCCCTGCCTGCCGTCGCTATCCCGCACATTCCAGGTGACGGCGACGATGACGGCATCGCCGCTGAACGCGCGGCTGCCGACGTCCGGCAACGGTGGGGCCTAGGCTCCGGACCGATCCAGCACGTCGTCCGATTGATCGAAGGGAAAGGGGTCATCGTCGTGCGCCCGGTCGTGGAGACTCATGACGTGGATGCCTTCTCGACAGTGGTGGGCGGCCGACCTGTAGTTGTCCTCGCCAGCGACAAGCAGGACGCAGCACGCTCCCGCGTGGATGCAGCCCATGAACTCGGGCACCTTGTTATGCACCACGACGCAGAGCCGGGTCGGCAATCAGTCGAGCGTGAAGCGCAGCGGTTCGCCGCCGCGTTCCTACTGCCGCGTGACCCCATGCTCGCCGAACTGCCCCGCTTGATGAATTGGGAAGGCTACCACGCCCTCAAGCAACGATGGCGAGTATCGTTGGCCGCCCTTCTGTTTCGGGCCCGCACGCTCGGAGTCCTCGGGCCCGATGCTTATCAACGCGCGCAGATGCACATGTCGGCGCACGGCTGGCGAGAGCAGGAGCCCGGCAACATTGGTGAACCCGAGGAGCCGACGGTGCTCCAGAAGGCGCTCGCTCTGATGGAGTCAAAACGCGGTGTGGCGGCGGCTGACGTCGCCGGCGTCGTGCACCTGTTCACTACGGACTTTGAGAGCTTGCTTGCGGACTTTGCTTCCGACGTCTTCCCCCGCCCGCGCCTCAAGGTCATCTGAGGGCTACTTGACAGATTCTGTCGAATTTGAGGATCGTCTGGCTGGGTTCAAGTCGGCTCGTTATCCGGAGTTGCGCCCGCCCCAGGCTCGAGCGCTGGAGGGCTACTCCCGTGACCGTCGGGAAGCTGATCTTGCTATCGAACTGCCAACCGGCTACGGGAAGACCCTGGTCGCGCTCCTAATTGCCGACCTTGCCCTCGAGGATGGACAAACGGTTGCGTACCTCGCGGGTCTGCTCGCCGATGACGACAACTGTCGTCACCCTGGCAGCGCGCAGGAGTTGATCCAGGTCGGTCCCAACAAATGCGCTCGACCTGTGCTTCGTAACAATCGGCTCACCAGGCAGCGGCGCGACTTCCTCGCAGAAGTCGGCTCCCCAGGTACCCTCGAGAAAGAACTCCACCTCGTTTGAGATACCGTTCTTAGCTCGAATCCAGGAAGGTGAGTCACTCATGCCGTTTCGGAGCGTGATCACCCGGATGTGGAAGATCTTGATGGCGAGTTCACGGCAAGCGGATAGGAATGCGCCGCAGCGGCGCAGGATCTCTTGCATCCCGGTGATGTCGTTGCCAGCCAAGGCGAACTAGCCTTCCGGCAACATCGCATCGTTCTGTGCGTCGATGACGAGGACCGCGCATCCCGCTGGATCGAGTATTTCAGGCAGTGTCTCGCAAACCGGCTTTCCCCAAACGGTCTTCATCGTGCATCCCCTCCAAAGCTGACAGCTGGGTCAGGTCGACCAAGCACACCACTCGTGATCAATGACGCAATGCGGCCTTCGTCGTAGCCGAGGATCTCGCGAAGCACCCACGCCGTGTGTTCGCCGAGTAGCGGTGCGCGAGACAGCAATGTCTCGCCCGCCCGCTGGAATTTGGCTGGCGAAGCAATCATCTTGATGCTCCCCATGCGGGGATGCGCCACTTCACGAACGACGTTTCTAGCGGCGGCGATGTCCGAAGCGACCGCTTCTGCGGGCGACAAGACGGGTGCAGCGATCACGCGATGCCGCAGGAGGATCTCCACTGACTCAGCCCGCGGTCGCGTCCGAAGCCAGCTTTCAATGATCAGGACCAGTTCGTTGAGATGCGCCCAACGATCCGCGTCGGTCCGAAAGCGGTCGTCATCCACAAGATCGGGTCGCACAAGAGCTTGGCAGAGGCGGCTCCAGTGGCTACCTGGACCTGCACCCCATGTCTCGATGGTGACGAAGCCGTCAGCTGCGCGAAAAGTGCCGAAAGGAGTCGTCACAGGCTGGTGCACACCTGTCGGCTCGATCGCATCATCGCCGACAAACGGGACGCCGGACGCTCGTGCTGCCGCACGGGGCACATTTAGGAGATCCATGCTCATCATGGTGTCGACCTGGCTCAGCTCTACGTAGTCGCCTTCGCCTGTCAGTGTCCTCCGGTAGAGCGCGGCGACAACGGCCAAGGCCGCGTGGACTGCCGTGGCGGAGTCTGCAATGGCGCTGCTAACAAGAATCGGACGCTCACCCGGCTCACGGTTCATGTAGGCCATGCCAGCGAGCGCCTGGGCCGACGGTTCGGCTCCCACGTGCTGCCGCCATGGACCTGTCTGCCCGAAGGTCGAGACCGAGCACATCACGACATCGGGACGGATACCGACGATGGTCGGGTAGTCGAGGCCGTATCGTGCAACGGTTCCGGCGCTGAAGTTCTCGATGAAGACGTCTGATTTGGCCAACAGTTCAACTAGTAGTTCCTTGCCAGCCGGCTGCCGATAGTCGAAGCAGAGGCCGCGCTTGCCAGCGTTGTTGTTCTCAAAGAGGATCCCGTCCCCCGTCTGCGTAGCGAACATGATGCGACTGAGGTCGCCCGCAGGCGGAAGCTCTATTTTAAGTACGAGAGCACCCAGGTCCGCTAAGAGGCGAGTTGCGAATGCGCCGGCGCCAGCCTGCGTGATATCCAGAACGACCACTCCGTCAAGAACCATTGGCTTCCTCCATCCCCTCAGCTGCGACATCCTCCTCGCCTCGCAGGTACAGGTCCTGCAGGCGTGTGCCGAGATCGAACTCGTCCATCGGACCGCTCGCGACGACCCTACCGCCGGACAGGACGACGCATCTCTCCGCAACCGTGTGGGCGAGCCACGGGTTCTGCTCGACGATAAGGACGGCCACGTGGAAGTGATCCCGTACATTCGCCAGCGTGCTGGCGACGTCCTCGATCAACCGCGGCGCCAAGCCGATGCTCGGCTCGTCGAGCATCAGCAACCGCGATGGCATGACCAGACCTCTCGCGATTGCCAGCATTTGCTGCTCGCCACCGCTCAACGCGCTGCCCTTACGCGACTCAGCTACTCGGAGCCGCGGGAACAAGCTCCATATTTCATCGATCCTCCTTCGACCCTCGCGTCGGTCGCCAATTGTGAAGGTGGCAAGGGTGAGGTTCTCGCGTACGGTTAGGGAGGTGAAGATCCGGCGTCCCTGCGGAACATGGGAGATTCCCAGGGCTACGATGCGCTCGGGCGAAAGACCATTCAGCAACTGACCGTCGAACCGGATCGCGCCGGCGGCAGGCCGCAAGAGGCCCGAGATAGCTCGCAGCAGCGTCGACTTGCCGGCTCCGTTTGCACCCAAAACTGCCACCGAGTCACCGTTGACGCCGAGAGACACGCCGTGGAGCACCTCCGATGAACCGTAGCCGACGCGCAGGTTCTCGATCTCAAGAGCCACCGGCCAGGGCCCCCAGATAAGCGGCCGCGACTTCGGCGTTCGCTTGCACCTCGTCAGGAGTGCCTTCGCAAATGAGGCTCCCAGCGTTCAGTACGCTGATCCGCTGGGCAAGGCTCATGAGAAACGACATGTCGTGTTCGATGACCATGAGGGTGATGCCGGCTCGATTCAATCGACGGAACATTCTCGCTATGTCAACGCGATCCTCTACGGTGAGACCTGCGGCGGGCTCATCAAGGAGAAGCAAACGAGGCCGCACCGCGATGGCGAGCCCTGCCGTCAGCCTCCGGAGGCTTCCATAAGGCAGGACAGAGGCAATCTCGCCAGCTTTGTCAAGGAGACCGACCAAATCCAGGATCCCGTCAACCCCATCCGGCAGATCGCCGACTGACGTTCGTACTCGTCGGCCCCTCGCGTCGAGAGCCATCCGGATGTTGGCCGCGACCGTCAGACCCGCGAAAACTTGCGGCTCCTGAAAGCAGCGGACGAGCCCCCTTCGTGCGCGGGCTCCCTCCATCGTTGTTGTGACATTCTCACCTGCGAATTGAATTCGGCCGGCTGACGGTCGAAGAGAGCCCGCGATGCAGTTGAAAAGCGTGGACTTGCCGGATCCGTTGGGTCCTATGACGCCCCGGATCTCCCCCTCGTCGACCGAAATGCTGATATCCCTCACGGCTGTGACGGCGCCGAAGCGCTTCGTCAAGTTGCTTGTATGGAGAAGCTCCGGCATCGCTACGTGCGGTCAGCGGAGAGGCTGCGGAAACGGAGCACGACCGTCTGGGCCACTACTTGCATTGCCGCCGCGACTCCTCCGGCGATGCCGCGCGGCACGAATAGGATAAGTGCTATTAGTGCGACACCATATGTCATCTGGGTGACGAGAGGATCGAGGTGGAGTAGCGGTGGCACCATGAAGACGACTACGGCCCCGGCGATGGGGCCGAGTCGGGAACGGCTGCCACCGATGAGAAGGATCAATGCGATCTGAACGCCCGCCCAGCCTCCGAAGAGATCTGGCTCAATGTGCAGGACGTAGTGGAGGTAAATGACCCCGACGATTCCGGCGAGAAATCCAGCTAGAGCGAAGGCGCTCAGCTTGCTCCACCCCGTACGTATCCCCAGTGACTCCGCGAGTTTCTCGTTCTCGCGAACCGCCAGCATCAGGCGCCCCATTCGGAGTCTCTGCAGGAGGGTCAGACCGACAATCACGACAAGGAGGCCGCCGAGAGCGAGGAAGTAGAGTTGTGTCGTCGTCCCGAGTGGCGTGCCGAGAATGACGGCCGGTTCCACGAGAGTGATCCCGAAAGAGCCCTTTAGAAGACCCCACCAATTGTCGCCGCTTATCCGCGCTGCCTCCGCTGCTGCAAAGGTGAGGATAAGGTAGTAGTGACCTTTGGTCCGGAGCGACGGGAGACCTACCAGGAAGCCCGCGATCGCACCACCAATGCCACCTGCCAGAAGCGCCAGCAAGAATGGGAAATGGTAATGGATTATCGTCAGCGCGCCAACGTATGCGCCGACCCCCCAAACCGCGCCCTGCGACAGCGCCAAGAGACCGACGGTGGCATAAACGGCCTCGAGACTGTACGCGAGCGCGGCGAAGATGAGCACAGTGACTCCAAGGTTCAGGAGTTCACTAGAGACTCCGATGAACGGCCAAGCAGCTATTGCCGACAGGGCCACGAGCATAGGGGCCCAACTTGCGGCAAGTGACCGCCAGGAGCTACGTCGCCCATCAAGCCACCCTCTGTGACCACCCGACGTTGTCCCGGAGTTCTCACCGATGTCGGCACTTGCGCCGGACGGCGCCCTCGACTCGGCTTTCACTCTAGTGAAGCTCGGCTCCGGCGGCTCCGCCGAGGATCCCCGACGGGCGCACAAGCAACACAAGGATCATCAGGCCGAAGGCATAAACGTCTGTCCATTCTGTCGGTAGGTAGCCGCTCGCATATGACTCAATTCCGGCCAGTACGAGCGCCCCGACGACTGCCCCCGGAATGCTGCCCAAACCGCCGACCAGAGCCACAGTGAAGCCCTTGATCACGAAGGACGACCCCACGAAGGGTGTCACAGGTACTTGCATCCCCAGAAGAACGCCCGCGATACCTGCGACAGCGGTGCCGATCACAAATGCTCCCGAGATGATCAGGACGATCGGAATACCAAGCAACTGAGCCATCTGCCGATCTTCGGCGCAGGCCCGGAGTGCCTGCCCAAATCGTGTGTACCTAATTACACCGAAGAGGATACCCAAAGTGACAACTGCAAGACACACCACGAGAACCTGTTGCGCGACGATAGTGATCCCAGCAACCGTCCACACGGTGGTTAGAGGCGGCGCCACGATCACCGGGAAAGGCGACCAGAACTTTGCAAAGGCGTTCTGCAGTACCACGATGAGTCCGAGCGATACAATGAAACCCGATACTGGCTTCTGGAGGGTCCTTCTGAACAGGAAACGCTCCGATAGGTATCCAACAGCTCCCATCAACCCGACCGCGACGAGCGCCGGAACCAGAAAGGGTGCATGAACGATGGTCAGGAGGGTCACCAGCAGGTACGCGGCAAGCGTCATCATCGCTCCATGGGCGAAGTTGACGAGTCCGGTCAACCCAAACACCAATTGAATTCCGAAGGCCACCAACGCATAGATCCCGGCCAGCGACAACGCGTTCAGCGTCAGTTGGACGAACAGATGCACCGCAACTAGCCGGTGTTGCGGACCCAAGACGGTGGCCGCTTTTCGAGGAACGCCCGGATTCCCTCCTTGGCGGCTGCCGAGGTCGCTGATTGAACGGTTGGCCGCGCGTCATTGAGCAGCGGCGGCTTCGCCAGCAAGCGGCTCTTGTAGCCGTACTGAGCTTCCGGAGCGGTGCTCTGAATCGATCTGGCAAGCGCCATAGTTCGGTCAAGAAGTTCGGCGTCAGGGACCACAAGATGAACTAGCCCCCATCTCTCTGCGCGCTCAGCAGATATGAGCTCGGCCGTTAGGTTTAGATACAGAGTGCGTGACAGACCGACCTTCCATTCCAAGAGTGCCGGTAGGTAGTGGTCGTGAAGCCCGATCCTCCCTTCCGGGGTCCCGAACCTCGCGCTTTCCGCCGCGATAGTGACGTCACACGACAGCAGGAGGGCTAGCCCGCCCGCGCAAGCGATTCCGTTCGCCATGCATATCGTGGGTTTCGGCGAAGTGACCAGGATCTCGAAAGGAGCGTCGATCTGATATGCCTTTGAGTAGTTTGCGAAGAGGGTCGCCGGTTCATCGAGGAGCGCGAGAAACTCCTTCAGGTCACCCCCCGTACTAAATGCACGGCCGGTGCCCGTAACGACGATAACATCCACATCTGGGTCACTGATGGCATCGAGGACGCCGAGTCCGATGTCGCGATACATCGCGGTCGTCGTGCTGTTTAATTGGTCCGGGCGGTTCAAGCGAATGAATCGGATGCCATCCCGTGTTTCGGTAACGACGTCAGCCATCAGCGGTTCGTGTCCACTTCGTATGACAAGATCGAACCGGTGTGCATCACTTAGGCGCCGGATAGAACTTGCAGCTCTGCTTGCCGCCTTGGATGGTGCACACGTCGTAGCCGTGCTGCGCGATGTGGCGGTTGTCGAACTTCTCCTCGCCCAGAATCCCGCTGTAAGTTCCCTTCGCCAACGCAGCCTCGACCTTGCCAATGTCGGTGACCGTGCCGGCGGCCTTCCAGGCTGCGGCGAGCATGTACACGGACGTGTAGAACCAGGCAGCCGCACCCTCGGCGGGAGAGAACGGGCCAGGATTGTCCTTCTGGAGGTCGGCGAAGAACTTCTTGATTGCAGGGGTCGACGGAATGTCCGGGGTGATGGGCGACTGCTCCGCGAGAATTGGCACGGAGACATTCGTCCCGACTGCCTTGACGATGTCGCTGGTGGCGGTGAGCGCGACGCTATAGCCCTTCTTAGCGACACCTAGTTGGATAGCCTGGGTGACCGCGACGAGAGCATCCGTCGGTACATACCAAATGTCCAGGATGTCAGGATTAGTGTCTTTTATGCGGGCAAGCAGAGACCTGTAGTCAGTAGTGCCCGGGGGGTAGAAATAGGTGGGCGCCACGTCGTACCCCTTATTCTTCAGGGCCTGGGCCTCTTGGCCCGAGATGAACTGGCCATTGGCATCGTTGCGCGCTAGAAGAGCCACCTTCAATGAACCTGAGCCCCACACGTCGGAGAACGCCTGGGCGTTGACGCCTTCACGCACCAAGTCAGAGGCCTGCGTCATGAATAGGCCCTTCGCTGTCGTTGTCACCGTGGCCGGTGTTAGCGAGTTCTGCAGGATGCTCGCCGGGCTCAGCTGAATGATCCCATTCTGCTGAGTGACCTGGGCCACGGGGCCGCTGACGAGGCCCGAGATTGGGCCGAACATGTACTGGATACCGTTATCGCGGATCATCCCCGCCGCTTTTGACACACCGACATTGGCGTCCGTCTGCGTGTCTTGGGTGTTCATGTTGATCTTGTAACGTGTACCGCCAACTAGGACGCCGCCGGCGGCGTTGATCTCCTTGATGGCGAGCTGGGTTCCCTCGGCGGCCGGAACGCCGAATGCCTGGGCTGAGCCGGTTTGTTCGAAGAGGCCCCCCACATTGATGGTGCCGGAGGTCGTACCAGCGGACGAGGCGGATCCACCGCCACAAGCCGCCAACAGAAGGGCGACGAGGCATGTCCCTACGCCCTTGGTTGTTTGTTCGAGTCTCATTGCGCCCCTCGCTTGCAGAATACTGTAACCGCTAGCAGAATCCCGCAATCATGCCACTTTACACGAATGTCGTCAAGGCCGCCTGACTGGCCGTATCCGTAGCGACCCCGTGCAGCCGGGGCAGCAGGCTGCTGAGGCAAGTAGTCCGGACGATCCAGGGGCCGAGTACTGCCCCGTCCTTGACGCGCTAGCTAGGACGAGAGCGCGCTCACGGCCCCTGAAACTCCTCCGAAGCAGCCCGCGATCGGACTTCTTGCAGGTGACTCTTGACTGGGCACTCCCGCCAACCGCACAATTGCCAAATGTTGAAGCATGCTGCAGCATGAGGCAAAGGCCAGCAGCCGCGGTGTTGGGCGCGTACTCGCCATCCTCAACCTTCTGGCCGGGTCGGAGCCGCTCACCCTCAGCGAGGTTGCTCGTCGTATCGACAGCCCGATAAGCACAACTCGGCTCGTCCTCAAGGGCCTAGACAGAGCAGAGTATGTCACTCTACGAGCGTCTGACAAGAAGTACGAGACGGGTCCGGCACTGGCTGGGCTCAGTGCCCGCGTGCTGTCGCAATCGGTACTCGTCACGTTTGCCCGCCCGGCCATAGTGGCCCTTACTGAGCGGATCCGAGAGGACGTTTACTTAGGCGTTGTGGGCTCGGGTGGAGTCAGCTACATCCTGAAGTCAGATGGCCCGCACCCGTTGCGGGCGGCGTTCTCCCTGGGAACTTCTCGGCCCCGCCACGCGACTGCCGTGGGCAAGTTGGATCTTGCCTTTCGGAGCCGCGGGGAACTCGACGACATCCTAGCGACGCTCAAGCTGGAACGATTTACTCCTCGGACGATTACTGACCTCGAAGTCCTTCGCTCTGAGCTAGACATAATCCGCAAGAGAGGCTTCGCGACAAGCGCTGAGGAGGGTTTCGTGGGCGTTGCCGCCACGGCCGCCCCGGTACTGGACCACAGGGAAACCATGGTCGGAGCCATCTCGGTCTCTGTGCCAATCGAGCGCTATCTGTCCGCATCCGAAACCCTTGCCGCGGCAACTCTCGATACAGCGAACGAGATTAGTCGTCGTCTTGGTTCGACGGCCAACTTCCAACGGGCGGAATGAGGACGCGACCGACTCAGGCTCCGGAGATCTCAGGCGCTGACGCGCCCCCACTTCGTGATTGCCGGCATCCGCGAGACCGATCGTTATCGAGTCTCGAACATGACCGAACTCCGCATGGCTGTGCTCGCAATCAACCGAGCAGCCGCCGACGCGGGCATCGCGCCAAGCGAGATCGACGGCATCGTCAGCTACGGAATGGATCGGACGGCCGTGCCCGGTTACCTCGCACTCAATCTTGGCATCCGAGAACTCCGGTATTGGGGGGAGGCCGAGGGTGGTGGAAACGCTACCGCCGCTGTCATTGCCCAGGCGACTGCCGCCATCGAGGCCGGCCTGGCGACTGTCGTTGTCTGCTATCGATCGCTGAACGGCCGAGCTTTCCAGCCGAGAACTGACGACAGGTTCACAACTGTGGCTGTCCGGCGCCGGTACATCCCCCGCAGGGCCACTCGCAGGCAGCGGAAGCACCCGGTGAGGCAGGTATCGAGGACCGCCTCCCAGTCCTCGTCGGTAACGTCGACGAGCGGCTTCTCGATGGTGACACCGGCGTTGTTGATCAGCACATCGATGTGCCCCATAGATCTCTCGGCCTCGGCGAAGAGGCCTTGCACGTCCGCCTCCTTGCGGACGTCGGCAAGAACGGCGGTGGCAAGGGCCGGCCCATAGGCCCTCAGCTCATCAGTTGCGATGGTCAGCCGCCTGCGGTTGACGTCACTGATCGTGACTATCGCGCCCTCCTCCAAACACCGCTTAGCGGAGGCAAACCCGATTCCGGCTCCGGCCGCAGCGGTGATGACTACGGTTTTGCCTTCGAGCAACTGTGCCATCACGTCCCTCCGTTTCGGCCAAGAGCGACTCCCGGGGCGACGCCTTGAGTTCGAGCGCGATCGCCTTCATTCCTTTCGGAGCGGCTTGACCCCACCGCTGAGAAGGTGACATACTTGCCAAATTGTGTCAAGGCTTGCAGCATGCGGCAATGCCCTTAATTGATCTGTTGGATCTGACAGGCAGGGCCGCGCTAGTGACGGGAGCAGGTCGGGGCATCGGTCGGCAGATTGCGCTCGAGTTGGCAAGACACGGGGCCAGCGTCGCGGTCAACGACTGTGACCCGCTTCTAGCCGACCGGGTTGTCGCCGAGATCGTCGAAGCTGGCGGCCCTGCAGCCGCATTTCCAGCCGACGTTCGCGACTATGCCTCCGTCGTTGCCGCCGTCGGCTCCGTTGAGGCGCGATACGGCTCTCTGGACATCCTGGTCAACAATGCTGGGAACGCCGGACCGAATCCGGGACTCGCCAGGTCGGAGCTCTTCTGGGAGAGCGAGCCCACCGACTGGGTGCCCTGGATCGAGACCAACTTGTATGGAGTCCTCAACTGTGCGCGGGCGTGCCTGCCCTCGATGGTAGGGAGGCGATACGGCCGAATGGTGACGATCATCTCTGATGCTGCACGAGTCGGCGATCGTCGTTTTGTCGTCTACTCGGCTGCAAAGGCCGGTGCGGCGGGCTTTACCCGATCTTTAGCGACGCAAGTGGGAGAGTACGGTGTGACAGCCAACTGCGTCTCACTCGCGACGGTTGTGACTCCCGCCACCGAAGCAATTGTGAGCGATGCGGCCGCCGTCAGCGGACGCATGAGGCGCTACGCTATCAAACGTCTCGGGGAGCCGGCTGACGTGGCTTCTATGGTCCTGTTCTTAGTGTCAGGTGCCTCCTCGTGGATCACCGGCCAGACGATACCTGTCAATGGCGGCTTCTCGTTCGCCGTATGAGCTACGGAGGCGGTGCGAGGCTGGCAAGAGGGGTGTCAATCGCCTCGTGGGCGACGCTCGGCGGCGCCGAACGCATCAACAACTTGGCCCTCGAAGACGTGGTATTCGAAGTCGCGCACAAGGCACTCGCAACAGCCGGCCTTCATATCACGGAGGTCGACACGGTCGTCACCGCTTGCTCGGACATGGTCGATGGTCGGGCTATCTCCAATATGGCGCTATCCGGCGCAGCCGGTGGGTACATGCGAGACGCTACGAACTTATCGAGCGCGAGCGAGCACGCTCTCCTGCTTGGTGCGATGCGCGTGGCATCCGGCGACTATCGAAACTGCCTTGTCGTCGGCTGGTCCAAGACCAGCGAGGGCGACTACGACTACCTGACCAGCCTGGGCTCCGATCCCTTCTTCGAACGCAACCTCGGCCTCTCGTCCTCAGTGGCCTGGGCCATCCAAGCATCGCGTCTGGCGACCGTAGAAGCGGCCCCGGAGCCGGGCGCAATCGCGTACTGGCCGGTCGCCGAAGCAGACATGCCGAAATGGACGGACGGCGCGTGCGCATTCGTCCTCACTGAGGAGTCGCGCGACTTGGCGATCGCGGGTCTGGGTTGGAGCACCGAGTCGTACAGCCTCGGCGCACGAGCGGGCGATGGCCTCCATCCGCTTACCGAGGCAGCACGCCAGGCGTACGCGCAGGCTGGTATTGAGTCGCATCAGGTCACAGTGGCCGAGTTGAGCGATCCGACCCCCCAGCACTTCGACGCCCTCGTCGGGGCTCTGGACCTCGATCTCCGACGGGCAGGTCTAACGGTGAACGGCGGTGGCAGCCGCCGGCTCTTCTGGCCAGGCTTCATTTGCGGCCTTTGGTCCCTGGCGGATCTCGCCGATAACTTGTCGCGCTCCCCGGGAAGCTCCCCGACATTCGGCTTGGCACAAGGCGCATCGGGCTTCGCAGGCCAGATGCAGACCGTCGTGGTGTTGAGACACGGTTTAGATGCCTGACGTCGCCGTCGTCGGGACGGGGCAGACCAAGTTTGCCGCGCGCCGGCCCGATCGGACCCTTCCTGAGTTGATGGCCGAGGCAGCTCAGACCGCTCTGGCTGACGCGGGAATTGCTGCGCGGGATCTCGACGCGGTGGTGGCCGGTTTGGCCCCCGAGGCGCTGCAGGGGGTCGCGCATGCGGAGGCGTGGAGTGCCGGCGAGATGGCCGCAGTCGGCCGCCGGCTGATGCGGGTGCAGACCGGTGGCTCGACCGGATTGTCCGCGGTGCTCGCGGCCTACAACCACATAAGGTCGGGCCAGGCGGATGTCGTAATGGCGATCGGCGGCGACCGCGTGGGTGAGAGTGGCGACTCGCAACAAGTCCTGAACAAGGTTTGGGATCCTGTGTTCGAGCGAGATCTGCCGCTGGTGGCGATCGCGACGCTGGCTCTGTCAGCCACTCGCTACCTGCATCGATATGGTGCGACCGAGGAGGATATGGCCCGCGCAGCCGTGAAGAGCCGTAGCAACGGAACCCGGAATCCCCTCGCCCACCTCCAGCGCGAGGTGACGGTGGACGACGTGCTGAGCTCCCCGTACCTCTATTGGCCGCTGAAACTCCTTGATTCCTGTCCTCAGAGCACCGGGGCGTGCGCCATCATCCTTGCGAGCGAGCGGGCACTGCCGAGCGGCAGTCGGGGCCGTCCGACCTGGATCACCGGCACCGGATCGGTCGGTGACACTTATTTCGTTGGCGACCGCCTGGGAAACCGGATGGAGAGCGACTTCGGCGACGCGGAGGCGCTACGCCGCTCATGCGCGATGGCATACTCCCGAGCCGGCATAACCGATCCTTCGGCCGCGCTAGACGTCATCGAGACCTATGCCTCCTTCAGCTGCGTAGAACTGCACAACATCGAGGCGATCGGGCTCTGTCGGCCGGGTGAGGCCGCCAAGCGGATCTGGACTGGCGAATTCGACCTCGACGG
>WNFM01114732.1_pt2 | contig 20110 bp, 21 predicted proteins | sample 5400271 | NCBI WGS metagenome assembly WNFM01 (sample SAMN13153352, study PRJNA577476) | soil metagenome | isolation source: 60 cm saprolite on Douglas fir-dominated hillslope | place: USA:California | collected 2013-09-17
GAGGTCTTGGCCATCGAGGAGGATGCGGCCGCCGTCGGGAAGGTCGAAGCCGGCGATCATCCGCAGCAGCGTGGTCTTGCCGCAGCCGGAGGGGCCGAGCAGCGTGAAGAATTCCCCGGCCTCGATGGCGAGGGTGACCCGGTCGACCGCCGTGAAGTCGCCGAAGCGGCGCGTGACGTCCTCGATTTCAAGCAGCGCCATGGAAGGCAGCGGTTCGTCCAGGTTAGCGGCGAATTGTATCGGCAATCGCCGTCGGGCGCGCAAGGCACGGCAATTGCATGTTTCGTGGCGACAGCGCAACCCGTGGTATTTTCGCCCCATGACCAAATCCGCCAAACCTTCGCTGCTCGATTCCGCCCAGCCTTCGCTGTTGGACTCGCTGCGCAAGCAGTCCGAGCAGATGCGCGCACGCGACTCCGCGGCGCGCCGGCCGATCGAGGTGGCGATCAAGGACATCGACCACGGCCTGTCGCGCGCGTTTCGCTGGCTGGACGAGGTCGTCGGCCACCTCGAGGTGATTCGCCCGGCGGTCGCGCATCAGTTCCAGCTCGGGAACATCCTGACCCTCGACCGGCCGCGTTTCGACCGCGGCTTCGTCACTTTCCGCCGCGGCGACTTCGCGGGATTCGAGGTTCTCACCTACGTCGAAATGTTCTACCGGCTCGCGGGCTCCGATCCGATCATCCTGCGCGTCAATCCTGGAGCGGCGAACGGCATCGAGGAGCGGCTGCGCGCGTCGACGATGCAGTTCCAGTACCAGACCGAGCAGGACGACAAGAAGACTCTCCGATATGGCCTCTTCCATGTGCAGCCGGCCATCGCAGCGTCCGTGCGATTCCAGCCGGACTACGCGCGGCAGGTCATCGACGTCACACTGCGCAACGTCGACCGCTTCGAGTCCGTCCTGCTCGAGTTCGGGCACGACAAATTGGACGAGCCTGCATTGGAGGACCTCGTCAAATTTGTACTGGGCGAGCCCAACGGATTCCTGCGGCGCGCGCCGCTCGCGCTGATCAAGCCGCGCAGCGACGAGCAACAGGCGGCACAGGACACGCCGGAAAAGCCGGTCACGCAGCGCGAGGCACTCTAGGCTGCTAGGTTTGCTGCCGCACCAGCAGCGCGATTGCGATCACAAGCAGGACCGCGATGGCGGCAAGCCAGCCATTGCGCGCCTTTTGCGCTGCCGCGAGTTCGGCGACGGCCGAATCCGAAGCCGCCGGGGGCGCCATCAACCGCTGGTGCAGCAGGCGCGGCAATTCGGGCAAGGCCGCGACGATGTACGGCGCTTCGGCAATCAAGCGGCGCTGCAGGGCCGGCAGGCCGATCTGCTCCTGCATCCAGCGCTCCAGAAAGGGCTTGGCGGTCACCCAAAGGTCGAGATTGGGGTCGAGTTGTCGGCCCAGGCCCTCGACGTTCAGCAGCGTTTTCTGCAACAGAGTCAGCTGTGGCTGGATCTGGACGTTGAAGCGGCGCGACGCGCGAAAGAGCGATACCAGCACCTTGCCCAGCGAGATTTCGCGCAGCGGCCGGTCGAAGATCGGCTCGCAGACGACGCGGATTTCCGCCTCGAGTTCGTCCACGCGGGTGTCAGCCGGCACCCAGCCGGACTCTATGTGCGCCGTCGCGACGCGGCGGTAATCGCGGCGGAAGAACGCGAGGAAGTTCTGCGCCAGATAGCTCTTGTCGGTCTCCGACAGCGTGCCCATGATGCCGAAGTCGAGCGCGATGTACTTGCCGTGGTTCGACGCGTCGGTCGCAACGAAAATGTTGCCGGGATGCATGTCCGCATGAAAGAACCCGTCGCGAAAAACCTGGGTAAAGAAGATCTCCACGCCGGATCGTGAAAGGCGTGGGATATCGATGCCGGCGCGCTGCAATTCCTCGGTGCGGCCGATCGGAATACCCGCCATGCGTTCCATCACCAGCACTTCGACGGTGGTCCAGTCCCACTCGATTTCGGGCACCATCAACAGTGGCGAATGCTTGAAGTTACGGCGAAGCTGCGAGCAATTCGCGGCCTCGCGCGTGAGATCGAGTTCGTCGCGAATCGTCTTTTCGAATTCGCCGACGACCGCGCGCGGACGCAGCCGCTTGCCGTCGGACCACAGCCTCTCGACGAGCCCGGCGGCGGTCTGCATCAATGCCAGGTCGTGCTCGATGACCCTGTCGATGTCGGGACGCAACACCTTCACGGCGACCGGCGTCCCGTCCGGGAGCTCCGCGAAATGCACTTGCGCGACGGAAGCGCTGGCCACGGGCGTGAGGTCGAAGGACTTGAACACCTGTTCCACCGGCTTGCCGTAGGCGCGCGCCAACGTAGCCAGGACCTGCTCGGCGGGAAAAGGCGGCACGCGATCCTGCAACTTGGCCAGTTCGTCGGAGATGTCGGGCGGGAGGAGGTCGCGCCGCGTCGACAACATTTGCCCGAATTTGACGAAAATGGGACCCAACGCCTGCAACGCCTCGCGCAACCTCACGCCGCGCGGCTGCGAGAGATCGCGCCAGAACAGGACGCGGTTGACGAACGGCCGCAGTCCGCGCACACGCTCGTGGCCGAGCAGGAACTCGTCCAGCCCGAATCGCAGCGCGACGAGCTGGATGCGGATCAGGCGGGCAATGCGCATCATGGGGGCATTCTAATGGAGAGACCCGGCGCCGCTCGACCGGGCTCGCGGGCGAGCGCTTCAGTCCGGCAGCGGTTGCGGCTTTGCGGTTGCGGCGCGTGCGGACAGTGCGGCGAAGCGTTGCTCCAAAGCATCGACGCGCTCCGTGACTTCCTTGACGCCGTCGCCGAACGTGCGCATTTCCGCAGCACGCGCAAGCAGGCCGGCCTCGTCGCGCGCGTAACTGGCGACGCCCTCCGCGACGCGCTGTGTGACGTATTCCGGAAACACAAGCGCGCTGCGCCCCGCCTCGGCCACGCGTTGGCCCAACAACGGGCCCAGCGCCTTGCCCAGCGCCGCTTCGACGAACCAGGGCAACGTGCGCGCGAGCTCCTTCAGGGCGCCGCCGAGAGCAGCGTCGCCCTCTTCGCGTACAAACTCGTTCCAGCGCGTGGGGTCGGCCAGGAACGACGGGACCGAAAGTGGCGACAGGACAAGATCGAGATCCGACGGCGCGGAATTCCCCGCCGTCTCGAGCTTCCCTTCATCGTCGATGCGAAACCGACTGGACAGCGGTCCGACGGCCAAGGTGAACACGCGTCCCGCGAACGGCCGGAGCTTGTCGCGCGCCCAGCCCTCCTGTTCGAGGACGCGGTTGGCGATGCGCGCGGGCGCGTCGGCAGGATCGGGAAGCTTCATGCGATACGCGCCCTCATTCAATAAACGCGGCCGATATGAACGGCGACGACGCCCGCGGTCAGATTGTGGTACAGGACGTCGTCGAAGCCGGCACTTTGCATCATCTGTTTCAGCGCCTCCTGGTCCGGGTGGACACGAATCGACTCGGCCAGGTAACGATAGCTCGCTTCATCGTCGGCAATCCATTTCCCCAACCTGGGAAGGATGTTGAAGCTGTACCAGTCGTACATCGGCGCGAGCGGCGCTGCGACGCGCGAGAATTCCAACACCACGGCCACTCCTCCGGGTTTCAGCACGCGGCGCATCTCCGCGAGCGCCACATCCTTGCGCGTGACATTGCGCAGCCCGAATGCGATCGAAACGATGTCGAACGCACGGTCGGCGAACGGCAGGGCCTCGGCGTTGCACTGGATCGTCGGCAGGATGAGGCCCGCGTCGAGCATCTTGTCGCGCCCTTCCGCCAGCATCGCGCCGTTGATGTCGGTATGCACGACGGTGCCGGACGGACCGACGCGCGCGGCGAAAAGTTTTGCGAGGTCGCCGGTGCCGCCCGCCAAGTCCAGCACGCGCTTGCCCGCGCGCGCACCGGAGACCTCGACGGCGAAGCGCTTCCACAACCGGTGCAGCCCCGCCGACATGACATCGTTCATCACGTCGTACTTGTTGGCCACCGAATCGAACACGCCGCGCACCCGGCGTGTCTTTTCCTCGGGCGAGACTTCTTCGAAGCCGAAGTGGGTGCGCCCGTCGCTCATCGCTTCAGTTTCCGGCGGACGCGTCGCGGCTGGCGCCGGCGGCCTCGAGCCTCGCGAGATAGCGTTGCCACAGCTCGTCCTGCCGCACGCCCAGGTCGTAGAGGTAATCCCACGAATAAATGCCCGTGTCGTGGCCGTCGGAGAATTTGGGCCGGATCGCATAGTGGCCGATGGGCTCCAGGTCGCTGATCGTCACGTCGCGCTTGCCGACCTGCAGCACCTCCTGCCCCGGTCCGTGTCCGCGCACTTCCGCCGACGGCGAATAGACGCGCAGGAATTCGCAGGGCAGGCGAAAGACGATGCCGCCGGGAAATACGAGCTCGAGCACGCGCGAAACCTGGTGGAGCTTGATTTCCGTGGGCAGCGGGGTCTTGGTGTCGAGGCCAGCCATGATGATGGAGCTACTCGCGCGCAACCGAGTGGGGAGCGAAGTGACCTGTGATCGGCGCGCTTCGTGCCGTTTCTACTCGAAGGCGCCGGGCCGCCCCAAGCCTTTCGAGCTGGCATTTTCGGATGAAAGTATCGTGCGAGACGCGAACGCGGCTCGCGAAACTTTCATCCGCCGAGTCATATTTGGATATTGGACGTCTCAGGCACGACGTCGAGGTTGCCGATGCCCGCAAACACGTTGCGGTTCTTCGCCTCCTTGCCGTGCAGCTTGATCTCGAGGCGCAGGTCGTTCAGCGAATCCGCATTGCGCAGCGCGTCCTCGTAGGTGATGAGGCCAGCCTCGTAGAGCTCGAACAGCGACTGGTCGAACGTCTGCATGCCCAACTCGCGCGACTTCTTCATGATTTCCTTGATGCCGGAAACGTCGCCCTTGAAGATGAGGTCCGAGATAAGGGGAGAATTCAGCATCACCTCCACCGCGGGCACGCGGCCGCGGCCGTCGCGGCGCGGGATCAACCGTTGCGCGACGAACGCGCGAACGTTGAGCGAGAGGTCCATCAGCAGTTGCGCGCGCCGCTCTTCCGGGAAGAAGTTGATGATGCGGTCCAGGCCCTGGTTGGTGCTGTTGGCGTGCAGTGTCGTCAGGCACAGGTGGCCCGTTTCGGCGAACGCAATGGCGTAGTCCATCGTATTGCGCTCGCGCACTTCGCCGATCAGGATGACATCCGGCGCCTGCCGCAGCGAATTCCTGAGCGCGATTTCCCAGCCGTCGGTGTCCACGCCGACCTCGCGCTGGGTCATGATGCAGTTGCCGTGGTCGTGGACGAATTCGATCGGATCCTCGATCGTGATGATGTGGCCGTAGCTGTTCTCGTTGCGGTATCCGAGCAGAGATGCCATCGATGTCGACTTGCCGGCGCCCGTCGCACCGATGAACATCATGATGCCGCGCTTGGACATGATGATGTCCTTGAGCACGGGAGGCAGGCCCAGTTCCTCGAACTTCGGGATATCGGTGGTGATCGTCCGCAGCACCATGCCGACGCGGGCCTGCTGGACGAAGGCGTTGACGCGGAAGCGGCCGATGCCTGGCGGGCTGATCGCGAAATTGCATTCCTTCGTGCTTTCGAATTCCGACGCCTGCTTGTCGTTCATCACGCTGCGCACCAGTTCGATCGTGTGCTGCGCCGAAAGCTGCGTCTTTGACACCGGCGTGATCTTGCCGTCGACCTTGATCGCCGGCGGGAAATTGGCCGTGATGAAGAGGTCGGAGCCTTTTTGCTTGACCAGAAGGTCGAGCAGCTCGTGGATGAATTTGGTGGCGCGTTCGCGTTCCATATATGTTCCTTCAGCGGAGGGCCAGTCCCGCCGGGCCGTCCCAAGGGACTGGTGCGCCCCCTTGGGGGCAGCGAGCGTAGCGAGCGTGGGGGTCGTTCATCAGTCCCGTCGGGCCTAACCGCCCATGAAGAGTTCCTTGTTGACGGCCCGGTTGCGCGCTTCGGCCACATTCACCGCGTTCCGGCGCACGAGGTCCACCAGGCACTGGTCAAGCGTCTGCATGCCGATCGACTGCGACGTCTGGATCGCCGAGTACATCTGCGCGACCTTGTTCTCGCGGATCAGGTTGCGGATGGCCGCGGTGCCGATCATGATCTCGTGCGCGGCGATGCGGCCCTGGCCGTCCTTGGTCTTGAGCAGGGTCTGGGAGATGACCGACACAAGCGACTCCGACAGCATTGCGCGCACCATCTCTTTTTCCGCCGCCGGAAAGACGTCGATGATCCGGTCGATCGTCTTTGCCGCCGAGCTCGTGTGCAGCGTGCCGAACACGAGGTGGCCGGTTTCCGCGGCCGTCAGCGCCAGCCGGATCGTTTCCAGGTCGCGCATTTCGCCGACGAGGATGTAATCGGGGTCCTCGCGCAATGCGCTGCGCAGCGCGTTGGCGAAGGACAGCGTGTGCGGTCCGACCTCGCGCTGGTTGATCAGGCACTTCTTCGACTCGTGCAGGAACTCGATCGGGTCCTCGATCGTCAGCACGTGGCCGTACTCGTTCTCGTTAACGTGATTGCACATCGCGGCCAGCGTCGTCGACTTGCCCGAGCCGGTCGGGCCTGTGCACAGGATGAGGCCGCGCGGCCGGTCGGTCAGCTCCGCAAAGACCTTCGGCGCGTTGAGCTCCTCCAGCGACAGCACTTTGGCGGGAATCGTCCGGAATGCCGCCGCCGCGCCGCGTTGCTGCACGAACGCGTTTACGCGGAAGCGCGCCAAGTTGGGCACCGCGAACGAAAAGTCGCACTCGAGGTGCTCCTCGTACATCTTGCGCTGCGCGTCGCTCATGATGTCGTACACCATGGCGTGCACGTCCTCGTGCTCCATCGGGGGCAGGTTGATGCGCCGGATGTCGCCGTGGACACGGATCATCGGCGGCAAACCGGCCGACAGATGAAGGTCCGAGGCCTTGTTCTTTACGGCGAAGGCCAGGAGTTCGGTAATGTCCATCTATAATCCCTTGCAATCCGACGACCTTGACCTGCTGTAGCACGCAAAGTGTGTGCCAAGGCCGAGCGGGGACGGGTCCAAACGATTATGAGCCACTATGAGAAGGCGTGGCAAGCCGTCGCCGAACGCATCGCACGGGCAACGAATGAGGCCCGCCGCGCCCCCGGATCGGTGCGGTTGCTGGTGGTATCGAAGACGTTTCCCGCGGATGCGGTGCGCGCGGTGCACGCGGCCGGCCAGAGGGCCTTTGGCGAGAACCACGTGCAGGAGGGCGCAGCCAAGCGTCAGGCGCTGGCGGACCTGCCTGACGTTGCGTGGCACTTGATCGGGCCGCTCCAGGGCAACAAGACCCGTTTGGCGGCGGCGACCTTCGACTGGGTGGAAAGCGTGGATCGGCTGAAAATCGCGCAGCGGCTGTCGGCGCAGCGTCCGGCCAACTTAGCGCCGCTCGACGTCTGCGTGCAGGTGAACGTAAGTTTTGAGGCGACCAAAAGCGGAGTCGCCCCCGGTGAAGCGCTGGCGCTCGCGCGTGCCGTGGCCGGCCTGCCGAGGCTTCGCCTGCGCGGCATCATGGGCATTCCGGAGCCCACTGACGACACGGGTCGCTTGCGTGCGCAGTTCCGGTGCTTGCGCGAATGCTTCGACCAATGCGTTGCGGCCGGGCTGCCGATGGACACGCTCTCGATGGGGATGTCGGCGGATCTCGAAGCGGCCATCGCCGAAGGATCGACGGAGGTGCGCGTCGGCACTTCGATATTCGGAAATCGGCGAACGAGCAACACTGAATCGATGAGGAACTGAATGGGCGGCAAATGAACATCACGTTTATCGGCGGGGGCAATATGGCCACCGCGCTCATCGGCGGACTGGTCGGAAGCGGCGCCGACGCGCGCGAATTCCGCGTGGTCGAACCGTTTCCCGCGCAGCAGGACAAGCTGGTCGGGCAATTTCCGGGAATCGGAATATTTGGGGAGGCTTCCGCGGGCGCGGTCGACGGCGCCGACATCGCGGTGCTCGCCGTCAAGCCGCAACAGATGCGCGAAGCCGCGCAGTTGGTCGCGCGTTACGTGCCGGACGTGCCGGTTGTCCTGACGATCGCGGCCGGCGTGCGCCTCACGGACATATCCCGCTGGCTCGGCGGCTATGCGCGGCTCGTGCGCGCAATGCCCAACACGCCTGCATTGATAGGAGAAGGCATCAGCGGAGCCTTCGCGCCGCCGGAAGCGGGCGCACGCGGACGCAAGCTCGCCCAGCGTGTCCTCGAAGCCGTGGGATCCGTGCTGTGGGTGATCCACGAGGACATGCTCGACGCGGTGACCGGCATTTCCGGCAGCGGACCCGCGTACGTATTCTATTTTCTCGAAGGCCTCGAACAGGCGGCGCAGGAACTGGGCTTCTCCAAGGCCGATGCGCGCACGCTGGCCTACGCCACCTTTGCCGGCACGATCAAGCTCGCCCACGGCTCCGAACTCGAGCCGGCGATTCTGCGCGCGCAAGTCACGTCGAAGGGGGGGACGACCGAGCGCGCCGTGGCGATTCTCGAAGCCGATGGAGTCAAGGCCAAGTTCGTCGCGGCGGTGAAAGCCGCCGCCCTGCGCGCCAGGGAACTGGGCGACGAGTTGGGCACCGCCCGATAAGGCGCGCGCATCATGGCCGAACAAGCGATCCGGTACCTGCTCGATGTCGTGTTCGGGCTTTTCACATATGCGTTGCTGCTGCGGTTCGCGATGCAGATGATGCGCGCGCCGTTCCGCAACCCGCTCGGGCAGGCCGTCATTGCGCTGACCGACTGGATCGTGAAGCCGCTGCGCAGGATTCTGCCCGGTTGGAAGGGCGTCGACTGGGCGTCGCTGGTCGCGTTGCTGGTGTTCCAGTTCCTGTGGCTCTTGTCGTACAACCTCGTGTTCGGCGGATTCAGCCTGCTCGGCGCAGGATTGCCGTTCCTCCTTGCCGCGACGCTGATCGCGTTGCTGCGGGCGGCGCTCTGGCTGTTAGTCATCGTTGTCTTTGCGCAGGCGATCCTGTCCTGGGTCGCGCCGGACGGGCCGCTTTCGGGAACGCTCAATGCGTTGACTTTTCCGTTCCTGCGACCGGTCCGGAGAATTCTGCCGCCGATCGGCGGGACGCTCGACCTTTCCCCGCTGGTCGTCATTGTCCTTGCGCAGCTCGCGCTCATGACCGTCATACCGTGGCTCGAAAGCGCGCTGACGCGATCGTTCCTTTAACGTGCCGTGGCTCGAAGCACGCTGACACGGTCGTTCCTTTGACGACGTCCTGGCGGCGAGAGGAGCGCTCCGATGGCCACGACGCGATCGTGCTGACGCTGCACGTGCAACCGGGAGCCAAGCACACGGAGGTCGCGGGCCGGCATGGTGACGCGCTCAAGGTTCGTCTTGCGGCGCCGCCGGTGGAGGGCAAGGCGAATGCGGAACTGCTGCGCTATCTGGCGTACGCGTTCGGCGTTCCACTGCGCAACGTGACGCTGCTGCGCGGCGGCGCCTCGCGGCACAAGGTCGCGCGCATCGAAAATCCATCGCAAAGGCCGGATCTTGGCTGGGAATGAGCTCGGCTGGGAATGAGGTCGTTCTCTGTCAGGGTGACGCGGCAAGGGCGTTTGCGATGCGGACGAACTCACCCACCGGCAGCGTCTCACCGCGAGTGCCAGGATCGATGCCGATGCGGCGCAGCGCCGCTTCATCGCAGAGCGAGGACAGTGCATTGCGCACCGTCTTTCTGCGTTGGCCGAACGCCGCGGCGACGATGCGCGCAAACAACCCAGGGTCGGCGACGTGCGGCTTCGCGGTGCGCAGCGGCGCCAGCTTCACGACGGCCGAGTCGACCTTGGGCACCGGACGGAAGGCGCCGGCGGGCACGACGAACAGGCGCCGGATCGCGAATTTCACCTGCAGCATCACGGTCAGCCGGCCATAGTCGGCGGTCCCGGGTTCGGCGGTCATGCGCGCCACGACTTCGCGTTGCAACATGACGTGCACGTCGTGCAGCCGGTCGTCGAACGATGCGAGATGAAAAAGCAGGGGGGAGCTGATGTTGTACGGCAAGTTACCCACCACGCGCAAGTCGGGCTTCAGCGTTTCGAAGTCGAACTCCAGCGCGTCGGCTTCGTGCAGAGTGAGTTGATCTGGCGTGAACGTCTCGCGCAACCGGGCCGCGAGGTCGCGATCGATTTCGATGGCCGTGATGTGGCCGGCACGTTCGATGAGGTTGCCGGTGATCGCCGCTAAGCCCGGACCGATTTCGACGATGTTGTCTCCGCGGTGCGGATCGACGGCATCGGCGATGCGCATGACGTAATGCGGGTCGGCCAGGAAGTTCTGGCCGAACCGCTTGCGAGGGGCGTGGCCGCGCATTCCGCTATTTGGGCTCGGCTGCGCGGGCCGCGAGCTCGATGGCGAGTTCCACGGCCGCGATCAGGCTGCCCGGATCGGCGGTCCTCGCGAGCGCGGGATCGCGCGCAAGGTCCAACGCCGTGCCGTGATCGACCGACGTGCGCGGAAAGGGAAGGCCGAGCGTCACGTTGATGCCCAGGCCGAAGCTCGCGGCCTTGAGCACGGGCAGGCCCTGGTCGTGAAACATCGCGACCACCGCGTCGTAATGACGAACATGGTCGGGAACGAAGAGCGTATCGGCGGACAGTGGCCCCGTGACCTTGTCGAATCCATTCGCGCGCGCATCGGAAATGGCGGGGGCGATCACGTCGATCTCCTCGCGGCCGAGATGGCCCCCTTCGCCCGCGTGGGGGTTGAGCCCGCACACGGCGATGCGCGGCGCATCGATTCCGAACTTCGTCTGCAACTCGCGGCCGACGATGATCAGCGTTTCGGCAAGCGCGATTCGCGTCAGCGCCCCGGGCACGTCCTTCAGCGGAAGATGGGTGGTTGCCAGTGCTACGCGCAGCGGCGCTACATGCGTGCCGCCGACCAGCAGCATCACGACCCGCGGCGTGTGCGTGCGCGCGGCGAGGAACTCCGTGTGACCGGAGAACGCGATGCCCGCGTCCATGATGGCGCTCTTCTGCACCGGCGCGGTGACGAGCGCCGCGAACGCGCCGGTTGCGCAGCCGTCGCACGCATGTTGCAGCATCGCAACCACGCTGTGGGCGTTCGTCGCGTCCGGCTGGCCGGGCGTCACCGGCACCGACAGGGGCTGATGCCAGATTTCCACGACGCCCCCTGCGGGCGCGAAGGCCATCGGGTCGAATTCAGCATAACGCGGCCGGGCGCCGATGCGTGCGGCGCGTTCGTCCAGCAACCCGCGGTCGCCCAGGATCACGAGGCGCGCCGCGAAGGGTACTTCCGCGTGGCGCTGCGCCAACATCGCAACGAGCTCGGGACCGATGCCCGCCGGCTCTCCGGAGGTGATCGCCAGCGCCGGGCGCTTCGCGGACATCATCACGACAACGGTTGTGCTTCTTGCCCCGCGTCGCCGAAGAATTCAACCTTGACGCCGGGCGCAGCGTGCACGATGCCGTCCACGATCTTCAGCTGCGGAAATTCCGCCATCGGACGTTCGGGCTTGCCGAACACCCAAAGAAGTTCGACGGGTCCCGCATCGTCGATTTCGCCCGTGTGCTGCACGACGCGGCCGAGCGGCAACGCATAGCCCTCGCGACCGAAAACTGGGAACTGGTCCAATTTCGCGCGGTAACGGATCACCTGGCGGCCGGTGAAGCGCTGGCGCGTGTTGAGGTCGTACCAGTTCCCCGGCGGAAGCGCGATTTCGACGTCACCTCCGTCGCGCAGGATCGGCGCGACGAGCAGTGCGTCTCCGCACATGAATTGCGTTTCGAAATCGCGCACGAGCGCGTTGCCTGGAAATGCGAGCGCCATTGCGCGCATGACGGGTAAGCCATTGCGCGTGGCCTCCGCGATCGCGGCCTCGAGATAGGGAATGAGCCGATACCTGAACGCAAGCCATTTGCGGCAGACCGCCTCCGTCTCGGGGCCGTAAATCCACGGCTCGCGCGCGCCCAGGCCGTGCGCGCGCATGTGCGAGGAGAAGACCGCGGAAGGTTGCGTTGCGCCATAGAACCCGCCGATGTCCGAGCTGTGGTACGGATTGCCGCTCATTCCCCATGAGAGCCCGCCGCGAAGCGAAGCGGCGAGGCCCTCCCAGTCGCTTTGCGGATGGCCGCCCCAGCCCATCGGATAGCGCTGGCTGCCCGCCCAGCCCGCGCGGCTCCAGATCATCGGCACCGATTCCTTCGGCAGGAATTTCTTCGTCGCCTCGAACACGCACTTGTGGAAGAGAAGCGGGTAGACGTTATGCAGGCGACGGCCCAGGTCGCCGTTGGACGCGACCGCGTCATCCGGTACCTGCTCGCCGAAATCGCACATCATGACGTCGACGCCATCGTCGAACAGGCGACGGTGGGCATCGCGCCACCAGCCGTACGCTTCGGGATTGGTGAAATCGACGATGCCGCTTTCCGGAAGCGGTGTCAGGACTTTGCCGAAAGGGCTTGTTCCGGGTGCCATGTCCCACATGAACACATAGGGATCGCCTTCGGCCGTCCGGAGCAGGTAGCCGCGCTGCGCAAGCTGCTGGAAGAGCTTGTCGTGGATCGATACGTACGGAAATTCCCATACGCAGACCTTGAGGTTGTGGGCACGAATTTCGGCGAGTGTTGCGGCCGCATCGGTGAAGCGCTCGGGATCCCACTGAAAATTGAAGCGCGTCTGCACGTCCCATGCGGCTCGGCCATCGAACGTCAGCACGTCGCAGGGAATGCGCCGCTCGCGCAGCTTGCGTGCAACCGCGATGGCCTCGTCGGGCGTCTTGTAGAAATTTCGCGAGACCCACAATCCCAGGCTCCAGCGCGGGACTGCCGCCGCGCGCCCCGTGATGTTCGTGTACGCGTCGAGCACGCCGGCGGGCGAATCCGCGGCGAACAGGAAGAGATCGAGCGCCTCGTCGTCGACAACGACGGCGTAGCTGCGATGCGACCAGTCCGGATGCCCGACGCCGTGCGTGACCATTCCGGGCGTGTGAATGTACGTTCCCCACGCACCATTGCCCGTTCCCGGTCCCCACGCAAACGGCGTGTTCTTGTGCGAGAGCCCGGTGTTCACGCCGAGCGCGTCCTCCACCTGCGAATGGACGAGCTGGCCGCGCTTGTTGAGCGGGCCGAATTTTTCGCCGAGCCCGTAAACCGCTTCACCGGAGGCCAGCGCGAAGGCGGCGGTCCACAGTCCGCCTCGCTTGACGCGACCGAACGAAGGGAGCCGCGTCCACCCGCGAAAGTGCTCGTCGGTGATCGACGTCAGCAGCGGCGCGCCTTTCCACAACAGGCGGAATCGCAATGGCGCGCCGGTGATCTCGAGCGACGCGTCACCCGCCGCGATGGTCCACACGCCCGCGGCAGGTTGCGCGACGTTGCACGGTTTGGCGCGGCCGACGACGAGCCCGTAATCGGGGCGCGCGTTGGGACCGAGTCGCATCCGGAATGCGCCGCCGCCGTAGGACGTGATCTCGAGCAGATCCCCGGTGGACGTCGCGAACGACACGCCCGTGGACGTCGAGCCGAGGCTATTGAGCGCCTCGAGTCGCAGATAGGCGGTTGGGTCCAGGAGCATGGCGATGGGTGCTTCTTCGCTTCGTCAGCTCGCGGATTGATTTCTTGCCTTGCCCAGCCATTCCTGGGCGCGGCCGATCATGAAGGCCATGTCGGAGCCGATCGCGATCCAGTTGTAGCCATAGCCGATAAATTTCGCGACCATTTCCGGATTCATGCCGAGGATGCCGCAGGGTTTCCCGAGCTTCCGGCATTCCTCCGCGGCGGCTTTCAGCTTGTCCTGCACGGCAGGGTTCGCGAGGTCCCCGAGGAAACCCATCGACGCCGCCAGATCGGAGGGGCCGATGAAAATCGAGTCGATGCCGGACACCGCCGCGATCGCAGGGAGCTGCGCCAGTGCGGTCGCCGTTTCGATCTGGACCATCACGCAGATTTCCTGTGCCGCGGTCTTGAGATAATCCGGCACCGTCCCGTGCCGGCTGCCGCGATGCGCGCCCGCGACGCCGCGAATGCCGTCCGGTGGATATCGCGTAAACGCCACGGCGCGCTTCGCCTCCTCCGCGTTCTGCACGAACGGCAGCAGCAGTGTCTGCGCGCCTCCGTCCAGGACGCGCTTCACCCACACCATGTCGTTCCATACGAGACGCACGACGGCCTGCGCCGGTGTGCCGGCAATCGCGCGCAGGATATCGACCATTTCCGGCGTGTCGACGGGCGTGTGCTCCATGTCGACGACGAGGAAGTCGAAGCCCACACACCCCAAGGCTTCCGCGGTCGACGGCGCGCCGCTCACCAGCCACGCGCCGAAGATCTTCCGGCCATCGCGCAGCGCGCGCTTGAACTGGTTGACGGGCATGTCCATGGAGTTTTTCGCCTTTGGTCTTTGGTTCTTGAGCGGATTCTGCCAGACGCGACGTGAGACCGGCATGAGGCTGATACCATAACACTGCCGCCCAATCGCACACGCTTCATCTCGGCCGGCGCGAAGACAAGTCCGACAGGCTCCCGGTGCGCCGACTCTTAGCTTCCTCCGAATTCCGCGCCGGCTTCGCCGAGATGCTGCCGGCGTGCGTCGGAATCGCTCCGTTCGGGTTGGTTTGCGGCGTTGGCGCAGCGGCGGCCGGCGCGTCGTGGCTCGCCGCGCTCGGCATGAGCGTCATCATCTTCTCCGGCGCGGCACAGGTGCTTGCGGCACAGATGCTTGCCGCCGGCGCGCCGCTCGCAGTCATTGTCCTCACGTGTTTCGTCCTGGGCCTGCGCTTTCTCATGTACAGCGCGGCGATGGCGCCCTATCTGAAAGCGTTGCCGGGTCGCTGGCAGCAAGCGCTTGCGTTCCTGCTGACGGACCAGGCATTCGCCGCGGCGATCCGCCGTTTCAATGCGAAGGACGATCCGCACGGTGGTGCGCGCCATTTCCTCGGCAGCGGAATGGCGCTGTGGCTGTGCTGGCAGATCACCAACATGGTCGGCTATTTCGCCGGCAACCTGATTCCGGCATCGTGGTCACTGGATTTCGCCGTGCCGCTGGTGTTTCTGGCGTTGGTCGCGCCGCTCCTTCGCGACGCGCCGACGATTCTCGCCGCCGTCGTCGCCGGCATTGCCGTCTTCGCGCTCGAAGGACTGCCGATGAGGCTCAACCTGATCGCCGCCGGCGTGATCGGGATCGTCGCGGGCACGATCACGGACCTCGCGAGGGAGCGATGGACGCGACGCTGAAACTCTGGGTCGTGATCTTTGCCGTCGGGCTGCTCAATTATCTGTCGCGGCTGTCCTTCATCGCCGTGTTCGCACGGCGGAGCATGCCGCCACTGCTCGCGCGCGCGCTGAAATTCGTTCCGGCCGCCATGCTGACGGCGCTGATCCTGCCGATGATCGTCGCGGGCCAGGCGGCGGGCAGCGCCGTCGCTTTCAACCCGAAAATCGCGGCGGCGGTGATTGCCGGTGCGGTTGCGTTTTTCACCCGCAGCTCGCTGTGGACGATCGGGACCGGGATGACCGCACTTTGGCTGATGCAGGCGATGGGCTAACATCATCGGTGCAAAGGGAGACCGCATGCGCTTCGAAGGCACCGACAGCTATATCGCCACCCCCGACCTGATGCTCGCCGTCAACGCGGCGCTCGCGCTGGAGCGGCCGCTGCTGATCAAAGGCGAACCGGGCACCGGCAAGACATTGCTCGCCTTCGAGGTCGCACGCGCGCTCGGGCGCCCGCTGTTCCAGTGGCACATCAAGTCCACGACCAAGGCGCAGCAGGGCCTGTACGAGTACGACGCGGTGTCCCGGTTGCGCGATTCGCAGTTGGGTGAATCGAAAGTCGCCGACATCGCCAACTACATCAAACCGGGTGTGCTCTGGGAAGCGTTCGAGAGCGAGACGCCCGCCATCGTGCTGATCGACGAAATCGACAAGGCCGACATCGAGTTTCCGAACGACCTGCTGCGCGAGCTCGACCGGATGGAGTTCTACGTCTACGAGACGCGCCGGACGATCGTTGCCAAGCGCCGGCCGCTCGTCGTCATCACGTCGAACAACGAAAAGGAATTGCCCGACGCGTTCCTGCGCCGCTGCTTCTTCCATTACATCCGCTTTCCGGACCGCGACACGATGGAAAGGATCGTCGACGTGCATTACCCGGATCTCAAGAAAGCGCTGCTGAAGGAGGCGCTGGAAGTGTTCTTCAACCTGCGCGACGTGCCGGGACTCAAGAAGAAGCCGTCGACGTCGGAATTGCTCGACTGGCTCAAGATCCTGCTGGCCGAGGACATTTCACCGGAGGCGTTGCGCAGTCCGGACAAGAAAGCATTCATCCCGCCGCTGCATGGCGCGCTTCTTAAAAACGAGCAGGACGTTCATCTGTTCGAGCGCGTCGTGTTCATGGCTCGCGCGGGCCGTTGAGACGACGGGCGATCATGGCGTTCATTGAGCCCGTCACGCTGAAAGGCGCGCACGCGACACTCGAGCCCCTCGCGCGCGAGCACGAAGCGGCACTTGGGAAGGCGGCGGCCGACGGCGAGTTGTGGCGTCTCTGGTACACGACGGTCGCGCATCCGGACAAGATGGCGGACTACGTGACGACGGCGCTCGACCAGCGCACGCGCCTGGACGCCATGCCATTCGTCGTGCGCGAAAACGCGACGGGGGACGTGGTCGGCTGCACGCGTTACTTCAATGTCGACGTCGCCAACCGCCGGCTCGAGATCGGCCACACCTGGTATGCGAAGCGCGTGCAGCGGACCGGCGTCAATACCGAATGCAAGCTCCTGCTGCTGGGCCATGCCTTCGAGAAGCTGCGCTGCATCGCCGTCGAATTCCGGACGCACTGGTTCAATCATGCGTCGCGCACGGCAATCGCGCGGCTGGGAGCGAAGCAGGACGGCGTGCTGCGCAACCATCAATTGATGCCCGATGGCGCAAAGCGCGACACCGTCGTGTTCAGCATCATCGACGGCGAATGGCCGGCGGTGAAGCGCCATCTGCAATTCCAGCTTGAACGCTGAAGGCCGTGCTCACCAGTTTTTTTCTCCACCTCAAGGCGCACAAGCTGCCCGTGTCCACGCGCGAGCTGCTGACGCTGCTGGAGGCGCTGGACAAGCGCGTCGTGTCGCAATCGATCGACGATTTCTACATGTTGTCGCGCGCCTGCTTCGTGAAGGATGAGCAGCATTTCGACCGTTTCGACCTCGCGTTCGCCACGTATTTCAGGAACGTCAATGCGGTCTTCGACATTCGCGCGGAAATTCCGGAGGAGTGGCTGAAGAAGGAATTCCAGCGCTACTTGTCGGAGGACGACAAAAAGCTGGTGGAAGCACTGGGTGGCTGGGACAAGCTGATGGAAACGTTGAAGCAGCGCCTCGAAGAACAGCGCGGGCGGCACCTGGGTGGAGCGAAATGGATCGGCACCGGCGGCACCAGTCCCTTCGGCGCTTACGGCTACAACCCGGAAGGCATCCGCATCGGGCAGGACGGCGGCGGATCGCGCAGCGCGGTCAAGGTCTGGGACGAGCGGACGTTCCGCAACCTGGACGGCGACGTCGAACTCAACACGCGCAACATCAAGGTCGCATTGCGCCGGCTGCGGCGCTTCGCGCGCGAAGGTGTGCCAGAGGAATTGGACCTCGACGGCACGATCGACGGCACGGCGCGCAATGCCGGCTGGCTCGACTTGAAGCTGCAACCCGAGCGGCGCAATCGCGTGAAAGTACTGTTGTTCCTCGATGTCGGTGGCTCGATGGACCCGCACGTGCAGGTCTGCGAAGAACTATTCTCGGCCGCGAAGAGTGAATTCCGGCACCTCGAGCATTTCTACTTCCACAATTGCGTCTACGACTACGTTTGGCACGACAACGCGCGAAGGCGCAACGAACGGATAGGCACGCTGGAATTATTGCGGACCTACGGCCCCGACTGGAAGGTGATCTTCGTCGGCGACGCGGCGATGAGCCCGTACGAGCTTCAACAGAACGGCGGCAGCGTCGAATACATGAACGACGAGGCGGGTATCGTGTGGCTGTCCCGCGTGTTCGAGCACTTTCGCCGCGTCATTTGGTGGAATCCCGAGCCGGAACGCGGATGGGAGTACACGCGCTCGACGCAGATCGTGCTGCAGAAGCTCGGCCCTCGAATGTTTCCGCTGACGCTGTCCGGCGTGGCGAAAGGTATCGACGCGCTGCGGCATTGAGAATGGGCAGGGTTCGGTTGGCGGAGGTCAGACGCCAAACCTCGACCACTGATTTCTGGAGCTTCGGACGTCTGCTTCCGACCCACTCCGGACCTTCACCGTCTCCAAAAGCGGACAATCGGCAGCACAATCTCGCGTCCGCCTTTACCAAGAAGCGCGTCCGACAGAGGCCGGCAGGTATCGTCTCTGCCGCGAGCTAAGGCGGCAACGTCCTGGCCACCCGCAACCCGACGTTGCTATTGCGGTTTCCCGACCCTAGCCAGAAACGCTCGGCCGAGCGCAACACCGAAGGGGGCTCGTCCCAGGCACCTCCGCGCAGCACGCGGCCCCGGCAATCATTCGTTTCGTGGGCGCTGCCGTCGGTTGGCGCGCCGGCGTACGACAGGAAGCAGTCCTGCACCCATTCCCACACGTTGCCCAGCATGTCGTGCAGGCCCCAGGCGTTTGGCCGGAAGCTGCCCACCGGCGCGGCGAACCAGTAGCCGTCCTTGCAGAGCGCACGCTCGGCCCAAACGCGGCCCCGCGGCCCGATGGTCCTGTCGGTGCCGTTGGCATATGTGCAGCTCACCTCGTCGTCTCCCCAGGGCCGGCGCGTCGTGCTGCCGGCGCGTGCGGCGTACTCCCATTCGGCCTCGCTGGGCAGGCGCCAGCCCTTGACGTCGCTATGCTGGTCGAGCCAGCGGACGTAGGCCTGCGCGTCCACCCAGCTGATGCAGACGACGGGTCCGTTGTCCTTCTGGCTCCAGCCCGGCTCGCGCCAGCTGCGGCCCTCGCGCCACGCCCACGCGCCATCGTCCGCCTCCCAGGTGTTGCAACCTTGCGCCTGGACGTTGCGCTCGGCCTGGGTCTGGTAGCCGCTGGCGCGCGCGAACTCCCGCCACTCCGCCACCGTCACTTCGGTCTTGCCGAGCGCGAAGGGCTTCACCCGCACCACCCGCTGCGGAAGCTCGCTGTCGCCTCGCTCGGAATCGCCAGCCGGGGTGCCCATCATGAACTCGCCGCCGGGGATCGACACCATTTCGGGGCAGGCGTCGCAGGCGCGAGACGCCGCAACCAGGGGCGCCGACGCGGCATCAGCCGACCAGGCCGGCGCCCATTGGACGGCAGCGGCCGCTGCCCACACTGCGATCAGCATCTTGCGCATGATGTGTTCCACGCGGGCTTCCCCATCGCCGGGCTAGTCAAGCCGTCATGCGGGATCCGCCGGCTGAGGGTGATCTTACGCACCACGACGCCGGTGCGGCGATCTTCCTTGCCTCACCCGCCTCGGACTTCGTCGGGCGAAACGATTCGTGTGGCCACCCTGCATGCGAAGAAAAGGCCGCGAGGTTTCCCCCGCGGCCTTCCGATCGACGACGTGCTGTCGGCGTGCGATCGCTTACGAGATCCTCACCGGAACATAGATCTGGCGGCCTTCGCGCTCGATGAGCAGCGCGACGGTCTTGCCCGCCTTGTCGACCTGCGTCTTCAGCTCGTCGATCGTCGTGACCTTGGTCGAGCCGACACCGACGATGATATCGCCCGGTTGCACGCCGGCCCGCGCTGCCGCACCGCCGGCTTGCTCGACCACGAGCCCTTTCTTGCCGCCCGCCTTCTGTTCCTCGGGCGTCAGCGGACGCACGGCCACGCCGAGCTTGCCCTTGGGTTCGCTCTTGTCCGTGTCGGCCTTCGCAACCTTCGCGTCATCCAGCGTGCCCACGGTCGCCGTCACCGTCACGGGCTTGCGGTCGCGCCATACTTCGATCGCGAGCTTTGTTCCCGGCGCCGCGTTGCCGACGCGGCTGGTGACGTCGGTGCTGTCGACCATCGCCACGCCATCGATCGAACGGATCACGTCGCCGGCCTTCATTCCCGCCTTTTCGGCTGGGCTGTCCTTCTCGACGGTGCCGACCAGCGCGCCGCTTGAATCCGGCAAGCCGAAACTCTGCGCCAGCGACTGGTCCATGCCCTGGAT
>WNFM01156655.1_pt1 | contig 20105 bp, 27 predicted proteins | sample 5400271 | NCBI WGS metagenome assembly WNFM01 (sample SAMN13153352, study PRJNA577476) | soil metagenome | isolation source: 60 cm saprolite on Douglas fir-dominated hillslope | place: USA:California | collected 2013-09-17
CGACCCAGGCGCAATTTGGCAAACTGGCGCTAGTTGCCTCTGGCTTGCTCGTGGCGGGGCTGATTGCGGTCGGCGTCAAATCTACCGAGATGTCCGCTAACTTCCAGCAAGGCGGGAACCGCTTGCGCACGGGCGCCGGAGATGTCACCGATAGCTTTGCTTCCCTTTCCTCTGGCATCCTGGGCGTCTCGGTCGCAACTGGACAGCTTACCGGGCCGCTCACCCAGGCGATGTATTTGATCTTGAGTAGCGGGCAGCGTGGATCACAAGCCTACTCGACCCTCGCTGCTGCCGCTAAAGGCGCGGTCATTGAGCAGGCGAAGGTAGGGGATGTCGCCAATGTATTGTCGGGACTCATGACCAACTATGGCTCCAAAGTTTTCGGGGCTACGCAGTACATGAACGGCCTGATTACAGCAGTCCAACATGGCAAAATCACCCTGCAGGATCTGGCTGTAGCAATGGGGCCAATCGACCCGATAGCGCAGCATCTAGGTATCTCTATGGCCGATGTAGCCGCCGCCATGACGACACAAACCAACGCCATGATACCCGCTGCCCGTGCTGCAACTGGCCTGCGTTTCATGATGTCAGCCCTGGAAAACCCGACACATAAAGCCAGTGCCGAAATGACCGCGCTGGGCTTAAACAGTGTTGCCGTCGCCAACGAGATGAAGGTGAGTCTGCCCGCCGCCTTAGAGATGATCGTGAAGGCGGCGCTCAAAGTAGGGCCAGAGGGCAGCGTACCATTCAATCGGGCGGTCGGCGATATGGTGGGTGGCATACGTGGCCTCTCTGCGTTTATGGCGCTCACCGGCACGCACATGCAAGATTTCATCAAGAATTCTCAGGATATCTCAGCTTCCATGCGTTCGGGTGCAGCCGACGTGAACGGCTGGGCGCTGGCGCAGACCAATCTCAACGTGCAGATGGACCGGGTAAAGGCAGCGGTGGCAGCGTTAGCTATTAGCTTCGGGTCGCTCCTGATTCCTGTTCTCACGAACCTGCTTTCGGCTGTCGTCCCGATCATTACCGCGTTTACGGGCTGGGTGACCTCCTCATCGGGCCTGGTTGGCCTTGTGCGTGGCATAGGCGATGCGTTCAAGAACCTTTTCGACCCGGTACAGAAAGTACAGCAGGCAGCAAAGCCACTCACCGATCCCTTCGACCGCGCTACCGGCATATTTTCGAAGGTGTGGCAACAACTCACGCCACTGAGGGATACCTTTGACAAAACGAAGGGCGCAGTCCTGGGTGTTCATATGGCCTTGAAGCCGATGACGGACACCTTCGACCGGGCTAGCAGCATCATTGCGCCACTGAGCGGGCATGTCAAGCATGTCCAGGAGGCGTTTAACCCCCTTGTGCCCATCCTGGCAGGCGTGGGCGCGGTGATAGCCGCTATCCTGGTACCCGCCGTCTGGAGTCTCGCAGTTGGCATCATAGCAGCTACGTGGCCGGTGCTCTTGATCGGGGCAGCCGTTGCCGGACTCGTCGCCATTTTCATGCACTTTTACAGCACGAACGCCGGATTCAAGTCGTTCATTGAGGGCTTCGTGGCCGGGTTCAAAAACGTGGCAGGCTTCATCGTAGCCAATTTCATCCCGGCCATGAAGGATGTGGGGGCCTGGCTCCATGACCATGTCTTACCCATTCTAAAGGATATCGGCTCATTCCTGCTCTCGACCTTCGCGCCAGTATGGACGCAACTGGTGAATGTGTGGAATAGCCAGATCCTCCCATCACTCAAGCAGCTATGGGGCGCATTGCAGCCGCTCCTGCCGGTACTTCAGATGCTCGGCGGTCTCATTCTAGGCATCGTCGTTGTGGCATTTGGTATCTTTGTGGGGCTGATAGGAGGGTTACTCAAGGCGCTCTCTGGCTTACTTCAGGGCGTGGCTACGGTGATCGGCGGCATGGTGCAATATTTCACCGGTGCCGTGCAAATCATTTCAGGCATCATCAAGTTTTTTGTCGACCTGGCAACCGGGAATTTCAAGAATTTAGGGAATGATCTGCACTCGATTTGGAATGGCATCGTCAACATGTTCTTTGGCATGTGGAACGTCATCAAGGGCATATTCCAGGGGGCCTGGAATGCCATCTCTGGCTTTGTGTCGGGGCTGGTGCAAGGCGTGATTGGCTTTTTCCAGCATCTCGCGGATACGCTCGTTGGGCATTCGATCATACCCGATATGATAAATGCCATCGTTGGCTGGTTCCTGTCCCTGCCAGGGAAGGCACTGAATGCTATTGGAAGCCTGGCAGGAAATCTAGTCAGCTTCTTTGGTGGGTTAGCACGTCAAGCTCTGACCTGGGGCTTGAATATTATCAGCAACCTGGCAGGCGGAATCATCAACGGTATCTGGTCATCTCTTGGCAACGCAATGTCAGCCATAGGCAACTTCATTAGCTCACATCTGCCACATTCGCCCGCCAAGGTGGGACCGTTGCGTGATCTTGCCCTACAAGGTGCATTCATTCCTGAACAAATAGCACAAGGCATCATGAGCGGCATACCCAAACTTCAACCGAGCCTCAACCTGATGCTTACCCCTCACGCGAGTTTCACCCCTTCCCGAGCTGCTGGTGGTGGCGCATCATCATCGTCACCATCGACCATGCAACCGATCATCTTGCAGATCAGCGGCTATCAGTTCGCACGGCTCATACTTCCACACCTGGTTACAGCAATACGCAATAATGTAGGAATTGTAAACATATGAGCATCACGCGCGTACAGGGTAACTCGGTCAACTCCACAGGTACCACGACCTCACAGGCCGTCACACTCTCATCCGGCGTGACGCAGGGCAACTTGCTTGTGTGCGCTGTCTCGTGCGGCAACAATGCCACGACGCTCACCGGGCCAACCGGCTGGACGCAGGCTATTATCAATCAGCCAGCAGGCACCAACGCGACAATCGAAACAAGCATCTGGTATCTCGTGGTGACCGCCGGGGCCGCAGGGCAAACTTCGTGGACCTGGACGCTTTCCGCTTCGCACACGATGTATCTCTGTATCGAAGAATGGAGCGCCACGCTTGGCTGGCCTGTTAATCCGGTCGATGTCTCGGCAAAGGGCGACACCGTTGGCACACCAGTCCAGGCAACCACCATCGACTCAGGTACGACCGCGACGACCGCGCAGGGTGAAGAGTTGTGGGTTGCGTCGCTTGCCTACAAGGGATCAGCGCAATCAGAGAGCAGTATCACGGCGGGCTGGACGAAAGATCTGGAAGCCACGCTTGCCAACAACAATACGATGACGCTCTTGTACAAGGTGGCTGCTGCGACAGGCACCGCTGATTGTTCCTACGTGATTGGAACCGCAGAGTATTGGGCGGGTTGCGTCGTGGCGTTCAAAGATAATACGGGCGTCTCACTTACCGCGTCGTTTGCCGGCGTTGGCACGATTGCAGCCACACTTACCGCGCCTGGCTCAACCATCCAGGCGCAGGACACGTTTCTGACGGGCGGGCGTGGTGCATCGGGTATTCCCACCGTGGGGGCAACGATTACCGGCTGGTCTCCCAGCAGCGACGGCAAGAACTGGGTAGCGCAGGCAGCAACCTCCACCTTTGCCTATGACGGCGTAGGCTTTCGGGGATCGGTGACAGGAAGCACGACGGCCAATATTGCGACACTCAACGACGCAACGGGCAGAGCCTGGTATAGCAGCGCACCCGTTTATGGCGCATTTCTGAAGACAGCGGCGGCTGACGGGTGCTCGGTCATCGCACGGTTTCAGAGCGCTACGAACTACTACCGCGCCGAGGTGATTAACAACAACCTCAATATCACCAAAGTTGTGAATGGCACAGGCACCACCATTGCTACCACCCCGTTTACCGATGGCGGCGCAAAGTTCTGGATCAAGTTGTACTGCGTCGGCTTCGGACTGAATGGCACGTACAACAACTTGCAGGCGGCGGCCTGGCTTGACGGGAATGCTGAGCCAGCTTATCAGATTTTCGCCAGTGACGCATCGCTTACCCTGACGGGCCTCGTCGGGGTGCGTATGAAGGGTAGCACGACTGGCACGACGCAGTATTGCTACAATTTCTCCGCCTCCTATGCGCCTGCCATCACGCCTGCTCCTGCCTATACTGTGACACAGGACATCCCGCCCGGACAGACGTACTATCAAGGCGTCACTCCCACGCCGCTCTCAGCGCAAGTGATTACGGATCTGAAAGGCTGGGGCAATGGCGCGCACTTGCGCCTGCAAACGCAGTGGAAAACGCTTGAACCACTTCAGGGCTTCTATCAATTCGACATCCTCGACCACGCCGTCTACTTGTGTAACCAGGCGGGCATCCGTGTCTGTCTTGTGTTACAAACTGCGCCAAACTTCCGCCTCACGCGGGATGGATGCGGCAATAATTGTACCCTCTCAGCAGCGCGTAACAGCGGTACCGCTTACGGCAACCTGGCTGTGAGTGCGCTCGTTGCTGGCACCTACCTACCCCACAAGACACAGATCGCCGTCGAGTATGGTGGCGCTCATCCTGAAAATGTGTACGTGTGGAATCCGGGTGCTACCTACACAGCAGGGGCCACAACCATCAACATTTCGACCTCAACCGCCTCACAAGTCAACTGGACGCCTGGCTTCACGCATGCTATCGGAGCGCAAATCTATGAAGCCACGGGCGGGCCACAACTGCCAGGGCCTGCTGAGATGACGACCTACGCAATGCAAGTAGCGACCCGGTATAATGGCACGGCGGGCTACGGCACCATTGAGGAAATCGAAATCATCAATGAGGAGTGCGACATCCAGACGCGCTTTCCCGGCAATGCTGACAACGGCGGCGGCGTGCTGGCTGCTATCGTCAACGCGGCCTATCCTGCTATCCAGGCGGTCTATCCCACTTGCATTATCATACGCGGGTCCGTGCGCAAGACGCCAACGCTGGCTTTAGCACATATCACCAACTGGGAAACGCTGTTCTGGTCAAATCTCACGATAGGCGCGTCTAGTCCGATCACGGCAGACGCCCACTATTACATCTCAACCGACCCGACCGTACAGACGGTAGACACGCCAAGCGTTTCGACGGAAGCCACTACGATCTTATCCATCGCCAACGGGCAGGGCTTTACCAATGTCAAGCTACTCTTTGGTGAGTACGGCTACTTGCAATGGGATGATGGTGGCGGCGCGACGGCCACGGTTGCCACGGCTGCACTCTCAGCAGATACGGCCTACACCTCGCTCTCCTGCTCGGCACTCTCGGCGGCCATGCCTGCTGGCACGCAGATACCTTTGACTATAACGGCGGGGCGAGTCAAGAGGGCTACGCCACTAACCCGGTCTACGCCAAAGGTGCTAATGTGCTCGGTGCAACGACCTTAAATGTCACGACGGACCCGACCGGAGCGACAAGCATTCCCTGGACACCGGCCTTTAACCATGCTATTGGCTCAAACATTTACGGCACGACGCACACGCCTATTCTCGACCCGAACGTGATTGCAGGCTTTACCAAGTCGATGTATGACCAGCTGGCTCCGTTTAACGCGCACGCCTACTATTTCACGCTCAACGATACGAGCGTGGTGCATACGACCTACTCGCCGCAGTGGGCAGACGCGCCGCGCAGTCTGGTACAGACCATCAGCAGCTCCTATAAGTACGCGCCTGCTTACTACGTCATCGCCAACCGCGTGTGGTTCCCAGCCGCGCCGCCGACTGGCACGTATACGACGGTGATTGGTGGTACAACGGTATTTGTCGTGGCGGGCACGCTCATTATCAATAACACCATTGGCAAGCGATCACAACTGCAATGTACGGTACTGATGCCTGATTCCAGCATCCATTTTCAGCAGTATCAGCAGATGCAGACCTACGATCAGAACGCCAATCTTGTGTTCTCAGGCTATCTCGCCCCGCCACAAGAGCAAAAACCCGGCTTTCAAACGGATCTGATCACACAACTCGTCGCCATCGATCAGCACTTTTTGGCAGATAAACGTATCGCCGCCAAAGTCTACCGTAATCAAACGTGCGGCTTCATTGTCAACGATCTGCTTTCCAGCTATCTCACCGCCGAGGGTGTGACGGTCGGGCAGATTGCAGCGGGTCCAGTTGTGCCTTACGCTAATTTTGGGTATGTGACCGTGGCGGCCTGCCTTGATGCGCTGGTCACGGCTGCCTCGTCGTCAGGGGTGAGCTTCTATTGGATGATCGATCAATTCAAAAAGCTGTGGTTTGTGCCCTATACCGCTGTGGTGGGCGCAAGCGTAGATGGGACGCAGATTGACGACGGGCGGGCCTCCGGCTTTTTGCCAAAGGTCACACGCGGAAATCCGCTCTTACGCAACACGCAGTACGCGACGGGTGGTGTGGCGCAAACAGGCACGAACGACGAGACACGCGCAGGCGACGGGCAGACACGCGCCTTTACGTTCTCCTATCCGCTGGCAGCCGCCCCCTCCATCTTTACGCTCAACGCTGTCACCAAGACGCTGGGACTCAAGGGGCAAACCGGCTTTAACTACTACTATGCGGTGGGCGACCCAGTGATCGCGCAGGACAGTGGGCAAGCCGTCCTTGTGAGTACGGATCGGCTGCGCATGGTCTATATTGGGCAAACCTCACAGGTATTCAGTGCGAATAACGCGGTGCAAATCGCGGCGCAGGCGGCGCTCGATGGGACATCAGGCATTATCGAGTCAGTGGTGAACGATACCACCATTGCGACCGCCGACGAGGGGCTGGCGAGATGCAACCAGCAGTTGACCCAGTACGGCATGCCTGGCAGCCTCTTTGAGTTTGCCACGAAGACGCCTGGCTTTGTGCAGGGGCAACTCATTACCGTCACCTATGCGCCGCTGGGCTTCTCTGCTACACAGATGCTCATTGAAACGGTGGATGTCTCGGACCAGCAGGACGGATTCAACATCTGGTATACGGTGCATGCCGTTGTGGGTCCATATGATATCTCGTGGGTCAATTTCTTTAGCAGGCTCTTGCAACCAACGGCCATCGCCAACTCTGTCACGCTAGGGGTGACCCTCAACATCGGACTGGCACCATCGGCCACGCTTGCACCATCAACGACACTGCCACCAGGATAGGAGGAATTATGACATTTGTTACCTATGCCCAAACCGGGCCATTTACCAACAACGTCCAGCCGCCGAGCTTGAGCGCTACGCTATTCAACAATATTGAAAGTTTCCTGTTGCAGATCATCTCGAATGTCGTGGCTGATGCTAATATCACCGCCAATGGGAGCGGTGCGCTTACCGCCGTGAGCGCCACCCTCTCTGGCGCTGGTACGGGCCTCACCGTCTCACATAACGCCCTGGTGAGTGGGACGCTTACCGCGACGGGTACGGCCATTGCCAACGGCGGCGTGAACACCAACACGATCAGGGACAACGTCGGAGGCACGACCGCCATTGATCTGTCGGCAGGTGGAGGACTCGCCAAATTTCCGCACGGCATCACGCTTTCAGGCGGAGCGCTTTCCCTGCTGACAGGCTCCATTTCACGCCTCTCCATCTTCACCGGGTCGGCATCTTCTGCCGGTATCACGCAGGCGCATGGGTTAGGCGCGACACCTGACTTTTGCATGTTCCAACAAACAAATACAGCAGGTGACTCGAACTCATTCCAGTGGGATAAGAACGCGAGCGACGCCACCAATGTCAAAGTGTGGAGCAACAACGGCACATCGCGCCAGTATATCGCACTCGCTATCAAGTTATAAGGAGGTTTCATGGACATTATTCTCATTCTACGCATTTTTATCACGCTCACCTTTTTGATACTGGCCGTTGGCGGGCCGATTGCCATCATCCAGCTACGGCGTTTTATCGCTGTGTATGGGCTCGCGCATAAAGTATTGGAAGTGCGCATCTCCTCCCTTGAGCGGCGCGTAAGCGCATTGGACAAAACGAATGAACATTAATGTTTCGGCCCTGCTCGTGCTTGGCAATTTTATTATCCTGATCGCGGGTCTGCTCGGCGGCTATTTCGTCGTGCGATCGAGTATGGCGAAAGGGGCTGCCGAACTGCAAGACCGGGTAAGGCAAACGCTGCTGGATGAAAATCAGGTCCTGCAAGATCGACTCAAGCGCGTGGAAGAGATATGTAAAAGCGACCGGGAGGCACTTGAGAAAAAACTCGCGCGAGTGGAGGGCGTACTTGCCACGCTGAAATATACCTTGAAGGACCGGCGCAAGCTGCGCCTTGAGGTGAAAGACGATTTTGTGACGCTCACTGATGAGAGGACAGGAGCGGAAATTACCGTACCAATCCGTCCATCAGGGCAGCTTGAGAAAGAAGAGAAGGAGGCATAACTCATGGCAGCAGGCGGACAATCGGATTATCTCAATAGTGCCATACTCAACTGGTTGAAAGGCACGACCTATCCGGCAGCGCCGGCAAATACGTATGTGGCGTTATTCACCACCGCGCCCACATCTGACGCAGGCACTGGTGGAACGGAGGTATCAGGCGGCGCGTATGCGCGGGTAGCTATCGCCTCTAGCGGCTGGTCAGCTATCAGCGGCGGCGCAACCGTGGCCGAGCAGATCAGCAATTCTGGCGTCGTCACGTTCGCAACGCCCTCGGCGAACTGGGGGACCGTGGTCGCTATCGGGCTGTACGACGCACTCACAAGCGGCAACCTGTTGTACTTCGCCACCATCACGTCGCAAACGATTAATACCGGGGTTGTCGCCAGTTTTGCGATTGGTGCACTTATTGTAACCGCAGACTAGCGGAAACGAAAGGAGACTTATTATGGCCGTAGGAAGCACTCCAAGAGATTCCGGAAATATCCCCCTCGGATGCGTGCTTGTGCCTGGCGATACCACGCCGCAAGCCTTGCAAGGAGGCGCAGAATTTACCGATGCGAATAGCAACATCTCTGCGCCTGCCAGAATGGAAATAACCCCCACCTCAAAGGCGACGTACGCGGCGGGCGCGGTAGGGCTTGCGCTTGCGGCGACCCCAACGAATATCGCTACCCTGACAGGCAGCGCCACCAAGTTGGTGAAACTGCTCAGGGTGGGCTTATCTTTGCAATGTAGTGCGCTTGGTGTCAGCATGCTGGATGTCCTGCTTCAGAAGTTCTCTAGTGCGCTTACAGGGGGAACGCCTGTCGCTCTGACGATGACGCCAATGGATAGCAATAACGCGGGGGCTACGGCACTGGCGCAGAACTGGACGGCAAACTCAACAGGCGGCGGCGCTTTAGTGGGCAATATTCAGGTAGCTAAGATCATCCCGCAATTTCTCGGCCCGTTCACAGCAACGGACTTCCCTGAGATGCCGATGCCGCAAATCGTGTGGGACTTTGCAGGGGCGATCCAGCCGCCAACGCTACGCGGCGTTGCACAGGTGCTCTCCATCAATCTGAACGGCGGTACGCTGGTCGCCACCACAACCTATGATGTCTTCATGGTCTGGTCGGAGGAATAATGGGATATATTGATAATACCATCATTTCAAATGCCACTGTAGCTGTAGGCACTACTAACTCAGCAACCATCACAAACAACGGTGAACGTACCTTTGTACTTCTTGTGCGGCAAGGCGGAGGAGGTGTGCTCACGGTACAGCCTAGAGTGAGCACTGATGGAGTAAATTGGGCTTTAGTAGGTGCGCCACATGCAGTAACCATAGGGACAATCGGACGATTTGTGTACGGTCTAGGCTCTACCGATGGCCCGATCATTGAGCCGAATGTTCAGATCCAGGCAGTCGTCACCGGTTCTAGTGCGACTGGGGTCTTTGGGGAACTTGTGGGGGTATAGCCAACCATAAGGGGTAAGCCGTGACGACGCCGCTCCCGCTCATCGTCTATCCGAATATGGCGGCGGCCTCCACAACGCTGGCGACCGCCAATGCGCTCTACGCCAACCCGCCGCTGCTGGCTGGCATTGCGCAGAAAACTAGCCTCGTTGGTACGGCCACCGGCTTCGGAGAAATCTGGTCACAAGGCAACGCGGGCGCGTGGGCGGCGGGTGCACTCAACCTCAACATTGCCCCTACGGGTCACGGTTGGATGTTGGACGGGACGCTGCTCGACAACATGCTTATCCTTGATGGTCTCTGGACGGCGCAGCCGCGTGGCAAGGTCAACGCGAACACAGCCACGGTCGATCTCTACTACCGCGCCTTCATCTACGATAGTATCGCTAAAACCTATACCCTCATCGGCATCATGTCGAAAATCGGTTGTAGCTATACCACGACTGACACGAGCTATGGCTTTACGGCATTAGAATTGCCGATTGCTGGCTTCCGCCCAGGGCTAAAACTCTACTTCGATCTGTGGGGCAATATCACTGCAAGCACGATGGTAGCGGGCAATACGATAGCGGTGAGCACGAGCAACAGCGTGGGAGGCGGCTCCACTGTAGTCTTTGTCCAGACGCCTGACTATATCGCTGCGCCTACACCACGTTATATCCCGCGTGCGCTGGGTGGCACGATTATTCCTGATCCCGTCAGCCAACCATTGCCCTACATTGATCGTGGCATCCTCTCTACGGTTGTCTATGAGAACCGGACGTTTGTGCCGCGTGCGCTTGGCGGCGTCTACATCCCTGATACGAGCTTGTGGGTACCGCGCGGGATTGGTAGCACGATACAGGTGGTTCCCCTTGCAAGGACACTGGCGGGCGTTGGCACGCTTGCAGGTACCGTCTCACTTACCACCGCGCTCTCTACCACCTTTGTTGGCGTTGGCACGCTTACGCCAACGCTCTCGGCAGCGCTCTCGCTTCCCATTGTTACCCTCGCTGGTGTAGGGACGCTTGCAGGCACGCTCTCACTCAGCACAGCGCTCACTGTCACGCTTGCCGGGGTTGGCACGCTGGGAGCAACACTCTCTACAACAGGCAGTGTATCGCTTTCTGGCACGCTTGCGGGAGTTGGAACGCTTGCGGGAACGCTCTCCGCAAACACGGCTCTGAGCAGTACGCTTGCAGGAGTGGGAACACTCGCGGGCACCCTCTCGCTTACTACCGCGCTTGCCAGTACGTTAGTAGGAGTAGGCACGCTCTCAGGGACTTTCTCTCTAAGGGTAGCACTCGCGCTCACCTTTGCGGGGATAGGCACGTTCTCAGGCACGCTCAGTCTACCAGCGGCGGCGCTGCTCTATCTGAGTGCTACGTGTGTTACACGCGATATGCAGGCGACTGCAAAGACGCGCGAATATGATAGCCTCGGCCATCACGCGCGACGAACGCGCGACGGCAAACGCACGTGACGAGCAGACCACCGCAAAAACGCGCGATATGCAGGCACGCGCAAAAACAAGGAGTTAGTTATGCCAATCAGTCCACTCGCTGCCGGGGACGGCAGAGCACAGACCTGGACATTTACGACAGATACGAGCGTCTTTCTGCTCTCCGGCGTAACGAATGCGAACATTGCAATGCATTTGCAAGACACCCGCAATAACAATGCGTTATACATATGTACGGGAACGTGGAACATTACGAACGTTGGCTCGATAGGGCCACCGGCTGTCAACGCTACAGCGACATTTACGCCAAGCCCACAAGACCTCTTGAGCACGAACTCACTGGGGAAACCTGGCGTGTACAAAATCTACCCAGTCGTGACGCTATCGAGCGGCGCGGTTCCAATGGATGCGCAATTCTTGGAGATAGTGAGCGAGCCATGACAGCAATCACAACATTTTTGCAGAGCGCCTTGTGGAGCGGGCTTATTATCCTGCTCGTCGAGTCGTTGTTCGTTGTACTGATTATGTTCGCCGAATCGAGGGCAGAGCGTGACGCATGGGAGAAGCAGGAGACACGGAAAATGAAAGTGGTGCGCAGATGAAGTTAGAGCAATCTACCGCCTTGCGGCCATTCGTGGGGAAGCTTATTATGCCTGCTATTGTTGCATGGCTTACAGGCTATCACAAGGTTAGATGGGTCATTAGAGCCGCCACGAGTGAGCGGTACTACATGATCTACCTCGTACTTGTCCAGCTTGTCACCGCACCAATAGCACTTGCCCTTTTGTCGTTTGAATTGTGCTTGAATATCTTGGGCAGTGTGTGTACCTGGAGCCGCCATTTTACGAGCGCGACGATTGCGATTATAGGTAAGATACTTCTCTGGATGCTCCACCCGATATTCACGCAGACGGTTTTTAGTCCTCTCAGGATCGGTATCGCGGTAGCGCTTTTGCTCTTGATGTGCTTCTTCGATAGTAGATGCGTAGTGGTTTCTTTGCCTCAGATCACCACAAGACTTACACTCAGATTTTATGCCGCTTTTCCGATCACTCCTGGCATGAAAGTATTCTGTTGTGGCTGGGAAAGGCTTTTTACAGGCAGAACAATATCTTATCTTTGGGAGAGGTTTAGGGGGCTTCGCAGGGAAACGACACTGCCTACATCTGGGATGCAAGCCATTAATGCCGTTGGGATGTCTATGAAAGAATTCAAGAGTGGCAGGCCTGGTGAGTCCACATCCAATACAGTACTTGTATCCATCTGGTACAAAGCCTGGCAGAAGATGTTTCCTCCTGGCAGAGCATGTTTTGCATGTATATACAATCCCATACTTTTGTGCCTTATCACGACGAAAATAGTCAGGGGTAGCAGGCTTCCATTGCTTACATTTGGTACATTGCCTCTGAGGAATATCAGGAGATATACTATCCATACGAGTGAACCAACCTCTCATCCGTCAAGCCCCGGCGTGTTCACGCACGTGCGGGGTACCACTTTGTCATTTGTTCTAATTATATCACAAAGCCGCTCTACAGGCAAGTTTAGGAGGTACTATGGCTGATTATCCAGGTGCAATCGATCACAACGTTCCACGTTCATTCATGTTCAATTCAAATGCTCATGCCGCAATTGTGATCCACAAAACGGGAGGTGATGCTACCCCTGAAGCCATCTATAATACCTTCATTGCAAGTGGGAATAGCGTCCACTATGGCGTAGGTACTGATGGGACAATCTGGCAATACGTACCTGAGTCGTTGGGAGCGGGAGGAAATTGCTGCGTCGAGGTTGGCTATGATAGCTTTTGGCAACCATACCTAAGTCAGTATGGGAACCTGAACCTCTGCACACTCTCCATTGAACACTGCGATGGGAGTCTTACGAATAGCACTCCCCTCACATCTGCTCAGCAAGAGGCTAGTTTCAAGCTCGTGCTCTACCTGGCAAATAAATATCACATCGCACCGGATCATATCAAACCACACAGTAGCCTCGACCCGATTAGTCGAGCGCACTGTCCAGGCGCTTATCCTTTTACTGATCTGATTAACTACGTACAGAATGGAGGTGGTTCTATGACACCCGTAGGTTGGCACGATGACGGTACCACGCTAACTGCGCCTAACGGTGTTGGGGTGCGTCTTGGCTTTCGTGATTATGTGCTCTCACACAACTGGGACTTCATGAACTGGCCCCTGGCTATCGAGCAAGGCGTTACACTGCTTGAGGCAAGCAATCCAGGTTTAGGCGGAGGCGACCAACAAGTGTTCAGATGGGCCATGCTGGGATACACGCAACTGCGCGGCGTATTCGTGGAATGGCTTGGTGTGGAACTGGCAACCGTACGCCAACAGGCTATCACGTATCATGATCTGTCTAAGCAGCTGCAAGCAGAGGTTGACAGCCTCAAGCAGCAATTGGCTACAACACAACAGCCTACAGGCATTGATCCTACAACAGTCAAGGACCGGCTGACGGCCATCGGTCTGGCTGCTGACACCATACATCTGCTTGTTACTCAACCATTGTAGGAGGCTCAGGCCATGCGTCGAGGTCTGGAATAAACTCTTCCAAGTAGGAGGTGCCGTCTTTGAAGTTGGATAGATTGCTCTCTGTTGTGTAGTCAAGCGCATGCTCGACCAGATCATAGTCATGCTGCGCGATGAGGGCTTGCATCTCTTCGTAGTAAAGAGACGTATCATCAGCAATGAATCCGCGCCGGCTCATCTCTTGTAAGAGGAAATGGGCAGCGTTTTGAAAATGTGTATCGCGTTCTGTACTCATGAAAGGAAGTTTATCACATGCAATCTACGAACAACAATCCACTCACCGAAATCGGGGCTATTATCCTTGCAGCGGTGCTCATTATCGTGGCGGGTCTGCTCGTGTACACTGGCAAGTTCAGCACCGCAGACGCGGGCATTGCGTTCACCCTGGCAGTTGGCCTCTTTGCCGGAAACCTGGCACTGAAAGCGCCATCGCCTACACAGCAGGCAGCCTTGCTCAGTCTCACAGCGCAGGCGCTCCAAACACCGCAAGCGCCCGCTAGCCAACTCGTGCAGGCTCCGGCTCCTGTGGCGACGCCTAACAACTCGGCAGCAATGATGGAGCAGGCCGCTCGATATGCCAATGCCCTGTCAACGCCTGGCACTGCCATACCACCTGCTGCCGTCGCCATGCCACAAGCCATCATGACTACGCAGAACATGCCGGCGGTGAAGCCATAATCTGCTATAATGTGGGTGAAAAAGGAGGTGAGCGGCAATGAACGCGAAAGCTGAGGTTTCGACGACTCTCACCATTGTCCAAAGGGTTTCGCTGACCTTCGATAGTTTCGATACTCTGCTGTACGCAAAGCAGCGGGCTGATCGGGAGTTTGATCGCTACTTCCCAAAGATATATCCTTACATAACAAAGATCGAAGCAGAGATAGTGCGAGAAGTGGGTATTATAGACTACCTGATACGTGTGTATGTTACCTGTCCACTTGAGGTAGTGCAGGAGTTCCACAAAGCAGCAGGTGTGTATGTAGATATACCCCGCGAACAAATCACCAAAAGAGACGATAGAGAGAATGACCCATTTGCACTTGATCGTGGATTGCTTGGGGAGAAGCCGTCAAGCACCACTTAGGCTAAAGCCCGGTGGCTTGCAGGGAAAACGTTCTGCCGGCGATAACCTGTAACGTAAGGCGAGACTAGCCTGGACAAGGTATGGTGTCTTCGGACACGGTGCCGTTTGAAGTCAACTGAACATTGAAGCACGTAAGCCGGGATATTGGCAGGCTCGCAGTGCGGATGGAGCGGACGCCTCCCTAATCTGCTCTCTCTCCAATGTCAGCGGCGAAGGGAACATGGGCAGCAATGCCCGCTACAGGCGCAAGCCTGCCTTAATCGGCCAGTTGCCGCTCTGGTCAAAAGCGGCTCCCGCAAGGGGATTGTGGGCAGAGATGCCCCTGAACACTTTGTTTCATCCCCCGCTTGAAAGACGGGGGATGAAACAAAGGAGTTTGTATGATGCGATGACCAGGGGCGACATGCGGGCTATCCCATGAGATAGGGTGGGTTGCCATTTCTGGAAGCAAGTACCTCGCCCTCGCTTCCATACCAATACTCGATATGGTATGGCGAAAGCTTCACACCGTCTTGCTGCCAGCCGCCATCTTCATGGCGCATATTCGCAAGACTACCATACTTTTCGATAACGAGTTCAGCATTGGCCTCGACCTCTGCTATCGATACGCTACTTGCATTCTCAATCTTCATTTGTCTCGAACCTTTCTCCCGCGCATGGCGGGACTACTTCAATTCCTGCTTAACAACTTCGGCAATTGCCGCCTGCATCTCAGCAGACAGTTCCTCGCCGATTACACCTTGATTGCGCCCTTCGCGCATCACAGCCCCCTGTGCCATCCACTTTGCATCCGCTTCGCCCATCCCCTCAGCTCTTGCCTCATCGATGGCCTGACGAGCAATCGCCTGCAATCTCTGATCCACGATAAAGCCCCTTTCCCGGGTCTGCTGCACGTATTGCTTGAGCGCGTACAGCATTTCACCATGCACACTACGACTATGCGCTACTGCCAGCCGTTTCAAGTCTGCCTCCAACTCAGGAGGCAGACGGAGTGATGTTGCCATTATCTTGCTCCTTCATAGGATGCGACAACCACATCTCAGCTTCCTCCACCGCGATCTCTTCAGGGGTGAGGTAGATTTTTACTACCTCATCGTCAATGCGCTCTACCCGATAAATCCCGTCTTCATCCAAGTAGCGCAGGAAAGAAAAATCTGCCATTTAGCTCTCCTTACTCATCTCATCGTGCCATTCATTCGCAATCAGATCGTCATAATTCTGGCGATTGTCAATCCACCAGGAGGCTTCCATGTGGCGGTTGAGAACCGTCAACAGAGCCTCTACCCGCTTATTTGCGGATGCCTCGGAGACCTTGCCAACCTGTACTTGCCGCTGCATACCCAGGAGCGAACTGCGGATAGAAGTGATTGCCTCTGAACGAATTTTGTTCGCCCACGCAATTTGCTTCTCTGAACCATTGATATCAACCAGGTCGCTGAACTGGATCATCGTCTTCGCCATTTTCTTGATCTCCTTGACTCTTTGGGTGAAGTCCCTTGCCTCACCTCTCATGTACATAGTATAGTATTAAAATGAATACATGTCAAGTCATTTTACCACCAATTTAGATCAATCTGGGGAAACTCACAAAAACTCATTGTGCATGCTCCGTCGCCATCGTGATCGTTTCGTCCTGTACCGTCTCAGCGTCAGCTACAGCCTGCCACACCTCAGCAAGCGGGCGGGTATGCCGCTGGACTGAGATGGGCTTGCAGCGCAACAAATCAAGGCGTATCAGGTCGAGAATGATCTTATCTCGGATGTACCGCTCCCGGTCAATAATCCTCTTCATCCTCATAGCAATCCGCGTAGTAGTCCCGATCTTCATCGTCGCCCCAGTAGATACCATCCCATTCGCATTCAGGGCAATTCCCAAAGAAGTCCAGCAGCGCCCCACAATTATCGCAACATTCTTGCTCCATGACCCACATTGTCGTACTCATCCTGCTTGCCCCTCATGTCTCAGAATCCGTCGATTGCGAGATTCAATCCCCGATACTTTCGTTTCAAGTTGCCCTCCTGCGCGAGAAGTGATACATATTCCCCATAATCTTGTTTCCAAATCCGTAGGGGTTCTCCCTGCTGACCTCCCGTTCGTTGTGTCCGCTCTTCACTGCATTGCTGATAATAGGTATCAAACTCCTGCCGTGAACAGTCATTCATCTTTATGAAGTGCTGGACAAGCTCTTCAGGTGTCACAGACCCGTGTGCACTCATGTGTTTAGTGTGATGGCACATCGGGCACAACATGATGAGCCTCACGAGCCGCTGAATGTGGGTTTCATCGTCATAGCCCCATTGCTCATGACAGTGGAGCGATGGAGGGGCAGACGCTCCACAGATTGCGCACTGCTCATGACACTCCTCAAGCGTCTGCTTACGGAGCATATTCCAGGCTTTGCTGGTGAGGAATCGCTCAAGCGATTGCAACTTACATATATCTGGTACTAATTCAAGTGTTAGTTTCATCCTGCGTGCCTCGCCTGGCGCTCCTGGTAGTACAGCTTCATGATGGCCGGTACCTCGTTGGTATCATCGGGATCAAACTTTGGTGCGATGTCTCTTGCCGTTGGTGCCTCGGCTATGTCCTGCTTGAGCATGGTCTGAGCCTGGGCGAATGTCGGCACCTTTGGCACAGAGTTGAGAAAGGCCGGAAAATCCTTTTCCATGTCCAGCGGATCGGTGTTTGTGCGCACTGGTTCAGGCATAAATTCCTGGTAATGCGCCTTGAAAAAGCGGCCCTGTGGGTTGATGATCTTCTGTGGTTGTGGGTAGCTACGCACGGTCGGATCGTACCACACATTGACGCGGCCTTCGTACTTCTTTTCGGTTGCCTTGACGCCCTGGTCGTACTTGTCACGCAGCGCCTTTTCAATGTCCAGTACGTGGCTCCATTTGAGTAGCTTCTGAATTAGCCAATGTTTGAAGTTCTTCATCGATCTACCTCTTTCCAAGATACTTCCCTAATGCCATCGCACAGAGAAGCAACACCACAATTACTTGCCCCGCTATAATGTGAGTGATAACCACATCTACATAGCTCATGGCTTCACCTCTGGAATAATGCCGAGCGCCGCTGCACGATCGAGCAAGTCAGCCACACGCGGCCTCTGGTAGTTGTAGTCTGAAATGTCCTTGATGCAGAGCAGGCAATCACGTACGAGTTGTTCTAGCGCCTCAGCGCGAGCTTCAAGAGACGTTGATGTGGCATCTCGGCCCGTAGGTCGGTAGTACCGGCGATGTCCCTCGCTCTCCCATAAGAACTGCATAGGGGCAGTCATGACCTGTATATCCTGCTCGCTATGACCAGCGCCTAATTGCTCCCAGGATTGGAAGCTGTAGCGATGGATGGTAAAGTGCCCGGTTCTCACTTCCTGAATGTACAAATCGCCGTCAATGGGTTGATAGGTGTCCTTTTGTTCGCTCATCTCGATGTCCTTCCTTTGGGATGCATAGTCTTGAGTTGTTGGAAGCGACGCAGCCACTTGCTTACCGTCCTCTTATGCATCCTGAGCGCGTCGATCTCTTCGGTATCGTGACATCAGCATCATAGGCTGACATTTGCAGGATAAGTATCAATTCATCTAATTCGCTATCACTAATGAGTATCTCTTTCATCTTACCCTCCTGCGTCGTCGCCTGGATCGTCGTTTCGGTGGCGTAAGCGCGGCATACAGGCACACAAACGCAATCATCCCGATAAGGAGCAATGCAACAATCCCCGCACCATCATACATGCTATGCTCCCTCCTGTGCCAGTAGATCACGTGCCTTGACTTTCCACATCCGCGCTACGCCATGTGTGCGAAGACCGAGTGCAGCTCTCACGTCCTCATCGGTTGCCTCTGGCTTCTGGCGCAGTAGTTCCATTGCCATGAGTAGCTTGTCCGGCTCTTCTGAAGCTGCTTCAGCGAATTGTAGCGCAATCCCGCAAGACAGCGCGTACATAATCACGCCGCATCTATCATCGAATGACCAGTCAGCAATGCCCGCGTCATCCACTGGCACGCCCTGGGCCACTATCCAGGCTTGGAACTGCGCATCAGATGCAAGCTCGACGCTAATTGGTTGCCCGTTTGCGATAGGCAACAATTTTTCCGCTATGTCCCACGGTTCCAGGCTGATAGTCTCTGCCTTCGTGCTCTGCAATCCAGCGCTGACCTCGTTCGTACGATCTGACGTGCCTTGCATGATCTGCCCCCTTCCCTGTTCTCTTTGGTTTTGTAAAGTAATACCTGTCGTACCACTCCTGCATATCCTGGCTCATTCCCGGCCAATGCCGCCCTTTTATGTGGCGGAAAAGCATTACTTTTTTGACCGGAATTTCGCCATTGATTCCAGGCTCTTCGTACTTCCTTTTGCGTCCAACTATCCCCTTTTTCTTGTATCCCCCACTACCCGCTTGCGGAGCCGGTTCTGGTGGCTCCAACAATTCACTATCCGAATTGTTCGGGGAATTGTTTCCGAATTGTTCGGGGAATTGTTTTTGTTCCTGTTCAGGAATTGTTTCCCGAATTGTTTTTGGCTCCGGTTCCTGCCTCCGCACATTCCAAACCGGAGGTTTCGGCCCCGGCGTCGGAACTTCCACAGGTCGCTCGATAATGCGCTCAGTCACATGATGAATCACTATCGGTACCGGCTCCGTTTGTCGTTCGGCAGGTGGTAGAACATTATTTCGTTGTTCAGGTTCATGAGCAGGGATAGGCCGTAATCCCTGCTCGTATGGCTGATAGGGCGGTACAGGCTCTCGTTTTCGGCCTTCACGAGAGCCTTCTAAAAAGGGTGGTTCCCGTTGCGTTCAGCAATCGGCTCATGGTACCGCTCTGTTGATTCAGGCGCCTTGAATGCACCGATAGCCCGCGAAAGTAGCCCCGGCTTTTCTTTCTCATCCTTTGGCTTGCGTGCTCGTATAGCTTCCATCTGCTGTCCTGTACGTATGCGCTCGTTCTCAGCAGCAATGCGCCGCGCCTCACGTTCGCGCTGCACGTGCATCGGTATCTGGCCCTGGCCCTGGAGTACATCGTCGAGCGTTTGCTGTGCCGTATAATCGGCAATCTCACCGATGGTATCATGGTCAAGTGCCTCTTTTACCGCATGCTCGTGCTTTGCTCCAAACCGCGCAATGACTCGATCGCGTGCATCCTCCCGGCCCGCCTGGTCAACGAAGTGATCGGCGGGGATAGAACCGGATATCACCTCATTCTCAAGAGGCCGGTGCAACTCGCTCGATACCAGCGTAAAGGAGATGAG
>WNFM01052632.1_pt1 | contig 20096 bp, 23 predicted proteins | sample 5400271 | NCBI WGS metagenome assembly WNFM01 (sample SAMN13153352, study PRJNA577476) | soil metagenome | isolation source: 60 cm saprolite on Douglas fir-dominated hillslope | place: USA:California | collected 2013-09-17
AAGGAGATCACCGCAGGCCAGGCCGCGCAACTGCTGGGATCGATCACGCCCTCCGGTGCGGTAGAGGCGGCCCGCTGCGAGCTCGCCGCCGAGTTCGTGGAGGACCTGCGCCGCATCGATGAGCGCATGCGCGGGACCAGGACGAAGCTGGCGATAGCGGTCCGCGCCGCCGGGACCAGCCTGACCAGGCTGTTCGGGGTCGGCCCGGTCATCGCGGCCGCCGTTATCGGTGATGTCCGCACGGTGGACCGCTTCCCCGGCCGGGATCACTTCGCCGCCTGCAACGGCACGGCGCCGATCGAGGTGTCCTCCGGCCCGCGCAAGATCTACCGGCTGTCCCGGCGCGGCAACCGCCGCCTCAACCACGCCATCCACATGGCCGCGGTCACCCAGATCCGCTTCGGGCACAGCCAGGGCCGCGCCTACTACGACAAGAAACTGGCCGAGGGCAAGACCCCGAAAGAGGCCCTGCGCGCGCTGAAGCGGCAGATCAGCGATGCCATCTTCGCCCGCCTCCAAGCCGACGCCCGGCGCGCCGCAGCCTGCGCGAACAGCCCGGGAGGGCAACCGGGGAACGACTCTGGCTCCAGCGTGGCCGGCTCACACCCCCAGCACCGGCTCTTCGGGCAAGCCACTCCCGGGCCTGCCACCCAGCCTACGACCCCAGCGAGTGAAGACCCCGCTCCTGCCCCCTTTCCCGCTTCGCCGCCATCTCGCGCGAGCGAGCGGGCGGGTCAAGGACCGGGCCAAGCCCGGCCGCGCAGCGGCGCCCGCAGGGCGTCCTTGAGGCGGCCGCCCGCGAGCCGATAATGCCCGCGGCGGGAAAGGGACCCCCAGGGCCCGTTGCCTCGAGCGCAGGCCCCGCTCTGCACCGCGCATCAGCGCTGTCCCCCCTTGACTTTGAAACAAAGAGGCGTTCGATATGCGCGTCGCCGGCAGGCGACATAAGCCGTCCGCAGTCCGAGCCGAACTGGCCTGTTTGCGTCCGCGGCGCTGCGGACAGTTCCGCGTTTGCCGCCTGCTTTCGGGCTTAACGAGGGTATGCCGTGCAGCTCGGTCAGCCGGACTGTTTGCCGGGGCCTGATCGCGCGGCACGGCCTGGCCCGGCAACCCGGATCGTGAGCTGGCCGGCAGCACGTCAGCGGTGCGACGGCTGCCGGCCGGCGTGACGATCAGTTCGGCAGGCGTTCTCAGGCTGGGACGCTGGCGATCACGGCGAACTGTGCCCCGTCGGGGTCGAGCGCCACAGCGAACCTGCCCACGCCGGGAATGTCGCTGGCCGGGACGACCACGGTTCCCCCGTTCGCCGTCACCGCGGCCACTGCGGCGTCGCAGTCGGCGACCTCGAAGTAGGGCTGCCACCGGGTGGTGGCGCCGGCCGCGGCCATCTCCGGGCTGAGCGGCATGATGCCGCCCTGGCCGCTGGTCTCACCGCCGCCGGCCGGCCTGATCACGGTGTAGGTGAACTCGCCCATCGGCTGGTCGTCGGTCTCCCAGCCGAGCACGTCCGAGTAGAACGACTTGGGCCAGGGTCGTTCACGGCGCCGAGGCCCTTGGTGTTCCCCGGCTGCCAGACCGCGAACATCGCCCCCGCCGGGTCGGTGAACTGCGCAAACCGGCCCTCGGACATCACGTCCGCCGGCTCGGCCCGCACCGTGCCGCCCGCCTTCCTGACCGCCCCGGCAATGGCGTCGGCGTCGGGGGTCCTGAAGTACAGCGTCCAGGACGGGGCCGCGCCCCGCTCGGTGAGCGGACCCGCGGCGGCCACCGCCTTGCCGTCTTGCGTGAACATCCCGTAGCCGCCCGCGTCCGGCCCGGCCGACTCGAACTTCCAGCCGAAGACCCCGCCGTAGAACTCGGCTGCCCTGGCCACGTCGGGCGCGCCCAGGTCCACCCAGACCGGCGCCCCGTCCACGAAGTTGGTGCTGAGCATCGCGTGTCCTCCTCGCATCGCTGTTCTGACACGAGCCAGCATTCCATCGGCCTGTGACACTCAGGCCAGGCGGGCGTCAGAAGCACCGGTTCAGGCGCGCCGGGCCCCGATCACCCGGTCTCACCGCCGGTCGCCTGGCCGGAGGGCGCGGAGCGGCCCGCGTCGCCTATCCCGATCCCGCGCGCCTTCCGCATTTGTCGCGGCGGATCTGCTGGCGATGTTCGGCAACGGCGACGCAGTGCTCCCCCGACTGCGTGCTGGGCGGGTCGGAGCCGGCCGACTGGCTGGCGGTCTTCGAACTGATCCACACCCGCGGCTCGCGGGCGCCCGAGCCACCGACCGGCGCGGCAACCGCGATCAGGAGGCTGGCCGCCTGAGGCACCCCGGAACCGGATGTTCTGGCCGCATGTCGTCCTGGGTCGTAGGATCGCGGCCGTGAAGCGGGTGCTCCTGACCGGGATGTCGGGTACTGGCAAGTCCAGCGTCATCCATGCGCTGTCGGCCCGCGGGTTCAAGGCCGTCGATACGGACGACGGGTGGTGCGAGCCTTTGCCGGACGGCCGCCAGCGCTGGCGGGAGGACGCGATCGACCAGCTCCTGGACACCGAGGACGCCGACGTGCTGTTCGTCGCCGGCTGCGAGGAGAACCAGGTCCGGTTCCATCCGCGCTTCGATCTGATCATCTTGCTCAGCGCCCCGGTTGAGGTCCTGGCGGAGCGGCTCGCCTCGCGGACGACTAACTCTTTCGGCAGGGCGCCCGGCTGGAGCACGTCCTGGATGACCTGCAGGCCGTCGAGCCGCTGCTGCGCAAGGCGGCCACTAATGAAATCCGGACCACCATGCCGCTCGGCGATGTGGTCGCGGAGGTCTTGCACCTAGCCGACGCGTGAGCAATAAGGCCGACCCGCTCACCGTCCGTCCCGGACCCTCCGGCCAGCTTGCCGAACTCGGAACCGCCGATCGGCGCGGTGAGTGGCCGTTTTGCCGCATCGGCAGCCGACGCACGGGAAGGAACGTTCTGCGCGCTGGTCCGGCGTATTTGCCGGCCAGTCAAGCTCATTGTGGGTGGTAGCGCGCCGTGTCGGCCCGATCATGGATCACAGCGCCGTGGTTACCGCACGATGTGCAGCGCGACGCGGCGGTTCCCGCCGTTGTGCCTGACCAGGGCGAACCACAAGGGTACCAGGGCGTCCACCGTGCTGCTCGCCGCAGCGTCGCCGGCGAAGACCGGCTCCAGGCCAATCGCGCTGATGAGTTCCTCGGCAACCGGCCGGGCGCCGGGGCCTGCGGCGAAGAACAGCGCGGCGCCCGGGGGCGGGTCAGCGAAATTCTCCCAGCCGAGGGTGTTGAAAGCGCGCACGTAACGGGCGTCCGGGGCGGCCGCCGTGATCGCGGCCCGGCTGTTGACCTCCGGTTCGCCCATCCGGTTGGCGGCGTCGACTACCACCTTCCCAGCCAGTGCTGCGCTGTTGGCCGCTACGATCTCAGCCACGGCACCGCCCGGCACGGCGAGGACCACCACATCGGCGCCGCCGAGCGCTTCGCCGGCCGTCATCACCGCGGCGCCGCCCGGGCCGTCCCCGGAACCGGCGCGGGAGCCGTAGGCCACGTCGTGCCCGGCCGCACGCCAGCGCTGGCCCAGCGTGCCGCCGACCTTGCCGGTCCCGATGACTGCGATCTTCATGCCTGCTCCCTCCGGATTGCGCTGTCAGCCATGATTGCAGGGAGTCGGGCTAGCTGTGGGTGAGGGCCCGCGGGTTGGCCACGGCCAGCGCGGCCCGGCCGCTGGCGGGCCTGGTTCCCGGCGGTGCGTGAGGAGCGCGGTGGCGGCCAGGCCGGAGGCGATGGTGGCTGCCGCCGAGGCCAGCAGGGTGTGCTGGGCGCCGAGCCATGCGGTGAGCGGCCCGCCGAGCGCCGTGCCGAGCGGGGCCGCGAGCACGGTCAGCGCGCCGCGGGCGGCCAGGACCTGGGAGAGCAGTTCCGGAGGGGTTTCCCGCTGGAACAAGGTGGCGGACAGGGCCGGGTAGGGCGCATACAGCAGGCCGCCAGCGGCGAAGCAGGCCAGGGCGGGGACGGGCAGGGCGAGCAGGCCCAGCGGAGTGAGCACGGCGCCCCAGCCGATAACCGCCGCCACCAGGACCGGCCATATCGGCAGGCGGCGGGCCAGTCCGGCAATAACGCTGCCAGCGGTCGCGCCGATCCCGAACACGGTCCAGAACTCACCGAGCAGCGCGGCGCCGCCGCCCAGCGGCCCGGTCACATATAGCGGCAGCGCTACCTCGACCGGCCCGTACAGGAAGTAGTAGACCACGGTCAGGGCGAGCAGCCCGGCCAGCGGCCTGCTGGCCGCGATCGCCGCGAATCCCCGTGCCCGGTCCGGCTCGCCGGCCTCGGCGGGCCGGGCCGTCCCCTGGTGGCCCCTGGCCGTGGCTGCTGCCAGGGCGAGGATGGCGAAGGAGGCGGCGTCGGCGGCGACCGGCAGCGCCGGCCCGGCGGCCGCCACCGCCAGGCCCGCCAGCAGCGGGCCGATGACGAACGCGGCCATCTGCAAACCCGACAGCAGCGCGTTCCCTGCGGTGCGGGACTGCGGTGGCAGGTGCTCGGCGACTAGCGTGTACTGGCCGGACAGGCCCCAGGCATGGGTCAGCGAGGACGCGGCCAGCAGCGCCACGTACGGCCCGGCCCGCAAGGCGCCGAAGGTGTACAGCAGCGGGATCACGCTCAGCGTCACCGCCCGCAGCGCCGCGTCGGCGGCGACCAGGTGCCGGCCGGCCAGCGCCCGCAGCGGCCTGGCCAGCAGCACCGCCCCGGCCGCGCCCGGCAGGGTGTAGGCGGCGACCGCCACGCCCACCACCAGCCCACGGTGCGCGGGCGGCGCGATCCGGATCGCCAGCCACGCCACGCCCACCGCGCTCATCCCGTCGCCCACCGCCGATACCGCGAACGCGGGCAGCAGGCGGCGCAGCACCGGACTCGCGATGACCGGGGACAGGGCCGCGCGGAACTCCGTGGCTAGCATGACTTTCCCTTCGCGGCGGGCTGGCTGCTGAAGACATCGGGCGGGCGTGGCCGCCCGGGGAGCCGTCCTGGGTCGCGCGGGTCGCGGCCGATCACCGCCGCCACCCGCGCCGGAGGGCTGGCGGGCTGGCGCCGCGCGATCGGGACGGCGGGCACTCGCCGCGGATGCCAGCTGACCTCCCTCACTGCTGCCCGGCCCTCCGCGGGCGACGGCTAGCCAGCCAGGGCGGGCCCGGCGGCGGCCTCGGTCCTCAGCTCACCGCTTTCTTCACCAGCGCGGCGATCCTCGCCTCGCCGGCGGCGGTCAACTCCGTCACAGCGAAGTAGGTCGGCCACATGGTGCCTTCGTCGAGGTTCGCCTTGTCGCTGAAACCGAGCGTCGCGTACCTCGTCTTGAACTTCTGCGCGCTTTGGAAGAAGCAGACGACGTTGCCGTCCTTGGCATAGGCGGGCATCCCGTACCAGGTTCGTGGCGCGAGAGCTGGCGCGCTGGCTGTGATGATGGCATGGAGCCGCTCGGCCATGACGCGATCCGGTTCCGGCATCTCGGCGATCTTCGCGAGCACGTCGCTTTCCCCGTCCGCCTTGCCCGCGCGCGGGCTGCGGCGCGCGCCCGCCTTCAGCTCCTGGCCACGCTCCTTCATCGCGGCTCGTTCCTCGTCGCTGAATCCCTTGGACGCCCTGCCGATGGTGCTGCTGGCGGGCTTCGACGTGTCGTTCATTGAACGTTCCCTTCCTGGCGAGTCGCAGATTGCCTGGCCCGTATGGTTCGGCGCGGTGGTGAACTGCGGCGATCCCATGTGATGGCTGTGATGCAGTTGTGCTGCGGCGCCCGGCTCAGAGCGGTGCGGCCTCCCACGCGAACCCGTCCGGGTCGGTGAAGGGCCCGGCGTCGCTGCCAATGACGATCCGATGCGAGCCGGTGCCGTCCGGGGAGACGCTGGCGTCTTTGGCGGCGGCACGGCGGCTGTAGAGCGCCAGCCTGACGGGCGACGACGGGGTGTCGAACTCGACGTACTTGCTGCCGAAGCTCTTCGCCACGGCCAGGCTGCGGTCGAGGTAGAACTGCCTGGTCGCCTTGACGTTCTCGACCCCAAGCAGCAGCACGATCTGGTCGACCTCCCGGGTGGCCGGGCCGGTGTCCTTCTTCGACGACGTCGCGACCTTCCAGATCGCTCCGCCGGGATCCTGGACGACACCGCCGTAGCCCCAGAACCCCTTCGCGGCTGGCTTGAGCGTCGTCGCGCCGCCGGCGAGGGCGGTGCCGATGAGGCTGTCGACGGTGCTCGGCTGGGACACCACGAGCGACAGCATGAACCCGCGGAAGCCGGTCGTCGGTGCCTGCGAGGCGCGGAGGCCCACCTTGTCGCCCAGACCGAACGCGGCGGCGTAGAAGGCCTCAGCGGCCGCGGGGTCGGGGACTTCGAGGGTGACGGATTCGATGGAGGTCATGGCAGGTCCTTTCAGTGAGGTGGGCTAGTCGTCATGTTCGCGGCCAGCACGGTGCCGGCCGGGTGTGCGTCTGCCGCTGGTCTCAGCGGGTCTGGAGGAACCCGAGGACGTTGCCGTCGGTGTCCTCAACGATGGCGGCCAGTCCTCCTCCGCCGACGTCCTTGACGTCCTGCTGGGTTCGCCACCCGGCGTCGGCGGCTTGGCGCAGGCTTGCCGCGACGTCGTCGACGGGTTGGTAGCCGACGACGGGACTGGTCATGCCATGGTTGTGGCCGTTCGGGTCGAGGCCGCTCTCCTGATCACCGACCCGGAAGCCGACGTAGTAGGACTCGCGCGTTACAGTGCTCATCGGGTGTCCTTTCTATTTCTGAGTCCTGGGCGCGCCAGGTCAGACAGCTTATGAAGCGGAAAGCTCATCAGTCCGCAGGACAGCGGATGTCTCACGCTGGGATGTTGAGGCGGACCTGCGGGCCACTCCATCGGCCACGAGGACGCTCGCAGCGGCGGCGAGCCGCACTCTCAGGGGGTGCCTGTTTCGCTGCCGCAGCAGTGTCCTGGCGCGGCGGAAGTTGTCCGCGGCAGAGAACAGATCCGCGCAACGCTGGCGGTTGAGTTCGGCGGCGACGTATGGGTGGAGATGCATGGCTCCTCCTCAGGCTGCTTGGGTCGTCATATCTGGTGGTGTACTGCGCGCCGCGGGCCGGAAATAGGTTGGTCATGTGATCGCTCGTAGACGCTTACGTGGCGCCAGCTTCCGGCCGTGAACCGCTCGCCGCTCCAGCCGCCCCACCTTTCGCGCACCCGGAGCCCGGCGATACGGGCCATGAGGTCGAACTCGGGCGGGTGGGCAAGGCGGAGGCTGATCGGGACGAGGATGATGCCGTCGGCGCTGATGTGGACGTGGTTCAGGTCAAGGATCTGCGTCAGCGGGTCGTAGCGGCCGGCGTCCAGCATGACGTGGCCGGCCGCGATGTGCTCGGGGTCGACGTACTGGTGGCCAGGCCGTGCGGGGGCGGACGGTACCCGGCACTCGAGGACGAACACGCCGTCGCCGGCCAGGTGACGGGTGGCGTTCTGGAAGCACCGGACCTGGTCGTCTTGGGTGAGCAGGTTGCCGATCGTGTTGTAGACGAGGTAGACCATCCCGTAGGTCCGCCCGGTGGTGACGCGGGACATGTCGCCGATAGTCACCTCGATGGTGTTGCCGCCCGGCTTCTCGCGCATCCGGTCGACCATGTCCCGCGACTGCTCGATGCCGTCCACGCGCACGCCTGCTGTGGTGAGCGGGAGGGCGATGCGGCCGGTGCCTATGGCGAACTCCAGCGTCTCGCTTGGCGGCGAGCCGGGCCAGGAATGCGACGGTCTCCTGTTCGTCACCGCGGGTGTCGACGGCGTCGTACCGCTTCGACACCTCACACCCGAAGCTCGTATTGGGGTCGAAGCCCTCCATCTCGCCTTCCTTCCGGTCGGCCGTTCGACGGGGTATCGCCGGGCCGGTCACATGTGTTCTGAGTTCCACTCCCTCGATGCTGCCGCTAAGCCAGGCCGTGCCGGATCGTGACGTTGACGTATCTGCGGCTACCCGGCTGACGTATTTCAGCTGCGTGCCCGTCCGCACCCGGTGAGCGATGACTGCAGCGGGCCGGGCACCGCAGCCCGCTGGCCGGCGCTGGGCGCAGCCCCTGGAACTCCGCCCTGCCGGCGACAGGATGGATGCGCGCTGGGTGCTGTTCTTTCGCCGGAACGGATGGGGCCGGTGGATCCCCGAGCCTGGTGGCATCCTGGTGAACGTGAGCAAGGGCATGGTGAGTCCAGTCTTCGCGGGGCGCGAGGCCGAGCTGGCCGTGATGGCCGCTACGTTCGAGGCCGCGGCGGGCGGGACGCCGGGCACCGTGCAGCTAGGCGCGGAAGCAGGCGGCGGTAAGTCGAGGCTGGCAAGGGAGTTCGCCGCGCGGGTGGCCGGCCGGGCGGTCGTGCTGGCCGGGGGCTGCGTGCAGCTGAGCGCGGCCGGCTTGCCGTACGCGCCGTTCGCCGCGGCGCTGCGGGAGCTTGTCCGCGAGCGGGGCGCCGCGGAGGTGGCCGCGCTGCTTCCCGGGCAGGGCGCCGGCGAGCTGGCCAGGCTGCTGCCCGAGTTCGGCCCCGCACCGCCGGGCGGCGACCCGGAAACGGCCCGCGCCCGGCTGTTCGAGCTGCTGCTCGCGCTGCTGGAGGCCCTTGCCGAACAGCAGCCGGTGGTGCTGGTCGTTGAGGACGTGCACTGGGCCGACCGGCCGACGTGTGACCTGCTGAGCTTCCTGGTCCGCAACCTGCGGCGCGCCGCCGTGGTGCTGGTAGTCACGTTCCGTTCTGACAGCCTGCACCGCACTCATCCGCTCCGGCCGCTGCTGGCCGGGCTGGACCGGATGGACGGGGTCACTCACCTGGAACTCCCCCGGCTATCCCGCGATCAGGTCGCCGCCCAGCTGGAAGGCATCCTGGACCGCCCGCCGACGCCCTCGATCATTAGCGCCGTGTACGAGCGCGGCGGCGGGAACCCCCTTTTCACCGAGGCCCTGCTGAACCCCGACGGGACGGTCAGCCCCGATCTTTCGTGGTCGCTGCGCGAGTTGCTGCTCGGCGCCGTTAAGGACCTGCCGGAACAGGTCCAGCAGCTGCTGCGGACCGCGGCCGTGGGCGGGTCCCGGGTCGGTCACGCCTTGCTGGCCGCCGTGACCAGGTCTGATGATGCTGCGCTGGCCGCCGGGCTGCGGCCGGCGGTGGCCGCCAACGTGCTGGTCAGCGAGAGCGACAGCTATGCCTTCCGGCATGAGCTGATCCGCGAGGCGGTGCTCGGGGACCTGCTTCCCGGCGAGCGGGCGCAGGCGCACCGGCGCTTCGCCGAAACGCTGGAGGCCGTACCCTCCTCGCTCAGCTCAGAGGGCGGGGCGGTTCAGGTGGCCCGGCATTGGCGGGGCGGGCGGGAGGTTGAGCGCGCGCTGATCGCCGCATGGCGGGCAGCGGCCGGTGCAGGGGCGGCCTTTGCCTACGCCGAGCAGCTGATGATGCTCGAGCAGGTGCTGGAGCTATGGGATCAAGTGCCCGATCCGGCGCGGCACGCCGGGGCTGATCACATCAGCGTGCTGGAGTTCGCCGCTGATGCGGCCCGCTGGGCGGGCGAGCCCGAGCGCGGCCTGGCCCTGGTGGAGGCAGCTCTCGCCGAACTCGGCGAGGCAGGCGATGCGCAGCAGCGAGCGTCACTGCTGTGGCGGCGGGCCGGGCTTCTCCAAGATCTGCTTATGCCCGGGCAGGTCGATGACTTGCACGCGGCGCTGACCCTGGCCAGCGCCTCCACCCAGGTGCGCGCGCAGATCCTTGCCCAGCTCTGCTGGGCGCTGATGCGCGAGGACCGATGCCGGGAATCCGAACGGCTCGCCGAGGAGTTGCGTGACCTCGCCAGGCGACTCGGCGACGAGGAGCATCAGGCAGAAGCCGCGATGGCGCTGGGCGCCCTCGGCGCGCGCAAGGGAGAGAACACCATTGCCGAACTGCGCGGCGCGCTAGAAGCGGCCGTGCGCATCGGCTCCGGGCGCCTGCAGGTGTGGGCATACCTGACGCTCACCAACGCGCTGGAGGGCCTCGCTGATCATGAGCTTGCTATCCAGGCCGGCCGGGATGGCCTGGCCCAGGCCAGGCACCTCGGTCTGGGCCGGCAGATGGCAGCGCCGATCGCCGCGAACCTGGCCGAGTCACTGGCCTCCGTGGGACGCTGGGACGAGGCGCTGGAGATTGCGGACGAGATCCTCGGCCTGGGCCTGCCACCGCTGGGACGCCAACACGCGCTGCTGATCCGGGGAAGGATCGCGCTCGCCCGCGGGGATCAGGTCGCCGCCTCACGGGCTCTCCGGGAGCTTCACTCACTGCCCGCCGGCCTGCAGGCCGAGGCCCAGCGGTGGTTCCCGTTGACCCAGCTGGACATTGACAGCGGGCTGGCCGAGGGCGACTTGACCGGCGCGCTGGCTGCGGCAGCCACGGTCCCCGCCCGCGACCTCGGCGTCCACCTGCGTTACTCGTGGCCACTGCTTGCCGCGGCGATGCGAGCATGCGCCGATGCCAGCGCGGCGGGCTTGATGCGAGGAGCCGACCGCATGCCACGGCTTCAGGAAGCGCTGAAGGCGCGGGCCGCGCGGATCGCGCGGCACAGCCCGGTGCAGCATGCCCACGCGGCGACGTTCGCCGCCGAGGCCGCGCGTGCGGCCAGCGGCCAGGATCTGGCCGGCTGGGACGCTGCTACCGCAGCCTGGGAGGCCACCGGCCACCCCCACCCGCTGGCCTACACCCTGCTCCGCGCAGCAACCGCCGCTTCGGTGAACGGGAACCGGGAAGCGGCCGTCATCCGGCTGCAGCGGGCCTCCACAATCGCGACCCGGCTCGCCGCCGTGCCGTTGCAGCAGCACATCAGCCAGCTGGCCCGGCGGGCGCGAATCCAGCTCGCCAGTCCCGGCAACGGCGACGTAAGCGGGCCTGCGGCACCGTTCGGGCTCACCGCACGCGAGCAGGAGGTCCTGCGGCTGGTGGCAGCCGGACGCAGCAACCGCGACATCGCCGCCGAGCTGTTCATCTCCCCCCGGACCGCCAGCGTGCACGTCTCCAACATCCTCGCCAAGCTAAACGTGGCCTCCCGGGGCGAGGCCGCCGCCACCGCGCACCGGCTGCAGCTATCCGACCCACCCTGACTCTGCCCAGTGCCGGCCGGTTACGGTACCCCCACTACCCGCTGCAGCCATCACTTACCCGGTGCGGGGACAAACGACTTAAATACGCCAGCCGCCACCGCGGATACGTCCAACGTCACTCGGCCCCGGCTGCCTGCCACCGGAGGCCATATCAGGACGATCTGTGCAGCCGCGGCGCCAAACTGTTGATCATCTAGCCTCGCAAATAATCGGCGATCTGCGCGGGCGCCGGGATGCGGCCCGGCTTGAGTGTCACTCTCCGTAACGGCCGTGGAAGTCGCGCCGCGAGCATAGGCCCGGCGGGCAGGTGCAGGCCCGCGCGGCCTCGTCCCGCGCCTCACGCGCCTGACGGAGACGTTCCAGCCCCGAGCGCAGCACCGCTCTGGCCGCCCCGCAGTCAGGGCTGGCGCCGGATTCGTCCGGCAGGACCCGGCCGGCCGCGCGCCTTCCGGCGGGTGGCACCACCGCTGGGTGCGCTGGTAGGTTCCGCCGGGTTCGCGCCGTGGGCGCGGGCGTTGCCATCGGCCAGCCGGGAGTACAAGCTCGACCCGTTCAAGCGTGGGTCTGCGGGTGGTGGAACCACGACATCACCGTCGCCGCTGGACCGCCCAGGTGATCTTGGAACTCTGATCCCTGGGGCGGCCCAAGCCCCAGCACGTGCCCATGCCGGCACGCTCCCCGACTGCTTGTGGCATTGCCGTCACTCGGCGGTGATCACCACAGCCTGGGCCACTGACCTCGATCCTGTGAGCTGGGCAGCAGGCGTGATCTCCGGAGGGCATCAGGGAGCGGAGAATACAGGACCTCCGGATCCCGCGCAGCTGGGCGGAGACCGCGGCAGTTTTTTCACCGGGCTGGAACTGGCCAAGCCGGTGGAGTCTAAATCTCCGCCGACGCGACGTCCGCCGGACGGCAGCCGGGCCGGCTGTCCAGTTCGGGCCGGTGACTGAGTACGCGCTGCCCCCGGCGCGCGGCTCGGTTGGCGATCATCTAGAGTCGTGTTTTCACCGCGGTGCGAACCGTTCCTGACCGCAGTTCCGCCGTCGCTGGTGTCGCGCTGGCGATGAACTGGCAGAACTGGATGGCCGCGGCCGATTCACTGTGTCATGTGCGGCACGCGAAGCGTGCCAGACTGGCTATCGGGGGGCGAAAGGTGGCGAGATGACCGAGAACGACGCGGTACCCCCGGGCGTGGACCCGTCGAAGCCGAGCCCGGCGCGCCTGTATGACTACTTCCTGGGTGGCACGGCCAACTTCGCGGCAGACCGGGCGGCCGCCGAGAAGCTGAAGGCCGCCGCGCCTGAGGTCGTCGACGCGATGTGGGCCAACCGCGGCTTTCACGGGCGCGCGGCGGTGTGGATGGCCGAGCGGGGAATCGAGCAGTTCATCGACGTCGGATCGGGGCTGCCCACGCAGAACAACACCCACGAGGCGGTGCACAAGGTGGCCCCGCAGGCCCGCGTGGTGTATGTGGACAGCGACCCGATGGTGGCCGCGCATGCCGGCCCGCTGCTGGCCGGCGACGGGACCACGACGGTGATCACCGCGGACCTGCGGGATCCCGGTGCCGTGCTGGGCCATCCGGCGCTGACCGGGCTGATTGACTTCGCCGAGCCCGCTGGGGTTCTGATGACCGCGGTGATGCACTTCGTGCCCGACGACCTGGATCCGTGGGGCCTGGTGGCCCGGTACATGGCCGCGATCGCGCCGGGCAGCTACCTGGCGTTGTCGCACGGGACCTATGAAAACCTTCCGCCGCATCTGGTTCAGGCCGGCGTGGACCTGCTAGCACAGACCGCCGAGAACGCCTATCCGCGGTCCAGGGCCGCGGTGGAGCGGTTCTTCGACGGGCTGGAGCTGGTGCCGCCTTACCCGGGCGCGGACCCAGCCGTCACCTACGTGGGCCTATGGGGGGCCGAGGATCTGGCCGCCGCCGACAGCGACGGGTCACGCGGCTTCTACTGCGGCGTCGCCCGGCGCCCTTGAGACATTGGGTCAGTCAGATCTGCGCAGCGCACCCGGCGTGATCATGATCAGGTGAATCGCACTGTCATGCCGCTTATCGATCCGCGTTGCCGGTTGCGGGCTCGTCTTCCCCCGTTGCGCGGGGTGCAGGTCGCGGCCGATCCGTGCGGCGGTCCATCTCGCCGGCGACCAGGTTCTTAAGCCATCCCGCCAGCGAATCCTCGATACCAGACTCGGCGGCCAGCAACGCCACCAGAGCGGCTAGCTCGGTCATTGTCGCCAGTACCAGCGCGCGGCGCAGGCCTTCCTCAATCCACGCCCGGTCCGGATCAACGGCTGCCGGCAACGGCGCGAACTGCAGATCGGCTGGCACGCCACACGCCTGCGCGGCTGCGCCCGGGCCTCCGCCGAAGTGAGCGCCCGCCTCGCGCCCCATGCCCTGAACCTACCGAACCTACCGCACCAATGCATCCACACCGTGACGCTGGAGGCTCTCGCCCTGGGCTATCTCGAGACTGACCTGACTGACTGCCGCCAGGCCATCGAACAACCTCGTCGCCCTCGACAAACGCACGGCGGCCCGCCGGGTCGTTGTCACCGGCGCCCTCGCAGTGATCGTGCCTGCCGCAGTCATCTGTCATCGGTGCACCCGGGCACGGGAACGCCGGGTCGGCCGCGAACGGTACGGTGAAGGCATGACCGGCGGGCTGGCCGATGTGCTGGTGGTCGGTGCCGGGCCGACAGGGCTGGCTCTCGCCGCACAGCTGGCCGCCTCCGGGGTGCGGGCGCGCCTTATCGACCGCAGCCTGGACCGGGTCCGAGAATCCCGGGCATTGGCGATCCAGCCGCGCACCCTGGAGGTTCTCGCCGGCCTCGGGGTCACCGATGAACTGATCGCCTGCGGAAATCCGGCTGTGCAGCTGCGCATACACCTCTCAGGCCGGGTACTGGCGGTGCCGTTGTTCGACCTCGGCCTAGATGACACCGCCTATCCATACCTGCTGTTCGTGTCCCAGGCCGAGACCGAACGCGTCCTTGGCGAGTACCTGGCCGCGGCGGGCATTACGGTGGAGCGCGGCGTTGAACTGGCCGGCCTAAGCGACACGGCCGACGCCGCAGTGGCCACGCTGCACCACCGCGACGGCCGCGACGAAGTCGTGCTCGCCCGCTATGTTGTCGGCTGCGACGGCGCGGGCAGCAGCGCCCGTCGCCTGGCCGGGATCCCGTTCCGGGGCAGTTCTTACCCGCAGACTTTCGTCCTGGCCGATATCGATGCCGACGGAGTTGAACCCGGAGCCGCGCACGTATTCGTCTCCGAGAGCGGGATGCTGCTCTTCTTCCCGCTGGGCAAGCCCGCCCCCTGGCGGCTGATGGCCATGCGGCCGCCCGCCGATCGCACGCCGCCCGAGGCCCCGGTCGTCCTTGCTGATGTGCAGGCCCTGGCCAGCACCTACACCGGCGGCACCGTACAGCTCCACGATCCGGTGTGGATGACCAACTTCCGGCTACACCAACGCGCCGCGGCCCGCTATCGCGCGGACCGTGTCTTTCTCGCTGGCGACGCCGCCCACATCCACAGCCCGGCCGGCGCCCAAGGCATGAACACCGGCATCCAGGACGCCATCAACCTCGGCTGGAAGCTCGCCCAGACCCTGCGCCGAGTGGCCGATCCGGCGCTGCTGGACAGCTACGAGGCGGAACGGGCCCCCATTGGCAAGAGGGTGCTGCGCCTCAGTGACCGCGCCTTCACCGCCGCCACCTCCACCAACCAGGTCGTGCGGCTCGCCCGTACCCGGCTCGCCCCTGCGCTGATCCCCTTGGCACTGAAAGCCGGGACCGGGCGGGCGTACCTGTTCCGCACCATCTCGCAGCTCAACGTCCGCTACCGGGACAGCTGCCTGTCCCTAGATGGCCCCAGCCCACCGCGCTCAGGTCCCCGGGCCGGTGATCGGATACCCGACGCGAGCATCGTTCAGGACGGGCGACCCACCACGCTACACCGGGCGCACCAGCCATGACACAACTCCGCGACCGCCACACCGGCGCTGTCACCGTGCACCAGCTCAGCGCGCTGAATACACCGGGCGCGCTGCACGACCCGGCCGGTCAGGCACTGCGCCGCCTTGGCCTCGGCGCCCAGCACACCGCGCAGTACCTGGTACGCCCCGACGGCCACGTCGGCTACCGGGCCGGCGGTACCGATCTCAGCGGGCTGGCACGCTACCTCGGCCGATGGCTGCCCGGCTCACCAACCAGCACCACACGGCTGGACTAATCCCGGAGCCCGCATCAACACCGATCACCCAGCCCTGGCTGGCGGGGCAGAGCGACCCGACTGCGCCCCGGTCCACCCATTGCTGCCTGGGTGGCTGGTGTCGCGGAGTCGCAGTGGTGGTGCCGTCGGTGGCGGGAGGCGGGTGATCCGGCTGTGCTGCGCTTGCGGGGCTCAGTCAGGTCGGCTGACCACTTGCCGCCGCCGCCCGCGCCGCGTTCATCCACGGGCTCGCCGTCGCCGGGCTGGCCGGCGGGCCCTCACGCGAACCCGATAACAGCCAAGCCAGCCAGCGCAACCATGGGCTCACGCCATCGCTGGCACGACGGCAACGGCCAGGCGCCAGATAAGGCCAGGCGAACCCCAACCGAACCCCACCTCAAAATGATCGTGCGTGATGGCGCCGGTTCAGCGCACGGAACAGGCTGATCTGTCCCGCATGTTGCGGTCGGCCCACCAGCTGACTAACCGCACAGAGTCGGCGATGGACGCGACTGATCATCGGCGCGGGGCTGGCCCCCCCCGGGCATGAGCCCAGTGGGCGTTGAGGCGAGTTAATCGTGCTTTAGTTGCAATCTCGGGAACTCCGTTCCACGGCGCCGTCCACGAGTCTTCGCGTGACACCTACGTTCGTGCGGCAGAGTGTGCCTGCGCAGCGCGCGGGCGGCTGGGTGGCCAGCAGCCTGCTCGGTCTGCGGCCCGCTGGCACGCGCATGCGGCGGATGTCATATCCGCCGTTCGGAGCGGCTGCGGAGTCCACTGTGCCCGCCATCTGACGTGTACAGAACAGGTCGATCTGGAGCACCACGATCTGCCGCGGTTGCAGCGCAGCCGTCCGCTCATGCCGATGTGGGTGAATCCCGGCGTTGTGACACGAGGTTCAGCGGCATCCGGTTCCGGCTCGTAGGCTCCTGAGCGTGAAGCGAGTTCTCCTGACCGGCATGTCGGGGACCGGGAAGTCAGCCGTTGTGCGCGCTGGCGGCTCGCGGGTACAAAGCTATCGACACCGACGACGGGTGGTGCCCGCTGCTGCCGGACGGCCGTCAGATGTGGCGGGAGGACGCCATCGAGGCGCTGCTGGGCACCGAGGACGCGGACGTCCTGTTCGTCGCCGGCTGCGAGGAGAACCAGGTGCCGTTCCATGCGCAGTTCGACCACATTATTTTGCTGAGCGCGCCGCTCGAGACGCTGGTTGAGCGGCTGGCCTCCAGGACCAGCAACTCGTTCGCCAAGGCACCTGACGAACTCCGCCGCGTCCTTGATGACGTCGAGACCGTTGAGCCGCTGCTGCGCCGGGTGGCCGATCACGAGGTTCGGACAACGGTGCCGCTGGACGAGGTGGTGACGACCGTTCTGCGTCTCGTCGGCGCCTGACAGGATGCCGCCGTCCGCGCAGACATGCCGGATCACGCCCGGCCCGAGACATCCGTACATGCCGCCGGTCATGCGGCAGGGAGTTCATGCCGCTACTGGGGATCGAGCGCGGGGTCATGGCAGGGTGAGCCGGGCCTTGAGCCGCAGGTACTCGCCGTACCGTCTGGCGGCCTGGTCGAGGGCTTCGATCTGTGGGGGTGTCAGCGCCCCGTACGGCCGCAGGTCGAACTGCACGTGGTCGTGGGCGATGGTGCGCCGGAGGGCGGCGAGGAATTGTGCGTCGACCAGGGCCATCCCGGCCGCGGTCTCCCGGGTGCGTGGCACGTCGCCGCCGGCATCGAGCACCCAGCGGGAGTCCTGGTAGCCCGCGGTAAGTCTCGTCGAGGATCTGCAGGAGGTGGCCTGCGGGCTCCTGCGGTCCGCCGAGGGCATCCCCGGGGGCGTGCCAGTAGGTGCGCCCGTCGTGCTGGAACGAGTCGAGCTGATCGCGCACCTGCTGCAGGCCGGCGCGCACGTCGGTGAGGGTGAGCGTTGCCCAGTAGGCGAGGTCTCGTTCGGTCGCCGGGCCATGCCCGGTGAAGTAGCGCAAGGCGAGCTCGGCCAGGGCCTCGGTCCGGTCGAGCCGGCGTGGTGCCGGCACGCGCTCGGCTAGGAGTGCGTAGGTGTGCTCGCCGTCCACGCGTCCTCCGCTGCAGATCAGCCCGTCCAGCTCGGCGTGCGCCAGCAGGATCATCAACATCTGCCCGCTGCCCGCGATACCGCGCTCGCGCAGCTCGTCAGCCAGCTGCGCGCGGGTGAGCTGCCCTCGGCTCGCCAATGCCTGCGTGACGGCGGCGACCGCCTGGTCGATCGAACGCTCGTCGAGGCCGTGGCCGTTGCGCAGCTGCTGGCCGGTGACCCGCCGCACGCGGGGACCTGTCAGGTCGAGCAGCCAGCCGATGTCCTCGGCCCGCACGAAGTGCCACGTCGGCCGCAGCACGTGCGTGCGGAGGACGGCGCCGTCGCTCAGGAGCGTCGCCAGATCGGCCTGGTCCGGCTTCTGTGTGCGCGAGGCCACTGCCCAAGCCGCCTGACTGGGGTTTTCTGCCTGGACGGCCAGCAGAGAACGGACAGCCTCGCGCGCCGACACGGCGTACGGCCACACCAGGTTCTGACTGCGCAATCGCCAGCGGGCAATGTCGAGATCCTGGACCATGCCGCCACCCTCCTGGAGCCGAGCTGGAACAGACTAACGAGGCGCACTGGCATCCGAGCCCCGCAGCGGCGTTCTTGAATTCCAAGGTGCTCGCAACGGTGTGCCGACAAGCAGCCAGCCGCCCGCAGCATGGATCTCCGCTCATGCCGCATGGCGCGTCAGGCAGGCATGATGTAGCCGCCTGGCGGCCGCGGGGCAAGATCGACAAGCAGGTCGGCCGACGGCCGGCTGCGACCTCCAGCAGATCGCTCACCGCTGGACCGATCCGAGATCGGCATCGGGCTACGCCGTTCGACAGCGTTACGGTGAGTGACAGGGATGTCAGGAAGAACGCTCGCCTAGCCGCCGATATGGACGCCAACGCTGTCTCCAGCATGGCTGCCGACGCTACGCCCGAATGATCGTTCTGCGCTGTGTCGGCTGTTCAGTCGCGGGGTCGCTGGATCGGTCCGCCGATCGTCACCGCGTTGCCGACGTACGGCCGCCACGAGGGCGTTCCGTCCTGCGCAGCTCGCTGAGCCTGGACGCTGAGCCGTTCATCGTGGCTATATAGAGCGTGCCAGTCGCGGTGCCCTTCGGCGATGAACGCATCCAGGGGCTGCGGCGTCGCGTCGGCGCGCAGGACCTCGAGATCCTCGAACGTAACGGTCCCGTCGATGCAGTAGGCGACGGTCATGTCACCCTCCCGCCGCCCGCACTCGTTGAACCAGAACAGCGAGTGAGACCCGGGCGCTTGGCGGATATCGACGGTGAGGCTTGGCCGGGCAGGCCAATCATGGGTGAGTGACGGATCATCCAGGAACTTCCAGCCGTACATCGACCCAGACCAGCTGAGCGACGTGAAGAAGTCTTCAACCGCGTCCAGGCTGGGGAGCGGGATGACCGGGCCGTACCCGGCTGCCTCCATCCGGTCTGGACGTAGCAGGATCCTTACCCGCGCCGGCCTGTTGAGCCGCAGGATGCGGCGTGCATCGGGGTCGATCGGGCCGGTCTCGGGCAGTGCCAAGACGTGCAAGAGCAGGTCGCACCAGGCGCCGGAGGGCTCGAGCCGGATGCCGAGGACATCCGCCTCGTTCAGCGCCACCTCCATGGCCTGGCGTGTCTTCTCGTCCCACTGCACGGGTTCATCATGCGGCAGTGCCGCTTGCAGCTCGACGGGAAGAACGCAGACGTCCGCCTGCCGCTGGCGCGTATCTCGCCAGCGCCTTTGGACGCCCGGCATGCCCGCACCTGGCAGGACCCGCCCCTGGTAGGGGCCCGCCCGTAGTTTTGGTTGGCGGCCTGGTTAATGGCGTGACGCGCCGCGGGCCGCCCGGTTACGGCTAGGGCATGCTCTCTCGCCCGCTTGAGCCGGTCGCTGGGCGTTTCCATCCGCGCGTGGCGGCCTGCGGCGGCTGGCCGTGGCGTTCTGGGGGATTGGCCCTGGCGGCGGCTCAGGATCGTCAGGGTGAGCGTTTAGGCTGCCCGGGTAGCAGGTCGGCGAGCTTACGGCGGACAGCGNGCCGGCGGGCTGCGGATACGTGATGCCTGCCCGGCCCGGATCGATGTGCTGGTGAGGGCTGCCGGCGATGACGGCCGCTCGTTTGTGCTGTCAGCTGACGGTGCCAGTATCCGGTGGTGGGATGTCGAGGCGGGGCCTGATCACGGGGTGCTGTTTGAGCGGCCTTTCCGGTTCCTTCCGGAAGCGCTGGCGCTCGCGCGCACTGGTGACGGTGGTCGCATCGTTTTGGCGCGTGGCGGGGGTCACGATCTGTGGCGGTGGGATCTTGCCAGTGGCACGCCGGTGGGAGGTCCTGCCAGGGACTGGTCGCAGCCAGGGGCGGTGGGCACCGGTCCGATGGCCGCGGCTGAGACCGATGACGGCCCGGTCGCCGTCACCGGCAGGCGTGACGGATGCCTGCAGCGGTGGGATCCGGTCCGCGGCATGCGCCGTGGCGAGCCCTGGGCGGCGCACCGGGGTGGTGTCTGGTCGCTGGCGGCCGCGGAGCTTCCGGGCGGCAGGCGGGTGGTTGTGTCCGGCGGCGCAGACGGGGTGGTGCGGTGCTGGGATCCCCGCACCGGTGCCGCCTGCGGGCCGCCGATCGGGGGGTGCGGCCACGACTTGATCTGCCAGGACACCGACTGGGCCGGGTCAAAGCCGAACGCGTCGAGGTAGAAGACGCACACGTGCGGCTC